>Ga0075304_1000087_pt1 | contig 22648 bp, 20 predicted proteins | sample Joice_CattailNLA_FD_120067 | JGI IMG/M metagenome (GOLD analysis project Ga0075304, IMG submission 120067) | Natural and restored wetland microbial communities from the San Francisco Bay, California, USA, that impact long-term carbon... | ecosystem: Environmental > Terrestrial > Soil > Wetlands ... | reverse complement strand
TCTGGTCGCACGAGCACGGGCCGCGCGGCGGCGACGAGATCAACCGGTTGCGCGCCGGCGCCAACTACGGCTGGCCGCTCGTCACGCACGGCATCGACTACGACCTCTCGATCGTCTCGGAGCGCGCCTTCGGGCGCGGTATCGAGCGCTCCTGGTTCTTCTGGGCACCGTCGATCGCGCCTTCCGGGCTCGCCGTCTATCGCGGCACGGCATTCCCGGACTGGGAGGGGAAGCTCCTGGTCGGCGGCCTCGTGACCAAGGCAGTCAGCCGCATGCGTCCGACGAAACAGGCGGGTTTCTTCATCGAGGAGGCGCGCATGTTCGGCGCCTACGACAAGCGCATCCGCGACGTGCGGGTCGGGCCCGACGGATACGTTTACCTGCTCACCGATGAGGACGAAGCGGAGCTGCTGCGCCTGCGCCCCGAGTAGGAGGGTGCGAAAAGGGGACGCTCACCTTTTTCGGTTGCGAGCACCGCACGTCAGAGTGCTTTGGTCGAAAAAGGTGAGCGTCCCCTTTTCGGACCCTCCTACTCGGCGAATCGGTCGGTCGCGCGCACCAGCGCGTCGGTGATGCCGACCTCGAAGGCCGAATGGCCGGCATCGGCGACGATCTGGAATTCTGCCTCTGGCCAGGCGCGGTGCAGGTCCCAGGCCGTCGCCATCGGGCAGACGACGTCGTGCCGACCCTGCACGATGACCGACGGCAGGTGGCGGATGCGGCCGATGTCGTCCAGCAGCTGGCTCTCGCGCTTCATAAACCCGCCGTTCACGAAGTAGTGGCACTCGATGCGCGCGACGGCGAGCGCAAACGCATCCTCGCCCCAGTGGCTGACGTGCTCGTCATCGGTGACCAGGTAACTCGTGGCGCCTTCCCAGACCGCCCAGGCGCGCGCCGCGGCCTGCGCCGCCGCGGGGTCGGCCCCGGTCAGCCGCCGGTGGAATGCGCGCATCAGGTCGCCGCGCTCCGCGGGCGGGATCGGCGCGACGTAGTCCTCCCAGCGATCCGGGTAAAGGGACGACGCACCCTCCTGGTAGAACCAGTCGAGCTCCCGCTTGCGCAGCATGAAGATGCCGCGCAGCACGAGTTCGCTCACGCGCTCCGGGTGGGTCTCGGCGTAGGCGAGGGCAAGCGTCGAGCCCCAGGAGCCGCCGAACACCTGCCAGCGCGGGACGCCGAAGGACTCGCGCAGCCGCTCGATGTCGGCGACGAGGTCCCAGGTCGTGTTGTGCTCGAGGCTCGCGTGCGGACGGCTGCGGCCGCAGCCCCGCTGGTCGAACAGGAAGATGCGGTAACGCGCCGGGTCGAAGAAGCGCCGCGCGCGGGCATCGCAGCCGGCGCCGGGCCCGCCGTGCAGGAACACGACCGGCTTGCCTTGCGGGTTGCCGCATTCCTCCCAGTAGATCTCGTGGCCGTGCCCCGCCGCGAGTCGGCCATGGCGGCGCGGCTCTACCGGCGGGTACAGGCTGCGGCGCCCGGCGGCGCTCATCTTCCGAATGCCATGTGGATGCCGGTGCCGATCGGGCTCAGAACCGGACCAGGATTCCGGCCAGCGCCTCGGCCTGGAAAACCGCCGATCCGCTCGCGACGATCCGGCAGGCGCCCTCGCCGTCATCCGACCGGCAGAAGAAGGACGTATCCGTGTCGACCGCTGTCAGGTAGCCGCGCGCCTCGAGCCGGATGGCGGCGTGTTCAGCAAGCGGGATCTCAAGGCCAAAGGCCATCGATCCGGAGAATCGGGTGCTGTCGTCGGCATCCGGGATCGACGCGGAGAACCGCGTGGCGCCGATGCCCGCGGCAAAGTACGGCTGGGCGTGCTCCCAGCCGCCGAAGGGCAGGGTGCCGCCGATGTGCAGGTACTCGATATCGGCGTCGAAGTCTTCGGTGCCGTTGTCCACGTCGGTTGCCTGCCGCGAGTACCAGAGCTGGTAGAACCGGTCGTCGCCCTGGCCATACCGGAGTTCCAGCGACACGGCGAAGCTCGAGCTGTCGTCGAGGTCGCGATCTGCGCCGGTGTCCTGGTCCTCGAGTCCGCCACCCATGCGGTAGCCGCCGTGCAGGCCAACCTGGAAAAGAGGGGGTTCATCCGCCGCCGCGAGCGGCGCGACCAGCAGACCGATGAATCCGAGGGTGATCAGGTGATTCAAGCGCTTCGGACTATCGCATAAGGCCCGGTTTCCCGCCATTGTGAACAGTAATCATTCGCATTAGGATCTTCGGACTTTGCGAAGCGAAACTCCCGCTGGTCCGGTCCTGCTGGCTGGCTTGTTGATGCTCGTTGCTTGCGACGGTTCAGCGCCGGCCGATGTGGCGCCGCCGGCACCCTCGACGCCGGGCCTGTCCCCGGTGGCGGAGCTCGGCGAGCAACTCTTCAAGGACACGTCGCTGTCCGTTTCCGGTCGGTTGTCCTGCGAGACCTGCCATCGCCCGGAGTTCGCGCACGCCGCGCCGCAAGCAGATCTCGTGTCGAAGGGCGGGCCGGGCATGGACGTCCCGGGCATCCGGAACTCACCCTCGATCCGCTATGCAAGCTTCACGCCGCCCTTCGGCTTCGACGAGGAGGGCACGGCCTTCGGAGGCTTGTTCCGCGATGGGCGCGTCGCCACGCTCGTCGAGCAGGCGAAACAGCCGTTCCTGGACGTGCGCGAGATGGCGAATCCCACGATCGACGCCGTCGTTGCGCGCCTGCGGCGATCGCCCGGTGCTGCGCGCTTTCGCGCCGTCTTTGGCGAGGCCGCGCTCGACGACGCCGGCCGGGCCTTCGGCGGGCTTGCGGCAGCAATCGCGCAGTACCAGGCCGAGTTACCGGACTTTCGACGCTTCGACAGCAAGTACGACGCGTATCTCGCGGGCCAGGCCCTGCTGACAGAGCAGGAGTCCCGCGGTCTTGCGCTGTTCGAGGATCCGGAGAAGGGCAACTGTGCCGCCTGCCACCCGAGCCGGCCCGGCGCCGACGGCTCCCCGCCGCTGTTCACCGACTTCACGTACGACAATGCCGGAGTGCCGCGAAACCCAGGGATCCCGGCCAACGCCGACCCCGCGTTTTTCGACCTGGGCCTCTGTGGCCCGGAACGCAGGGACCTGGCGGCTCGCCGCGACCTGTGCGGCGCGTTCAAGGTGCCGACGCTCAGGAACGTCGCGCGCACCGCCCCCTACTTCCACAACGGCGCTTTCGAAACGCTGCGCGAGGCCGTGGACTTCTATGCGCGCCGCGACACCGAACCCGGTGCCTGGTACCCGAAGGCCGGGGCGGAAACCCGGAAGTTCGACGACCTGCCGGCGGATCTCGCCGGTTCGGTGAACACGACCGAGGTTCCCTACGATCGCGAGGCCGGCGGCACGCCCGCGCTCACGCCGGCCGAGGTCGACGACGTCGTCGCATTCCTCGAGACGCTCGACGATGGCTACAATTGAGCCGCGATGCGCATCCACACCGACCAGGTCGCGACCACGCTGCGCAAGGGCCTTGCGAAGGCGTGGCTGATCGCCGGCGATGAGGCGCTGCTGACGGGCGAAGCAGCCGATGCCGTGCGCGCCCGCGCCCGGGCCGATGGTTATTCCGGCCGCGACCTGTTCGTCACCTAGCGCAGTTTCGACTGGTCCGAAGTCATTGCGGCGAGCCGGACCCTGTCCCTGTTCGCGGAACGGCGGATCCTGGAGATCCGCATGCCCACGCCCCGGCCCGGCAAGGCGGGCGGCGCGGCGCTCGCGGCGCTCGCCGCCGACCCCGGACCGGACAACCTCCTGCTGGTCGTGACCTCGCGGCCGGAAAAAGACACCTGGGCGAGCGCCTGGTTCAAGGCTTTCGACCGGCACGGCATCTTCGTCGAAGTGAAGCCGGTCGAGATCGGGCGTCTGCCGCAGTGGATCGTCGCCCGCGGGGGACGGCTTGGCCTTGCCTTCGACCCCGGCGCCGCCGAGCTGCTCGCGGAGCGCGTCGAGGGCAACCTGCTCGCCGCCCAGCAGGAAATCGACAAGCTCGCGCTGCTGCAGCCGGGCGGGCGCGTGGACCTCGACGCCGTGCAGTCCGCGGTCGCGAACAGCGCGCGCTACGACGTCTTCCAGCTCGGCGAAGCGGCACTCGCGGGCGATGCGGCGCGTTCGTTGCGGATCCTGGACGGACTGCGCGCCGAAGGCGTGGAGCCGCCCCTCGTGCTCTGGGCAATCTGCCGGGAACTGCGTGCGCTCGCGGACCTGCGCAACGGCGTCGCGAGGAAAGGCTATGGGCCGATGGCCGAACGCCATGAGGCGCTCGTGAAGCGCGCGGCGAAGCGCACCGCCGGCCAGGCCATCGAACCCTGGTTCGCCGCGGCCGCGTGCGTCGACCGCCAGGTCAAGGGACAGGCGGGCGCGGCCGGCGGCAACGCCTGGACGACGCTCACCGGGCTGGTCGCAGCGATCGCTGGCGCGGGGCTGCCCCCGGCTGCGCTGCGCGGCTGAAGCGACCCAGCGCGTGCGCCCGTTCGGCGTGTTCGGCGGGATGTTCGACCCGATCCACTTCGGGCACCTGCGCACAGCCCACGAGTTGCACGAACTGCTCGGACTCGAATCGGTCGCGTTCCTGCCCGCCGGCGACCCGCCGCACCGCGCGGCCCCGCTCGCAGACGCCGCGACGCGGCTCGCCATGGTGCGTGCCGCGACCGCGGACGATCCGCGATTTCTCGTCGACGATCGCGAACTGCGCCGTCGGGGCCCGTCCTACACGGTCCTGACGCTGGAGGAGCTGCGCGCGGAGCGAGCCGTCCAGCCCCTGGTCCTGATCATGGGCATGGATGCCTTTGCGGGAATCGAGCGCTGGCATCGCGCGGGGGACCTGCTGTCGCTCGCCCATGTCGTCGTCGCGTCGCGCCCGCGGGCATCGCTGCCGCGCGAGGGCTTCGCGGCCCGGATGTTGCAGGAGTGTCGCGCTCCCGAGGTCGCGAGCCTGGCGTCGCGCCCGGCCGGATACGTGCACCTGTGCGACAACACCCAGCTCGACCTGTCTTCCAGCGCCGTGCGGGCGGTCGTCGCCGCCGGCCGGGATCCGCGCTACTTGATGCCCGAGGCTGCGCGTAGGATCATCCTCGGCACGGGCAGCTACGCCCGGCCAGGTGAAACGAAGGAATGACCGCCACGAGATCGAAGCCGAAACGCAAATCCCCCGCCGCCAAGAAGACCAGGACCGGACCTGGCAGCCTGACCAGGATCGCCGTCGCCGCGCTCGAAGACATGAAAGCCGTGAACGTCAAGGTGCTCGACGTGAGGAAACTCACCGACGTCGCCGACACCATGATCGTCGCAACGGGCAACTCGGACCGGCACGTCAAGTCGATCGCGGACCGCGTGATCGAACGCTGTCGCGAAGCGGGCCACCGTGCCTACGGGGTCGAAGGCAAGCTGGAGGGCGAGTGGGTACTGGTCGATCTCCAGGACCTGGTTGTCCACGTGATGCTGCCGCGCATGCGCGAGTTCTACGGGCTCGAGAAGCTCTGGGACCTGCGCCCCGCGCGGCGCGCGCCGAGCATGGCCTAGAATAAAGGGCACGCCCCCTTTAACGGCGGGAAATGTCCCGATTTTATTCATGCGCATCCGGCTGATCGCGGCCGGCACCCGCCTGCCTGGCTGGATCGACCAGGGCGTCGCGGACTATGCGCGCCGCTTCGGGCGCGGCCTGAAATTCGAGCTCGTCGAAGTGCCGCTCGCGCGGCAAGCCGAACGCATGCGTTCGGCACTGCGGACTGGCGAGTACGTGGTCGCGCTGGAGGTCGGGGGCCGATCGATGACGACCCCTGAGCTTGCCCGATGGCTTGCGGACCGCATGGCCGGCGGGCGCGACCTTGCGCTGTTGGTCGGCGGACCGGAAGGCCTCGACCCGGACCTGTCTTTGCAGGCCAACTTCCGCTGGTCACTCTCGCCGCTCACCTGGCCGCACGGCCTGGTGCGGATCCTGGTCGCGGAACAGCTTTACCGCGCGCACAGCCTGCTGCAGGGACACCCCTACCACCGGGCCTGAGTTATTCTCGCGGCTCAATGGGTTACGTCGCCATCGTCCTCGCCTCGGCGTCCGAGCGGCGCAGCCGGCTGCTCGACCAGATCGGAGTCGCGCACGCCTGCCACGCCGCGGACGTCGACGAGTCGCAGCGCCCCGGCGAAAGTCCCGTTGCCTACGTCCAGCGCCTTGCGAGCGAAAAAGCCGTGGCCGTCGTCGACCGGCTGGGGGTTCGACAGGAACAGCCCGTGCTCGCGGCGGACACGACGGTCGTGCTGGATGGCCGGATCTACGGCAAGCCCGCGGATGAGAAGGACTGCGTCGCGATGCTCTCGGCGCTCGCCGGGCGCACGCACGAGGTCCTGACCGCGGTTGCGCTCCTCAATGACGGTGTCCTGCACGAGGCGATCAGCAGCAGCAGCGTCACGTTCCGGGCCATTGGCAGCGAGGAATGTCGGCGTTACTGGGCGAGCGGCGAGCCTGCAGGCAAGGCGGGCGCCTATGCCATACAGGGACTTGGCGCCGTCTTCGTCTCCCGGCTCGACGGCAGCTTCTCCGGCGTGATGGGACTTCCGCTGTACGAGACTGCGGCCCTGCTCGACGCCGCAGGCATCCCGCGGTGGCAAGCCCGGTGAAGCGGGTTGCCTGGAGCCAAGGGCTGCAGCGGGCCGGGCGCTGGATGGCCGGTCTGGTCGGACTGGCGGCGCTCCTGCTCGCCCTCGGCATCGGCGCGTTCCGGCTCGCCATCGACCTGCTCCCGGGCTACCAGCAGCGCGTCGTCGAGCGCGTGCGCGAGGCGACCGGGCTCACGCTCGAGTTCGATTCCGTCCACGCGCGCATCGGCCGCTATGGCCCGGAGGTCGTCTTCGAGGGCGCCCGCGTGCTGCCCGAGTCCGGCGACGAACCCCTGGTCACGGCGGCCGCCGGTCGCGTCAGCCTCTCGATCCCGAGATCGCTGTGGTACCGGCGCCTGGAGGTGGCGCGCGTCATCTTCGTGCGGCCTCGGCTCGGTTTCGTCATCACGTCCGACGGCCGTGTCAGTCTCGTCGGTCAGGCAGCCCTGCAGCGGCCGGATGCGCCCCGGTCGCGGATGACGCTCGACCGCGTCCCGCGCGGCCACTTCGCGGTGACCGACGCCGTGCTCGAGGTGCTGGACCTGCGCGGAAAGCAGGGACGCTTCCAGTTGACGGATGCGGACCTCGACGTGCGCCGCAGCGGCGACGAGATCACGCTCACCGGACGCGTCGACCTGCCGGAGCATCTCGGGTCCGAGATCGACATCGAGGCGGAAGCGAGCGGGGCGCTCGCCGACAACGATGCCGTCGCCTGGCGCGTGCGCGCCGAGGCAGGCAGGCTCGACCTCGGCGGGTGGGCCGCGATGCTGCCGGAGAGCTTCCGCGTGCCCGAGACCGGCCACGGTTCGATCCGCGTCTCGGCGCGCGGCACGGGACGCACGGTCACGAGCCTGCGCCTGTTGCCGGAATTCACCGACCTGCGCTTCACGGGCACCATCGAGCCGTTCACGCGCATCGCCGGCGACCTGCGCCTGCAGCGCGATGCCACGACGATTTCCGTCGAGGCTTCGGGCCTGGAACTGGCGCGGACCGGCGCTCCCTGGCGGCCGGGCAGTCTCGAGGGTCGGCTGGCGCGTAAGGACGGTCGCATCGCAACCGTGGCCGTCCGCGCGGATTACCTGCGACTCGAAAACCTCGCGGCGCTTGCTGCGGCGCTTCCGCCAGGCGCGCTGCGCGATCGCATCGCGGCCGTCGCGCCGCGCGGCGAGCTGACCGGGATCGATCTCACGGTCAGCGACGTCGGCGGACGGCGGCTGCCGGACATCACCGGCAATCTGCGCTTCGCGAACGTCGGCCTGGCTCCCTACGGCAGGGCTGCAGGCTTCACCGGGTTCGACGGCACGCTCGAAGGCCATGGCGGAAGCGGAACCGTCGAGCTGGCGACGCGCGCGGCGACGCTCGACTGGCCTCAGCAATGGCGCGCGCCCGTGCCGGTGCAAAGCGCCGATGGCCGCGCGGGCTGGCAGCGCTTCGACACGGGCGTGCGGGTCTGGCTCGACGACGTGGTCGCGGACAGCGGCCACGGCGCTGCGCGGGGCAGGATGCGCATGCTGCTGCGGCCGGGCGAGGTGCCGCTCATTGACGTGAGCGCAACGGCCTCCGATTTCGACGTGACCCAACTCTGGCGCTACCTGCAGGTGGGGAGGCTTTCGCCGAAGGTGGTCAGCTGGCTGGACGCAGCATTCCGCGGCGGCCGCGTGACCGCGGCCGACGTGTCCATCACGGGCCCGACCAAAGGCTTTCCTTATCGGGAAGGTGAGGGCATCTTCCGTGCCCGCGGCCACGCAAGCGGCATCAACCTGCACTACGCCGAGGGCTGGCCGGCGTTGCGCGGCGTCGAATCGGACTTCGACTTCGACGGGCCGGCGCTGAATGCCGTTGCCAGCCGGGGCAGCATCGGCGGGGTCCCGTTCACGGACGCCGAGATCAACAGTGGCGACCTGCGCGACGCGGTCTACGCCGTGCGCGGCAGCGTTCGGACGGACGCGGGCCGCGCGATCCGCATGCTGCAGGCCACGCCGCTCGCCCCGTCCTTCGGCGCGCTCTTTGCGGGCCTCGCGGCCTCGGGTCCGGTGCAGGCGGATGTCGCGATGGTCCTGCCCATCAAGGACTTCGACCGGCGCGTCGTCACGGTCATGGCGGACCTCGACGGCGTGACGCTGCGCACGCGGCAGCAGCCGATCGAGGTGAGCGATGTCCGAGGCGCGCTCTGGGTCCGCAATCGCGAGATCCAGGCTCCGGCGCTCTCGGGACGGGCCCTCGGTGGCCGCTTTGACGCATCGATCGCGACCACGGTGCAGGGCGGGGGCAACCTGCGCACCCGAGTCGACGCGCAGGGCAGCCTGCAGGGCGCCTCGCTTGCGCCCGTCGCGCGGATGCCAGTCAATGCCGGCATTGCGGGCGCAACCGGCTGGCGAGGATCGCTCGAGCTGGATCGCGACGCCGATGCGAGGCTGCCGGCGCACGGAACCGTGCGCCTCTCGAGCGACCTGCGCGGTCTCGCATCGGCTCTGCCGGAGCCATTTGCGAAGACGGCGGACAGCGCACGCCCGCTCGCGCTCGCGGCCACCTTCGACGGCAGGAATGCCCCGCGCATCGAGGGCTCGCTCGGCCGGGAGGTGCGCGCGCTGCTGCAGCTGCCGCGCGCGGGCGGCACGGTGCCGGTCGAGCGGGGCGTCGTGGCGTTCGGCGGCGCCGCGCCCGGCGCGCTGCCGGAGGGCGCCGGCCTGTGGCTCACCGGAAGCCTGGCGGCGGCGAGCCTGACGAAAATCCTCGACCTGCGCTGGAGCGGGCCGCGCGGACGTCCGCTTCAGGAGTGGCTCGCCGGAGCGGACCTTTCGATTTCGCGCTTCGAGGCTCTCGGATACCTGTTCACGGACGTGAGCGGGCGACTGCGGCCCGGCAACCGCGCCTGGGAAGTCTCGGTCGCGGGCGATGCGATCGCGGGCCGGGTCACCGTGCCCTTTTCGTTCCCGGGCGACGTGCCGATGGTGCTGGATCTCGACCGGCTGCGTATCGGCGAGCGCGATGCGGGGCGCGGCGAACGACCGGACCCGGATCCGCGCCAGCTGCCGGCGATTCAGGTCGACGTGCGCGACCTCGTCTTCGACGCGCGCAGCTTCGGGCACGTGCAGGCGGAACTCGCGCGCGGCACGGCGGGCATGACGCTCAACCGGTTCACGATGCAGCATCCGGCGTTCACGGCCGAGGGCCGCGGCAGCTGGCTGGTGCGGGGCGATGCGGCGGAATGCCGCCTGGAATTCGACGTCGTGACGGACGACGTCAGGGGATTCATGGCCGCAATGCAGCTGGGCACGCAGGTCGAAGCCGAAAAGGGACACATGTCCGCTCGCCTTGACTGGCCGGGCGTACCCGAGGCGCGCGCGATCGAACGGCTTTCGGGCAGCCTCGATATATCGGCCGACAGTGGCGAGCTGACGGCGGTCGAGCCGGGTGCCGGCCGCGTGTTCGGTCTCATGAGCCTCGCGCACCTGAAACGCCGCCTCGCGCTGGATTTCGACGACCTGACCGGCAAGGGCCTCGCCTTCGATACCCTGCGCGGGAACTTCCGCCTGGCCGACGGCGACGTCTACACCGACAACCTCACGTTGCGCGGGGCAGCCGCGGAAATCGGCCTTGCCGGCCACACGAACCTGAGGACCCGCACCTACGACCAGACCGCGGTCGTCACCGGGCAGCTCGGGGCGTCGCTGGGCGTTGCCGGGGCGCTGGCCGGCGGGCCGGTTGTCGGTGCCGCCCTGCTGCTCTTCTCCCAGGTGTTCAAGGAGCCGCTGAAGGGCGTGACGCGCGGTTACTATCACATCACCGGAAGCTGGGATGATCCGCAGGTGCGGCGCATCGACGCCCGCGAACTGAAGGACGAGCGCCAGGCCGCGGAAGGATCCAGATGAGCAATCCCATCGTCGCCGCCATCCAGATGACGTCGCTTGCGGATGTCGGGAAGAACCTCGACACCGCGCGGCGGCTGCTCCGCGACGCGCGCGACCGCGGCGCATGCCTCGCCGTGCTCCCCGAGAATTTCTCCTTCATGGGGAGAAACGAGGCGGAGCGGCGCGCCGTCGTCGAGCGCGATGGCGACGGCCCGGCTCAGGCAGCGGTGTCGGCCATGGCCGGTGAGCTCGGCATGTGGATCGTGGCCGGCACGCAGCCGATCGCGGTGCCAGGCGATCCGCGGCCGGCCAATGCCTGCATGGTTTACGACGACCGGGGCGCCCGCGCGGCACGTTACGACAAGATCCACCTGTTCGACGTGGACCTGCCCGGCGGACGCGAAGGCTACCGCGAATCCGCAAATGCGGTGCCGGGCGCCACGCCGGTGCTCGTCGACACGCCTGCGGGTCGCCTCGGGCTGACCGTATGTTACGATTTGCGCTTCCCCGAGCTGTTTCGCCGACTCGTTGCCGAAGGAGCCGAAGTCTTCAGCGTGCCATCCGCATTCACCAGCCCGACCGGACGCGCGCACTGGGAGACGCTGCTGCGCGCGCGGGCGATCGAGGACCTCTGCTTCGTGGTGGCCGCCGCCCAGACCGGCATCCACGACAGCAACCGCGAGACCTATGGCGACTCGCTGGTCGCGGACTACTGGGGCCGGGTGCTGGCGCGCGAGCCGCGCGGCCAGCGGGCGGTCACGGCGGCGCTCGACCGGGACGGCCAGCAGGCGACCCGCGAGAGCTTCCCCGCCCTGAAGCACCGGGTGCTCGCGTGAGCCCACACCCGTTTCCAAGTACGCCCTTCGCCGGCGCGCGGGCTTCGCTGGCGGGACTCCCGCTCGTTCGCTCCGCCGGAACTTTAGTCGCTCACTCGCGGGGTCCCGCCGCGCTTGCCCGCGCGCCTGGGATGCCGCGGTCGGTTCGGGCGCGCGCCGGTCGGGCGGGTTCCCTGAGCGAGCGCGTTCATTCCGGCCCGCGCGAGCGAAGGGTCCCCGCCCGGCCAGGCGCGCGCCAGCAACAGGACGTGCCCGCATGACGACCGATGCGCTGCAGTGCGCGCGCGACCGGATCCTCGCGCCCTCGGGCCTCGACGACCATCGGCTCGAGCAGACGCTCGGGTCGCTGCTCGGCGCCAGCGTCGACGCGGGAGACCTCTACTTCCAGCTTGCGCGCGAAGAGCATTGGGCGCTCGAGGACGGCATCGTCAAGGAAGGCAGCCATGGCATCGAGCAGGGCGTCGGCGTGCGTGCCATGGCGGGCGAGCGCACCGGTTTCGCGTATTCGGACGAGGTCGTGCCGGCGGCTTTGATCGAGGCCGCGCGGGCGGCGCGGGCGATAGCGCGCGAGGGCGGCGAGGGGCGGGTGCAGGCCTGGCGGACCACCGCGGCGCACCGGCTCTACCCGTCCGACGACCCGATCGCGGCGCTCCCGGACGCGGACAAGGTGGCGCTGCTCACCGATCTCGACCGCCGCGCTCGCGCCCTCGACCCGCGCGTGAAGCAGGTGGTCGCGACGCTCGCCGCGGTGCACGAGATCATCCTCGTGGCCGCGAGCGACGGCACGCTCGCCGCGGACGTGCGCCCGCTGGTGCGCATGAACGTCTCGGTCATCGTCGAACAGAATGGCCGCCGCGAGCAGGGCTACGCGGGGACCGGCGGCCGGTATTCGCTCGGGGAATTCATCAAGGACGAGAAACCGATGCGCCTCGCGCGCGAGGCCGTGCGCCAGGCGACGGTGAACCTCGAAGCCGTGCCCGCGCCCGCGGGGCCGATGACCGTGGTGCTCGCGCCGGGCTGGCCCGGGGTACTGCTGCACGAGGCGGTGGGGCACGGACTCGAGGGCGACTTCAACCGCCGCGGCACCTCGGCGTTCACCGGGCGCATCGGTGAGCGCGTGGCCTCGGCGCTGTGCACGGTCGTGGACGACGGCACGCTGCCGGGCCGGCGCGGCTCGCTCAACATCGACGACGAGGGCACGCCGACCTCCTGCACCACGCTGATCGAGAACGGGGTGCTGAAAGGCTACCTCCAGGACAAGCTGAACGCGCGGCTGATGGGCGTCCCGCCGACCGGAAACGGCCGGCGCGAGTCCTTCGCGCACGCGACGATGCCGCGCATGACCAACACCTACATGCTTCCGGGGCCGCACGATCCCGGCGAGATCATCCGCTCCGTCAAGCGCGGCCTGTACGCGGTCAACTTCGGCGGCGGCCAGGTCGACATCACCTCGGGCAAGTTCGTGTTCTCGGCGAGCGAGGCCTACCTGATCGAGGACGGCAGGGTCACGGCGCCGGTCAAGGGCGCGACGCTGGTCGGCAACGGGCCCGACGTGCTGACCCGAGTCAGCATGGTCGGCAACGACCTAATGCTCGACGACGGCATCGGCAGCTGCGGCAAGGACGGGCAGACCGTGCCGGTCGGGGTGGGCCAGCCGACGCTGCGCGTCGACGCGCTCACGGTCGGCGGGACGGGTTGAGGCGCGCGCCGGTGCGGGTTTCGCGTCCGCTGTACGAGTCGCTGCCCTACCTCTACATCGCGATCGGTTTCGCCGCGGTCGGCGCGTCGTTCGCCTGGCGCGTGGCCGAGTGGTCGGGCGTGCTGGCGGCGTTCGGCGTGATCGCGATCCTGGGCGGGCTGGTGCTGGCGCTGCGGCGGCGCGACTACCGCATCCAGAAGCGGCACTACGGGTCGGAGTTCGAGGACGGCGACCAGTAACGGCCGGCCGGGTCAGTCCTTGCCGGCTGCCGCGGTTTCGTCTTCCGGACCTTCGGCCTCGTCCGGTTCCAGCTCGTCGATCGCCGGGTGGTCGCCCGTCGTCTCGAGCGACGCCGGTCGCGCGCGCGCGGAACGCTCGTCGAGATACATGATCTCGTGCTTGCCGAGCACCACGACGTCCCCGTCGTTCAGGTGGTGCCGGCGGACGCGCTTGCTCTTCACGTACACGCCGTTCGTGCTGTTGAGGTCCTCGAGCACGCTGCCCTCGGCGGTCGTCGTGATCTGGCAGTGGTGGCGACTGATGTATTTGCTGTCGATCTGGACGTCGTTGTCCACGGTACGGCCGACGATGATGCGGCCGATGCGCAGCGGCCGTTCCTCCACGTGCTCGCCGCCGTGCGCGACGATGACGCGCGCGAGGACCTCGTCGCCCGACACCGGCCGCGGCGAGGCCTCTGGCCCCGCGATGCCGGCGCGCATGCGGTTCGTGCGCGCAGCGTATTCGACCCACTGCAGCTCCTCGATCGCCGCCTTGAGCTCCAGCGGCGTCACGGCCTGCACGCCCGAGGAAAAGGCGATCATCAGCGCCGTGTCGCAGAGCGTGTTGACGAGGCGCGGTACCCCGCCCGTGTAGCGGAAGACGACCGGCATCGTCTCGGGGTCGAACAGCTGGCGCCCGTGGGCGCCGGCGACTTCGAGGCGGTGCAGGATGTAGGCCTGCGTCTCTTCCGGGGTCAGTGCCGTGAGGTGGAAGCGCAGCCGGATCCTCTGCATGAGCTGGACCAGCTCCGGCGCGTCGAGTTTCTCGTTGAGCTCCGGCTGGCCGGCGAGGATGATCCTGAGCACCTTCTCCTTGGTCGTCTCGACGCCGGACAACATGCGGATCTCCTCCAGCACGCGGTTCGAGAGGTTCTGGGCCTCGTCGACGATCAGGAGCACCTTGCGGCCGGCGGCGTACTGCTCGACCAGGAACTGGTTCAGCGTGGCGATCAGCTCGGCCTTGCGCATCTTGAACGGCGTGAAGCCGAACTGGACCAGCACGGCCTGGAGGAATTCAATGGGCGAGACTTGGGTCTGCGCGACCTGCGCGACCACGACGTCCTTTTCCAGTTCGCGCAGGAACGTCTCGAGGAGCGTCGTCTTGCCGGAGCCGATCTCGCCAGTGATGACGACGAAACCGTCGGTAAACCAGATCGTAGACTCCATGTACGCCTTGGCGCGCGCATGGTGCTTGGACAGGTACAGGAACGCCGGGTCCGGGCTCAGCCGGAACGGCAACTCGGTCAGTTGGAAGTGTTCCAGGTACATGGAGTCCTACAGGCTAACACAGCCCCAAGTGCCCGTAATCAATGGGGAATCAACCGGCGTCGCAACTGCCGCGCGGCGCGGTCCCGCGCAGCGCGGGTTCCCGTGACGACGGTCACGTGGCCGAGTTTGCGACCCGGTCTCTCCGACTTTCCGTAATCGTGCCAGTGCAGGCCGGGCATGGCGAGGAAATCGCGCGCCTTCGGCATCCTGCCGATGAGGTTCACCATCGCCGCGTGCCCGCGCGGGTCCGTGGCGCCGAGCGGCAGCCCGGCGATCGCACGTACGTGGTTCTCGAACTGGCTGGTTTCGGCGCCCTCGATGGTCCAGTGGCCGGAGTTGTGCACGCGCGGCGCCATCTCGTTCGCGACCAGGCGTCCGCGCTCGACGAAGTACTCGACGCAGAGCACGCCGACGTAGCCGAGGGCCTGCATCAGCCGCCGCTGGTTGTGCTCGGCCCGTCGCTGCAGCCCTGCGTTCACGAAGGGCGCCTTCGTGACCGCAAGGATCCCCGCCGAGTGCTCGTTCTGGGCGAGCGGATAGTGACGGATCGCCCCCGCGCGATCGCGTGCGCCGACGAGCGACACCTCGCGCGAGAAATTCACGTAGCGCTCGTAGACGAGCGGCTGGCCTGCGAGCTGTCGATAGGCGTCAGCGGCCTCGCGTTCGCGCCGGATGCGCACCTGGCCCTTGCCATCGTAGCCCAGCCGCCGCGTCTTGAGGATTCCGGGCGCGCCGAGCGAGGCGATCGCCCGCGCGAGATCGGCAGCCGTGTCTACGGCGGCGAAAGGCGCGACGGGGATGCCGAGACGCCTGAAGAGCCGTTTCTCGGACACGCGGTCCTGCGCGACTTCGAGGGCGCGCGGCGGCGGCCAGACCGGCCGGATCGCGGCGATCGCACGCGCTGAGGCGACCGGCACGTTCTCCCAGTCGAAGGTCACGACGTCCACCGCGCGCGCGAAGCGGGCCAGCTTCTTCCGGTCGTCGAACGCGCCGGTGAAGATATCGGCGACGGCGGCACCCGGCACGTCGGCGCGCGTGTCGTACATCGTGAACTCGAATCCGAGCGGAATGCCGGACAGGGCCATCATCCGGCCGAGCTGGCCGGCGCCGACGATGCCGATGCGCATCGACCTATCCGGCGGAGGGATCCGGCTTGGCGAGGACATCGGCGGTCTGCCGCTCGCGGAAGGACGCCAGCGCATCGCGCAGCGGCGGGTGCTTCGCGGCGAGGATGGCGGTGGCGAGCAGCGCCGCATTGCGTGCGCCAGGCTCGCCGATCGCGACCGTCGCAACGGGGACACCGGCCGGCATCTGCGCGATGGAAAGCAGCGAGTCGAGCCCGTTCATCGCCCTGGACTGAATCGGCACGCCGATGACGGGCAGCAGCGTCTTCGCGGCGGTCATGCCGGGCAGGTGCGCGGCGCCGCCGGCGCCGGCGATGATGACCTCGAGACCGCGCCGGCTTGCCGAGTCCGCGTACTCGAACAGGAGATCCGGGGTGCGGTGCGCGGAGATCACGCGGCTCTCGAACGGCACGCCGAGCGAGGCCAGCATGTCGGCGGCGCTGCGCATGGTCTCCCAGTCGGAAGTCGAGCCCATGATGATGCCGACCAGCGGTTTCATCGCGGGAGTCTAGCACGGCGCCGCCGCGGCTCAGGTGTAAGCCATTGACTCCCAAGAGAATCCGGAATCCGGCATCCCGGAAGAAACAACCCCCGCGCCGACAGGGAGTGGTGCGGCGCAGGGGTGATGCCCGAAGATCAGGGGATGCTTGATACGCTGGGCAACGCGGTCAGGCTACCGCGCTTCGCCGCGGCGGCAATCCGGGCGCCGTCTCTGCAAGGCGACAGCGTCCTACACGAAGGGGAATGATCCATGACCGCAAGCCACGTCGCGGCCGCCGGCCGCAACTTCACGATCTGCTGCGCCCTGATCGCCGCATGCGCGGCGGGATTTGCGCCACGCCACGCCCGGGCCGCGGATGAAGCCGTCGTCCGGGCCCGCGAGTTCCTTGGGCGGCATCCGTTGATCGACGGCCACAATGACCTGCCGAACGTCATCCGCGAGCGCGGCGAGCCGCCGCGCGACGTCGCGGCCTTCGACCTGAGGCGTCCGGCCCCAGGCGACACCGACATCGCGCGCCTGCGCGCGGGCGGCGTGGGCGGGCAGTTCTGGTCGGTGTACATACCGAGCTCGCCCGAGGTCGGCGAGCGTGGCTTCGCGCGTGCCCAGCTCGAGCAGATCGACATCGCATTGCGCATGATCGAACGCTATCCGGACGCATTCTCGCTCGCGCTCACGGCCGGCGACGTCGAGGACGCGAATGCGACGGGACGCATCGCTTCACTGCTCGGCATCGAGGGTGGCCACGCCATCGAGAACTCGCTCGGCGCCCTGCGCGCCTTCTGGCGGCTCGGCGTCCGCTACATGACGCTCACGCACTTCAATACGACCGACTGGGCCGATTCGGCGACCGACGCCGCGCGGCACGGCGGCCTGACGAAGTTCGGCGTGGAGGTGGTGCGCGAGATGAACCGCCTCGGCATGCTGGTGGACATCTCGCATGTGTCGGAGGACACGATGAACGACGTGCTCGACGTCGCCGAGGCGCCAGTCATATTCTCCCACTCGAACGCGCGCGCGCTGTCCCCGACCCCGCGCAACGTGCCGGATGCCGTGCTCGCGCGGCTGCCGCGGAATGGCGGGGTCGTTATGGTCAGCTTCATTTCACTGTTCGCGGTCCAGGGCGACGAGCACGCACGCTGGCAGGCGGCCTTCGAGCAGGAGACGGGCGTGAAGCTTGGCGATGCGGAGTACGACGCCGCGCTCGCGAAGTACACGGCCGTCCACCCGGAACCGCGCGCGACGCTCTCGGACGTGGCGGACCACGTCGAGCACGTGCGCGACGTCGCCGGCATCGACCACGTCGGCATCGGCGCCGACTACTTCGGCGAGCCCGCGTGGATGGCGGCCGGACTCGAGGATGTCACGACCTATCCGGCGCTGTTCGCCGAACTGGCCCGCCGCGGCTGGCAGGAAGAAGCGCTCGCAAAGCTCTCGCGCGGCAACGTACTTCGCGTCCTGCGCGGCGCGGAGCAGGCTGCGGCCCGGATCCAGGCCGAGCGGCCCGCCTCCTACGCGACGATCGAACAGCTGGACGGCGGCAAGGCGCTGCCGGACAAGTACTGAACTAGTCCCCGGCGGCGAGAACTTCCTGCACGCGGCGGAACAGGCGGCGGCCGGCGCCGGTCGCCTTGCCCGTGCGGCGCTCCTCCCGCGCAGCCGTGACGAGCCGCGCCAGCTCCTCCCGGTCTTCGGAGAATTCTGCGACGAACTCCGCGATCGCGGCCTCGCCACCCTCGACCAGGCGATCGCGCCAGCGTTCGGCGCGGCGGAACCGCGCCGCGTCGAGGCGCGCTGCGTCGGCGTGGGTATCGAGGGCCATACGCAGCGGTTCAAGGTCCAGGCCGCGCATGAGCTTGGCGACGAACTGCCGCTGGCGCGCGAGCGCGCCGCCCCCCGAGATCCGGCGCGCCAGCGCGATGGCGTCGGCAAGCTTCTCGGGCAGTGCGAGACGGTCGACGAGGTCCGCCGGCGCCGAAACCAGCCGGTCGGCCAGCTCCTGGACGGCCTGGGCCTGCCGCTTGAGCTCGGTTTTGGTTGGCGGCGGAACGCCGCCGGGCAGCTCGCGGCGGCGCATGGATCGATGCTAGCCGCTACAATCCCGTGAATCCATGGCCCCCGCCGTCCAACCCGACCAGCAGGCCCTCGAACAGGTCGTCGAGCGGGCGCTTGCGCTCGCGCGCGCCGGCGGCGCGACGGCGGCCGAAGCTGCCGTCGGCGTGTCGACCGGCCTCTCGGTGACGGTGCGCCTCGGCGAAGTGGAAACGCTCGAGTACCAACGCGACCGGAGCCTGGGCGTCACGGTTTATTCCGGTCAGCGCAAGGGATCGGCCAGCACCGCCAACCTCGCGCCCGCGGCGGTCGAGGAAACGATCCGCAAGGCGCTCTCGATCGCGAGCTTCACCGCCGACGACGAGTACGCCGGGCTGCCCGACGCGGCGCTGATGGCAGGCCGGCTGCCCGACCTCGACCTCAGCCATCCCTGGGAGCTCGAGGCGAGCGAAGCCGTGGAGCTCGCGCGGCGCTGCGAAGCCGCCGGCCTCGCGCACGATGCGCGCATCAGGAATTCGGAGGGCGCCTCGGTCGCGACCCACCGCAGGCTGCGCGTGTTCGGCAACAGCCACGGCTTCATCGGCGGCTATCCCTCGACCTCGCACAGCGTGAGTTGCGTGGTGCTCGGCCAGCAGAACGGCGACATGCAGCGCGACTACTGGTACACGGCCGCCCGCGACTGGCGCGCGCTCGAGGACGTCGAGTCGGTCGGCCGCAAGGCCGCGGACAAGGCGGTGCGTCGACTCGGCGCCGGCAAGATGCCGACGCGCAAGGCGCCGGTGCTGTTCGCCCCGGAGCTCGCGCGCGGGTTGATCGGGAACTTCACGGGGGCGATCGGCGGCGGTGCGCAGTACCGGCGCACCAGCTTCCTGCTCGATGCCGCGGGAGAACGGGTATTCCCGGAGGCGATCTCGCTCATCGAGCGGCCGCACCTGCGCGGCGCGCTCGGCTCGGCGCCGTTCGACGGCGAAGGGGTCGCGACCCGCGAGCGCGAGCTCGTCGTCAATGGGGTGCTGGACGGTTACCTGCTCGATTGCTACTCGGCGCGCAAGCTCGGGCTCGTCACCACCGGCAACGCCGGGGGCGTGCACAACCTCGTGGTGCAGGGCGAGATGCTCGACCAGATGTCGCTCCTGAGGAAGCTCGGCACGGGCCTGCTCGTGACCGAGATGATGGGGCAGGGCGTCAATCCCGTGACCGGCGACTATTCGCGTGGCGCCGCGGGTTTCTGGGTCGAGAACGGCGAGCTAGCGCGGCCCGTGCACGAGATCACGGTCGCCGGAAACCTGCGCAGGATGTACCTCGGGATCGCCGCCCTCGGCGACGACGTCGACACGCGCGGCGCGATTCACTGCGGCTCGCTGCTCATCGACGAGATGACGATCGCGGGCGACTGACCGCGGCGTCGAGGCGCGCGGACTTCGCCTGCGGGACGCCCCTCGCTCGCTCGGGGGTCCCGCTACGGCTCGTCCGCGCGCGATACGCCGAGGCGTTTCACGCGCGCGCCGGCCGGCCGGGTCCCCGAGCGAAGTGACTAAGTCCCAGCGGAACGAGCGGGGGTCCCCGGCCGGCCAAGCGCGCGCCTGCAGCGCGGCGTGTTCTAAGGCGATGCAGGCCGCGCGGCGAGTTCCCGCAGCGTCATGCCGGTGATCCGCTCGCGCATGCCGGCCTCCACCGAGTTCGCGACCTCGTCCGCAACCGGCTCCGTGCGCGCCCGCCAGAGCAGCCAGGACTCGTACTGCCGCTCGTCGCGCACCGCGTGCAGGACATCGGTCAGGGAGATGCCCTCGAGGTCGCGCGCGGGAACCAGCTCCTCGTCCTCGGTGAGTGTCAGCAATCCCGCGCGTTCGAGCGAGCTGACTACCGTGGCGAGCGCGCTGCCCGGGATCTCGAGGTCTTCGGCAAGGTCGCGCTGCTGCCACGGCGGCTCGCCGGCCACGAACTTGCGGGCGATCAGCAGCATGACCGTAAACGCAAGTCGCTCGCGCAGCGCGCTGGTGAGCCGCACCTGGTCCTGGCCCACGCGCAGGTAGCGGGGATTCTGCACGTAGAAGGAAAGCTGTGCGCCGATCAGGAGGATCAGCCAGCTGACGTAGATCCAGATCAGCGCCGCCAGGAAAATGGCGAAGCCCGCGTAGATCGCGACCATCTGGGTCGATGCGGCGACGATCTTCGCGAACACGGCGCCGCTCGCCGCCCACAGCAGGCCCGCGGCGACGCCCCCGATCAGCGCGGCGCGGAGGCGCACGCGGGTATTCGGGACGAAGGCATACAGGAACGTGAAGACGCCGGTCACGAACAGGTATGGCCCGATGAAGCCGAGTGCGCGCGCGATCGTGCCGAAGGGCTCATGTGACGTGATCCAGGCCATCGAGCGGTGGCCCGCGATCGCCCCGAACATGCTGAAGACGACGACGAGGAAGATCGGGCCGATGACCATGAGGCTGAGGTATTCGCTGACACGGCGCATGATCGAGCGCGGCCGTTCGACGTGCCAGGCGAAATTGAAGGCTTCCTCGAGCTTCTGGACCGTCGAGAGCACGGTGTAGAGCAGGAAGGCGAGGCCGACCGAACCGAGCACGTCCCCGCGCACGTTGTCCACGAAGTTCATGAACTGCTCGGTCAGCTCGTAGGCGCGCTCGCCGATCGGGTGCAGGAACTCGTAGATCAGAGGCTCGAGGTCGCGGTGGATCCCGAGGCCTTTCAGGACCGCGAAGGCGAATGCTGCGAGCGGGACGAGCGAGAGCAGCGTCGTGTAGACGAGGCTCATGGCGCGCAGGTTCAACTCGCCGTTCAGAAGGTCGCGGATCAGCGCGAATGGATAGCGCAGCAGGTCGAGCAGCCAGTTAGCCGGCTTGACGGGGAGGTCGTGGCGGTCGAACAGCAACCGCTCGGCGCGTTCCCGCAGCCTGGCAAACGGGGTCATCGTGGCAGCGTGGCACACGGCCACTGCGCCCGCAATCGCCGCCCTGATACAGTGCCGGCGTGCAAGGCGGCCATCCCGAACGCATCGTCTGCCTGACGGAGGAAACGACCGAGACGCTCTACCTCCTAGGCGAGGATGCGCGCATCGTCGGGATCTCGGGTTTCACGGTCCGCCCGCCACGCGCGCGGCGCGAGAAGCCGAGGGTCTCGGCATTCACCAGCGCGAAGATCGACCGCATCGTCGCGCTGCGCCCCGACCTCGTGCTCGGCTTCTCGGACCTGCAGGCGGACATCGCCGCGGACCTCGCGCGTGCCGGGATCGAGGTGCACCTCTTCAATCACCGCAGCGTCGCGGAAATCCTGCGTATGGTGCGCATGCTCGGGGGCATGGTCGGCTGCGAAACGAAAGCCGCGGCGCTAGCCGACCGGCTCGAAGCCAATGTCGAGGCGACCCGGGCCGCGGCCGCGCGCCTGCCGTGTCGTCCGCGCGTGTATTTCGAGGAATGGGACGAGCCGCTGATCGCGGGCATTCGCTGGGTCGGCGAACTCATCGAGGCGGCCGGCGGCGAGAACTGCTTTCCCGAACTCGCTGCGATGTCCCTCGGTCGCGACCGCATCATCGCGGACGCCTCGGAAGTCGTGCGCCGCGCGCCGGACATCATCCTCGGTTCCTGGTGCGGAAAGAAGTTCCGCCCGGGGAAGGTCGCCGCGCGGCCCGGCTGGTCCGCGATCCCTGCCGTCCGCGACGGGGAGCTGCACGAGATCAAGTCGTCCGTGATCCTGCAGCCGGGGCCGGCGGCGCTGACCGACGGCCTGGCCGAGATCCATGCCCGCGTGGTTCGCTGGGCGGGGAAATGAAGGGAATCTGAAGGGGACGCGCACCTTCATGTTTCGGAAGTCACGCCCTCACCGCGAATATGAAGGTGCGCGTCCCCTTCAGATTCCCTTCATTCCGTGAGGCGGCGCTCCGCCTCGCGGTACCTCGCGACCGTGCCGGCGATCACTTCGGCAGGCAGCCGCGGCCCGGGCGCACGCTTGTCCCAGTCGAGCGTCTCGAGATAGTCGCGCACGTACTGCTTGTCGAAGGAGGGCGGACTCACGCCTTCGCGGTAGCTGTCGGCCGGCCAGAATCGGGACGAATCCGGTGTTAGCGCCTCGTCCATGAGGACGACCTCGCCGCGCTCGTCGAGCCCGAACTCGAACTTCGTATCGGCGATGAGGATGCCGCGCCCGCGCGCGTAGTCCGACGCGAACGCGTAGAGGGCAAGGGAGAGTTCCCGCACGCGCGCCGCGATGGCGCCGCCGACCGTATCCGCGACCTGTTCGAACGAGACGTTCTCGTCGTGCCGGCCGGCAGCCGCCTTGGTCGCGGGCGTGAACAGCGGCTCGGGCAGGCGCGAGGCGAGCACGAGCCCCGACGGCAGGGCGATCCCGCAGACCTTGCCGTTCTCACGGTAGTCGTTCCAGCCGGAGCCGATCAGGTAGCCTCGCACGACCGCCTCGACGGGCAGGGGCGTCAGCCGTTTCACCACC
>Ga0075304_1000082_pt1 | contig 23336 bp, 23 predicted proteins | sample Joice_CattailNLA_FD_120067 | JGI IMG/M metagenome (GOLD analysis project Ga0075304, IMG submission 120067) | Natural and restored wetland microbial communities from the San Francisco Bay, California, USA, that impact long-term carbon... | ecosystem: Environmental > Terrestrial > Soil > Wetlands ... | reverse complement strand
CGCTCCTCGTCGAGTTCGGCGAGTCGCTGCTCGAGCGATCGCCGCGCGGGGCCGGACAACTTCGGGCGCTCATCGTTCATCTGGTCAGCTCCTGAATGGCGGGATGGTGCTCCCTCCATCCTGTCACCTCGGCGCCGTTAGGGTCGTCCCACATGGACGCCCGGCGCCCTGCTCACTAGGGTCGGGCGGACGATGATCTCGTTGGAGCACGTCGAGAAGCGCTTCCCGGGAACGGCCTCGGCCGCCATCGGCGACCTCACGCTCGAGATCGACGAGGGCGAGACCGTCGCGCTCGTCGGACCGTCGGGCTGCGGCAAGACCACCACCCTGAAGATGATCAACCGGTTGATCGAGCCGACCGGTGGGCGCATCGTGCTCGACGGCACCAACGTGCTCGACCAGGACCCGGTGCAGCTCCGTCGGGGCATCGGCTACGTGATCCAGCACACCGGGCTGCTGCCACACCGCACGATCCGCCAGAACATCGCGACGGTGCCCCACCTCGTGGGCTGGGACGACGAGCGGGTCGACGCGCGCGTGGACGAGCTGCTCGAGATCTTCGACCTCGACCGCGAGCTGCTCGACCGGTACCCGGGGGAGCTCTCCGGTGGCCAGCGCCAGCGCGTCGGGGTGGCCAGGGCGCTCGCCGCCGACCCGCCCGTGATGCTGATGGACGAGCCTTTCGCCGCGGTGGATCCGATCGTGCGGGGGAGGCTGCAGGACCAGTTCCTCGAGATCCAGGAGCGGTTGCGCAAGACGATCGTCTTCGTGACGCACGACGTCGACGAGGCGATCAAGCTGAGCGACCGCATGGCGATCCTCAATATCGGCGGCGTGCTCGAGCAGTTCGCCCCGCCGGAGACCGTGCTGCGAGAGCCCGCGAACGACTTCGTACGGGAGTTCGTCGGGGCGGAGCGAGGTCTGAAGCGGCTGGCCCTGATCAAGGTCGACGACATCGAGGTGGAGCCGGGCCCCGTGGTGACACCGAGGGCCGGCGCCGACGAGGCCCGGCGCGCGATCGATGCCGCCGGCTTCGGGTGGGTCAGCGTGGTCGACGAGGGGGAGCTGCTCGGGTGGGTCGACCGTCAGGCGCTCCAGGGGTGCGACACGGCGGGCGAGGCCACGTCGAGGAGGTTCAGTGCGTACGTGACCGGACGCGACTCCCTGCGCCAGGCCCTCGATTCGATCGTCACGTCGCGGACGGCGGTCGCCGTCGTGGTGACCGAAGGCCAGCACTACCGGGGCGTCTTGACGTTGGAGCGCATCTCACAGGAGATCCTCGCGTGAGCGACTTCTTCGTCGGCGCCACGACGATCCTCGCGCAGCAGGACACCGAGCCGCTGATCCGCTGGATCTGGATCTCCGACCACGCCGACGAGATCGTGAGCCGTGGGCTGCAGCACGTGTACCTCACGATCGTGACCGTGGTGATCGGGTTCCTGATCGCGTTCCCGGCGGCCGTCTACGCTTCGCGGCACCGGTGGGCGGTCTCGCCGATCACGTCGATCTCCGGCGTGTTGTACACGATCCCGGCGTTCGCGTTCATCTTCCTGCTGCTGCCGATCACCGGCCTCTCCCTCACGACGGTCGCGATCCCGCTGATCGCGTACAGCCTGCTGATCCTGTTTCGCAACACCCTCGCGGGCCTCGACTCCGTGGAACCGGAGGTGAAGGAGGCGGCGGTCGGCATGGGGTTGTCGCGTCGGCAGTTGCTGTGGCGGGTCGAGGTGCCACTCGCGATGCCGGTGATCATCGCGGGCCTGCGCATCGCGACGGTGAGCTCGATCGCGTTGATCACGATCGCGGCGCTGATCGGCAGGGGTGGGTTCGGACAGTTCATCCTCGACGGACTGAACACGTTCTTCTGGACCCCGTTGATCGTGGGTGTCGTGCTGTCGGTCGCCCTGGCGTTCGCGGCCGATCTGCTGCTGCTCGGCCTGCAGCGGCTCGCGACACCGTGGGCCACGGCGTCGGGTGTGAGGGCGGTGGCCACGTGAACGGTCTGCTCGAGGGCTTGCAGTGGCTCGTCGATCCTGCCAACTGGTCCGGGGTCGATGGCATCCCGGCTCGGGTCTGGGAGCACGTGCAGCTCTCGGTGATCGCCCTGGTGATCGCGACGCTCATCGCGGTGCCGATCGGGCTGTGGATCGGCCACACGCGGCGGGGGCAGTTCTGGACCGTGCAGTTCGCCAACGTCGGTCGATCGATCCCGTCGCTCGCGGTGCTCTCGATCATGTTCCTGATCGCCGTGAAGGAGTTCCCGTCACTCGCGTTCGGGTTCCTTCCGACGATCGTGGCGCTCACGCTGCTGGGCATCCCGGTGATCCTGATCAACACGTACGTGGGCATCCAGCAGGTGGACCAGGACACGGTGGAGGCCGCCAGGGGCATGGGCATGAGCGGGCGGCAGGTGCTCTGGACGCTCGAGGTGCCGATGGCGATGCCGTTGATCATGACCGGGCTGCGGCTCGCAGCAGTGCAGATCGTCGCGACCGCCGGCCTCGCCGCCCTGATCGCCGGCGGGGGGCTCGGCCGCTACATCGTCGACGGGTTCGCGCTGCGTGAGAACGACAGGATCGTGGCCGGTGCGATCCTCGTGGCGGTGCTCTCCCTCCTGACCGACCTGGCGTTCTCGCTGCTGGCCAGGGCCACGTCGCCGAAGCTCAGCTCCGAACCCGGGAAGGTTCCGGCGTAACGTTCGGTTCCTTGCCGTGACTGCACCGCATCGTTGACAGGAACGAACGTGCCGTTGATACGGTGCTCGGATGTCCACCGTCGGGGAGATGGACACCCCATGACTGCAGGATGGAGGGGTACCCATGCGGAAGCACCGCATGTTCGTCCTCGGGGCGAGCCTCCTCGCGTTGTCGCTGCTGGCGGCCGCGTGTGGGGACTCGGGTGGGGACGACACCGGCGACGGCGACGCGAGCGCCGAGCCCAAGGGCGAGATCGTCGTCGGCGTGTCCGGCGCGTTCGCCGAGAACCAGGTCGTCGCGGAGATGTACGCGCAGGTCTTGGAAGCCGACGGCTACACCGTCACCCGTGAGCTCGACATCGCCGACCGCGCCGTGGGCAACGAGGCGCTCGCGGCGGGTGAGATCGACCTGAAGCCGGAGTACACCGGGTTCGATCTGCCGCTCTACGACGAGGAAGCGCCCACGAACGGCGATCCACAGGCCGTGGCCGACGCACTCACCGCCGCGCTCGAACCGGAGGGGTTGGTGACCTACGCGATCTCGCCCGCAAACAGCACGAACGTGTTCGTGGTGACCCCCGAGACCGCCGAGGCCAACGCGCTCACCGACATGAGCAGCCTCTCGCCGGTCGCGGGCGACCTGACCCTCGGGGGCCCCGCCGACTGCCCGAAGGCTGCGTTCTGCGTGCCGGGACTCGAGGAGACGTACGGCGTGACGTTCGCGGAGTTCAAGCCGCTCGACTTCGGCGGGCCGAAGACGGTGGCGGCGATCGACAGCGCCGCGGTCGACGTCGGCGTGTTGTTCTCGCTCGATCCCACGATCCAGGACAAGGGCTACGTGGTGCTCACCGACAACGAGAACCTGCAGGCGAACGGGAACTTCATCCCGGTCGTGCGCGAGGAAGTCGCGACCGACGAGCTCGGCGCCCTGCTCGACGGCGTCACGACGACGCTGACCGACGAGAACATGCGCGAGATGGTCGGGCAGATCCTCAACGACAAGCGCGACGTGTCCGACGTCGCCGAGGAATACCTGACCGGCGCGGGCATCCTGTAGCGGGGCGACGATCGCGAGGGCCGGGGGCCTCGTCCCTCGGCCCTCGCGGTAGCTACCAACCCCGCGTGCCCGGCTCCCCCTTGAAGGGACCCACGACATCGGGTGTGATCCAGCCCCCGTAGAAGCCGCCGGGCTGGGGGGTCACCGCGATGCCGTCGACCGTGCACCGGTCGACCCTGCCGGCGTAGAACGCGACGTGGTGGCGCAGCGCCTGGTACGCGGGGCTCGGCTCCGGGTAGTACCAGCCCGCTTCGGGCGCCACTCGATCGCCCACCACCACGTCCACGTAGGCGGCGGCGCCCTTCCACTCGCAGTATGAAGTGCCCTCGGCGGGCCGGAGCAGGTCGTGGCGCACGTCGTCGAGCGGCAGGTAGAAGGTCGGTGGATGGCTCGTCTCGAGGATGCGCAGCGCCGTGGTCGTATCGGCGATCGTGACTCCTGCGAACGTCACGACGACGTGACGCTCGTCGTGTTCGAGCGCGGGCGGGCGCGGGTATCGCCACACGGACTCCTGACCGCGGGCCGCCTCGGCGGGAGTGGGAGCCATACACCGATGATGCGCGTCGCCCGGTCCAACGACATCGCCCAAGCCACCGGTGCAGAGGTTCACGGACAGGGGCCGACGGTGACCCGCACCCCTCGGTGGTCCGAACCGGGCACGGTGATCGTGCCCGGGTCCTGCGCGCACCAGGCGGGCTCGACGAACACGTGGTCGATGCGCAGGAGAAGCGTCGTCCACCATCCCCCGACGTAGGTGGTGCGGCCCGCGGTGTCGGCTCTCATCGCGTCGGTGAGTGCGGCATCCATCGCCCGGTAGCTCACGACCCGGTCGCTCATGTTGAAGTCGCCGGCCACGACAACGGGGCGGCCCTCCTGTTCGACGGCGGCCAGCAGCTCGTCGGTGAAGAGGCGCTGGTCGGCGAAGCTCGTGTCGCGCAGGGGGTTCAGGGAATGCACCACGTAGAGCACGAAGGGCATCCCGGGCGCATCGACGCCGACCCGCATCACGCGTGCCGGTGGCAGCCCCACGTCGCCGAGCTCCCTGAGCGGGAATCGCGACCAGGCCCCGAGCTCGCCGTCGTCCACGGTCGAGGTGAGACCCGAGGCGGAGGCCTGGGCGGTCATCGCCTCGTAGAACTCGTCGTTCGACATCTCCACGGCGACCACGACGTCGGGATCTCCGGCGAGGAGCGACCCGGGCACTGCCGCCTCGGTCGGGTTGTCGTCCCACACGTTCGCCACGACCAGGCTGGCGCCCGGATCGGGAGCGGCGATCGCGCGAGGCAGCCGCGGCGAGATCACCGCGATCGAGCAGACCACCAGGATCGAGGTGCCGGCGAGCACCGGCCAGGCACGCCGCGTCGCCAGACCGACGATCGCTCCTACCACGACCGCCGCCACACCGATCAGCGGGAGTCCGACCGCCACGGTGTCGACGGGACCGCCGACGTCGCGGACGCCGAACCACAGCCAGGGAAGGGCGACCGCGATCACGATGGGCAGCGGGCGGCCGCCGCGAGGAGCTGGTTCCACGATGCGGAGCCTAGCCTTCGAGGGGCCCCGCACGTGTGTCGACCCGATGGAGGTCACCGGCGATCCTGTGGGAAGCTTCGCGACATGAGTGACGCGCCCGACTTCCGCCTGGAGCACAGCGAGCTGCGCGGTGACGACGAGTTCAGCGAGTTCACGGGCACCGACCTGCCCTACTACTCGGATTGGCGAGGGTCGTTCGAGAAGCTGCCGTGGGCCACCGACGACGAGGCGCTGCGAGCGGCGAACGCCGACGTCGCGATCGTCGGCGCTCCGCTCGACGAGGGTACGTCGTCGCGGCCCGGGGCTCGGTTCGGACCGCGCGCGATCCGCATGGCGCCCACGGCGTGGAGCAGCGACTTCGCCTGGTCGATCCAGCTCGACGTGGAGCCCTACGAGCACCTCACGGTGGTCGACGCCGGCGACGCCCCGATCGTGCCGACGCGCTTCGAGCGCGCGCTGCGGGTGATCCACGAGAAGGTCTTCCGCGTCGCGAACGCGGGTCCCGTGCCGATCGTGCTCGGCGGCGACCACTCGATCACGTACCCGAGCGCGGCGGGCGTCGCGCGTGCCGTGTGGCCACGGAAGGTCGGCGTCGTCCACTTCGACGCCCACGCCGACACCGGCGCCGACCAGTGGGGAAACCTGTACGGACACGGCGAGCCGATGCGCCGCCTGATCGAGGAGGGATGGATCGCCGGGCCGAACTTCGTGCAGGTCGGGCTGCGCGGCTACTGGCCCGAGCAGGAGACCTGGGACTGGATGCGCGAACAGGGCCTGCGCTGGCACACGATGGTCGAGATCGAGGAACGTGGCAGCGAGGCGGTGATCGCCGACGCGATCGCCGAGGCGCTGGACGGCCCGGACTGCATCTACCTGAGCGTCGACATCGACGTCGTCGACCCCGGTATGGCGCCGGCGACCGGCACGCCCGAGTCCGGTGGCATGCTCGCGCGCGAGCTGCTGCGAGCGGTGCGCCAGATCGTGGGCCAGGTCGACCTGGTCGGCATGGACGTGGTGGAGGTCTCGCCGCCCTACGACCACGCCGAGGTCACGGCGATCCTGGCCCATCGCACGGTGATGGAGGCGATCAGCGCCCTCGCGAAGAAGCGGGCGAGCGCCGGATAGCTCATCGGGGTCGACTCTCGGTAGGCTGCGACGCATGTGCCGAAGCATCAAGACCCTGCGCAGCGCCGATGAGCCGGCGACCGAGGAGGACATCCGTGCCGCCGCCCTGCAGTACGTGCGGAAGGTGAGCGGGTACCGCCAGCCTTCTCGCAAGAACGAGGAGGCGTTCGAACGGGCGGTCGAGGCGGTCGCGGAAGCCTCGAAGATCCTGCTCGACGACGTGAGCCCGGCCGGCACGGCGCGCTGAGTCGCCCCACTTCTCGCGACCCGTCCGCCGCTACGATGGCCCTCATGCTGCCGCTCGATCCCGCTCCGGCCGAGATGCGCGCGATGGGGGAGTCCGCGCTCGAGTACCTGATCGCGTTCATCCACGGCCTCGACGACGCGCCCGCCGAGGCCACCGAGGGTGCGATCGAGCTCGCTCGAGACCTCCGTGCCGCTCCGCCCGAGCGAGGCGGCGACTTCGAAGCGCTCTTCGACGAGGCGCGACGCGCGATCGCGAGGACGTTCGAGTACGCGGGCCCCGGCTACCTCGCCTACATCCCCGGGGGTGGCCTCTACACGGCGGCGCTCGCCGACTTCCTCGCCCAGGGGGTGAACCGCTACGTCGGCCTGTGGCAGCCGAGCCCGGCGGTCGTGCAGATCGAGGAGAACGTCACCCGCTGGCTCTGCGACGTCTTCGACTACCCCAAGGGTTCGCAGGGGCTGCTGCTCTCGGGCGGCTCGATGGCGAACCTCTCGGCGATGGTGACCGCTCGCCACGCGAAGCTCGGCGAGGACTTCCTCGACGGCACGTACTACGTGAGCGAGCAGGCGCACGCGAGCGTCACGAAGGCCGCCACGATCGCCGGCTTCTCGAAGCGGAACCTGCGCATCGTGCCGACCGACGGGGAACTGCGCATGGACCCCGAGGCGCTGCGGGCGCTCGTGCGTGACGACCGGGCGGCGGGGCTGCGGCCGTTCCTCGTGGCGCCGAGCGCGGGCACGACGAACACGGGCGCGATCGATCCACTCGACGCGATCGCCGACATCGCCGGCGACGAGGGACTGTGGATGCACGTCGACGGCGCCTACGGCGGCTTCTTCCAGCTCACCGAGCGCGGGCACGCGGCGTTCCGGGGCATCGAGCGCAGCGACTCGGTGACCCTTGATCCCCACAAAGGCATGTTCCTGCCGTACGGCACGGGGGGGTTGGTCGTTCGTGACGGACACGCGCTGCGCGACGCGCATTACGAGGGCGCCGCCTACCTGCAGGACCTGCCGCCGACCGGCGAGCTTCCGAACTTCAGCGAGTACTCCGCCGAGCTCTCTCGCGACTGGCGCGGGCTGCGGGTGTGGTTCCCCCTGCGGCTGCACGGGGTGGCGGCGTTCCGCGAGGCGCTCGACGAGAAGCTCGACCTCGCCGAGGTGGTCGTCGAGGCGCTCGAGGCGGATCCGAACGTCGAGGCGTGCTGGCGGCCGCAGCTGAGCACCGTCGCGTTCCGCCTGGCGGGTGACGCCGACGACGAACGACAGGCCGAGTTCCTGCGACGCATCAACGCCTCGAAGCGCGTGTTCCTGTCGTCGACGCGCATCCACGGCCGCTACGTGCTGCGCATCTGCATCGTCTCGCACCGCACGCACCGCGACCGCATCGACGAATGCATCGAGATCGTGGCGAAGGCGGCCGCGGAGCTCGCCGCGTAGGGCCGAACGATGCCCGAGATGCCGGAGGTGCAGGCGCTCGCCGAGCGGCTCGACGAGGTGCTCGCAGGCGCGACGCTCGATGCGCTCGACATGTTGCAGTTCAGCTCGCTGAAGACGTTCGCGCCGAAGCCGGCCGAAGCGCTGGGTTGCTCGATCGAGCGCGTCACACGCCGAGGAAAGTACCTCGCGCTCGAGCTCGACGACGGCCTCCGGGTGCTCGTCCACCTCTCGCAGGGAGGGCGCGTCGACGTCGAGGCGCCGCCCAAGTCGACGAAGCCTCGCGGCGCGGTGCTGCGGATCCGGGCGCACGATCGTCCCAGCGTGCTCGTGAAGGAGTTCGGCAAGGAGCGCAAGGCCGGCTGGTGGGTGCTCGCTCCCGGCGACGACGGGCCACTCGAGAAGCTCGGCCCGGAAGCTGCGGGTCCGGACGCCGACGAGCTCTTCCGCTCGGGTGACGACGCCCGTCGCGTCCACACGATCCTGCGCGACCAGCGCACGGTGGCCGGCGTCGGCCGCGGCTACAGCGACGACATCTTGCATCGGGCGAGGCTCTCGCCGTACGCGGCGCTCGCGAAGCTCGCCGGTGAGGAGCGGGAACGGCTGATCGAGGCCACGCACTCCGTCCTCGCCGAGGCGCTCGAGGTCGAGCGGGAGCGCCAGGGCGGGCTGCCGACGAAGATCGGCGACCACTTCACCGTGCACAACCGCTCGGGAGAGCCATGCCCGGTGTGCGGCGCCGACCTGCGACGCGTGAGCTACGAGTCCCACGAGGTCACGTACTGCCCCGAGTGTCAGACCGGCGGGAAGGTGCTCGCCGACCGACGGATGAGCCGCCTGCTCCGGTAGCGTGGGCGGCCGTCATGGCCGACCACTGGGGATCGCCACCGCACGACCCGCAGCCGAAGGGCTTCCTCGCCCGCGCCCGCGGACACCTCGTCGACGTCACGCCACTGAAGGTCTCGCGCGACTTCCGGCACCTGTTCGTCGGGCGCTCGGTCTCGGACTTCGGCGACGAGATCGTCGCCGTGGTCATCCCGTTCCAGGTGTACGACATCACGGGATCGACGTTGGCGGTGGGCCTGATCGGACTGGTCGAGCTCGTGCCGGTGCTCGTGTTCCCGATCGTCGGCGGCGCGTTCGCCGATGCGCTCGAGCGGCGCCGGCTCACGATCGCCACGCATGCGATCCTCGCGGTGCTCTCGTCGCTCATGGCCGTGAACGCGTTCCGCGACGAGCCGATGCTCTGGCCCCTCTACGTGTTCGCCTTCGTCTCGGCCGGCCTCTACACCTTCAACCGGCCGGCGTTGTCGACGTGGCCGGCGAGGTTGCTCGAGCCCGGGCTGTTGCCGTCGGCGAACGCCCTCGAGGCGGGGTTCGGCACCCTCGACTCGATGCTCGGGCCCGTCGTGGCCGGCATCCTGCTCGCGACGATCGCCCCGGGCGGCGCCTTCGTGTTCGACGCGGCCACGTTCCTCGTGGTGATCTGGCAGATCTCGCGCATGCGGCCGTCCCCACCCGCCGACGAGGGGAACGATGTGAGCTGGGAGGCGATCAAGGACGGGTTCCGTTTCCTGAAAGGGAAGCGCACGCTGCAGTCGCTGTTCCTCGCCGACCTCAACGCCATGGTGTTCGGCTTCCCGATCGCGCTCTTCCCGGCCGTCGCGGAGCGGCTCGACGGCGCCGGGATGTCGACCGAGCTCGCGCTCGGGTTCCTCTACGCGGCGCCGGCGGCGGGGGCGTTCCTCGCCACGCTGTTGTCGGGGCGTGCCAAGCACGTGCGGAGGCAGGGTCGAGCGATCCTCGTTTCCATCGTGGTCTGGGGGGTCGCGATCGTCGTGTTCGGTCTCTCCGAGAGGCTGTGGCTCGCGCTCGCGATGCTCGCGGTCGCCGGCGCGGGGGACATGGTGAGCGGCATCTTCAGACACACGATCCTGCAGACCGCGGTCGAGGACCGGCTTCGCGGGCGGCTCGACGGCATCGGCATGGCGGTCTGGGCCACGGGCCCGTCGATCGGCAACGTGGAATCGGGCGTCGTTGCCTCCCTGACCAGCGTGCCGTTCTCGATCGTGTCCGGCGGGGTGCTCACGATCGTGGGGGTGGGGGTGCTGCGGTGGTTCGCGCCCGGGTTCTGGCGCTACGACGCCGAGCATCCGATGCCCTGACGCATGCTTCCGTCGCGGGGGACCGAGCGGTATCGTGCGCGACACCGCACTCACACGGAGGATGCTCGGCGATGGAACTGATCGCGTTCAACACGACCCTGTACAAGGCGATCGTCTTCGTGCATGTCTTCGCGGCGATCGTCTGGGTGGGAGGGGCGTTCTTCTTCCAGGTGAAGATCGCCCAGTTCAAGCGGGCGAACGACAACGCCGGGTTCCTGCAGTTGGGCAAGGACGCCGAGCACATCGGGCAGCGGCTGTTCATGCCGGCGTCGGTCGTCGTGCTGCTCTCGGGCATCGCGATGGTCTGGTACGGCCCCTACGCCTTCGAGCTCTGGATCACGCTCGCGCTGGTCGGCATCGTCGCGACCGCGCTGACAGGGTCGCTCGTCCTCGGGCCGTCCGGCGGCAAGATCGCGAGGCTCGCCGAGGAGAAGGGCTTCGACGATCCGAGCGTCGCCGCGATGCGCGATCGGCTCATCACGGTCTCGCGCCTCGACTACGCCGTGCTCGTCCTGGTCGTGCTGGACATGGTCTTCAAGCCCGGCGCGTAGCGGGGTGCAGCACGCCACGGTCCGACGACCACATCGCGTACGGCGCGTCGGTGAGGTCAGCGAGCTCGAGCAGCACGGTGTCATAGTTGACCCGCCATCCGGCGAAGTCCTGCCAGGCTCGGTCGCGATCGGCTCGGATCGCCACACCGTCGGCGGCGAGGTCGTCGATCGCGTCTTCCCATTCCTGCCTCGTGATCGAGATCGGGTCGTCGGGAGAGGGATCGCTGTCGAACGTGATGCCGGACCCCTCGGCGATGCGCCGCAGCGAGAGGTACCCCGCTCGGATGCAGATGTCGGCCTGCACGTCGTGCGGCACGTCGATCGTTGAGGTCGTCAGCGCCGCCGCGTCGAGCACCGCTCCCGCAGCCGTCACCCACGAGTGATCGGTCTGCGGGGAGCGGAAGAACGCGAGCGCCGAGAACGACGTGTGCGTCTCCTCGACGTCGACGAACCAGCGCTCCCACTCGACCCAGACCTCGTGCAGCTCTGACATGCGCTCGAGTCGCCAGAACCGGAGCACCATCTCCACGCCCGAGGGCGGCTCTCCGGCTCGCACCGAGAGCGCGGTCACGCCCCGCTCGCGGCGTGAGAACGCGCCGTTGATGCTGGGCAGGTAGGTGATCAGCAGGGCGAGCAGGAACAGGCCGATCGCGGCTTCGGTGAACGACACCATCATCAACCAGAACGTTGACGGCCGAAGGAACCCGAGCGTGAGCAGCGACGAGCCGGAGAGCTCGATCGCCACGGTCACGCTCGTGCCGCCGTCGAGTCCCCAGAAGATCGCGGCGTAGCCCAGGAAGGTCAGGCCGATCCACGCCACCAGCAGGCCCAGCATGCCGATCGGGGCGTACGTGGCGAGCACGCGGTCACGCCGCTCGAACGACATCGAGGCCGGGGTGACCAGGTCGTACGCGCGTTTGAGCACGGTGAAGACGGCCCGAGTGATCGCGGACGACGCGTGCCGAGGGATCACGACGGTCTTGACCGCCGACGTCACCGCCGCGACCACGAGGGCCACCCCGACCGCTACCGAGATGATGCGAAGGGCCAGCTCCATGGCGGGATGCTGTCAGACTCGACGCCGGTGCGCTCGACGAGCGACCCCTCAGGCCTCCACGGCGACGGGCAGCTCGCCCGGGGCCCTGACGAACGCCGCGTCGCGTCCCGGGATGAAACGGTTCGCGATGAGCGCCGCCACGAGCAGCGCGAGGCCCGCGACGACGAGCGCGAAGCGGAACCCGCTCAGGAACGCTTCACCGAACGCTCGGCCCACCGCCGCCGCCTGCTCCGGGTTCAATCCGAGCGCGCCCACGTCGAGTTGGCCGTGGCCGGCGGTGGCCGTGATCGTCTCCTGCTGCGCAGGCGTGAGGCCGAGATCGGCGATGCTGGGCGCCAGCACGGCCTCCAGCCGGGTGAACAGGATCGTCCCGAGCAGCGCGATGCCGAAGACGCCCCCGACCTCTCGGCTCGTATTCGTCGTCGCGGAGCCGAGCCCGGCGCGTTGGGGCCCGACCGCGTTCATCACGGCGGCCGTCATCGGCGCCATCGTCGAGCCCATGCCGTGGCCCATGATCGCGAACAGCACGCCCATGACCCAGTACGGCGTGTCGGGCGTCAGGCGCGAGAGCGCCAACAGGCCGCCGCCGGCGAGGATCAGCCCGTACGTCATCGGCGCCCTCGAGCCGTGCTTCGATGCGTAGCGGCCGGCGTTGGGCGCCGTCACCACGATCATCAGCGTCATCGGCAGGAACCGCAGGCCCGTCTCGAACGCGGTGTACCCGCGCAGGAAGGGGTTCTGCATGAACAGGCTCAGGAAGAAGAACGTGGCGAACATGCCGAGCGATACGGAGAACGCAACGATGTTGCCGGCCGTGAACGCCGGGATGCGGAAGTACGAGAGCGGCATCATCGCGTGTGGGTTGCGGCCCTCCCACACGAGGAACGCGACCACGAGCAGCGCGCCGACGACGAGCCCGGCGATGATCAGCGGATCGTCCCACCCGAGCTGATTCGCCTCGATGAGGGAGTACGTGAGCGCGAACAGCGCCCCGGTGCCGAGCGCCAGCCCCACGAGGTCGAGGCTGCGCGCCTCGTCCGAGCGCGATTCCCGGACCGTTCGCACCGCCACCGTGTACGCGACGATGCCGATCGGCACGTTCAGGAAGAACACCGACTCCCAGCCGAGGTGTTCGACCATGTAGCCACCGAGCGTCGGCCCCAGCGCGAGGGCCAGTCCCGAGACGCCTGCCCAGAGCCCGATCGCCTTGGCGCGCTCGTGCGGCGGGAACGTCACCGTGAGGATGGAGAGCGTGCCGGGCATCAACAGGGCGGCGCCGACGCCCTGCACGGCGCGCGCACCGATCAGCTGCATGCTGCTGTCGGCCAGCCCGCACGCGAGCGAGGAGGCGGTGAAGATCGCGAGCCCGAGCAGGAACATGCGCTTGCGCCCGTACCGGTCTCCGAGGATGCCGCCCGTCAAGAGCAGCGACGCGAACGCGAGCACGTAGCCGTCGACGATCCACTGCAGGTCGCTGATGCTCGCGCCGAGCTCCTGGTTGAGGGTCGGCAGGGCCACATTGACGACGGTGTTGTCGATCATCACCATCGCCAGCGCGAAGCACATCGTGAGCAGCACGACGACCTTCTCGCGCGCGTCGTCGCCTTCGAAACCGAACAGACCCACGGGCACTCCTCACTCGATGCGCGGCTCAGGTTCCCGCAACGCCCGGGGCTTCGGTGGTGTTCCGGGCGTCAGTCGAGCCTGCGGTACAACCGGATCGCGACGGGCGCCGCGATCGCCAGGATGATCGCGATCCACACGACCGACTTGAAGAGCAGGTTCTCGAACGTGTCGACGGGCACGTTCGTGATCGGGTCGGTGATGCCGATCGGACCGTTCGACAGGTACCTCGCGAGGTTGCACCAGATCGACACCGGGTTGGCGCGAGCGATCGGCTGCAGCCAATCGACCATGCCGTCGACCGGCGCGAACGCCGAGCTGACGAACACGACGGGGAAGACCAGCGTGAACGACGCCGCCTGCACGGCCTCGACCTGCTTCAAGGCCAGCCCCAAGCACGCGAACACCCACGACCACGCGAACCCGACCGCGAGCACGAGCAGCACCACGCCCAGCGCGGAGAGGAGCCCGTTCTCGAACCGGAACCCCACGAGGTATCCGATCACGATCACGATCAGCACCAGCAGCAGGTTCTTCGCGAGGTCGGACGTCGTGCGGCCGGCGAGCACCGCCGACCTGGCCATGGGGAGCGATCGGAACCGATCGATGATGCCGGTCTTCAGGTCCTCGGCGAGCCCGACCGCCGTGGTCGTCGCGCCGAAGATCGCGTTCTGCACGAAGATGCCCGGCATCAAGAACTGCACGTAGTCGAGTCCCTCCGGCAGGAACCGGAACTGATCCGCGTAGATGAACCGGAAGAGCAGCACGAACATCACCGGCTGCACCAGTTCGAAGATGAAGACGGTCGGCACCCGCGTGAGGGTGACCAGGTTCCGCCGTGCGACGAGCAGCCCGTCGGTCAACGCCAGGCTCAGGCGCCCGCCGACGCTCGAAGGAGCCCGTCGGTCGACGGGCCTCTGCGCGACCGCGCTCATGCGCTCTCCTCCTTCGTGCCTCGCCGCCCCTTGCCTCGTGTGCGACCCGCCGGCTCGGACTCGGCCTCGGAGCCGTCCTCGGCCACACGGCCCGTGAGCGACAGGAACACGTCGTCGAGGGTGGGGCGGTGCAGGGCGATATCGACCACCCAGATCTTCCCCTCGTCCAGCAGGCGCACGCTGTCTCGCAAGGCGTCGAAGCCATCGCTGCCCACCGGGATGCGGACCAGCCGGGCCTCGGCGTCGACCGAGGGCGCCCCCGCCCCGACACCGTCGAGCGCCTCGGCAACACGTGCCAGATGGGTGGCATCGTCCACGTGCAACTCGAGCACCTCGCCACCGATCTGGTCCTTCAGCTCGTCGCTCGTGCCCTCGGCGATGACGGTCCCCTCGTCGATGACAGCGATGCGATCGGCGAGCTGGTCGGCCTCCTCGAGGTACTGCGTCGTGAGCAGCAGGGTCGTGCCGTCGGCCTGCAGCTCGCGGACGAACTCCCACACGTCGATGCGACTGCGAGGGTCGAGCCCGGTCGTGGGCTCGTCGAGGAAGAGGATGTCGGGCCGCCCGACGAGGCTCGCGGCCAGGTCGAGGCGACGCCGCATGCCGCCCGAGTAGGTCTTCGTGGGGCGATCGGCGGCCTCGGACAGGCCGAATCGCTCGAGCACCTCGCCACCGCGTCGCCGCGCCTCAGCCTTCGGCAGGTGATACAGGCGCCCGACGAGCTCGAGGTTCTCGAGACCGGTGAGGTTCTCGTCGACCGCCGCACTCTGTCCGGCGAGCCCGATGCGGAACCGGAGTTCCTCGGCGTCGCGGACGACGTCGAGCCCGTCGACCTCCGCTCGGCCGCTCGTGGGGCCGAGCAGGGTCGTCAGGATCCGTACGGCGGTCGTCTTGCCGGCCCCGTTGGGGCCGAGCATGCCGAGCACGGTGCCCTTCTGCACCTCGAGGTCGACGCCCTTGAGCGCCTGGACCTCGCCGAAGTGCTTGACGAGCTGCTCGGTGCGGATGATGGGAGAGGACACGATGGCACAGGCTACCGGCCGCGCCCGACATGACAACCCTGTCTTGCGGGTCCTTGCCCTGCGGCCCCGGGTCGGATGCTGTCGCTCAGCGGGCCTCGGCGAGCGCCTGCGCCTCGTAGGTCTCCATGATCGCGTCGAGCTCGGCTTCCATGCCCTCGGGCAGCGGGACCGGCTCGTGCGTCGCGAGCAGCTCCCGGGCCTTCTCGTTCGCCTTCGCGCGCGGGTCGGGACGGCCGTCGGCCTCCCACGCGTCCCACGTCCGCCGGTCCATGAACGTCTCCCGCCAGAACTCGCGCATGTTGAGCAGCGTGTGCTCCTGGTCGAGGAAGTGCCCGGCCGGCCCCACCTCGTCGATCGCGTCGACCTGGAAGTCCTCATCGTCGAAACGGAACCCTTCGGCCCACCTCGCCGCGATGTCGAAGATCTCGGCGCCGAGCATCAGCTCGGTGAGCGAGGAGACGCTGTCGCCGTAGAGCGATCCGATGCCGGTCAGCATGTCGCCGGGAACGAGCATCGCGCCCATCGCCGCGAGGCCCGCCTGCGCGCCCGAGTGCCAGTCGCTCGCCTTCGAGCCCGTGCCGTAGGCGCCGTGGCACGTCGGCACGCCGAAGTACTCGCCCATCTGTGCCGAGCCCATCTCCGCGAAGATGTCGTTCGCGCCCCAGGCCGGGTTGAGCTCCCCGGTGTTCATGTCGATCGTCGTGTTGTAGCTGACGTGGAACGTCTTGGCGCCGGGCACGAGCGTCTCGAGGATCACGATGCCCGAGAGGATCTCGGCGTTCGCGATCGTCATCAGCCCCGGCACCGAGAGGGGGGCCGACGCGCCGGCCAGCGGCATCGAGCAGATGCCGACCGGGATGCCTGCTTCCGCGAAGACCTGCAGGGCGTCGACCGTGGGGTCGTCCCAGTGCAGCGGCGAGATCGAGCACTGGAAGTTGCTCATGATCGGCCGCTCGCGCAGCTCGTCCTCGCCCCCGGCGATCACGCGGCACATCTCGACGATGCCCCGCGCGTTGAACGGGTCGATCGCGGTCATCTGCATGATGTGCTTCGAGGTCGCGGGCCACTGGGCGTGCGTCTCGTGCATCGGGCGCACAGGCACCGGCTTGTCGTTGGCCGAGGTGGGCTGCCACTGGATCGCCACCTGCGGCACCGCGTCGGCCACCTTCGTGAACGCCGCGATGTCGGCCTTGTTGGAGTAGCGGCGCTCGTTCGTGTCGATGTCGAAGACGTGGGCGGGGCAGCCGTCGGTCGACAGCCATCCTCGGTCGCCGCCGAGCGCCAGGTCGAACTCGGGGTTGCGCGCGTGCAGGGTGTACGTGCGCGGTGCGAGGCCGCGCTTCTCCTCGACGAAGTCGGGAGCGAAGCGGATGCGCTGGTTCTCGAAGTCCACCTGCTGGCCGTGGTCCGCCATCACCTTCAGCAGCCCCTCGTTGGTGGTACTCACGCCGGTCCGTTCCAGCACCTGCAGGCAGTGCTCGTGCACCGTGCGCTCCTGTTCCTCGGTGAGGACCGTGAACGAGCTGGAGCGTGGGAACGAGCGGATCGCGTCGGACATCGGGCCTCCTCGGGTGCGGGTCCGAGCGAGGGTAGCCCGTCAGGGGGTCCGGCGGGTAACCGGCGGCGGCCGCGGAATATACCCCAGGGGGTATATGGTTGTGGCCGTTCGTGAGCCTGGGAAGGGAGCCCCGATGAACGTGGACGCCGCCGAACTCCGCGAGGTCGTGAATCGCTTGCACCGTGTGCAGGGACAGGTCGACGGCCTGTCGACGATGATCGAGGACGGCCGTGACTGCCGTGACGTGGTGAGGCAGTTCGCCGCCGCGACCCGCGCGCTCGAGCGCGCGGGGGCGCGCTACCTCGTGGCAAACCTCACCGCGTGCCTGCGCGACGAGGAGGCTGCCGCGGCCGAGGGGTACGACCCCGAGGTGCTGCAGCGCCTCTTCCTGCAGCTGGCCTGAGCCCCGATGGACGACCTGGCCCTGGCCGCGCTGTTCGGCCTCGCGATCGGCGGTGCGCTCGGGGCACTCGGCGGCGGGGGGTCGATCCTGGCGGTACCCGCGCTCGTGTACGGCCTGGGCATGCCCGTGCGCCAGGCGATCCCCACCTCGCTGCTGGTCGTGGGGCTCACCGCGGCGAGCGCGGCGGCGGCCCACGTGCGTGCGGGCACCGTGTGGTTCCGCACGGCCGCCGTCTTCGCGTCGGCGGGGATCGTCGGCTCGTTCGCCGGGGCATGGGTGAACCACCGCCTGGACGAAGGCCTCGTGCTCGGGGGGTTCGCCGTCGTGATGGTCGTGGCCTCGATCGGCATGTGGCGCCGGGCAGGTCGCCCGGAGCCCGAGACGTCGGCCGCCGCCGCGGACGCCGTCCGCGATCGTGTGACGGCCGATCGTATCCCCAAGGTGCTCGCGGCGGGGTTCGGACTCGGCGTGCTGACCGGGCTCTTCGGCGTTGGTGGCGGGTTCCTCGCGGTGCCCGTCATGGCGCTGGTGCTCGAACTGCCGACCCCCGTGGCGATCGGGACCTCGCTCGTCGTGATCGCGGTGAACGCGTTCGCGGGCCTTGTGGCCCACCTCGGCCTGGGTTCGATCGACCTGCCGGTGGCGCTGGCCTTCGCGGCCGGCGGCGTGCTGGGTGCGATCGGCGGCCAGTGCGTCGCCTCGCGGCTGAGCTCGGGCACGCTGGGGCGCGCGTTCGCGGTGTTCGTGATGGTGATCGGTGTGGTGACCCTCGTCGACGTGGCGATGGTGTGAGGAACGGATCGACATGGAAAGGACGACGACGATGTTCGGACGACACGAGATCGACCCCACGGCCGCGCACGAGCGCGCCGATGCGATGACCCTGCTCGACGTGCGCGATCACCACGAGTGGCAGGAGGGCCACGTCTCGGGGGCGACGCACCTTCCGCTCGCGAGCCTCCCGGCGAGGTTCGGCGAGATCGACCAGAGCCGACCCGTGGCCGTGATCTGCCGCAGCGGCAACCGCAGCGCGGCGGCGACGAGGTTCCTGCGCAGGCATGGCCTCGACGTGGTGAACGTCTCCGGGGGTATGGTCGCGTGGGAGCGCAACGGGCTGCCGATCGCGACCGAGACCGGCCGCCCGGGAAGGGTCGCCTGATGTACCTGGAGCAGTTCCACCTCGAGAGCCTCGGCCACGCGTCGTACCTGGTCGCCGACGAGTCCACGGGCGATGCCCTGGTGCTCGACCCGCAACGAGACGTGCGTGCCTACTTCGAAGCGGCCCGGGCGCATGGCTTCCGTGTCGCGTTCGCGATCGACACCCACGGCCACAACGACTATCTGTCGGGCATCTCCGAGGTCGTGGCGCGCGCTCCGGGCATCACTGTGCTCGCATCGGCCCTCGGTGCGTACGGCTACGGCCATCGCCCGGTGCGTGACGGCGAGGTCGTGGAGATGGGCGACGTGGCGTTCGAGGTGCTCCACACACCCGGTCACACCCCCGAGCACGTGAGCCTGCTCGTGCACGACCGCGCGGTCGGCGAGGACCCGGCGCTGCTGCTCTCGGGAGGGGCGTTGCTCGTCGGCGACGTGGCCAGGCCGGACCTGCTCGGCGGCGCAGAGCAGACACGCGAGAGCGCGGCGGCGATGTGCGAGATGCTGCAGACGAAGATCCTGGAGCTGCCCGACCACGTCGAGGTCTTCCCGACGCACGTGGCGGGCTCGCTCTGCGGGGGGAACATCGGGTCGCGGCTGTCGACCACCGTCGGCTACGAGCGGCGCACGAACCCGATGCTGCGTCGGCTCACGAGCGAGGACGTGTTCGTGCGCGAGTGCATGGACCTGCAGGACCTGCCGGCGGTTCCTCCCTACTGGAAGCGCATGCGCGGCCAGAACATGGCCGGGCCCGAGCTGCTCGGCACGCTCGCCGAGCCGCCCGCGCTCGACGTCGAGCAGGTGACCAAGCTGCTGGCGGGAGGGGCGGTCGTGCTCGACGCGCGTCAGCCCGAGTCGTTCGCCGGTGGGCATGTGCCGGGGGCCTTGAACGCGGGGCTCGGCACGTCGTTCTCGACGTGGGCGGGCACGGTCGTCCCCGATGGCGCCGACGTGGTGCTCGTGCTCGATCGCGCCGACGACCTGTGGGAGGCGACCTGGCAGCTCCTGCGTACCGGCTACGCCCCGCCGGTCGGCTGGCTCGGGGGCGGCATGGGGACCTGGCGCACCTCGGGCGAGCCGATCGCGACCCTGGGGCAGCTCTCGGTCAGGGAGGCGCGCGAGGGCGCCGTCCGCGACGAGGTCGAGTTGCTCGACGTGCGTCAGCCGGGGGAGTGGCGCGAGGGCCACGCCGCCGAAGCGACGTTCCTCACCGCCGGCGAGCTCCCGGCGCGTCTCGAGGAGGTGGCGGGGGATCGTCCGGTGGCGGTGATCTGCGGGAGCGGGTTCCGCTCGTCGGTCGCGGCGAGCCTGCTGGTGGCCCACGGGCGCGAGGCGCTCACGGTCGTCGGCGGCATGACGGCATGGCGGGCCGCGGGGCTGCCGGTCGACGCGGAAGACTGACCTACGGAGTCTCGACGGGGATCTCGACCTCGTCGAACGATCGGCCCTCCTGGTCGATCGCCCGCACCAGCATGCGGTCGGGGAACACGTTGATGTCGAGGAAGTGCAGCACCGACCACGAGACCTCGGTGAACCACTCCTCGCCGGTCCCCCTCGTGAGGCCACCGGCGCCGGTGACGATGTAGGTCACACCGTCGATCGGCCGGCTGCGCTGGTAGTCGTGGTCGTGGCCGGAGAGCACGAGCTGCACGCCTCCGCGGGCGAACACCGGCGCGTAGCGATCGCGCACCTCGAGGTTGGAGCCTTGGTAGCCCGCCGAGTACGGCGACTCGTGGATCGCAACGATCGTCCAGGGCTCGGTCGCCTCGCCGAGGGTGCGTTCGAGGAACGCCATCTGCTCGGGATCCCCGAGCGAGTAGGCGTCCAGGCCGATAAGGCGCACGTCGCCGATCGCGTCCGTCCACCACCGGCCCGGCATGCCCAGGGCGGCGATCTGCTCGTCGCCCCACCCGCCGGCGACGTCGTGGTTGCCGAGGATCGCGTAGAGGGCCGGGCCTCCATCGAGCAGGTCGCCGAACGGACGGAAGACCGTGTCCGGCAGGCGCTCGGGGTCACCGCTCGGGTAGACGTTGTCGCCGAGCAGCAGGAGCGCGTCGTACGCCGGGTTCCCCTGCTCGAGCATCGTCATCGCGCGCGCCGTGTCCCATTCCTCCTCCTCGCCCTCGCCGACGTCGCCCACCGCCGCGATGCGGACGTCGGGCCGTCCTCCTGCGGGGAAGGGGACGACCGCCATGGTCGAGGACGGCGGACCCTTGCGGTGGGTCGCCAGCGAGACGATCTGGCGCCGGTAGTACAGGCCGACCGCGGCGGTCGCCGCCACGAGGACCACGACGATCCAGAGCCACCAGGGACGTCGTGACATCCACGCGAGCGCGCCGCGACCCGGCGCGTGCGATGCGCTCTCCTGCGCGTGCATCCGGCCCTCCATCTCCATCGTGCGCCGGGGTGCCGCATCCGTTCGCGCCGAACGACCCCTTCGCGTGAGGACGCGTGGCACGACGCGCACGAGCCCGGAGCGGCCACGATGGTGACGAGGGATCGTCCTCGATCGGGGGGCACACGATGCGTGCCGGAGACGTGGTGGAGCGCACGGTGTCGCGGGTCGCCGTAATCGACCTCGGCGATGCTCGCGCGATCGATCCGGCGACGGCCGGCGCCAAGGCGGCGGCCCTCGCTCGTGCCGGGGTGGCCGGCCTCCCGGTGCTCCCGGGGTTCGTGATCACCACGTCGGCCGACATCGATGTCGACCGTGACGCCATCGAGGAGGCGTGGATCCGGCTCTCGTCCGACGGCAGGCCCCTGATCGTGCGCTCGTCCTCGACGGTCGAGGATGCCGACGCATCGTCGATGGCGGGGCGCTTCCGGACCGTGGTCGGGGTGCACGGGTGGGAGGCGTTCATCGACGCCGTGCGAGAGGTCCTGGGATCGGCCTCGAGCCTGCCGGGGATCGAGGCTCCGATGGCCGTGCTCGCGCAGGAGATGCTCGACCCCGTGCGAGGCGGTGTGGTGTTCGGGGTCGATCCGGTTACCGGCGATCGTCGGCACTTCGTCGTGGAGAGCGTCCACGGCTCGCCGAAGGCGCTGGTCGACGGCGTCGCGACGGCATGCCATATCGCGATCCGTCGCCCCGGCCTGTGGGCGCGCCGTGCAGGGGGAGGCCGTGGCGGAGCGCGTCCAACCCGCGTGGACCTCTTCCGGCTCGCCGCACTCGCCCGGCGGGCCGAACGGGTCTTCGGAGCGCCGCAGGACATCGAGTGGGCCGTCGACCGCACGCATCACCTGTGGCTCCTGCAGAGCCGTCCCGTGACCGCCGTCGGGGAGGCGACCGCGGCGACCGGGCCCGTCCTAGGCCCGGGACCGATCGGGGAGACCTTCCCGCAGCCGCTCGCCCCGCTCGAGGAGGAGCTGTTCCTCGACCCGCTGCGCGAGGGCATCGTCGGGGCGCTGCGGGCGGTCGGCGCGGTGTCGTCCGCGCGGATCGAGGCCTCGCCGATCGCCATCACGATAGGAGGGCGCGTGGCTGCCGACCTGGAGCTGCTCGGGTTCGCCCCGAGGCGGCACGCGGTGTGGCGCGCGGTCGATCCTCGTCGCGGGGCGAGGCGACTCGCCGCCGCGTGGCACACGGGGAGGCTGCGCCTCGCGATGCCCGAGGAGGCCGCGGCGCTGCTCGAGCGGACCGACGACTGGCTCGCGCGCATCCCCGCGCTCGGCACGCTCGGCGACGACGCGCTCCTCGCGCTGCTCGATGACGCCGCCGAGCGCCTCCGTGGGCTCCACGGTCATCAGGTGCTCGCCGGGATGCTGCTGCCCGCCGAGGAGCACGGGCCGGGCGCGGCGGCGCTCGCGATCGACGCCGTCTCGGCCTGCCGGGCGCGAGGGCAGCGCGACGAGGAGGTCGTTGCGGAGGCCCCTGTCACCCTCGCGCTGGCACCACCCAGGATCGCGCCCGTGGCGGGATTGCCCGACGTGGTGGCGGAGGGTCACGGGCGTTCGGTGACCGTTCCTCTCTCGGCGATCGGGGCGCGCGAGGCTCTGCGGGTTCGAGCTCGGTGGGTCGACGAGCTCGTGGCCCGCGTGGCGTGGTCCCTCGGCTGCCGGCTCGCGCGCTCCGGAAGGCTGCGGGATGCAGGAGACGTCAGGTTCCTTCGTCGCGAGGAGGTGGCCCAGGTCGTTCACGGCGGCCCGGTCCCGGACGACCTGGCAGCCCGTGCCGCGGCACGTCCGGGTCCCCCGCTGCCCGTCTCGTTCCGGCTGACGCCGGCCGACACGGTGGTGCCGGAGCCCGTTCGTGGGTGCGGCGACCGCGGCGTGCCGGCCGGCGGCGGGCGGGGGAGCGGCGAGGTTCGATCGGCCGCGTGCGCCGGCCCCGGCGACGTGCTCGTGGTCGACGTGCTGGCGCCGGCGCTGGCCACGAAGCTCCCCGGCCTCGCCGGACTGGTCTCGGAGACCGGCAGCGCACTCTCGCACCTCTCGATCCTCGCGAGGGAGATGGGCGTACCCACGGTCGTCGCCGTCGCCGGTGCCCGGCGACGGTTCCCGGAGGGCTCGAGCGTGGTCGTGGACGGCCTCACCGGTGCGGTCGCGCTGGTCGAGGATGAGGGGGTCGGTCCATGACGATCCGCCGACTCCTCACCACGGCGGTCCGGCTGCTCGGCTTCGTGGTGCTCGTCACGTCCGGCACCTATCTGCTCGTGTACCTGTACCGGTGGGAATGGAACCGAGCCCTGATCAGCGGGCTGTTCTTCGTCGCGGCGGAGGTCGCGCTCGCCACCGGGACGTTGATGCGTCGGTTCGACCGCATCGAGCGACGGCT
>Ga0075304_1000079_pt1 | contig 23496 bp, 16 predicted proteins | sample Joice_CattailNLA_FD_120067 | JGI IMG/M metagenome (GOLD analysis project Ga0075304, IMG submission 120067) | Natural and restored wetland microbial communities from the San Francisco Bay, California, USA, that impact long-term carbon... | ecosystem: Environmental > Terrestrial > Soil > Wetlands ... | reverse complement strand
GAGCGGCGTCGCCCGCGACCAGCAGACGCTCACGATCGACGACGCCGCGGCGCTGGAACGCGACGCCCGGCATGTCGCCGCCGTGGTGCCCGAACAGGGCGGCCGCCAGCAGGTCCGGCTCGGCGCCCGCAACCTCAGCCTGCAGGTCATCGGCACGCAGCCCGGCCACGCGCGCGTGAGCGGTTACGAGCTGGAGCACGGGCGGCTGTTCACGGCTGCTGATGACGCGGCGCGCCGCCGGGTCGCGGTACTGGGCGGCGAAGTGCCGGAGCTGCTCGAGGTGCCGGCGGCAAGCCTCATCGGCGCGTCGATCGTGGTCAAGAACATGCCCTTCGAGGTGGTCGGCATCTACCGCCGCAAGGGCACGTTCGGCTACGGCAACCCGGACGACGACATATACATCCCGCTGGAAACCTCGCGCTTCCGGATCACGGGCAGCGAGGAAGTGCAGACGATCTCCGCGCAGGTCGCGCCGGGCAGCGACCTCGGCGCGGCGATGGTCGAGATCGAGCGCGTGCTGCGCCGCGAGCACGGCCTTGCGCCCGGCCGCGACAACGACTTCACGCTGCTCGACCGCCGCCAGTTCCTCGCAACCCAGCAGCAGACGACCGAAATCCTCGGCTTCCTGCTCGCCGGCATCGCAGGCGTGAGCCTGGTGGTCGGCGGCATCGGCATCATGAACATCATGCTGGTGACCGTCACCGAGCGCACGCGCGAGATCGGCATCCGCAAGGCGATCGGCGCGAGCCGCGGCAACATCCTGCGCCAGTTCCTCGTGGAATCCGTGATCCTCTGCCTCGCCGGCGGCGCCCTCGGCGTCGCGCTGGGCGTCGCCACGGCCGCGGCACTGTCGAAATTCGCCGGCTGGCAGACCGCGGTCACGGCCGACGCGCTGCTGCTCGCCTTCGGTTTCGCCGCCGCGGTCGGCCTCGTCTTCGGCCTCTGGCCCGCCCGCCGCGCCGCGTCGCTGGATCCCATCGAGGCGCTGCGCCACGAATGATGGCAGCGCGCGCTGCCGTGCGGCGGGCCGGGTCCCGAGCGAGCGACTAAGTTCCGGCGGAGCGAGAGAGGGAACCCGGCCCGCCGCAAGGTTGCTCGCGCTACAATCCCACGATGGTGGACCCCGTCATGGATGTACGGCCACCGCTGCTGCAGCCGGATTCCGCGCTGTTCCTCGACTTCGACGGGACGCTCGCGGATTTCGCGCAGCATCCGGACGGCGTCACGATCGACGCGGGGTTGCCCGCGTTGCTCGCGGAGTTGCGCACGCGACTCGACGGCGCCGTGGCGCTCGTGACCGGACGCTCGCTCGCCGGGCTCGACGCGATCGCCGGCCTGCCGCGCGAGGCGGGTGCCGGCCTGCACGGGCTCGAGCTCCGGTTCCAGACGGGAGAGACGGTGTCGTCGGGGAACCCGGATGGCGCGTCCCACATCGCGCGCCGCTTGCGCGAGCGGTTTGGACAGGATTCCCGCGTGGTCATCGAGGACAAGGGCGCGGCAGTCGCCCTGCACTGGCGCCAGGCGCCGGAGCGCGCGGCGGAATGCATCGCCGCCATGAAGGAGGCGGCCGCCTCACCGGAGTTCGAGATCCTGCGCGGCCACGCGGTCATCGAGGCCCGCCCGCGCGGCACGAACAAGGGTGCCGCGCTCGCCGCGCTGTCGAATCACGGGTCGTTCGCGGGGCGGCGGCCGGTGTTCGTCGGCGACGACGTCACGGACGAAGACGGATTCCGCGCGGCCGCGCTGCTCGGCGGCTACGGCGTGAAGGTCGGGCCCGGCGAGACGGCCGCGCGTTACCGCATGTCCGGCGTCGACGACGTACACGCCTGGCTCGCGGAGAGCCTGGAAGCGCTCGCGGGCGGGGCGGCGTCGTGACCCGGCCGGCTTCCCTCGACCTCGGCGTCACCGGCAACTGCGTGGTTTCCGCGCTCGTGGACCGCGAGGCGCGCATCGTCTGGAGCTGCCTGCCGCGGCTCGACGGCGACCCGGTGTTCCACGCCCTGGTCGGGGACGGGGCCGGTCCCGCGGCGCGCGGCTTCTGGTCCATCGAGCTCGGCGGATTCGAGCGCAGCGAGCAGGAATACCTCGACAACACGGCCGTGCTCGTCACGCGGCTGTTCAGTTCCAACGGTTCGGCGATCGAGGTCACCGACTTCTGTCCGCGCTTCGAGAAGAACGGGCGCATGTTCCGCCCGCAGATGCTGGTGCGGCGCGTGCGCGCGCTGGCGGGTTCGCCGCGGATCTGCGTCCGGCTGCGGCCTTCGTTCGGCTACGGCGCCCGGGCGCCGGGGATCACGCACGGCAGCAACCACATCCGCTACGTGAGCGAGGAACGGGCGCTGCGTCTGACGACCGACGCGCCGGTCAGCTTCCTGCTGTCCGAAACGCCTTTCCTGCTCGAGACCGCGCACAGCTTCGTGCTCGGGGCGGACGAGACGCTCACCGACAGCCCGGAGCAGACGACCCGGTCGTTCCAGAAGGATACGGAGAGTTACTGGCGCCTGTGGTCCCGCCGGCTCGCGATCCCCCCGGAATGGCAGGATGCCGTGATCCGCGCGGCGATCACCCTGAAGCTGTGCACGTTCGAGGAGACTGGGGCGATCGTCGCGGCGATGACGACCAGCATTCCCGAGGCGCCGGCGAGCGGGCGCAACTGGGACTATCGCTATTGCTGGCTGCGCGACGCCTTCTTCGTGGTGCGGGCGCTCAATTCGCTGTCCGAAGTCGTGACGATGGAGAACTACCTGCGTTACCTGGCCAACATCGTCGGCCAGGCGCCGGACGGCCACCTGCAGCCGGTGTACGGCATCGCGCTCGAGCGCCGGCTCGACGAGCGCGAGGCGACCGCACTCGCCGGCTATCGCGGCATGGGGCCGGTGCGCGTCGGCAACCAGGCCTTCGAGCACCACCAGCACGACGTCTACGGCAACGTGGTGCTGGCGACGGCGCAGTCGTTCTTCGACCGGCGCCTGCTGCGGCCCGCGACCGACCAGGACTTCGTGCGCCTCGAACGGGTGGGCGAGCAGGCCTGGCGGGTCTACGAAACGCCGGACGCGAGCATGTGGGAATTGCGCACGCGCGAGCGCATCCATACCTCCTCGGCGTTGATGTGCTGGGCAGCCTGCGACCGCCTGGCGCGCATCGCGGCGCACCGCTCGCTGCCGGAGCGCGCCGCGCTCTGGGAACGGCGCGCGGCGGCCATCCGCCTTGCGATCGAGCAACGCGCGTTCGACCCGAAGCGGGGCAGCTTCATGGACAGCTTCGGAGGCACCGACGTGGAGGCGGGCCTGCTGCTGATGGCGGAGGTGGGTTTCCTGCCGGCCGGCGACCCGCGCTTCACAGGCACGGTCGCGGCGATCGAGCAGCGCCTGCGGCGCGGGTCGCACCTGTTTCGGTACCACGCGGCGGACGACTTCGGCGTGCCGACCACCGCGTTCAACATCTGCACCTTCTGGTACATCGATGCGCTGGCACGCATCGGCCGCCGCGAGGAGGCGCGCGAGCTGTTCGAGGGGATGCTGGCGAGCCGCAACCACGTCGGCCTGCTTTCCGAGGACATCGACCCCGCGTCCGGCGAGCACTGGGGCAACTACCCGCAGACGTACTCGCTGGTCGGCATCGTCAATGCCGCGATGCGGCTGTCGCGCGGCTGGGAGGCCTACACGTGAGCGGACCCGGGCGGCTGGTCGCGGTTTCCAATCGCGTGGGGCCGGTGCGCGGCGCCGCGACCGCGGGCGGCCTTGCCGTCGGGCTCGTGGACGCGCTGCGCGAGCGCGGCGGCCTCTGGTTCGGCTGGAGCGGACGGACGGCCCCTGCGGGGCGGGCGAAGCTGCACCGGGAGCGCGCAGAAGGCATCACGCTCGCGACGCTCGACCTGACGCCGCAGGACTTCGAGAACTACTACTGCGGCTTCTGCAACAACTGCCTGTGGCCGCTGATGCATTTCCGCATCGACCTGATGCGCTTCGAGCGCCGCCAGCTCGAGTCCTACCGGCGGGTCAACGCCCGGTTCGCACAGACGCTGGCCAGGCTGTTGCGTGCCGGCGACCAGGTGTGGGTGCACGACTTCCACCTGATCCCGCTCGCCGAGGAGCTGCGCAGCCGCCGCGCCCGCCAGCGCATCGGCTTCTTCCTGCACACGCCGTTTCCGCCGACCGAGATCCTCTCGACGCTGCCGGAGCACGAGTCGCTGATCCGCACACTGTTCGCCTACGACCTCATCGGCTTCCAGACGGAGGGCGACCTCGAACGGTTCCGGGAGCACGTCCGCCGCGCCTGCGGCGGCACGGCGCGGGGAGACGCGGTCACCGCCTTCGGCCGTGAGCTGCGCGTCGGCGCCTTCCCGATCGGCATCGACGTGGACCAGTTCCATCGCCACGCCTTCACCCCGCCGGGCAACCGCGCGTTCGCCCGGATGCAGAACGTGCTGGGCGGCCGCGACCAGTTCATCGGCGTCGACCGGCTCGACTACAGCAAGGGGCTGCTGCGGCGCATGGACGCCTTCGGCCGCTACCTGGAGAAACACCCGAAAGTGCACGGCAAGGTGATCCTGCTGCAGGTCGCGCCGGTCAGCCGCGGCGACATTTCCGCCTACCGCAGCTTCCGCGAGGAACTCGACCGCGAGGCGGCGCGCGTGAACGGCCGGTTCTCGCGCTTCGACTGGACGCCGGTGCACTACCTCAACCGGGCGCTCCCGCGGCGCACGCTCGCCGGGCTGTATCGGGCGAGCCGGGTCGGCATCGTCACGCCGATGCGCGACGGCATGAACCTGGTCGCCATGGAATACATCGCGGCCCAGGACCCGGCCGATCCCGGCGTGCTCGTGCTCTCGCGCTTCGCCGGGGCGGCGCAGTACCTGCGCGAGGCCCTGATCGTGAACCCGTATGACGGCGAGGAGACTGCCGCTGCCCTGCATCTCGCCCGCGAAATGCGCATCCAGGAACGCCGCGACCGTCACGAGGCGCTGATGCGCCGGCTGCGCGCGCGCGACGTCGCCCGCTGGCGCCGCGATTTCCTCGCCGCGCTCAGCGAGGCGCCCGCCGGACGCCGGGGATCCCGGAAGGCGCGATGATCCTGGTCTGCGACGTGGGGGGCACGCGCACCCGGCTCGCGCTGGCGGCGCGGCATGGCGACGTCTTTGAAATCGCCGGGCTCGAGGAGGGCCCGACGACGCCGGACCTGGCCGCGAAGGTCGGGCGATTCCTCGCTGCGAGGCGAGTCGAGGCCGCTGCGTTCGGCGCCGCCGGGCCGATCGGCCCGGACGGCAGCATCCGGCTCACGAATGCCGGCGTCCTGCTGGAACCCGCCGCGCTGGCCAGGGCCGCGGGCCTGCCGTGCGTGCTGCTCGTCAACGATTTCCGCGCCATCGCCGAAGCCATTCCGCACCTGCCGCCGGCCGAACTCGAGCCCTTCGGCGGCGCCGCCGCGGTCGCCGGCGAGGCCGTCGTCGTGCTGGGTCCGGGAACCGGCCTTGGCACGGCGATCGGCACCCGGACGCCGGCCGGCTGGCACGTCATCCAGGGCGATGGCGGGCATGCCGACCTCGCGCCGGTGGACGACGAGGAGCTCGAGGCCTGGCAGCGGCTGCGGCGTGCGCACGGCCGGGTCTCGGCCGAGACCGTGCTTTCCGGTCCGGGGCTCGAGCGGCTGTACGCCGCGATCTCCGGGAAGAGCCTGGGCGCCGCCGGCGTCGACGCGGCCGCCTGGCGCGGCGAGCCGGATGCCCTGCGGGCGCACGCGTTGTTCACGCGCTGGCTCGGCCGGGTCGCCGGCAACCTCGCGCTGGTCGCGGGCGCGCGCGGCGGCGTCTACCTCGCCGGCGGCATCCTGCCGCGCTGGTCGGGGCGCTTCGACGTCGCCGCCTTTCGACGCGCGTTCGAAGACAAGGGACAATACTGCGAATGGCTGCGCGCGATCCCCTGCTTCCTGATCAGGCACCCGCACCCGGGGCTGCTCGGCCTCGCCGTGCTGGCGAGCGCGCGGCCCTGAGCGCGGCGCCCGACACCATCGTCGCGACCGCGACGCCGCCGGGCCGCGGCGGCATCGGCATCGTGCGCGTGTCCGGGCCGAAGACGCGGAAGATCGCCACGGAGATCCTCGGCAGCCTGCCCGCCGCGCGCCAGGCGACGGTCGCGATCTTCGCGGGCGCCGGCGGCATGACGATCGACGTCGGCCTCGCGCTGTACTTCCCGGCGCCGGCTTCCTTCACCGGCGAGGACGTGCTCGAGCTGCACGGCCACGGCGGCCCCGTGGTCGGCGACCTGCTGGTCGCGCGCGCCGTCGAGCTCGGCGCGCGGCTGGCGCGCCCCGGCGAGTTCTCGGAGCGCGCGTTCCACAACGGCAAGCTCGACCTCGTGCAGGCGGAAGCGATCGCCGACCTGATCGCCGCGGGCTCGGCCGAGGCCGCCCGCGCCGCGCTGCGCTCGCTCTCCGGCGAATTCTCGCGCGAGGTGGGCGCGCTCGCCGTGCGCGTCATGCAGCTGCGCGCGTACGTGGAGGCGGCGATCGACTTTCCGGACGAGGACGCGGAGTTTCTCGAGTCCCAGGAAGTGAAGGACCGCCTGACGGAGATCGGCCAGCGCTTCGCGACGATCGCGGACACCATGCGCCAGGGCAGGGCGCTGCGCGACGGGCTCCACGTCGTGATCGCCGGCCGGCCGAACGCCGGGAAGTCTTCGCTGCTGAACGCGCTCGCGGGACACGACGCGGCGATCGTGACCGAGATCCCCGGAACGACCCGCGATCTGCTGCGCGAGCGGATCCACGTCGACGGCCTGCCGATCCACGTGGTGGACACGGCGGGACTGCGCGACACGGACGACGTGATCGAGGTCGAAGGACTCAGGCGCGCGCGCATGGAGATGAGCCGCGCGGACCTCGTGCTCTACGTCGTGGATGCTGCGCGCGGATTCGGCGAGGGCGAGCAGGCGGGCCTGCCGACGGGCACGGCGACGCTGGTGGTGTGGAACAAGACCGACCTGCCGGAAGCGCGGCCGGTTCCGGCGCTCGATGACCGGCCCTCGCTGGCAGTGTCCGCGCTGACCGGCGCGGGCCTGGCCGAGCTGCGCGAGCAGCTGAAGGCGGCGGCCGGTTACCAGTCGGACGGCAGCGCCTGGTCGGCGCGGCGCCGGCACCTCGACGCGCTCGAACGCGCCCGCAGCCTGTTCGAGGTCGCGGAGGCGCGCATCGGCGAGAAGGCGTCGTTCGAGCTGGTGGCCGAGGAGCTGCGCCAGGCCCACCAGGCGCTCGGCGAGATCACCGGCGAGGTCTCGAGCGACGCGCTGCTCGGCGCGGTTTTCGCGACGTTCTGCATCGGCAAGTAGTCAGCTGCCGATCTTGCCGCCGTCCTTCTTGGTGATGACGACGAGCGCGGAGCGCGGCCGCCCGCCGCCCGGCCCGTCCGGCCAGGCGCTGTACTGCTTCGGGTTGGCCGGGTCGTTCGCGCCGGACGGTGCCTCGCCCGGGTGCTGGATTCCGACGAACATCGTGCGCTCGTCGGGCGTGACGAACACGCCGGTGATCTCGCAGATCCGCGGCCCGACGAGGAAACGGCGTGTCTCGCGCGTGTGGGGATCCGCGCACAGCATCTGGTTGTTGCCGAAACCGGTGTAGGCGCCGGCGTCGATGGTGCTGCCGGAAACGTCGGTCTGGATCCAGAGTCGGCCGCTTGGCGCCACGTAGATCCCGTCCGGCGAGCCGTACTTGTCGCCGACGATGGTCGATCCCGTCTCGCCGACCGCCGGATCGCCTCCGAGCGCGAACAGGTCCCACTTGAACCGCGCCTCGGTGAAGTCGTGCTCGTACCACCACCGCACGATCTGCCCGTAGGCGTTGGCTGCGCGCGGATTGACCGCATCCACCGGATCGTAGGGCAGTCCGGTGAGCGAATTCGTGCCCGCGACCCCGCGCCGGCTGTTGTTCGTGAGGGTGGCGATTGCCGTCAGGGAATCCGGGAACGTATCGATCCACTCCGGCCGGTCCATGCGCGTGCCGCCGGCGACGTCCGCCGCGCCACGCGTATTGATGAGGATGTCCTCGAGGGTCCACCCCGCCAGTCTCGGGTTCCAGGGCGCGAGCGGCAGCCAGCGCCCCGTGCCGTTCTCGTTGAACCGGGCTACGTACAACGTGCCGCGGTTGAGCGGGCTGACGCCTGCGCGCCGCATCCGGCGCCAGGGCTCGCGCGAGACGTAGCGGTAGATGTACTCGAACACCTCGTCGTCGCCCATGTACACGACCAGCCGGCCGTCGCGCGCCTCCTGGCACCAGGCGCCCTCGTGCTTCATGCGGCCCAGCGCCGTGCGCTTGACGGGCGTGCTGTTGGGGTTGAACGGGTTGATCTCGACCACCCAGCCGAAGCGGTTCGGCTCGTTCGGTTCGTAAGGGGCATCCGGCTGGTCTGGGAGCACGCCGGCGTCGATGCGGAAGCGGGCATCCGTCAGGTGCCAGTTGTAGCCGAACCCGCCGGCGCTGAGGCCGTAGCGCTGCTCGAGCGGCGTGAGTGGCACTCCGGCGGCCTTGCGAAAGTAGCCGTTGAAGTTCTCCTCGCAGGCGAGGTACGTGCCCCAGGGCGTGAAGCCCATGGCGCAATTGTTCAGGGTGCCGAGGACCCACCGGCCCTTCGGGTCCGCGGAGGTCATCAGGCGCGGGTCGCCGGCCGCCGGTCCGCCGATGCGGATCGGCGTGTTACCCGTGATGCGGCGTGCGTATTCCGACGGGCGGACGACACGCCAGCGCCCGCTCTGGTTCTTCCGCACTTCGATGATGCCGACGCCGTGCGCCGCCAGCGACTTGTTGGTCTTTTCCTGGTTCCAGTTTGCCGTGCCGTCGGGAAACAGGAGTTCGTCGTCCGTGTACTCGTGGTTCTGCACGATCAACCCGCGGCGCGATCCCTCGATCGGGAAGTACACGAGGCCGTCGTTGTGCATGCCCCACTGCCATTCCTGTTCGAACGCCGTGTTGCTGGCGTCGGGCCGGAACCCGGGTCCGTCCGATACGGGATCGCCCCAGGCGATGAGGACCTCCGCGCGGTAGCCCTTCGGGACGGTCAGCGCGTCGTCCGTCGACGGGGCGATGCCCTCGAAGCCGAGCAGCGAACGCGCTTTGTGTGCCTGCTCTGCAGTGGCCGGCACCGCCTTGAGCAGCGCCGCGATGCCGCCGGTTGCGGCGAGCGCTGCAGTCGCGGCGCCCCCACCGAGCACGCTGCGCCGCGAAATTAGCGAAGCGACCACGTCGTGGATCGACGGGTTGCCGGAGGAGTTGCTGACGATGTCGTCGTCTACTTGTGACATGGCCTGCCTTGCTGGCGTCGTTGGTGGATTGCGACGACGCTAACCAGGCTCTGTTACACCCGGGCATGCAGGCGCATGAACGTTTCTTGATGGTTCCGGGTCGGAATGATTGCAATTCGCTAGCATGGCGTCATGAAACGCATCCTCGTCGTGCTCGCCGGCTGCCTCGCAATCGTCACGGTGGCCGGCAGCTCGGACGCGACCCTGCTGAACGCCTCGTACGACCCGACGCGCGAGCTCTACGCCGACTACAACAGGGCCTTCGCCGTCCACTGGAAGAAGAAGACGGGCCAGGACGTCTCGATCCGCCAGTCCCACGGCGGCTCCGGCAAGCAGGCGCGCGCGGTCATCGACGGCCTGCAGGCCGACGTCGTGACGCTGGCGCTCGCCTGGGACATCGACGCGCTGGCAAGGAGCAGCGGGCCGCTGCCCGCTGGCTGGCAGGCACGCCTGCCGCACAACAGCACGCCCTACACCTCGACCATCGTGCTGCTGGTGCGCAAGGGCAACCCGAAGAAGATCAGGGACTGGGACGACCTGGCACGGCCGGGAATCTCGGTGATCACGCCCAACCCGAAGAGCTCGGGGGGCGCGCGCTGGAACCACCTCGCGGCCTGGGCCTTCGCGGTAGGCCAGCCGGGCGCGACCGAGCGCACGGCGGAGGAGTTCCTCGCCAGGCTCTATGGCAACGTGCCGGTGCTGGACGCCGGCGCGCGCGGCTCGCTGACGACCTTTGCGCAGCGCGGCATCGGCGACGTCGTCATCGCCTGGGAGAACGAGGCCCACCTCGCGCAACAGGCGCTGGGCGAGGGGCGGTTCGAGATCCTGTTCCCCTCGGTCAGCATCCTGGCCGAACCGCCCGTCGCCGTCGTTGACGGGGTCGCGGCCCGGCGCGGAACCACGGAACTCGCGCGCGCCTACCTCGCGCACCTGTATTCGCGGGAAGCCCAGGAGATCATCGCGAAGCACCACTTCAGGCCGCGCGACGAGGCCGTGCTCCGCGCGCAGGCGGCCCGGTTTCCCGCGGTTCGCACGGTGACCATCGCCGAACTCGGGGGCTGGGACAGGCTGCAGGCGCAGCACTTTGCCGATGGCGGCCTGTTCGACCGGATCCAGGCGAAGCTCCGCTCAGGCCGGCGGGCCGCGGGCGGGTCAGTGCCCGGCGGTCCTTGAGCGCATCTCGACCAGCGTCTTCGCGACCAGCGTGAGGATCGCGAGCATCGCTAGCAACGAGGCCACCGCGAACGCCGCGACGAAGTCGTACTCGTTGTAGAGGATCTCGACCTGCAGCGGCATGGTGTTCGTGACGCCGCGGATGTGGCCCGAGATCACCGACACGGCGCCGAATTCCCCCATGACGCGGGCGTTGCAGAGGATCACGCCGTACAGCAGTCCCCACCGGATCTTCGGCAGGGTGATGCGCACGAAAGTGGTCCATGGCCGCGCGCCGAGCGAGAGCGCCGCGATTTCCTCGTCGCTGCCCTGCTGCTGCATCAGCGGGATCAGCTCGCGCGCGACGTACGGGAAGGAGATGATGATCGTCGCGAGCACGATGCCCGGCACGGCGAAGATCACCTGGACGCCGCGGTCGAGCAGCCATCCGCCGAACCACCCCTGCGCGCCAAACAGGAACACCAGCACGAGGCCGGCGATCACCGGCGAAATCGCGAGCGGCAGGTCGATGAGCGTGACGAGCAGGCTCTTGCCGCGGAACTCGAACCGGGCGATCGCCCATGCGGCACAGATGCCGAACAGCGTGTTCACGGGCACCACGATCGCCGCGGTCAGCAGCGTGAGCTTGATCGCGGCCACGGTGTCCGGCTCCGTGACGCCCGCGAACCAGCCGCCGACGCCCTTTGCGAGCGCCTGGATGAGCACCGCGCCGAGCGGCGCGAGGAGCAGCAGCCCGAGGAAGGCGATGGAAACCGCGAGCAGGGCCACGCGCGTGACCCGCGCGCCGCGTGTCATCGGCCGCGATCCCGTCCGGACGCCCGGGCCCGCGGTCATCAGCGCACCGCCACGAGGCCGAGGCGCCGCTGGCCCCAGCCCTGGACCGCATTGATCGCGAGCAGCATCACGAATGACACCGCGAGCATGAAGAAGCCGAGTGCCGCGGCGCCCGCGTAGTCGTACTGTTCCAGCCGGACCACGATCAGGAGGGGGGTGATCTCGGTCTCGAACGGAAGATTGCCGGAGATGAACACGATCGAGCCGTACTCGCCGATGCCGCGTGCGAAGGCGAGCGTGAAACCGGTTGCGAGGGCGGGCAGCACGGTCGGCAGGATGATCCGGCGGAACACCTGGAGGCCGCCGGCGCCGAGGGACTCAGCGGCGTCCTCGAGGTCCCGGTGCACCTCGAGCAGCGCCGGCTGAACCGAACGGACGACGAACGGCAGGCCGATCAGCACGAGCGCCACGACCACGCCAAGGCGCGTGTACGCGACCTGCACGCCTGCGAGCGCGAGCTTCCCGCCGAGCCAGCCGGTCGGGGAGAACACGGTCGCGAGCGCGATGCCCGAGACGGCCGTCGGCAGCGCGAATGGAAGGTCGATCATCGCATCGAGCAGCCGCCGACCCGGGAACTCGTAGCGCACCAGCGACCAGGCGACGATGAAGCCGAACACGGCATTGATGCCGGCCGCGAGCGCCGCCGCGCCGAAGGACAGGCGGTACGAGGCCACCGCGCGCTCGTCGGCCAGCAGGCCGAGCAGCTCGGCCGGCGGGATCCCGAATGCACGGATGACGAGCGCCGCGAGTGGCAACAGGATGACGGCGCTCAGGAAGAATGTCGTGAAGCCGAGCGTCAGCCCGAAGCCGGGCAGGGGACTCGGCGCGGCGATGCGGCCCCGCGCCATGCTCAGCCTGTACCCGCCGGCGAGCGCACCAGCAGGACGGGCCTGAGCGGCGGCGTCTCGAGCAGGCCCGCGAGGCGGGCCGTCTCGGCCTCGTCCAGCGTGTCGAGGCCGAGCACGAGCATCGAGTTCGGGTTGACGCCGAGTTCGCGCGAGAGCTCGCCGTCCAGGTCGCCGAAGCGCAACTCCGTGCGCAGGTCGAGCTGGTGTTCGGCCAGCGCGCGCGTGCGCGCGTCGAGCAGGAAACGCAGGCACGAGGCGCGCTCGCGCTCTGGCGTCGCGCCATCGTGGATCGCGAGCAGCACGGACTCGGCCGGGATATGGCGCAGCAGGCTTGCGGCGACGCCGAGCGACTCGACGCCGGCCTCGGCACCCGGCAGCACGATGATCCGGGAAGGCAACTCCGCGCCGGCGGGCAGCACGAGCACCTGCGAGGTGCCGTGCGCGAGGTTCCAGAGGGCCGTAGCGCCCGCGCCGGGCCCGGCGGCCAGCACGGGCATCCCGGGCGGCGCGCTCTTGCTTCGGCTCGTCCGCACGGTGATCCGTGTCTGCATGCGCGTGGCGAGGGTCAGGAGGAACGGCGAGCCGGCGATGGCGGCGGCGCCGGCGGCATCGCGCGCGAGGACGGTAAAGCTCGAGATCGGGGTCGGCAGGCTGTGGATGCGCCGCGCGCTGACCGTGACCCGCTGGCCGACGGCGATCGGCACGCTGCGCTGCTCCGGAAGGGTGCGCGAGGCGTCGAGCAGCCAGGTGCTGCCGTCCGTGCCTTCGCGGTCCGGCGTGGCAGGGATCGGGCCCGCCTCCATCGACATGCGCACGCGCACGCGCTCGGTCGCGCCAGCGAACTGCAGCTCCTCCACCACGCCGGCGCCGACCCGCGTGAGACCGGAAGCGGTCCCTCCCGCGGTCAGCTCGACCTCCTCCGGCCGGATGACGGCCACGATCTCGCGCGGGGTCACTGTCTCGTCGCCGGGGCGATCGAAGTTCAGCCCGCTGCCGAGCCGGTAGCCGAGCACGAGGTTCGCGGCGCCGAGGAACGTGGCTGCGAAGCGCGTGCGTGGCCGGGCGTAGAGGTCGTCGGGGACACCGGCCTCGAGCAGCCGGCCCTGGTGCATGACGCCGATCCGGTCCGCCATCGCGAAGGCCTCGTCCTGGTCGTGCGTGACGAGGATGGTCGAGATGCCGAGTTCGCGCTGGATGCTGCGGATCGTACGGCGCAGCTCCTCGCGGATCTTGGCGTCGAGGGCGCCGAATGGCTCGTCGAGCAGCAGCACGTCCGGCCGGTGCGCGAGCGCGCGCGCGACGGCGACGCGCTGCTGCTGCCCGCCGGAGAGCTGGGCCGGCATGCGCCCGTCCAGGTCCTCGAGGGCGACGAGCTTGAGGAGCTCGCGGCGCCGCGCCAGGCGGTCGGCGCGCTTCATGCGGCGGACGCGCAGCGCGAATTCCACGTTGTCCGCGACGCTCATGTGGCGGAACAGGGCGTAGTGCTGGAATACGAAGCCGACGCCGCGGTCGCGCGCGGCGACCGCCGTCACGTCGCGGCCGTGCAGCGACACGCGGCCGTGGTCGATCTCGACGAGCCCCGCGATGGCGCGCAGCAGAGTGCTCTTGCCGCTGCCTGACGGGCCCAGGAGGACGAGGAGCTCACCGTCGCCGATTTCCAGCGAGACGTCGTTGACGACCGGGAGCGACTGGTATCGCTTGGTCACCTGGTCGAGTGCGATGGACATGCGACGAATCCTGCCAAACCAGTGTGGGCCGTACGCCGAAACGGTTATTGTGAGGTCAAGCTTCCGGTCGGCCGCCGCCGGAATTGGACCACGGGCTGCGCCGGCCGATAATGCCACGGGGGGAAAGCATGATCCGGTTCGCATTGTATGCGTTCGCCGTCCTGACGGCCTTGACCTTCGCCGCGCCGGCGTCGCTCGCCCAGGGCGGGGAGGAGGTGTTCGAGGAGGCGTCCGTCGTCATCGACGGGCGCGCCGTCATGGCCGTGCGGGGGGTCGCGGGCCTTTCCGCCGGGCAGCGGGCGGACGCCATCGAGGACCGCATCCTGGCGCTCGCGCGCGACCCGGCTTTCGACCCGGCGACCCTGCACATCATCGACGCGGACAACGCCTCGCAGATCCATGCCGGCGACCGCCTGCTGTTCGCGGTGCTCGACGCCGATGCCGCGCTCGAGCAGATGGACCGGCATGCCCTGGCAGTCGTCGAGCTGCGCCTCGTGCGCGAGGCGATCGCGCGCTACCGCGACGCGCGTGCGCCCGGGCAGGTCCTGCAGGGCGTCAAGGTCGCGGCCGCCGCGGCCATCGGCCTCGTCCTCGCGATCGTCCTGGTCGCCTGGCTGTCGCGCCGGATCGCAGCCCGCGCGACCGCACGATGGATGCCGCGCATCCTCGCGATCCGCCTGCCGGGGCTGCACGTGCTGTCGGGTCCGCAGCTCTGGGGCTCGCTCGCCGCCGCGGCGCGCGGCCTGCGTTTCCTGCTCGTCGCGCTGCTGGTGTTCGTCTGCGCGGACCTGGTCCTGCGTCAGTTCGCCGTCACGAGGCCGTTCGGCGAGCGGCTCGCCGACCACCTGCTCGAGCCCCTGCGCAATATGGGGCGCGCGTTCGTGGACGAGCTTCCCGCGCTGCTGTTCCTGCTGGTCCTCTATTTCGTCGTGCGGTTCGTGCTGCGCGTGCTGCGGCTCTACTTCGCCACCATCGAGAGCGGGACGGTGCGGGTCCGGGGTTTCGAGAGCCAGTGGTCGACGCCCACCTATCGGCTGGTGCGCATCGGCGTGATCGCCTTTTCGCTGGTGGTCGCCTACCCGTACATTCCGGGCTCGGAGAGCGAGGCGTTCAAGGGCCTGTCCATATTCGCCGGCGTGCTGCTCTCGATCGGGTCTTCCTCGTTCATCGCCAACTACGTCGCCGGCTACAGCCTCATCTACCGGAAGCTGTTCGCCGTCGGCGACCGCGTGCGGATCGGAGACGTGACCGGCGAGGTGATGGAGACGCGCGTGCAGGTGACGCGGATCCGCACGCCCAAGAACGAGGAGATGATCCTCCCGAACTCGACGATCCTGCAGAGCGTCGTCACGAATTACAGCACGTACGCGCGGGAGCGAGGGCTCATCCTGCACACGACAGTCGGCATCGGCTACGAGGTGCCGTGGCGGCAGGTCGAGGGCATGCTGCTGGCGGCGGCGGAACGCACGGCCGGCGTGCTCGAGGATCCGCCGCCCTTCGTGCGGCAGCGCAGCCTCGCCGATTTCGCGGTGAACTACGAGCTGAACGTGCACGTCGCGAGCGCGGACGACATGATCGGGCGCTACGACGAGCTGCACGCGAACATCCAGGACGTGTTTAACGAATACGGCGTGCAGATCATGACGCCGGCCTACGAGGCCGATCCCCCGGAGCCGAAGATCGTGCCGCGCGAGCGCTGGCACGAGAAACCGAGCCGGAGGCCTGCGACGTGACGCGCGGCCGCCGGCGCGCGGGCGTGGCGCACGTGGCAGGCGCGCTGGCGGCCGGCCTGCTGGCTGCCGGATACGCCTCGGCCGACCCGGCGCCGGCGATGGCCGCGGCGACGAAGCACGTCGCCGGCCATGAGCAGGCGATCGTCGCGGAGCTGCGCGAGCTGCTCGCGCTGCCGAACGTCGCGAGCAGCGACGCCGACATCCGCGCGAATGCGGCGCTGCTGGTACGCATGCTGGAGAAGCGCGGCATCGACGCGCGCATCCTCGAGACGCCCGGCGCGCCGGTGTCGGTCTACGGCGAGCTCGCGACGCCCGGGGCGACGCGGACCCTGCTGTTCTACGCGCATTTCGACGGGCAGCCGGTCGGACCCGAAACCGCCTGGCTGTCACCGCCGTTCGAACCGACGCTTCGCGCCGGGCGGGCCGAGGACGGGGCGGCAATCGTGGCCTGGGATGCGGCGCGCCACCCGCTGCCGGACGAGGCGCGCATCTACGCGCGTTCGGCGAGCGACGACAAGGGGCCGATCGTGGCCATCCTCGCCGCGATCGATGCGTTGCGCGCCGCCAAGATCCCGCTCTCGGCGAACCTCAAGTTCTTCCTCGAGGGCGAGGAGGAAGCGGGCTCGCCGAACCTGGCGCGCACGCTGGCGGCCAACCGCGACCTGCTGCAAGCCGACCTGTGGATCTTCGGCGACGGGCCGATCGACCCGCGCGGCCTGCCGCGGCTATCGCTCGGCGTGCGAGGCGTGCTCGGGTTCCGCCTGACCGTCTACGGGCCGGCAACCGGCCTGCACTCGGGCCACTACGGCAACGTCGCGCCGAATCCCGGCGCGCGCCTCGCTGCGCTCGTCGCCTCGATGCGGGCTGCGGACGGCAGCATCCTCGTCGAAGGGCTGGAAGCGCCGGCGCCATCCGCCTCGACGCTCGAGCTGGCGCGGTCGGCGTTCGACACGCCGGGCATGCTCGCGTCGGCCGGCGTCGGCGCGACGGAAAGCGGCCTCGGCTACGGCGAGTCGGTGCTGCGGCCGGCGCTCAACGTGACGCAGCTGCTCTACGGGGGCGCAGGCGGACAGCGCAACGCCATCGACGCCGACGCGACCGCCGGCTTCGACCTGCGCGTCGTGCCCGGCATGTCGGTCGCGCGGTCGCGCGCCGCCATCGAGGCGCACCTGCGCGCACAGGGCTATTTCCTGCTCGATGCGCCGCCGACGGCGGCGGAGCGCGTGCGGCACGCAAAGCTCGCGCGCCTGGACTTCGGCGACGACGGCTATTCGGCGGCGATGTCCGATCCGGCCGACCCCGCCGTCGCGCGCGTGATCGCCGTGACGCGCGCGGCGACCGCCGGGGAGGTGCGCGTGGCGCCGCTCATGGGCGGGAGCCTGCCGATCGCCCCGATCGGCGAGGTGCTCGGCGTGCCTTTCGTGATCGCGCCGATCGTCAACGCCGACAACAACCAGCACGCGCCGAACGAGAACCTGCGCATGCAGGAATTCCGGCGCGGAATCGCGCTCTACGCCGCACTCCTGGCCGAAGCCGGCAATTACTAAAGTGGACGCTCACACTTAAAAGGGGACGCTCACCTTTTCCTTCCTGCTCAATGAAAGAGGTGAACTGCCCCTGTGAGGGAAAAGGTGAGCGTCCCCTTTTAAGCGTGAGCGTCCCCTTTTAGTGCGCGGAAGCCGCGCGCCGCCGCATCCACAGGTAGACCGGCAACCCGGCGAGCGCGAGCAGCAGCGCCCAGATGAACGGCTCCCAGCCGACGCCCTTGAAGGCGAACGCGGCGAACGCGATGCCACCCGCGCCGGCGAACCAAAGCGCCGGCGACAGCCCGGCGGAGTCCCGCCGCAGCAGCGTGAACAGCGCGAAGGCGCAGCAGACGTAGAGCGGCAGGTTGGCCGCCGACACGATCAGCGACAGCTTTGTGAACGCGCCGACCAGCGTCGCGCTGTAGTTCATCACGCCGAGGAAGGTCGCGAGCCCGCCGGCGAGCAGCAGCGAGGCCCAGGGCACGCCGAAGCGGTTGCTCTCGCCGAGGATCTGCGGCAGCAGGCGGTGCGCGGCCAGCGTGCGCGTCAGTTCGCCTGCGAGCAGGGCCCAGCCGTTCAGGCAGCCGAGGCCGCTGACCACGATGAACAGCGAGATCCAGCGGCCGTTGCCGGGCCCCAGCAGCGCGTCGGCGATCGTCACGAACGGCGCGTCCGACGTGGCGAGCGTCTCCTGCGGCACGACCAGCAGGCCGATCGCGACGATCGCGACGTAGAGCGCGGCGACGACCAGCGTGCCGATCAGCGTCGCGCGCGGGATCGTGCGTTGCGGGTCCTTGACGCGGCCGGCGGCGATCGCGGCGGACTCGAAACCAAGCATCGCGTAGAGCGCGACGGCCGCCGCGGCCATCGAGGCCTGCCCCGTGATCGGCGTGGTCGGCAGGTTCGGCGTGTACGCACCGGGGTCGGCGAGGATCGAGAACGCGCCCACGACCATGACGAGCACGAGCGGCACGATCTTCAGCAGGGAAGTCGCGACCTGCACGCGGCCGCCGGCCCTGACGCCGAGCAGGTTCACCGCGATGAAGAACCAGATGAACGCGACGGCGAGCACCGCGGGCGGGATGGCCGCCGAGGCCGGGAAGACGTTGACGAAGTAGCCGACGACGCCGATTGCGAGCACGGGCAGCGTCGCCCAGACGGAAATCCAGTAGCACCAGAGCGCCGGGAAGGCGATGACCTCGCCGAGCGTCGCGCGCACGTAGCCGAAGGGCCCGTCCGCCTGCGGGAGCTTCCGCGCCAGCGCCGCAAACGTTAGCGCGAGGCAGACGCAACCGAAGATGACCGCGCCCCAGCCGGTCAGCGCATTGAGCCCGAAGGGCGCGAGCGCGGCGGGCTGCATGAAGATGCCCATGCCGATGGTGTTGCCGACGACGAGCGCCGTCGCCATGCCGAGCCCGAACTGGCGATCGCTGCTCATCGTGCTTCCTCCCGCCGGACCAGGCGGCCCTTCCAGATGACCGCGGACACCCGCTCCAGCCGCGTGATGTCCTCGAGCGGGTCCCCCTGGACCGCGATCATGTTCGCGAACTTGCCGGGTGCGATCGAGCCGAGCTCCTGCGAGCGGCCGAGCGAGGCGGCAGCGCTCGTCGTCGCGGCGCGGATCGCCTCGAGCGGCGTCATGCCGTACCGGACCATGTAGGCGAATTGGCGGGCGTTGTCGCCGTGCGGGTAGACGCCGGAATCCGTGCCGTAGCCGATGCGCACGCCGGCCTTGACCGCCTTGGCGAAATTCTGGCGCTGCACGTCGGTCGTCTCGCGGTTCTTGCGCATGATTTCCTCGGGCCAGCCGTCGCGGGTGCCGACTTCCTCTATGTAGTCGCCGTTGTAGATGTCGGCGACCAGCCAGGTGCCGTGCTTGACCATCAGCGCGATGCCCTCGTCGTCGAGGAAGGAACCGTGCTCGATGGTGCGCACGCCGGCCCGGACCGCGTTCTTGATGCCCTCGGCCCCGTGGGCGTGCGCGGCCACGAAGGTGCCGGCGCGCGCGGCCTCTTCCACGGCGGCGCGGATCTCCTCCTCGGTGAACTCCGGCATGGCCGGTGTCGTGCCGGCGGTCAGCACGGCGCCGGTCGCCATGACCTTGATGAAGTCCGCGCCGCCCGCGATCATCTCGCGCACGCGCTGGCGCACTTCTTCCGCGTTCTTCGCGACGCCCCGGCGCATTTCGGCCGGCGCCTTGAGGGCGTCCGGCAGGCCGGTCACCTCGCCGCCGCCGCCCGGGATCGTGACGTAGGCGCCGGCGACGAACATGCACGGCCCCTCGACCTGGCGGGCGTTGATGGCGTTCCTGAGCGCGACGTCGACGAACGCGCGGTAGGTGCCGATGTCGCGCACGGCGGTGAAGCCGGCGTTGAGCGTCGCGCGCGCGTGCTCCACGCCCATCAGCGCGTCGCGCGCCGCCGAGCTCGACAGCGGCGCATTGACGTCCGCGGAACTGATGTCGCCGACCAGGTGCGTGTGCAGGTCGATGAGCCCGGGCAGCACGGTGTAGGCCGACCAGTCGACGAACCGGTCGCCGCTGCGCGAGTTGGACGCGAACGGGGTGACGGAGACGACCCGGCCGTCCTCGATGCGGATCGCGCGGTCGGCGAGGTACTGGCCGTTGTCGACGTCGAGCATCCTCCCGGCCCGCACGATGACGGTCTCGGCCTGCGCCGCCGACGCGAGCGCCGCCACGGCGCAGGCTAGGGCAGCGAGGATTTTCGCGCGAGTGGGATTCATGTCAGGTCCTGGTGGTTCGTTGCGCGGCGGCCGCGGCCCCGCGCCTGTGGGCGACATCATATTGCTGATAGCATGGCGGCCCCAAGTTTAGGTGCCGGCACGTGTTCCGGCGAGGTTGCGTCATTTGGTCATCGGATTCCGCGCGGTTCGTATCATCCTGGCAATTCTTTCGGTCTCTGCCGTTGCCGCCGCCCACGCAGGGCCGCGGGCCCGCGACCTCGGCGTCCCGTTCGACGGCAGCCCCGGCCCCCTGAATGCGATCACCGACGTCGCCGGCGTGACGGTTGGCCACACGACGCTGATCGAGGATCTTGCCGACGGGCGCAAGGTGCGCACGGGCGTGACCGCGATCCTGCCGCGCGGGCGCGATTCCGTCTTGACGCGCGCATTCGCTGGTTCGGCCATCCTCAATGGCGCAGGCGAGATGACCGGCCGCACGTGGGTCGATGAGTCCGGCTACCTTGACGGCCCGGTCATTCTGACGAACACGCACAGCGTAGGAACCGCGCACGAGGCGACGATCGCATGGCGCGTGCGCCAGGGCGGGCCTGACGAGTCGGGCTACTGGTGGTCGGCGCCGGTCGTCGCCGAGACCTGGGATGGCCATCTCAACGACATTACCGGATTTCACGTGAAGACCGGCCACGTTGACGCGGCAATCGAGGGTGCTGCGGGAGGCGTCGTTGCCGAAGGCAACGTCGGGGCTGGCACGGGCATGATCTGCCACGAGTTGAAGTGCGGCATCGGGACTGCTTCGCGCCGCGTGGAGATTGAAGGCAGCGAGTATACGGTTGGGGTCCTGGTGCAGGCGAATTACGGGACACGACCCACGCTTCGGATAGCGGGTGTGCCGGTCGGCTTGCTGCTGCAGGTGGATCGGTTGCCTGACGAGGTCATCGCCTCGGGCGACAGTGGCTCGATAATCATCGTCGTCGCGACCGACGCGCCGCTGTTGCCGCACCAGCTCGAACGCGTTGCTCGCCGCGCTGGCCTTGGCGTTGCGCGTGTTGGTTCCTATGCAGGAAACGGTTCGGGCGATGTATTCATCGCGTTTTCGACCGCGAACCTGGAGGCCATGAGTTGGAAGCGGACTGTCCGCGCCGAGTTTCTCGAGAATGGCCGGCTTGACGGCTTGTTCGAGGCCACCGTGCAGGCGACCGAGGAGGCGATAGTCAATTCGATGGTGGCGGCGCGCGACATGCAGGGCAATGCCGGCACCAGCGCCGCCGCGCTGCCGCACAAGGCGCTCACGGACCTCATGAAGCGCTACGGCCGCGGCAGCACGCCGAGGTAGAGCCCGTACCAGTCGAGCACGCGCTGCATCTTGTCCTTGATGTAGCTGGGGATCGTCAGCCCGTGGTACTCGCCCGGGTAGATCACGAGCTTCGTCGGCACGCCGAGCGTGCGGAGCGCCTGGTACATCTGCATCGAGCCGACGCAGGGAACGTTGTCATCCAGCTCATGGCAGATGAACAGCGTCGCGCTGCGGATCCGGTCGGCGTGAAAGAATGGAAAACTCACGCGCTCGTAGGCCTCGCGGTCGCGCCACGGCAGGCCGAGTTCCTGCTCGTACTCGCGGATGTACATGTCCACGCCCCAGGTGCCGAGGAAGTTCGCGGCGCCGGCGCTGCTGACGGCGGCCTTGAAGCGTGCGTCTCGCGCGATGACCTGGTTGGTGAGGATGCCGCCGTAGCTGTGGCCGCCGAGGCCGAGGCGCGCGGGGTCGGCGACGCCCATTTCGACGACGTGCTCGACCGCGGCGAGCACGTCGGCCGTGTCCTTCACGCCCCAGTCGGCGTAGATCGCCCTGGCGAAGTCGAAGCCGCGGCCTGAGCTGCCGCGCGGGTTCACGCCGATGACAGCAAAGCCGTTCGCGGCGAGCACCTGCCAGTCCTCCATGAACTCATGGCTGAACTGGTACACCGGCCCGCCGTGGATGCGCAGGATTGTCGGGTAGCGTCGGCCGGCGACGTAGTCCACGGGCTTCACGAGGAAGCCGTCGATCGAAGTGCCGTCCGGGCTCTTGAACGTGATTTCTTCCGTGGCGGCGAGCTTGCGCTCCTTCAGCCACTCGTTGTGGTCGGCGATCACGGAGGGGTCAGGCCCCTTGACGACCGCCGTCAAGGGGCCTGACCCCTCCGGCAATGCCTCGATGCGGTATGGATGCATGGTATCGCCGCCGAGTACCGCAACCCGCCCGTTGGCCGCGGCATCGAAGGCATAGTCGAAGCGCGGCCCGCCCGTGAGCGCCGTCGTCGTGCCGGTCGCGAGGTCGATGCGCGAGACATGCGTGACGCGGCTGCCTTCGGCGAGCGCGAGCACGGCGGCGCCGTCCGGCGTGAACTGCGGCTGCGTGTGGAAGGCATCGACGCCGGCGGGGCGGGTGACGGCGCCGCTGTCCACGTCGATCACCGCGAGCGACCACGGGGCGTAGTAGATCCACTTGTCCTCGCCGCTGCTGACGTAGGCGATCCTGCCCCCGTCCGGGCTCCAGGCCGGGCGCGACGCCCACGACGGGTCATTGTCCGCGCCGGGGAAACGCGTCACCTGCCGCTCGCCGGCGCCGGCACGTGCCTCGATCACGTAGATGTCCCAGTTGAGGTGGCGGTCCGGGTCGGGGCCGCGCTTGGTCACGTAGGCGATGCGCGCCCCGTCCGGCGACCAGGCGGGCAGGTACTCGTCGTGGGCGCCTGAGGTGAGCTGCGCCGCCTTCCTGCCCGCGATCTCGAACAGGTACAGGTGCTGGCGCCTGTCCGTCACCCAGCCCGCGTAGTCTTCCTTGAAGTAGTGGCGGTCGATGACGATCGGATCCGGCTGCTTCGGTTCCTCCTCGCCCTCCGCTCGCTCGGGATCGTTGGCGATGACCGCGAGCCGCGCACTGTCCGGCGCCCAGGCGAAGTCGGAGACCCCGCCGGGAAAATTCGTGAGCGCCTCGGCCTCGCCGCCGTCGGACGGCATGGCCCAGACCTGGGTTTTCGCATCCTCGTCGCCGCGATCCGACAGGAAAGCGATCCAGCGGCCGTCCGGGCTGATGGCAGGCGCGGACTCGTCGGCATCCGCGGTGCGGGTGAGCGCGCGCTTTCCGCTGCCGTCCCAGCGCGCGCGCCAGAGGTCGTAATAGGTCGCATCCTCCTCGAGGTTCGCCTCGCCGACGCTGTAGACGACCCATTCGCCGTCCGGCGACAGGTCGAGCTCCGTGACGTTCGCGATGCGCACGACGTCGTCGATGCCGAACCGCGTGGGCTCCGCGGCGGCAGCGAACGCGAGGGCGATGCCGGCGAGGAAGCCGGCCAGGGCATGCATCCGGTTCATGATCAATCCTTTTTTCATTCCGCCGCGAGCGCGCGGAACTTCTCGCGCGCCGCTTCGAGATAGGCGAGCGTGTCGGTCTTCTCCTGCTCGCTGTTCCAGCCGCCGCGCGCGAGCGCCGCCTCGACCACGCGGTCCATCCAGGCGACGAAATAGGCGGCGTCCTCCGGCGCGGGCGGTGGCACCGGTGAGTCGAACCAGACCGGGCTCGTGGTCGCGTAGGGGTAGATGTCCATTACCAATGGATCGGCGTGCTCATTCCACGCGCGCAGCACGATCCAGCCGTCGCCTTCGACATCCAGCTCACCTTCTCCGTC
>Ga0075304_1000075_pt1 | contig 24308 bp, 19 predicted proteins | sample Joice_CattailNLA_FD_120067 | JGI IMG/M metagenome (GOLD analysis project Ga0075304, IMG submission 120067) | Natural and restored wetland microbial communities from the San Francisco Bay, California, USA, that impact long-term carbon... | ecosystem: Environmental > Terrestrial > Soil > Wetlands ... | reverse complement strand
TACCGTGTCAATGCTTGCGGCACCTAAGCCCGTATTCAGAGCATCACGTTTTAACACGCGGACGTTTTTTAAATCAGCGGACTGTACTTTTTTTGACACCTGTTTGATAAAATCTGATAAAGCATCCATCGCCACCAGGCAACCTTGATCGCCAATCAGCTGTGCTGCCGGTATAGTGAAAAACCCCGTACCACATCCCACCTCTAAAACGGTCTGTCCAGGCTGAATATCAGCACCTCGCAGGGTTTTCACGGGGTTCATGAGCCACTGTCGAAGCCTGCTCCCCATCATCACTCCAGCTGGTTTGAATAGCAAATTCAGATCCTTGTTGTTTTGCGAATATTGTATTCGCGTCTATAATATGTTTAATTACAAAGGTGCTGCCTTAATCGATAGTCGGATGCTATCGGCGGGATCTGGCTGACGGATCCGGTCAACTATGACTGGTGAATCAATTAGGAGAAAAATATCAAGCGAGGAAATATAACCCAATGTCATCTATCGTTCAACATGCCCCCAGATTCAGCGAACAGGAGGCTGTCCGTATTGCCCTGGATTTATTCGGCCTTGAGGTTTCTGCCAGGCAACTGCCCAGTGAGCGGGATCAGAATTTCCGCCTGACGGCTGCAGACGGTAAGGACTGCGTCCTCAAGCTGGCCAATTCCACCGAGAGCCGGGACGTGCTTGATTTCCAGAATCAGGCCATGATGCACATCGCCGGCAAACGCAATCTATTCGATAAAAGTATAGCGGTTGTTCCCGAAGTATTATCCACCACCGGCGGCGAGCAAATTACCACAGTGCAGGGCATTGACGGGACTACCCATTTCGTCCGGCTGCTGACTTATCTGCCCGGCAAGCCGTTGGCCCTTGTCAGACCACACGATGCCGATTTATTGGCCAGCCTGGGGCGATTTTTCGGCAGCATCGATCAGGCGCTGCAGGATTTTGACCATCCGGCCGCCCACCGCGATTTTCACTGGGATTTGAATAATGCCAGTCGCATTATTCAAAGTTATCTAATGCATATCAAGGCACCGGGCAACCGCAACCTGGTTAGAGGTCTCCTCGAGCGCTTTCAGATCAAAACCGAACCATGGCTGGGGGAGCTGCGGTCCGGAATCATTCATAACGATGCCAATGACTACAATGTGCTGGTGGAACCCGAGGGCCGATGGCACAACACCGTAACCGGCCTCATCGATTTTGGTGATATGGTTTACACCCGGACCGCTAATGAAATCGCGATTGCCTGTGCCTACGCCATGCTGGACAAGGCTGATCCCCTGGCGGTCGCCGTCCAGGTTGTGTCGGGATATCATCAATCCTTGCCGCTGACCGGGCAGGAGCTGGCTGTTTTATTTGATTTTATCTGCATGCGCCTTTGCATGAGTGTCTGTCATTGCGCCAATCAGTCGCGACACGAGCCCGATAACGAATATTTGCGCATCTCTGAAAAGCCGGCCTGGGATCTGCTGGCTAAGCTGGCAAACATTCATCCTCGCCTGGCCCACTATGCCTTCCGGCATGCCTGCGGTCTGGCCCCGGTGCCCCAATCCCCCAAAATAGTGAAGTGGCTGAAATCGAATTCGTCCGAATTTGCTTCTCTGGTTGACGGCGACCTGCGCGACGAGCAGCCGCTGGTGTTTGACCTGAGTGTGGGGAGTCTGTTGCTGGGCGGCGATGGGACCGGTGCGGATACGGACGCGGTCACGAAAAAGTTGTTTGCGCAGATGCAGTCTGCCAATGCCAATTTCGGGATAGGGCGCTATAATGAAGCCCGGCTGGTTTATACGGCCGGACAATTCGAGGTTCAGACGGATGAATTGCCGGAATCCAGGACCGTTCATCTGGGCCTTGACCTGTATATGCCAGGCCAGAGCCGGGTTTATGCACCGCTGGACGGCAAGGTGCACAGCTTTAATAACAACAGCGCCCCCCTTGATTACGGACCGACCCTTATTATCAAACATCAAACCGGCGACGGCGACGCTTTCTACACCCTCTATGGGCATTTGAGTACTGATTCATTAGACGGACTGAAAGTCGCCATGCCTATTGCAAAGGGACAGCCCATCGCCCGGATCGGTGATACGGATGCTAACGGGGGCTGGCCGCCCCATCTCCATTTTCAAATTATGACCGACATGCTGGGTGAGCGCGGCAATTTCCCCGGGGTGGCCCGGCCGAGCCTGCGCGACATCTGGCTGGCTATTTCACCGGATCCCAATATTATCCTTGGCATCCCTGAAGAATGTTTTCCGGCCCCGGGACGGAGTCAGACGGAAATTTTAGGGTTTCGGCGGAAAAATCTGGGAAGAAACCTCAGCCTGGCTTATAAAAATCCTTTAAAGATTGTGCGGGGCAGGGGCCAGTATCTTTATACAGAAGACGGGCAGGCGTATCTGGACGGGGTTAACAACGTGTGCCATGTGGGACATTGCCATCCCCGGGTGGTTGCGGCCGGACAGCTCCAGATGCCGGTGCTCAACACGAACACCCGCTATCTGCATGATAACATCATCGAATATGCCGGGCGGTTATTGTCAAAATTTCCGGATCCCTTGACTGTCTGCTATTTTGTGTGCACCGGCAGTGAGGCCAATGAGCTCGCCCTGCGATTGGCGCGCGCCTACACCGGACACCGGGAGATCATCACCGTCGACGGCGCCTATCACGGCAACACCCAGGCTTTGATCGATATCAGTCCTTACAAACATGACGGCCCGGGAGGGCACGGGACCCCACCCGGGGTGCACAAGGTCACAATGCCGGATGGTTACCGGGGACCGCATAAAGGCGCCAACGCAGATGTCGGGACAAAATATGCCGCATCTGTCCGCGAGGCTGTGGAAGGGATCCAATCCAAAGGGGCAGGGCTATCGGCCTTTATCTGCGAGAGCATGCTGGGGTGCGGTGGCCAGATTGTTCTGCCTGAAAATTACCTGAACCAGGCGTTTGAGCATGTGCGCGCAGCCGGGGGCGTGTGCATCGTCGATGAGGTTCAGGTAGGGTTCGGGCGTGTGGGAAGCCACCTGTGGGCCTTTGAAACCCAGAACGTCGTGCCGGACATTGTGACCCTGGGAAAACCCATCGGCAACGGTCATCCACTGGCGGCTGTCATCACCACCCCGGAGATTGCCGATGCCTTTGCCAACGGCATGGAATACTTCAACACCTTTGGCGGCAATCCAGTCTCCTGCGCTATCGGCATGGCTGTGCTGGATGTCATTGAGGACGAGGGGCTGCAGGAAAATGCCGGCCGGGTCGGCAAACGCCTTCTTGACGGCCTGAAGGGCTTGATGGGCAAATACCCGCTAATTGGTGATGTACGCGGCCTGGGCCTTTATATTGGCGTCGAGCTGGTTGTGGACCGCAGGACCCTTGAACCGGCAAGCGCCCAGGCGGATTATATCATCAATCGTATGCGCGACCACGGCATATTGATCAGCACCGACGGACCGCTGGAAAATGTCCTCAAAATAAAGCCGCCGATTGTATTTTCGGAAAAAAATGCAGATGCGGTCGTAAATGCCCTGGATAAAATACTGCAGGAGGACTGTCTGCAAGTTTAAGTCCTAAATCAGTCGTATTTCACACCGATCCCATATGAATAGGTAGACGCCTTTTTCGATAACGGCTGCCGCCATCGAACTTCGGCAAGGTAGCTCTGAGGAGAGGGAAAATCAGGTAACCCATTGACTTTTATTCTGATTTTTCTGCTGGGACGCGGGGCATAGTCGCTTTCCAGATACATGCCGCTTTTGCTGTAATTGAGCATTTTGCCGTCATAACGGTATCCTGTGCGCTTGTCCTCAACCAGGACGGGCTCCTCAGAATAAAACCGCTCACCGTTTCTTAGTTCCGAAATCGCTTTCATTCTGAGCCCTCTTTCCTAACCCATACGCTGACATGTTCAAAGATTAAGACAGTTTTGCTGCCTGTCAAAGGATAATTTCTTTTAAAGCTTCAAAGCTCTCGACCAGATAATTCGCACCAGCCCGTTTCAGCTCATTTTTCAATGCCAATTTCTCCGGAGCTGATACGATAATACCGATGCTTTTGAATCCGAAACGGGAATTTGCCGCTGCCAGCATATCATCCGGCATGTCGCCGACATAATAATAGCCGGAGAAGTTATCTTTTAAACCGTCAGCGATGGCATCGAGCATAAAAGGGTTGGGCTTGCTGAGCGATACTTTTTCTCCTTTTTCCGCGAGAATTCTTTTTTCTTCCAGGAGACAGTCATCAAGGGTATAAATCAAATTAAAATACTTTTTTAGATCAAAATGCCTCAGCGGATATTCCGCCTCTGCTATCGGACGGCCGGTCGCAATGGCGAGCATATTATCCCGGCCCAGAACCTCCAGAACAGACCGGTCGATGAGCACTTTTTCTTTTAAAATGAAGCCGTTACTGTTGTAAAAGTTCGGTTTCAAATTATAGGTGGATCTAAAAAGTTCATATCCCAGATAAATTTCTTGAAAAATCTGTTTAATGAGGTTGCCGCTGCCGACATCGCCCCCATACAACCCCGATACGAAGTCATCATGGAGCTTGCCTTTTTGCTGCAGCAAGGTCGCTAACGGCTGATCCGTCGATGCTAAAAATTCGGCGATAGGGGTGACATCGCTTCGACTCAAGGTTTCCCGCCACCTTGTCCGGGGATCCCGGCTTTCAGAAACAGGGGGCCGGGGGATCAGGGAATACAGCAGATTGATGACGACGCAGGTCAGATCCCAATCATTGTTCAGCCCCCCGCTTTGTTTGACTGAGGCAAGATCAGAGAGTTCAAAAAGGGGTTCCGGCAATTTCTCCCACTGCCGGGCGGGTTGGAAGAAAAGTTTTGTCGTCTGGCGAACGACATCCCGGTAGGAACCGGAAACATCTATAATAACGCCGTCCATGTCGAATATGATCAGGTTTTTCGCAGTCATTATAGCTTTATCCAACGCTGGGTGAAAGGTTGATGATTATACTTTTTACGCTTCTTATCTGTGTTTAGTTTTTAGTATTTTGTGTTTAGTTCGAACCGAAAGAAATGTCAGATGGAAAACACCAAACACCAAATACCAAACACCAAACACGCGCCTAATTGAGCACATCCAGAATCTCAGAAGTGGAAGATATAAAACGGTAATTCTTGTGTCTGTATTTCGCCTTTTTTTTGCCGGTTCGGTCCACCAGCACCGCAATTTTGGCCCAATCCAGCAACGGAATGTCCGTATAGCCATCCCCGACCGCAACGACATCATCGGCCAAGATCCCCATTTTCTTTAGCCATTTTACCTTGTCCGCCGGGTTGGCTAGATGAAGTGTCATCCCGTTAATGAGCCCTTTGCTGATGTTAAAACGGTTTCCGGCGATGCTTTCAAAACAATCTTTTATTCCTGCATTCCGTAAGGTTCGCTCGCTCAAATCCGCGGTGCCGCAGCTTAAAACCATCATGCGGTAGTTCTCAGATTTAAGACGCGAGATGGTCTGCCGGTCTTCCAGAGAGATTCTATCAGCTAGGCGCTGGCCGATTTGATCCATTGCCGCTATCGGCGTGCCTTGCATCAGCCGGATGTAAAACCGTTTAAACGTTTTGCGTAACATTTGCCGGCGGTCGGCCCATATCAATACCCTGGCGACGGCACGAACGAAATAGGGGGGCCTTTGAGCGGTTTCATCCAGTTTATACAGCATCAAGGTCTGCTCACTGTCATAGGGATTCTGGGGCAGCAAAGTTCCATCGAAATCCCATATAATTGTGTCGGTTTTCATGGTTTGGCAACCGCTTCTATCACAAAACTGCCTCCAGCGGCAAGGTTATTAAAGCGCCTGGCCAGTTCCTAGAAAAAAAGAATTTCATTCTTTCAGACCATCAGACTTTTGTTCTTTAAGCAGAAACAGATCTAATCCATTTTTAATTTGACATTTGGATGGAAAGTTGTTTTGGTGGCTATGTTCTGAACCCGTCGTTGTCCAAACAATCCTTCTATATTCGTCTTTTCTGAAAAGCTGGTAATCGATTTGGTATCTCGCAACTAATTAACCCCAAGAAAAGGAGGGAAGTAATTATGAAAAAAGTAATTGTTACTTCATTGATCGTTACCACATTGCTGATTTTTGGATTTGGTAATCTGTACGCTGCTGAAGAGCTATCCTTGCTGACGTGGAAAGGCTATGCACCGCAAAGCCTGGTTGACCAATTCCAAAAAGAAACCGGGATTACCGTCAAAGTTACTTACTCCAACAACGAGGAGATGATCGCCAAACTGCGCGCCACCCGCGGCGCCGGGTTCGATCTGGCCCAGCCCAGCCAGGACCGCATCGCGTCCGTCCAGGAGAAATACAAAATTTACCAGCCCATCGATATGTCCAAGGTGAAAACCGAGCAGATTATTGACCCGATGCTGGAAGCCGTGAAACTAAACACCATGGTCGACGGTCAGCCCCATGCGGTGCCTTTTTGCTGGGGGACTTCCGGACTGGTAATCAACAAAAAATTTGCTCCCAATGCCAATGATTATTCCGACATCTTAAATGCCATGTATTCCGGCCGTGTCAGCTATCGTCTCAAAAGGCCGACCCTGATCGCGCTGGCGTTTGCCATGGGGGAAAATCCTTTCGCCAAGTACAGTGATCCCATGGCTTACCAGGCCTTGATGGAAAAAGTCGGACAGGCCATGATCGACGGCAAGGGATTTGTTAAAAATTACTGGACCAACGGAGACGCTCTTCTGCAATCCATGCGTTCCGGCGAAGTTTACGTGGCCATGGCCTGGGATAACGGCGGCTGGAAACTGAATGCTGAAAACCCCAACATTGATTTTGTTGCACCGCGCAGCGGCGCCCTGGGATGGATCGATACCTTTGCCATTCCGGCCAAGGCCAAGAACCCGGAGGCCGCCTATAAGTGGATTAATTTTATGCTCAAGCCGGAAAATGCGGCCTTTTTTACCAATGCCGAAAATACGGGAACGGCCTCCAAAGGCGCGAACCAATATCTGGATGCATCCATACGCGCCAATTTTGAGCGCTGCTTTCCATTAGAGGCCATTGCCAACGTCAAGTGGTATCCGCCGGTACCGGCAAAGCTGGAAGAAATTGAAGGTAAAATTCTGGATAAGGTCAAAGCCGCGAAGTAGGCTCAAGACCCGATTGATACCTGAGATGACATGGTTCATCGTATCTACTAAGGGCCCTCCCTTTGAGTGGCTGTATCGCAATTGACAACCCTCGCATTTTGCTGTTTTGTCATTCCGGGCTTGACCCGGAATCCAGTGCTTATTCAGTGGCTTACGATACTGGATGCCGGATCAGGTCCGGCATGACGGGCAGAAATTAAGCCGTTTTGGCAATTGCGACAAAGTCTGTGATGGGGGAGGGCTTGGGCCTTAGCCCCCTTCCATCGGAGGGGAAGCGAGAGGTCTGGCAATCTCTATCTGCCTTGTTAGGCTTCAATAGTTTTTTTCCTAAAAAAGCTTCGTTAGAAGGTTTTTTTATGCAGATTGATCTGTCGGTTCAAAGCGTTACCAAAACGTTCAAAGATTTCGTTGCCGTAGACAAGGTGTCATTTGAGGTTCCGGATGGCCAATTCTTTTCAATTCTCGGGCCATCCGGCTGCGGCAAGACAACCCTGCTGCGCATGATAGCCGGCCTGACGGAACCGACAGGCGGCAACATCGAGATACGCGGCCGAAGCATGCTGGGCATTGCGCCCAATAAGCGGCCGGTCAACCTTATATTTCAGCACCTGGCCTTATTCCCGATGATGAATGTAAAGCAGAATATTGCCTTTGGATTAAAGCGACGCGGGGAAACTAAAGCGGTGATTGAAAACAAGGTTGATACCATCCTGGAAAGAGTGGATCTGGCAGGATTTGGTGAGAAAAAAATCGACCAGCTGTCCGGCGGGCAAAAACAGCGGGTGGCAATTGCCCGCTGCCTGGTGCTCGAACCCACCGTATTGTTGCTGGATGAGCCCCTGGGGGCCCTGGATTTAAAACTGCGGGAGCAGATGAAAGTCGAGTTGAAGAAGCTGCAGGCCAAAGTCGGCACGACTTTTGTCTATATCACCCACGACCAGTCTGAAGCCCTGGTCATGTCCGATCATGTGGCGGTGATGAACAAGGGCGTGTTCGAACAAATCGACACACCCCAGAATTTATACGCTGCCCCGCAGACACCCTTCGTGGCGCAGTTTGTCGGTGATAACAATGCCTGGTCGGGAAAAATTCGACACAGCGATGACGCTGCCGCCGAAGTTGAAACTTCAGAGGGTAATGTATTCCGCACCAAGCTTCGAGAGCCGTTGTCGGCAGGCGCGGCTGTTGATATTTTTTTGCGCCCTGAAGCCATGCTGATTCAGCCGGATCCAGGTTTATCCGGCCTGAACCGGTTTGAGGTCCTCGTCAAGGACATTCTTTTTGACGGCGCCAACAGCAGACTGCTGGCCTGTCCGCTGGATTCGGATATGGAGTTGCTGATCGCCCTGCCGCAAACCCGGCAGTTCGACTACATCAAAAAGAACGATAAAATTGAAATCGGGTGGAACGAGCGGTCGGGTATCTGTTTTTCTAAGAAGAATGATTAGTAATGGGTGATGAGGACCTTTGCCAAAAAATAAAAGGTAGCGCGAACAAATTTCAAGGTTCAGAGGTTCAGGGTTTAGGGTTAAGGCTTTCAAAGTTCGCCCATAATGCCAGCCGCATTAACAGTGCTCCCTGAAAGCCGAAATCCCCAACCTTTGAACCTCTGAACGCTGAACCCAGAACCATATTTTTATCATGAAGAATCAAAAACGCTGGGCATTGTTGTTTTTCTTGTCGCCGGTTTTACTCTGGCTGGTGGTGCTGATTGTTCTGCCCCATATCGATTTGCTGATCATGTCGTTTCGCATCGAAACCGATGACGGCCGGATGGCATGGAGCCTTAACAACTACCTGAGTTTTTTTGAAGAACCCATCTATTGGCTTACCTTTGTGCGAACCGCCCTTTACTCCATCCTGGTCACTTTCCTGACCTTTGTGATCGCACTGCCCCTTGCTTTCTATATCACCAAGGTGGTGATTCCGAAATATCGGGGTTTTCTGCTGGTCTTGCTGCTGCTGCCCTTCTGGGTCAGTGAGCTGGTCCGCGTTTACGGCTGGATGATTTTGCTGCGAGAAAGCGGGGTCATCAACCATTTTTTACTCAAGATGGGCGTCCTGCAGCAGCCGGTTGAAATGCTCTACCGGGACACGACCATGGTCCTGGGACTGGTGTATACCTCGATGCTTTTTATGGTGGTTCCCATCGTTTCGGTGCTCGAGAGCCTGGACGACAGCCTGATCGAAGCGGCTTACGATCTGGGCGCCAACATGTGGAGCATTCTGTTTAAAATAATTATTCCCCACGCCACCCCCGGAATTGTTTCCGGTTCGATCGTGGTGTTTATGCTGACCCTGGGAAATTATCTGACCCCGAATTTGATGGGCGGCAAAAATTCTTTGTGGTTCACGGAACAGATTTACAACCAGTTCATTGCCAGTTTTAACTGGAACCAGGGCGCGGCCTTCGGCTTTCTGCTGCTGGCGCTCTCGTCGCTGGTTGTCTGGGTGGGCTTAAAATTGACGCGCCAGAACCTGCAAAAGGTGGTGCAATGATACGGTCGCTGCCGACTTCCAATACCTATAACCGGCTGTTCACTCTCTATGTGATCCTGTATTTTATTTTTCTGTTTGCACCGCTGCTGATCACCTGTGTCCTGGCGTTTAACGATTCCCAGTTTCCGTCTTTGCCGTGGAAGGGGTTTACCCTGGACTGGTTCACGGCCAACTCAGAGCAACGGGTCGGAATCTTTCATGATCAAATCAATCTGGACAGTATCTGGGTCAGTTTCCAGGTGGCGTTTTATGTGACCCTGCTCTCGACGGTCATCGGCACCTGCGGTGCCTTTTTGTTCGAGCAGGAAGATTTTCGCTTCAAGCAGCTGCTCTATTTTTTGATGCTTGCCCCGCTGGTGATCCCGGGCGTAATTCTCGGAATCTCCATCCTTTTGCTCAGCAACACACTGGGAACCTATTTTGAGACCAGCTGGAATCTGGATATCGAACTCTTTCGTCCCGGTTTCTGGCTCGTGGTGCTGGGTCAATTCTCGTTCATTGCCACCCTGGTGACCCTGGTGGTATCGGCACGGCTGAAGAAATTTGACCGCACCCTGGAAGAGGCCGCCCTGAACCTGGGAGCCAACCGCTTTGAGGTCATCTGGCATATAACGTTGAAGTTTTTGCGACCGGCCATTTTCGGAGCCGCGGCATTAGCATTTTTAATGTCCTTTGAAAACTTCAACACCACCCTTTTTCTGGTAGGCTACGAAGCCACTCTGCCGATTAATCTATATCTCCAGGTAAGAGACGGCAGCACTCCCGTGATCAACGCTATATCGTTTCTGCTGATAGTGGGCACCTCCCTGATTGCATTGGCCAATCTATATTTCAGCCGCAAGGCCGAGTGAACTTATTCTTTCAGATGTCAGTTTTGTCCGGTTGAAACATTTATTTTTAACCGGGTTTGGTTTTTGGCGGAATCCGGCTGCCAGATTGAATTAAATTTCGTTCCGATTCTTTGGGTATCACAACCTTGCCGGTGAAAGCGGAGATATCACATGACATACGAGGAGATTATCCAGTTCCACGGACATGAATGCCCCGGGCTTGCCATAGGTTACAGAATGGCCACCGCTGCAATGGAACGTCTTGAATTGTTTCGTGCTGAAGACGAAGAACTGGTAGCAATCGTGGAGAATGACGCATGCGGTGTTGACGCTTTGCAGTGCATCACTGGCTGCACGTTTGGTAAGGGAAATTTGCTGTTTCGCGACTACGGGAAGCAGGTCTATACCATTTACTGCCGATCAGCACGATCGGGTGTCCGTGTGCATTTTCATGGGGAGGCAATTCCAGCAGACCTGCAGGAAGACCGAAGCGCTCTTGCCAAATGGATTCTGTCTGCTTCCAACGACAGCATCCTTTCTGTGACACAGACATCCATTCCCGAACCTGAACCGGCAAGGATCCGCAAGTCAATACCATGTGCGTTTTGCGGTGAGAGCGTCATGGAATCGCGCATCCAGCAATTGCATGAGAAGCCAGTTTGTATTCCATGTTATGAGATGCAACAGAAGGTCGATCAAAACGCTGCGGCAGGCACTGATAATTCTCGCCGCGGAGATCCGGGTTCGCCTGACGAACAGAATCAATGAATGTATCTGCAGGAACAGCACCGTTGGAAACCTTCACAGAACCCAAAGCACCAAGTGAGTTGGGAAATTGACAATTTATCTGAATTTGTTGTTATTTATTAGAATATTGAATTGACACCATATTGGCGCCCGTGTAGCTGGATTCGTTTTTTTCCGTTAAAGGGTCCCGAGCGGATGCAGGCTTTAGAGGAGATCTTGTGGCAGACAACGCCCTAAATACTCATATCCTCTGTCCGCAGAGATCAGTGGCTTTTCCGGGATAAGGGACACACCGTCTCCGCCCTCAACCTCGCAAATTCGTCGGGCATCGCGGTTGTTGTTCCATGGGAGCGTTATAAAAGATATAAGGTTGTGAAGAAGTAATATGAAAAAATCAGAACTGCTAGAGCTCTTCCTCAATCTCTGCCGGATCGACTCGCCGTCTGGCGAGGAGAAGTCGGTCGGGGACTATATCATCAAGCATCTTGCCCGCCACAAGATCAGGGCCAGCCGCGATGCCTATGGCAACGTGATCGCCAGGGTTGCGGGCGAGGGAAAACCGATCGTGCTTTCGGCCCATCTCGATACGGTCGAGCCGGGGCGGGGAGTGAAGCCGGTGGTTCGCAACGGCGTGGTCCGTTCGGACGGGCGGACCGTCCTCGGAGCCGATGATAAGGCCGGCCTGACGGTTGCGATCGCCGCCGCGCAAGAGGCCGTTGGCCAGGGCTGGCGCATCCGGCCGCTTGATCTCGTCTTCACGCGCCGGGAAGAGACGGATCTAAACGGGGTCTACAATCTGGACTTGAGCCGGATTCGGGCGAGCGAGGGCTTGATCCTCGACGGGGAGGAAGCGCCCGGCCGGATCACGATCGCCTCGCCCTATATCTACAATGTCGATATCAGGGTGAAAGGGCGGGCGGCGCATGCCGGGGTCGAGCCGCAGAAGGGGATCAACGCGCTCGCCATAGCGGCCGATGCCATCCACGAACTAAAGCTCGGGAGGATCGACCGCCAGACCACCGCCAATATCGGCAGCCTCACCGCCGGCTCAGCCAGTAACAGCATTCCGGGGGAGGCGGTGATGTTAGCCGAAACGCGCAGCCATTCCCAGAAGAAAGCGCTTGCCCAGGTCGACGCCATGAACCGGGCTTTCAAGCGGGCAGTCCGGCGGCGGCGCGGGGCAAAGCTCGACTTCAAGAGCTCCCTTGTCTGCCGCGGCTACCGCTACGACAAGAAGGACCCGCTCATCAAAGACTTGAAAGCGGCGATGGCAGCTCACGGCTGGACGGTCGCGTGGGAGGAGTCGTGCGGCGCGAGCGACGCCAATGTCTGGGCGGAGAAAGGGATTGAAGCGGTCGAAATTTCGGTCGGGTACCGGGACGCGCACACTACCGGCGAATGGATCAAGGTCGACGATATGTGGTCCGTATATCGGTTCCTGGCTGCTTATGTCCAGATCAAATAGTTCACAATTAGCAGACCTTTTTCACATGTTTCACCCAGCAGGCAGAGTTAGAGCGTGCGAAGAAGGGAAGTCTTGTCAAGCATGAAGCGATTTCCGCTACTAACCATTACCCGCCAAGCCACTGAGTACTCCTGAGGCGGATAAACCCTCCATTCAGTTACCTCCGACAGTGGCTCTGATTACCTTATAGCCCTCCTTTTCCATGGCCGAAGCAACTTTTTCCTGAAGCTCTTTTCCGGGGGTCAACGCATTCATGTATCCACCGCGACCGCCGCCGGTGACCTTGGCTCCCAGGGCGCCCAATTCAAGGGCTTTATCGCAGAGGTAGACCAGGGTTTCGTGGGATAGATCCATGTCGATGAGAATTTTATGATTTTCCGTCATCAGGCGGCCCACCGTTGCGAGCTCGTAATCTTCAAGGGCTTTTTTCATCTCAAAGGCCTGGTCGGTAATTTTTTGGAGGCGTTTTTGGAATAGACCCGGATCTTTTTCCCGCTGCTCCTCGACATGGGCGTCGAGCTTAGACGTGTCTGCCGTTATTCCGCTGTTGCCTAACACAACTTCAATGGGTTTTTTCAAATTGATGGGTTGCCAGGTCTTTTCTCCGTTTTTAATATGATACAGTATCAGGCCGCCATAGGTAGAGGCGGTGTTGTCAACCCCGCTGGGGGTGCCATGATAGGCAAATTCGCCCTCCCACCCTAATTGGTTGATCTCATCGATGGAAAGGCCGAGATCAAATTCGTCATTTAAGGCCCGTGCCAGGGAAACGCAGTGGGCGGCACTGGCGCCGACGCCACTGCCGGCCAGCAATGATCCGCCGTAGGTAATTTTGAGGGGGTACTTCTTGACGTCGATTGCCATCACTTCAAGCATGTGGTTGATGGACTCGACCTGCTGGTGCTTTTTTTTCTCTTTATATCCCGGTACCTCGATGCGATTGTCTTCTAAAATCCAGCCCCCGCCTTCTTTTAACCTTTCGACTTCACAAACGGTCTCAAAGGGAATTGACGAAACAATGGCCGGGACTTCTTCTAAAACAAATTGATCACCGATTAGAATGGATTTACCGAATGCGGTTCCGATACCCATGGGCTTTTTCTCCTTGATGTTATAGGGTGTTTTAAACGTTATTTTTAATATTATTATTTTTCAAGCTAGATGCAAAGCTAAAAGGATCGGGAAAAAGATCGCTTCGCTTAAGGTTCGTTTCACTTTAGGATCGCTTCGCAATGTCACTTTGTCCCGTTAGTGGACCGCTGCGCTTGAGGAGCGCTTCGCCTGCCCGCCATCACGAGCTCAGGCGAGGCGGGCGGGCTTTAGGTTGGAGGCAAAAAAGGAATCTTCCTATTTTATTAGGGTGATCGAACAGAGCCTTTGCCTCAAACCTCAAACCTCTTTCAGAATCCTTTCCATTTCTTCTATCAGTGCCTTTTCCTTCCCGATAGCCACGGTGGTTGCCGCTGTCAGGGTGTGGCAGGCGTCTGAGAACCCGCCGAGTTTATTTGTGGCGGCGGGTAATAAAACATCCAGGCCCATGGTTCTACCGGCTCTGATGTCGGCCTCCATTTTGGCCGACACCCGCATGGATATTTTGACATCCTTCATCCCGATGGGGCCGAAACCCGGAATTTCATCAGGAATAATTTGAAAACCGGCAACGTATTTATCGGGATCGACGTGTTCCGTATTTTTGATGGCATCACAGAAGACGCCAATCATTTTGACTCCCATGGGTTTGAATCGATTCTCGACCTGAAACCACTGGATGTGATCGGTCTTTATCAAGGCACCCGACCGGATACGTTTCAGCTCCTCTTCAAATGCCCGTGTCTGAACGGACTTTAGTTCGACGAGCATCCGGTCGGATTCTTCAGTGGCGCCCTTGAGACAGACCCTAACACCCAGGTCCGGTCCGTTTTGATAATAGCCGGCGGCTCCCAGCGTGTCCAGGTAGGCACCGAACTCATCGCAGGGTACCTGCCCCCGGGGGGTGTTCAGATAATAGCGTTCCCCGGCTTGCTGTTCTCTAATTTCTATTTTGCCCTGCTTAACGGCTTCCAGGGTAACATCACGATTTTCGCTTACCAGGCAGCCGTCCACGAAAAATTCGTCGCCCACCGCCCCGATGGCGGCGATATGGGCCAGGTCATTGTTGGCCGGGTTCAGAGTGCGGGCAAACAGATAGCATGTGGTTGAACCCGATATGTCGCGGTCGCCTTTCAGGCCATAGAGGCAGGGATCCAGATTGTGGACTTTCGGATCGGTGGACGCTTCGGCCACATGGTGATCCAGGATCAATGTCAGGTTGCGTCCCCGGTTCAGGTCGGACAGGATCGGGGCGATCCGGCCGGCAAAATCGGCAAAGACGATAATTCCACCTTTCTGCTCATAAACCTTGTGCAGCAACGCCGGATAGGGTTTTTCCAGGCAAAAGCGCTTGATCTCAAAGCCGGCCCTTTCAAAGGTCCGGGTAAGGATTGCGCCCGAGCTGAGTCCGTCGGAATCATTGTGATGAAATATCTGAACTTCTTTGCGGGGCCATTGGGCGATTTCTTCAATGGCCTTTTGCATGTCTTTGATTAATTTCTCGCGCAATAGGGGAACTCCCATTTGGGTTAAGTTTTCAAGTTAGAGGCTATGGATAGTGGGAGCGGCTTCTTTTGCATCCCGCTGTTTTTGAGCGGCGCAGCCGCGATCTGCACAGTCGGGGTGAAAGTAGGGTCGGCCTCCGCGCCGACCGGGATTCATCATTTTAACTCAGATACAGGCGGGCACGGAGGCCCGCCCTACTGTTTTGTCATTCCGGGCTTGACCCGGAATCCAGAGCGGTTTTAAATCAATAGGTTTCTGGATGCCGGATCCGTCATCCCGGATCTGATCCGGGACCGGTATGACAGGCAGAATATAGGCACTTTTTTTGTTTGAGACACACTTTGCTTCGCGAGAAAGTTTTTTTCCGGTGACATACCTGTCATTCGCCCTCATTAACGGAGGACATAATCAAAGTCAATATAATTCGCCCGGACTTGATTGTCTATTATCAATATGCAATAAAGTATCCCATAACCCATAACCTATTACCCATGACCCATGACCTGACCTATATGAAACCATTTAGCCAGTTTCCAGAGGATATAAAAAACCGCATTGGTTATGTCTTAACGGATATCGACGATACCCTGACCAACAGCGGTCGTCTTCCGGCCGTTGCCTTTACGGCCCTGGAACGCCTGAGAAAAGCCGGGATAAAAACCATTCCCATCACCGGCCGGCCGGCCGGCTGGTGTGACCATATAGCGCGGATGTGGCCGGTGGAAGGGCTGGTTGGTGAAAATGGGGCCTTTTATTTCCGTTACGACGACAGCCGCCGCAAAATGCAGCGGCGCTACTTTAAATCTGACGAACAGCGGATCGCCGACCGCAGGCGACTGGGAAAATTGAGGGACGAAATCCTGCACAAAGTACCGGGCTGCCGGGTGTCGGTGGACCAGGCTTATCGCGAGGCTGATCTGGCCATTGATTACTGCGAAGACATCGAGCGGCTGCCGGAACCTGCGATTGAAAAAATTGTGAGTTTATTTGAAAGCGCCGGGGCTCAGGCCAAAATCAGCTCCATTCATGTCAACGGCTGGTTTGGTGACTATAATAAACTCACCATGACAGGGATATTGTTTGAAGAAGTCTTTGGCCATCGCCTGGAGGAAGTAAAGGATCAGATTATTTACACCGGCGACTCTCCCAACGATGTGCCCATGTTCGCCTATTTCCCCAGCTCGGTCGGGGTTGCCAATGTCAAGCAGTTCGAGGGCAAAATGGACCACTATCCGACCTGGATAACTAAAAGGGAGGGTGGGTACGGGTTTGCGGAGATGGTGGACATATTGCTGGCAGGAGGAAAATAGAATGCAAAAAGACATTGAACGGCGGCAAAGTGAGCGCATACCACACAGATCGGCCATTTTGCACAATACCAATCCGCCTGATTTTTTTTACAGCGGTGCGATGTACAATTTCAGCAAGAAGGGATTGTACTTCGAATCCAATGAGGACCTTTTACAGGGGGATGAAATTTCCATCTCGATAAAAGAACCGCCGGCACAATTTTCAAAAAAATCCGATCAATATTTTAATGTCAAAATCATGTGGTGCAGAGACCTGCAGGAATCCGCCTATCAAGTCGGCTACGGGGCAAAGCTGATTTAACGCACCGGAAATTCAACAATTCGATTGAATCGCAGCTATAAAAGGCAAATAAACATGATAACCATAGAAGAGTACGAACACAGAAGAAGCAGGCTCCAAAAAGAGATCGTTCAAAATAGTCTGGATGCCTATCTGGTCTCTTCGGAAGACAGTATTTATTACCTTACCGGCGCCAGTTACAAACCTTTGGAAAGGCCTTTTTTCATTGTTGTGTGGCCCGAAAGAGCGCCGACCTTGATTGTCCCGATGTTGGAGAAAGTGCATATGACCAAGGCCAACATTGGGACGGTGACCCCTTACTGGGAGTACCCTTCCCCAGGGGGTTCGGGATGGGCCGATGTCTTGAAAACGGAGCTTGGCAATATAAAGGCACTGGGCGTGGAGCCTTCATTGACTTTAGAGATTGCAACGGTTTTAAAATCCTTTTCACCAGACCCGCTTCCCCTGGTTGACAGGATGCGTCTCATTAAATCTGCAGCCGAACTGGAAATGATCAAGCGGTCCTGTCATTACGCTGATCTGGGTATGCAAAGAATCATGAACACCAGTTATTACGGCGCAACTGTCCTGGAGATATTTTCGGAAGCGCGGGGCTTACAGGCTGCTGTTCTGAAGGATGGAGACTATGAACCGCTTACAAGCTCCTTTTTAACGGTGTCGTGGCCGGCTCCTTTTAGCTCCCAACCGCATGGTATACCGAAGATTGACGATCGTCTCGGAAACGGTCCCCTGGTTGCCATGAGTTTTATCAGGGTTAACGGTTATGCAGCGGAGGTGGAAAGGACCTATTTTCATCAAATGCCTTCTGAAGACGAACGGGAGCTTTTTCAGCATATGGAAAACGCCCGCAAAGCCGCTTTTGACCTGGTTAGGCCCGCAGCCAGCTGCTCGGAAATTGATGAAGCCGCCAATAACTACCTTCGGGGAAAAGGATTAACAGACTACCTTCTGCACCGAACGGGTCATGGAATTGGAATGGGCAACCATGAAGGCCCTTATGTTGCCGAAGGAAGTACGGATGTTTTGGAAGAAAACATGGTCATCAGCATCGAACCGGGGATATATGTTCCCGATATAGGGGGGTTCCGGCATTCGGATACCGTTTTGGTTACCAATTCCGGTGCTGAATACTTAACCAGATATCCTATGGACATCGATAATCTAATTGTTCCGGATTATAAACCATTAAAGCGTTTGAAGGGCAAGTTAGTCCGAAGTGCAGTGGGGATAAAATAATGCCAGAAATAATTAGTCCGGGGACGAAGGTTATTTTAAAAAAATTAAAATTAAGATTTGCTGAACTTGACAACCACCAAATATGATATCAGTACTTTTTCCAGAATTGTGATTGCATCTACATATCTAAGATATGGCCTAAATTGTGATATTTTATGAAATCACAGGTTTTTAAATAGGTGGTTTTCTGCCGATTATCTCCATGTATCTGCAATCGTCTAATATTTGCCCAAGGGGGGAACCATGAATTTGATTCAAGATAAATGGTACATTTTATTTTACACCCTTCTTGCTTTTTTGATTACTACATTTTCCTACTCACTCTCGCCCGCAGCCGTTAACAGTTACCCCGCAAATGGGTGGCAGACCTCCACTCCTGAGGAACAGGGCATACAATCTCAAGTGCTTGCCAATATGATTGAAGAGATAAAAATTAAAGGTTACAACATAGATAGCATATCAATAATCCGCAATGGTTACATGGTTCTTGATGCCTACTTTTACCCATTTTCAAAAGGCCAGAGACACATCATTCGTTCCTGTACAAAGAGTATTATGTCGATCCTGGTAGGCATAGCGATTGATAGAGGGTATATAAAAAGTGTCGATCAACCTATTGTTGAATTATTACCGCATAATATAATTGATAGCTTAGGTGACAATAAAAGGTCAATAACACTTGAGCACTTGTTGATTATGGCCTCTGGTTTAGATTGCAGGGACTCTCATCATTACAATTGGAAAGGATTATTCGAAATGAGGCGCAGCGATGATTGGGGGCAACATGTCCTTAATCTACCGATGGTCCGTCCTCCAGGTAGTAAATTCGAGTACTGCAACGGCTTATCACATCTTTTATCGGTAATCATCAACACTACAACGAAAATGAAAACCAGAGAATTTGCTGAAAAGAATCTATTCACTCCCCTTGGTATTTCAGAAATTGAGTGGGAAAAAAGCCCGCAGGGTATTGATGTTGGATATGGTCGGATGTGGTTAAAACCCCATGACATGGCCAAAATCGGATGGCTTTACCTCAATGAGGGAAGGTGGGAGAAGAAGCAACTTGTGTCGAGTTCTTGGGTAGAAAAATCAACGCGTGGACATATTGAAGCTAAACCAGCTCAGCAATACGGGTATCAATGGTGGGTGGATGATGACGGCAATTATTCTGCTATCGGCTCTAGAGGTCAGTATATTATGGTGGCAACAGAGATGAATATGGTTGTGGTATTTACCGGTGACTTACCCGTCGGGAAAACTTCTCTTCCGCTTGAATTAACGATGAAATATATATTTCCGGCGGTTGTATCTTCTGAGTCATTGCCAGCAAATACGAGAGAAGCCGAAAGACTTGATCAATTGGTAAAAAGCGTGTCCACTTCTTTTTCAGATAGTTTTATCTGGGTCTCCAGAGAAGAGGGTATAGCAAAGGACGGTATATTCCGGCGAGCTAAATCTCCAAAATTTAAGTTTGAGTATCCTGTTGGAAGTAAAAAACTTAGTACCACCTCAAAATGGCAGATCATGAGAATGAAAACACCGAACGAGGCAAAATTTGAAGCATCTATAATTGACATTCCGGATAAGATCAAATTAGAGGATTTTGGACCAAGATGGTATATGGAATATCTTCAAGGCATAGGTTCTGATGCTGAGGTTATTGCCAATAAGGAAATAACTTTGAATTGTGGCTCACGCGCATACAGGACAGATATCAAATGGACATATTACGATTATATTAAATTGACATCGCTGGTCGTATCTTCATACAGAGATAAAAAATGTGTCTATCTTGTTATCAATACCGGACGAAACCCAGAAAAAATTGCATCGATTGTTGAGAGCCTGACATTTGAATAGCAGATTACTGGTACCTCCAACTCATCGCAAATGAGATTCAATTGCAGATATCATGCTTAAGTATCTGCAATAAATTTGTGCTTTCCAAATTTCAGATACTGTAAACTTATCAGAACTTTGGGATATCCCTGAAAAAATAATGTTGGCGGCGAAGAATTGGAAAAGATTTATCCTTTGCCCCTGACGATCTTGCCCGTCTAATTCCTCATAACGGATAGACCACCGAACTCGAAAGATATCAGAAATTAGCCGACCTGATTTGATAAAAGCGTACTTTAAGTTATCAAAAAAACAGAATTTTGATTTTAATCCGCCTCTGAAGGGTTGGCCAATAGACTTTTTGAGATAGCTTCTAGTTAAATTTCAGAATTTCCTTCCGCTATGTCTTTTATCGCAATTGCTTTTAAACCGATTGCCTAGAAATTTGGCGGTCAATGGTCAGCCAATTGGCTAACTGGGTGGGCAGCCGGAGTAAAACAAACTCTTCAGACTGAAAAATTTTGCCTTCTTTTTTCTAATATACTGATAATATCTCATTTTTTTATTTTTAGCTCGGCGACCCATTTATCTATTAATATTGGCTCATAATATGCAAGATACTTTCCATCGATAACGGTTTTTGGGCGGCTCATAATATTAACCACACTAATCCGTTCGCGGATCAAGTCGAATATGTATGAATCTTAACTTGTGTATAAGGTGTACATAACCTCATAGAGACCCAGGAGATAGATTATGAAGATAAAGGCAAAAAATGCTGCAGTTGTTTTGCTGTTCCTGTTATTCCCATTGATCCTGTTCGCCTGCAAAACTGGCAGCGGCGATAACGGAGCAATTGCTCTTACTGATGTTGGATCTCGCCCGTTAATGGGCGATCCATTTCAGACCTGCGGCAGCTATTTGGGGTAGCCGGTAATTTTCCGTATGCGCTCATACAGGGGTTTAAGACGCTTGTACATTTTTTTGTAGACATCATGGTAGAGTGCGTCATAGAGCCTTTGGTTTTTTTGATCCGGTTCATAGACTTCACCCACATGGGTCATGGTTTTTACGGCTGATTTGAAATCTTCGTGCAGGCCCAGGCCCACCGCTGCATCAATGGCAGCGCCCAGACCGGAGGTTTCATAAACGTGCGGTTTTGCCGTCGGCAGGCCGAAAATATCGGCGGAGAGCTGCATGGCGTTGCGACTCTGACTGCCGCCGCCCGAGATCCGCAGGCTGGTAATCGGTGTTCCGCTGCGGCGCTCGATGCGTTCTTTGCCTTCGCGCAGAGCATAGGCCAGGCCTTCCAAAATGGAACGATACAGATGGGCGCGGGTATGGACATCTCCAAAACCAATGACGGCGCCCTTGGCTTCCGGGCCCGGGGATTTCAGGCCCGGGGTCCAGTACGGCTGAAGTATCAGCCCCATTGACCCCGGGGCGATGTCGTCCACCAGCCTGTCGAAGAGCGCTTCCGGTTCCAATCCCTGTTCAGCGGCTTCCTGCAGTTCCGGGTGGCCGAATTCCTGTTTAAACCAGTTAACCATCCAGTAACCCCGATATACCTGCACTTCGACCGCGTAATATCCGGGAATGGCCGAGGGAAAAGCCGGCAGGAGCGGAATCGGTTCAATATATCTTTTATGGGTGACATTGATGGTCGCCGTGGTGCCGTAACTCAGGCAGCCGATATGGGGCTCGAGACTGCCCGAACCGATAACCTCACAGGCTTTATCGGCGGCGGCGGCCACCAGAGGCAATCCCTCGGGGATTCCGGTTGCTTCAGATGCCGCGGCCGTAATGCCGCCTAAAATTTGTCCCGGTGGTTTCAAATCGGGTAACAGGGCGGGCTCAAACGGTAAGACCCGCCATTTCCAGTCCCAGCTCGCCGACAGGCGCTGTCTCTTGTAGTCAAACGGGATGTAACCGACCTGAGAACCGACCGAGTCGACGAATTCGCCGATCAGGCGATAGGTCAGGTATCCGGACAGCAGCAGGTATTTGTGGGTTTTTTTCCAGATTTCCGGCTGGTAGGTGCGAATCCAGTTTGCTTCGGCTTCTTCCTGAAGATAGGCGACTGTTTTGCGCAGGCCGGCAACACTGAAAATGGCGCCCCATATACCGGCCACCGGCGGCAGCCCGTAGGTCTTGCGCTGATCCAGCCACAGGATAGCCGGCCGCAGGGGGTTGCCCTTTTGATCCACATTGACGACAGTTGCCCGCTGGGTGGTTAAGGCGACACCGGCAATTCTATTTTTATCCACATCCTTGCGTTGCCATAACATCTGACAGGCCTGACACAGTGCCTGCCAGAAAACTGCCGGATCTTGCTCGGCCCAGCCGGGTTGATCGGAGAAGTACGGGGTAAACGGCACCATCTCCTTGAACAAAAGTTGACCTTCAAGATCGAATATCAGGGCCTTCAAGCTCTGGGTTCCGTTATCGATGGCCAGTATAAGGTCTTTTGTGATCATGAGGCGACTATACCCGAACTTTAGAATTAATCGATATTGGCGTTAAGGGGCAAAGATGTCCGGCCTGGTTTCCGGATAGGTTTTATACCGCTTTTTAAAAATAAAAGTTCCGAAATACGAAAGGCTGGTATAAGGGGTTGTAGAAAAAAACGTTCGAATAGCGGAACGTTTTTTTGACAACCGCTATATATAGGCGCCGCCGCCCCCGGGTGTCAACAATCGGATTTGCACCCGTCGCAACAATAGTTCACGCCCAATATTCAATCTCTAATTTTAACGGTCCTTTCCCGAAATTCTTTTTTGATCATTTCCGCCGCAAAATCTTTATCGCAGGCCCCGAACTCCTGGCTGGAGCCGTAAATAGTTATGGCACCATCCGGTTCGAAACGAACCAGGGCCCCTCCAAGCTCGTGGACCAGCGCATTTTCGAATCCGCGGCTTTTGATTTCGGTTTCGGTGTTGCGCAGAATCTCTCTGTGCCAGAGGTCTCCGGAGCGCAGCAGGACGGCGTTTTTGATCGCGCTGCCGCTGACTGATACCATAAGAACCTTGCCTTTATAGCCTTCGGGCAGGATGACCGCGGGTATCAACCAATCCGCTTCAGATTTCAGCCCGGGGACTTCATTCAATGCATTTTGCGGCGCCTTGCCGTCAAATACCCGTCGAATGTTTGCGGCGAAGAATTGGAAACGTCTTTTGTGAAAATATACGCCATCCGGTTCACCCGCGGCGTGGGGCGACAGAATCACATTGTCCAGCTTCCGCAAGGAACTGTCTCCTGGCAATGGCTCTGTTTCATAAACATCCAGGCCGGCCCCGCCGATCCGGTTTTGTTGTAATGAAGCGATCAACGCCGATTCATCCACCACAGCACCCCGGCTGGTGTTGATAAAAAAGGCATCCGGTTTCATCAACTCCAATTCCTGCTCTCCGATCATGTGGTGCGTTTGTCTGTTTAAGGCCACATGCAGTGTGATAATGTCAGATTGTTTTAGAAGGGTGTGCAACTCGACAACATTGATATCGCTCGCGGGCCGGGTCTGCCGATAATGGTAACCGAGGACCTTCATATTAAAGGCACCTGCCAACCGGGCGACTTCCCTGCCGATGTTTCCCAGTCCCACAACGCCGATTACTTTTTGCGACAGTTCAGAGCCTTCGTAATCCACGGGAAATTTGCCGCTTTTTAGGACCCCATCCAGTGTGATGATGTTTCTATGCCAGCAGAGGATGAAAGCAAACACGTGCTCGGCCACCGCCCGGGAATTGATGCCGGCCGCATTGGCCACATAGATACCCCGTTCGGTGCAGGCTTTGATATCGACATTGTCATAGCCGGCACCGGTCTGGATCAACTTAAGCTTTTTGGCATGCTCCAACAGCCGGGCACCGATCACCGCACCCTCAGGTATGATGACATCCGCATCCCTGATTTCACTGATTAAGTCTTTGTTTCCCAGAGTGACGATTTCCCATTCCTCCGGAAACTGGGCCGCCATCATATTTTCGGTTTTTAGGGAGACCTCCCTGACGATAATGACTTTCAAATTTATCTCTCCGCTAATTGTGGCGCCGTGTATCATTACTGATTCGTTAGAAAATGAAACAATACTGAGCAGGTTAGAATTTGTCAATGCAGGAAGAATGTAATAAAAGATTGACAATTCATCATCAGCGGCTCATTAAAAACAGACAATTTTTTAACATACGGGAGATATAAAGTGGTTGTTAAAAAACGATACGCTTTTTGAGCGTTTTTTTCTACAACCACTTATGCCAGCCTTCTGTATTATGGGTCTTTTTTGAAAAGCGGTATAAAGTGGTTGTTAAAAAACGATACGCTTTTTGAGCGTTTTTTTCTACAACCACTTAT
>Ga0075304_1000074_pt1 | contig 24797 bp, 27 predicted proteins | sample Joice_CattailNLA_FD_120067 | JGI IMG/M metagenome (GOLD analysis project Ga0075304, IMG submission 120067) | Natural and restored wetland microbial communities from the San Francisco Bay, California, USA, that impact long-term carbon... | ecosystem: Environmental > Terrestrial > Soil > Wetlands ... | reverse complement strand
TGGTAAATGCCTTCGCAGGTAATCTGTCACCCGGCCTTCAAAATAAGTTTGTGAATCACCGGATTGCGACAGACAGGGGATATATTTGCCTGAGGCAGGTGCTAATTCTTCCGCATAGTAAAGATCGGCGGAAGTTTCCACGCCATGCAGGATGAATTCCGGAGCTGCTCCGGAACGAACCATGGAGCGAAAGGGTGCGATACCCGTACCGGAGGCAACCAGCACGGTCGGGCGCTGAGAAGGCTTGATGGTGAAATATCCGTGGGGGCCGTAAAAAGACAGTCCGGTCCCTATTTCCGCATCCCCTAACGCCTGCGACAGCAGTCCGCCCGCTACATAGCGGATACACAGGGTAAGATGGGCTTCATCCGGTGAAGAAGCCAGTGAATAGTCCCTTTCCAAGTTTTTATACTTCAGGCTGATTCGCTGTCCGGGTTTGAAATTGAAAGCCTCCGGGCGGCGCAGCTTAATTTCAAAGGTCTTTTTTGAAAGCCACCGCTGCTCCATTATTTCGGCAGAGTAATTTTTTTCACTGGTCGTCACGATTTCTTCCAGAGGATATCCGAAAGGCCGTGGAGGCGGTTACACTCCCGGGCCAAAACAAACAAATAGTCAGAAAGCCGGTTCAAATATATCAAAGCCCTCTTTAGCTGTTCGGCCGGTTCGTCGTCGCCGGACGATTCCAGCACCAGGACCGTATGCCGTTCCGCTCGCCGGCAGACACTTCTGGCTGCGTGGGCCCATGCAGCCGATATATGGCCGCCGGGCAGTATAAAATTTTTAAGGTCCGGCAGCAGATCTTCAAGCCGATCGATGGCATTTTCCAGGAAGACAATCTGCCTTTCCTCGATCGGCTCAAGCGAATCCACCGCGGGCGAATTCGCTGTGGTTGCGAGCCAGGCGCTGATCATGAATATATCAGCCTGGATCCGCTGCAATTCATCGCTAAGATCTGAGCGATCAGAAGGCAGGTGGGCAATCAAGGCGCCGATGGTCGAGTTGAGCTCGTCTAAATCCCCGTAGGCTTCGATTCGGTCGCTGGCTTTCGAGACTCTTTCGCCGCTGAAAAGACTGGTTTTTCCCCGATCACCGGTGGCTGTGTATATTTTCATGATTAGATCTAAATATCTGATATTGCGCTGGCGGTCAATAATCTATGCGGTTGAGGTATCACCTGCATCCTGCATATGAAAGCCTCCGATTTATCCGCCTCTGGAGGACTTGTGCAAAATCCAGCTATCAATTTGCTTTTATGAGTCCAGTATTTTTTTCATCGTGGCCCCGTCGATATTACCACCGCTGAGAATGATACCTACGCGCCCTGCGGGTTTAACGCAACGGTCCAGCAACGCCGCAAGGCCGAGGGCACCCGATGGTTCGACTACCAGTTTCATGCGGTAGAATAGAAATTTGACGGCGTCCATAATAGCGCTTTCCGACACCGTTTTCATATCGTCAACATATTTCAAGACCAGGGGGAACGTAACCTCACCCAGCGATGGGGTCCGGGTTCCATCGGCGATGGTGGGTGGATTTTTTATGGTATGCAGTTTGCCGGTGTGAAAGGATTTGGTGGCATCATCGGCCAACTGTGGTTCAATTCCGATCACCTGGCAGTTCGCTTGCATGCCTTTGGCGGCCACCGCACACCCGCTTAACAGTCCTCCGCCACCGCAGGGCACCAGCAGCATGTCCAGGGTTTCAACCTCATCAAACAATTCCTTGGCGGCGGTTCCCTGCCCGGCAACGATATTGATATGATCATAGGGCGGCACCAGGGTATGCCCGTGCCTGGTTTGAAGATCTCGGCAAATTTCTTCACGGGTGGTTTCTTCAGGATCATATCCAACCACGCTGGCGCCGTAGGCTGCGGTGGCTTCCCGTTTGATTGCCGGCGCATTGTTGGGCATGACCACCACCGTCCGGATTCCCAGCAGACGTCCCACCAGGGCTACGGCTTGGGCATGGTTGCCGGATGAATAAGTGATAACGCCACGTTTTTTTTGTTCTTCCGTCAGCTGGGACATGGCATTATACGCGCCGCGAAACTTAAAGGCTCCCATGCGTTGAAAGTTTTCGCATTTCAAAAAAATTTGCGCTGAAGTGATTTCATTCAGGGTTTTAGAGGTCATAACGGGGGTCACGTGGGCGTGACCCTCAATTCTGCTGTGGGCTGCTTTTACAAGATCAAATAAATCCATAAATATCCTTTTATAATTCAACCAGCGTTTAGCCTAATTTGAATTCACACTTGATTTCCTTATACTACCATTCGGTTGGAGGTAGCTCTTCCCATGGATATGTATCCGCTGTAACCAGGACCCAGTATAGATCGCCCGAATTTCTCCAGGGGTCCAGAACCATTCCACTTTCGAATGCTTGACCTCTGGCTGTAATTACGACACTGTTGTGTTCGCGCAGTTCACTGCCGCGAAAGGCAACGCCCCAATGAAGTTGATAAGTTTCTAATTCCAGGGACTGGAGCCGCTTCATCAAATCCTCTGTCCAGTGGTAACAGAGCCCACGATCCTTCAGGCCGATTCTTACCAAAATGTTGTGAAAAACGGCCGGTCGCACCAGTTTATATTCTGCGGCCAGATCACCGGCTGCAGTGATGGCCGTTTCTGCTACCCGCCTGGCTTCCAGCATATTCGCCTGCCGGTTGAGGTCGGTTAAATCATCCTGCAAGGCACTGATTTTTTCAAAGCGGGCGTCTTCAGTTGCGTTGGATGAGATAGCCGAAGGCTCGGAAGATTTCCGGTAGGTCTGGTGCGAAACTGAACAAGCGGCTAGCAAAAACAACGGTAGCAAAAGAACGACTGACCATCGGGACAAACTGACATGCAGCATGTCAGCTTCCCCCTTCGATAAAGGGGGATCGAGGGGGATTTTGCTACACGGTCGCCTTATCGAAAACACCACTGCATTTTTTCTCCACGATATCATCATCAGCACTATGCCATCCGAATAGTGGGTGGGTTTTGAGACTTCTAAATTTTTATCCCCATCGCCCGAAACTCTTTGGTGATTAAAGCCTCCCAGCCCCGATTCGCTTTTGGGTTGGCCGGACTGGGATGGGTGATACCCCCGACGGTTATCGCTGAATCTGGTATGGCTTTGCGGGCACGGTCGTGTGCGAATTTGCCTACGCCGATAACATAGCTGGGCTTAAGGTAGTCTACGGTGCGGTGCAGTGCCCGGTCACAGGCGGCAAATAACAAGGTCTTTTCAACCTGGCGCAGCTGATTGGGCGTTCGGTTGCGTCCGCTGGATTCGATAAATTGCAACGGACAGTAATTGGCCACAAAAAAACGCGAAAAAAAATGTTCGGGAGTTTTAAATGTCGCCCGGGCCCACCCCCACAACCGTTTGCCGCTGACTTCGCTTCGCGTACAACCAAATCCCGTCACCGGCCGCCTGGGGTGCATGCTGGCGGGTTGACCAACGGGCGCTTCGATAGCCATCCATTCTTTTACCGCCCCGATTTCCCCAAAAGGTATGCCGGTTTGGGCCATTCCCCAGGGGCCGGGGTTCATTCCGATCAGAACGATTTCTTTGACCGGCGTGCCATAACGTTCGCAATACTGTGAATAAGGCTTGCGCGCGTATTCCAGCGGGTTGTAAACATGGGTGATCGGAGCTCCAAACCGCAACTGTTTCAGATCCTCCAGCAAATCATCTATTATGTTTTCATGATCCATTGATAAAGGTCTATTGATTATTGAAAATTGAATATTTAAGGAATTCTGTCATTTATTCGTGTTAAGATGTGTTGGTCGTTCCATCGGCTATCGACTTTCAGATTCCTTTAATAGACAATAGTCAATCGAAAATCGTCATTCCCAACAGTCCTGCAATTATCAAGAGCAATCCCAAGGTTTGAACAATGTGATAGATGCCGTTGTTGTCAAATTTCCAGATCAGCGTGAAGGCAATTGATTTTCTGGCTTGCAGCCCGGCGGCGACTAGGCTGAGCATTACACCGCCTGCCAAAAATCCAGCACCCGGCCGACCGGTAACGGTTAGAAACAATTCCGCACAGAATGCAAATGAGAGTGCCAGTCCTTCATACACAATGAATAAAAAGAAAATATCAGGATAGATCAGGGTTGTCAGATAAAATCCCAGACCGGCAAAGAGCATAAACGGCAAAGCTCTTCTTGAAGCCGCGTAGCTCCACAGGTCATTTGTGATTCCGACGACAAAAAGGGAAACCGCAAGCGCCAGAGCCATGTTCAGCACCAGCCATATGCGGTTGTGAAGGGTTGTTTTTAAAAGCAGTCCGTGGGCCACTGTCCCCAGGGCTGCCGCCAGCCCAATTAACCCCAGGGCCGTCGACCAGATATTGATTCGCCACAGTTCGCCGGTATTCACCGGGGACCACTGCAAAAGTAGAACACCGCCGAATGCGACCAGGGCCAGGATGATGTCGGTTACCGCCGTAGTTTGTTCAGCAGGGTCTTCTACCAGTTTCATTGACCTGGAACCATTACCGCCGCTGGTCGTCTCAAACAAGGACCTTGCTGCGCAAAATAATACCGCGCGCTGTTGGGGCCAGGAAAAACATCCGCCAGATTCATTTCAACCTCAGATCTTTAAAGCTCAACCCTTTGTCGGTCAGACAGTAGTTGGGTTGACTGTCCGGCCCGCAAAGAAATGAGCCATCCATCCTTTGCAGATATCCTTTTTCAACCAGATTAGATAATTCCCCCTTTTTTCCTAAATGATTCCCGGGATAATACACTCCTTTTTTCATCTTCTCCAGAATTTTTTCCGTCATCTGAATTCCCCGACTCCTTCCGTTTGTCCCACCCCGCGATTTCGAATATAGCGGTTGTCAAAAAAACGTTCCGTGTTTTGGTCATAAAAGCCGGGCTGGCCGGCCAAAGCGCTTTAAATTCTGCTGTTTTTGGAATTATGGATAGTTGGGGCGAGACTATTTAGGACCACATACTGAGGCCTGTGTCAACCCAAGAATTCTATATCTTTTGCTTTTATTTCACCTGGGACAGATAAGATATCGAATTTTTTTGAGAATCGCTTTAGAAGCAACTAGTTTAATTTTTATTTTGTTTGATGAGCTTGAGACAGATTTGTAAATTCCTGTAAGTCTGGACATCGTCTGGTTTGAGCCGCAGGGCGGTGTAGAAATGTTCGAGGGCCTCCTGCAATTTCCCCTGGCGGACAAGAGCGGCTCCCAGGTTGCTGTGCACCTTGGCGTAATCCGGTTGCAGGCGCAGGGCCGCCCTGAAATGAAAGATGGCCTTTTCAAGCTCGTTCTGGCCCGCCAGGGCGACGCCGATATTACTATGGGCCGCTGCATAGCCGGGATTGATATACAGGGCGATCCCGAACTGTTTAATGGCCTCTGCTGTTTTGCCCTGGGATGCCAGGGCCGTCCCCAGGTTGTTGTGAGCTTTGGCATAGCCGGGATTTATTTGCAATGCCTTGTTAAAGTGGGCAATTGCTTCTTCAATTTTTCCCTGATTTTTCAGGGCATTGCCAAGATTGTTGTGAGCTCGGACCTTTTGGGGCGATTTTTTTACCACATCGCTCCAGAGGCTGACGGGATTGCTCCATATAATGTTGCGTTCATAGGTCCATGCTGAAAATACCAGGGCAATCGCACAAACCGTTGCGATTTTCAGGATGTTCGATCGTAAATAGCGATCTGTCAGGATGGCGGCCATCAAGATGATCATCATGGAGGGCAAATAGGTGCGATGCTCAAATGCCAGTTCAAGCCCGATGATCGATGATTCGATAACCAGATTGCCGAAATACCAGAGGAGACAGAAAGATATAAGCCGATCTTTTTTGGCCAGGCACACAGACCATGTAAGCAATCCGATGATCGCAACCAGCGCCAGAAGGGTTGTTAACGGGTCAATCAGGGAATGGGAAAGGGGAAAATCATAATCCAGATTCAGACGATTCGGGTGAGGGTAAATCAGAAGGCTCAGGTATAAGATGACCACCCGAAACTCGGTTAAGACGCGCTGGGTCAGGGTAAAATTTCGAAGTTCATATCGAGACAGGATTTTTGTAAACGGATGGCCGCCTAAATATATAAGTGACACACCGATGAGCAGGATGAATACGACGATTAAAAACGGCAATTGTCGCTTCAGCCATTCACGGCTGAGGTCCTGGAAGAAAAACCATTCATAGAGCAAGATGAAACAGGGTAAGGTGGCGGCGGTTTCCTTTGTGCCAAGTGCCAGGATGCCGGACATCAAACAGGCTGCAGCCAGGAGCCATTTGAAAATGGGGCTTTGTGTCAGGCGGGCCCTCGCATAACACAACATGGATAGAATGTAAAACATGGACGCCATACTGTTCATTCTCTGAACAATGTAGGTCACGGACTGAATATGCAGGGGGTGAACCAGCCAGATAAGCACCGTGATGTAGGCCAGCCACCTGCTGTTCCCGAACCGGGACGCCAGGCTCGGCAACCCTAATGTTGTTTTAATAAATAAAAAGAGGAACAAACCGGCCGACATGTGAATCAGGATGTTCACCAGCCGGAAACCAACGGTACGATAACTGCGGTGATAATAATTGAGGGCAAAACTGATGTATGCCAGCGGACGATTGGATAGCGGGCTTTTTGATGCGGCATCTATTAGGCCGGACCATGAAAGCCGGGTCAGACGGATAGCGGGGTTGTCTTTGATGTTACTTCCGTCATCAAGTACAAAAGGCCCCTCCAGGCTGCTGGAGTAAATCAAAAAGACCAGGAAGATCGTCAGGGCCGCCAGGGACGTTTTGAGGGTAAAATTCAAAATGTCCTGTCTGGACTGCCTTTTGAAGGAATCGGGGCGCCCGGTCGGTTGACCTGTCTGTGATTTGTCTTGCATGGGGCTATTATACCGCCTGGATATCTGTCTTGGGCCTCAGGGTTTTGAGTACCTCCCCGGCACTCCGGGCCATATGCATTCCATCCGTGCCGATGGCCAGCAGGGTAAAATCCTGCTGAATGAAAGGTACAGCCGCTTCAGCTGTCGCGGCAAATATACCCAGGCGAACCCCTGCTTTTTTGCAGGCTTTTGCTATGGTTTCAATGGCCTGTTTAACCTCCGGATCGGTCAGCTGTCCCATTTTACCCAAAGCGGCAGATAAATCGTAGGGACCGATAAAAATGGCGTCAATGCCCGGGACCTTCACAATCCCGGAAATGTTATTCACAGCCTGGGCGGTTTCAGCCTGCAAAACAACGGCAACTTCATTGTTGGCCCTCTGCATGTACGCATTAAACCCCAGGCCGTATTTATGGGCCCTGCCGATGCCGACGCCACGGGTCCCGCCGGGAGGGTATTTGCACATTCGAACGACAGCCTCAGCGTCTGCGACTGAATTCACCTGGGGTGCGATAATCCCGTGGGCTCCAATATCCAGCGCTTTTTTGATCCAAACTTCACCATTGGCCGGGACGCGGACAAGACATGGACAGCTAGGGCCGGCAGCCTGCAAAATCGTTTGCGCACCGTAAGCGTTGAAAGGGCTGTGCTCCGTATCTATAAACAGCCAATCAAACCCCACCTCAGCCATAATTTCGGCGACCTCGGCCGAAGGAAGCGTTATGAGGGTTCCCACCAGCACATCACCTCTTAACAGTCTTTTCCGAAAATCTGCTTTCACTCTGATCTCCAATCTCTCATGTACGGCAAGCTTGAGACTATTATAATATATATCGATCCACGGTGGTGATTTTTTTTCCTCTAAACACCAGGTTAGCTTTTTTGTTGTAATCTTAAAGGTGTTTGTCCTTCACAATCTCCAGGGCCTTCAATTTGATGGTCCCGGGTATCTCGGGTTCGATGTAGAAGACATATTCATCAAATATGCCGCCCAGCAAAATATCAATTTGACGGGTGCGCTCGATGAATATCCCGCGTTTGTCGAAAAAGATATCGCCATTATGGTCTGTGATAAGGGTCATCGCAAACAATTCGCGTTTTCCCTTGCGGACCGAAAACCGGTCGCCTATTTTAAAAGGTGTGTCCACCAGCTGATCTTTGTGTATCAGGATGCCCTTTCGGTCAGGATCGTAGAAAGCGATTTGATCGGGGCTGATAGGGGACATGGATGTCATATTTCTTTTCCAATCGATATCATTACTTAATTCGAAACTTGTCCGCCCTCCAAAAGCGGATAAACCTCAGGTGGATTCGTCATTCAACATTCGACATTCCCTTAAAATCCCACCGCCTGCCCATCTTTTCTGGGATCCGATGCAGCACAATACCCATGCGGCAGTCGATGGATCACCTGCGCACCGCCATAGGGAAAGATGTCCGCGTCCTCGACCAGAGCGTGACCGCGGTGTTTAAGGTCGTTGATGATCGTCTCTGGCAACCCGGGTTCAATGGCGACACTGAAATCGTCACCCACTCTCCAGCGGGGCGCGTCGCAGGCTGACTGGGCATTTTGGCCGTAATCAAACATCCTGACCATCATTTGGACGTGGCCCTGGGGCTGCATGCTGCCGCCCATGACTCCGAAACTCATCAAGGCCCGGTTGTCCCGGGTGACGAATCCCGGAATAATGGTCTGAAAAGGACGTTTGCCGCCGGCGACACAGTTGGGGTGGTCTTTATCCAATACAAAGCCGTAGCCCCGGTTTTGCATGGCGATGCCGGTGTTCGGAATCACAATCCCTGATCCGAAGCCCAGATAGTTGGACTGAATGAAGGAGATCATCATCCCGCTTTCATCTGCGGCTGTAAGATAGACGGTACCGTGATCGGTGGGCAACCTCGATTCAGGGTGGCGAGCTTCTGTCATGGATATTTCTGCCGCCCTGCGGGTCAAAAAGGCGCTATTTAAAAATTCTTCGGGGTTAACCTCCATGGCCCCAATATCGGCAACGTGCCGATAGGCTTCGGCCAATGCAATTTTCATGGCCTCAATCTGAAGGTGCAGGCTGTCGGCTGAATCGGCCGGATATTGCGAAAGATCAAACTGATTCAGGACTCCCAGCGCAATGAGAGCTGCCAATCCCTGCCCGTTGGGCGGTATTTCATGCAGACAGACATCGCGGTATTTGACTGCAAGGGGCGTCACCCATTCGGAGCTGTGTTCTGCAAGGTCCCCAAGGCTCATGAAGCCGCCGTTGAATTTGGCGCAGTCAACGATTTGCTGGGCCAGGTCGCCGCGGTAAAAGGCCTCTCCCGTGCTGTCGGCAATCAGTTTGAGGGTTCGGGCCTGGTCCCTGCAGACAAAAAGGTCGCCGGTCGCCGGGGCTCGTCCGCCGGGCAAAAATGTTTGCCCGAAATCCGGGAAATCCCGGTAGCGGTCGGCGGCAACTGCCCAGCGCTCGGCTGTTCTGGGAGAAACAATAAACCCATTTTTCGCATATTCAATGGCAGTCGCAAAAAGTTCGGCGAAGGGCAGTTTGCCGAACCTTTGGGACAGTTTGACCCAGGCATCCACGGCGCCGGGAACGGTGACGGCCCCCCAGCCCAGATCCGGCATTTGGTCCAGATCGGCATAGTGTTCATAGGACCATGCCCGCGGTGATCTTCCGGAACCGTTTAATCCGAAAAGCTTATCGTCGCTCCAGACCAGGGCGAAGGCATCACCGCCGATGCCGTTGCTGGTCGGCTCGACCACCGTCAGGGTAGTGGCGGCGGCGATGGCCGCATCAACTGCATTACCCCCCCGGAGCAGCATGCCTAAGCCGGCCTGGGCCGCCAGGGGTTGGGAGGTGGCCACAACATTGCGTGCCAGAACCGGCATCCTTTGCGAAGGGTAGGGAAATTCCCAATAAGAAATCATGGATCAGTCCTTTATGGTATCGATTACTAAATTCAGTAAAATACACCCCTTGTGCGATGCCGCGGTAGGGCCTTATATTCGGGCTGCTGACCTCGATTCCAGAGAAAGTTATCAAGGGCCGGCGATGTGACCGCTTTTCCCGATTCTGAAATTTCCTTTTTAATCAGTTCCGCCGCATGGACGGCACAGGCCCTGATTTCCACTTCTTCGGTTGAGCCGGCCGGAATAAGTTCGCCCCCATTGATTCTTGCGGTCAAGGATTCTTCATACATCAAAACCCCGTCGATTCGCAACACGTGGGGCACAAGATTGTCGGCAAAGATGGTCATTTGATCCAGATCCTCGAAATGCCCCCACTCCCGGCCTTGAAAGGCCAGTGATAGATCGGCCGCGCTGATCTGGGCGCGTTTGTAGAAAAGGACTTCGCAGCCGTCATAGGAGGCGGCGTCATTAAAGTAAGGCATATTTTTGAGCAACTGCACCAGACGTCCGGCCGATGATTCAGCGGATTCAACCAGCGCTGTGAAACTCCCGTGGAAGCGGTTCAGGACCAACCGACCCAGATCGTTTAAGGCAATCGAAAAATGCTGCATTAACTCCCGGACAATTTTATTGTCAGGATCCTGATCGAACATACGCGTACATTCTTCAACTGAAATTTTAGCCAATTGCCGGGCTGACAAGGGCCCTTGTGTTGCATAAGCATCATTTAAGGCAGAGGCCATCGTAAAATACCCCGACATACCGGCTCGCTTGCGCAGATGGGGGAAATAGCCGGAGCCGAAATTGATGGTAGCGAGGGTCAAAAGGAAGTTAACGGTATCTTCTTTTTTGCCAAGGTAGTGACATTTGGCATCGAGCTGGGGTTTGGCTACTTTATCAACCGGCAGTGAAGCGGCATAAGAGGGAATGCGGCTGTAATCAATCTTGACCCGCGTTGCCCGCTCTGCAACTTTGCGGCAGCTTCTGCGAATGCAATCAAATATATGGTTTGATTCTGGCTTCAACTATGCTCCCGGTTAGCGTAAACTTCAACGTCCACAGCGGTACAACGGAAATTGTTGCATTTGTCGGCCGAACAGGCCGTCACCCCGATGATCAAGTCCATTTGAGCCTGCAGCTCAATATAATCGCCGGCCCTGGATAAAGGGGTTTTAACGGTGGTGTCGCTTTGTTTCCTTCCATAGATTTTTCTGTGAAATTTGCCAATCTCAACTCCTATTACAGACGCCTGTTTTGGGGAGCCCTAAATAGCGGCCACAAATAAATCAATCCGACTATCGGTCCGGGGACCATGAAGAGAAAAACAGTTTGGATGTCTAACCACCCTACCAAAAAATTTGTAAACTGGATACTGATGATGGTGATGAAAAATCCAATGCTGGTGACGATGGTCAATGCCGATCCGACCAAATCGGGGGGGGCGGTTTTAGCGGTCAGGGCTGAGAATTGCGGAGAATCTCCCACCACCACGATGCCCCAGAAAACCAGAAAGCTCAGAAACACGGCCGGCGGCGCATGAAACATCAACGGCACTAGCAGGCAGCAAACTGCCGATGACACCAGCTGGTAAAAGGCAACTGCGGAACTCCCGACCTTTTGGGACACAAAGCCGCCGGCGATGCAACCCAGGCATCCCGCGGCGATTGCACTGAATGACCACCAGGAAACATTCAGCGGCTGCCGGGTCATTTCGGCATATTTACCCAGCAGTAGCGGTATAAATGCCCACACCGTATACAGTTCCCACATGTGGCCGAAATAGCCGAACGAAGCGGATCTTAGATCCTTTGATCGAAAAATTATGGCCAAGGCTTTACGGTTGAATTTAGTTCCCTTGACCAGGTAAGGGCCGTCAGGCACCAGGAGCATCATCAGGCAACCGCCGGCCGCGGAAATCACAGAAATTGATAAAATCACAGTTTCCCAGGGCAAGCTCCGGTTCAGGCCTTTAATCAAATGAGGAAAAGCCGTGCCCACTACCAGCGCTCCCACCAGCCAGCCCAGCGCCCGACCCAGGCCCCTTTTATACCAACCGGCGGCAATTTTCATTCCGACCGGGTAAATCCCTGCTGTAAAAAAACCCGTTATGAAACGAAATATCAGCAATGACGGCAACCCATCAGCCAGCAGGTAAAGGCCCAGATTGGCGAGCGCCCCCAGCAAGGAGCAAGCAAAGTAAACCATTCGGGGAGAATAGCGGTCCGCGATGGTAAAAAAGGCAAATAGGAGGGTTCCCACTATAAAACCGAACTGAACGGAAGAGGTCATATAGCTTAAAGAGGCATCGCCAAGTCCCCACTGGCTTTGAAGATCACCCAGGACAGCGTTGCTGGCAAACCAGAGAGATGCCCCTGCAAACTGAGAAAATATAATAACCGGCAAGATCCAACTATGTCTTTTTGCCACTCTGGAAGCACTTTCGCGAATTGCTTATTTGATTTGAAGATTTATTCATCCACCGGGCCGAGAAGGCAAACCACATGCGTTTCCTTGGTATCCTTATCCCCAAATACCGGATGCAGGCTCATGTCGGTTTCCTTCCGGTTTTTGCAATTAATATGCGGTATTTGTCTGCCATGGGATCCTTATTCAAAAACCGCTTAAAGTGTGCGTGTCATGCCGGGATTGATTTCATCGAAACCGGGCCTGACGAAGGCTCTGGCATCCGGAAATTCGGCTTCGGTTCGTCTGCGGAGACGATCGAGATGGGCAATTATACCAATAATCCTATCTTCCTCGTCCGGAAAATGTTTTATGATTTTGCCCCAGGCGCTGATAGATCGATCCATACCGATCAGGGAAACTTTTGTGGAGCCATCCGAATCTTTGGGGTAGCTGTCCAGATCGTCGTCCGTCGCTTCGTCACAGGCACTGTCAAGGGCACGTCTGAGTTTGACATATATCTGGTGCTGGTACCAGCGTATGACTTCCACGGATTCGATCAGGGTTACCGTATTCTCATCCGGCGGAGACTGGTTTGAATCAGCCGCCGCTGTCGCCTTTAAACCGGAATGATCATCTTCAAATATATAAACATTTGAATCAAACCATTCATCCACCATGGTGATATAGGACTTGGCCATATGGGAAATTATATGGACCACGGACGGGTCTTCCAAACGTTCATCTTCATCATCGAGTTCAATCGAATCCAGATCAATTCCTTTTTCCGCTGCCATCTCTTTTAGCATGCTCAGGGTTTCTGCGAAGGTCTCACTGAGTTTTTGCCAGAAGACTTCATTGGTGATGTCGACATTTTCAAGGTTGCCGAATTTTTCTGCGCTCATCTCGAAATTCAGGCAGCGTGCCGTGAACGAACAGCGTTCACACCACCGATCGCAGTAATTATAGATGCCGGGAATATGATTCGTTTTTTCACCTTTTTTGCCCGGCGTGTCATCTTTCGTTGACAAGTAATTTCTCCTCATTTGCAATGGTTGCCAAAAACATGACGTTACATATCACAAATCAATAAAGTTGGGAAAGGGCGAAATTGGTCAACTGTGAACCATTGATCAATGATTTAGCCTGCCTGTGATTGTTAGCGACGGTAAGGGTTAAGAATTTTTGAGATAGGCTGGAGTAAACCGGGGACGGTTACAGGGTCAGGCTATCCAGATAATAGGTCGGCCGCAGAGACTTATCTATTTCGTTTTTTCAACGACCTTCCACTGGCCATTGTGCAGGGTCAGGATCAGGCCTTCTTCCTGCCGGGTATCACTGATCCGTTTCGGCGGAATAATTTCCAGGATGACCCTGGCAGTCTCAGCATCAATGCGGTTGCTTCCAATTACGTTGACAACGGTTTCTCGCATGGCTTTCAGATGTTCGGCCGGTGCCTTTTCTCGATCATTTTCAACCAGCACAATAAAAAACTGTTTGGCAGGCAATCTCAAAATTGAATCCAGGTCCTCAATATTCTGGAAGCGAGCCTTAAATTCGTCGGCCTTTCCCTGCTTTTTGGCAAACTTATAAGCCTGTACAATATCTGCTTTTCGTCGATCAAGTACTCTGGGGTCCATCAAGGAAAATGACATTTCCAGGTCACCACGCAGCAAAGATGTCATATATCGCCTGGCAGTCTTTTCAGCGTCTGCCAGGTCAGTACTTTCCCCGAACACCAGCGTGCTGGAAATTAGAATTAATGAAATTGGTAATGCCAGTAATTTAGCTCGCATTAATTCCTCCTTTGCCTGGGAGACTGCAAGTCATAAAGGTTACCGGAAACGGCAGATGCGTGAATTCTTTGGTATCGCCTTCAATAAAACCGATTTTTTGGTACCAGCGCTTCAGATCCGTCTGCGCGGCGATGATGCCGATACTTATTTTTTGGATGCCTGAATCTTTCGCCCGGTTAAAAACATGATCGACCAGCATTCGGCCGAAACCCTTGCGCCTGCTGGCCGGTAACACCGCAAGCCGTTCCAGATAGCCGAAATCCGGATCGGGCTTTTCAAGGGCGGCACATCCTGCCTGCCGGCCGTTATGCTCGAGGATGTAATAAGACACTCCCCGGGCAAAATCGTTTCGGATCCAATCATCCGTGCAGTTGGAAGGATGCCTGGGGCAGTTTTCAGGCGTTAGACTGAACCGCTGGGCCACGTCGCGGTAGGATTTGCGAATGAGGCCGGTCAGTATGGAGACATCGTCCCTAGTGGCTGCTTTTATCTGCCCGCCAGTATTCATGGGCTTCACGCTAATGCTTTGCGGCGGCTTTCTTTCTGCTGCCGCAAGAGATCCTGTTTGAACACGTTCCCATGTTTCGACTGCACCGGGAATTACTGCAAACAAGGGGTGCGGTTCAGGGCGCTTGACGGCATTTAAGCGCGCTAGGGATGCCGCAGATCTGTGTGCCAGCAGGGCCTCCCGCCACACGGCGACGATACCTTTTGTATCCAGGTATTTGGGATGCAAAGACCATAATCTCATGATAGATATTCAAATCAGATTTGTTTTATAAAATCGATTCTCGATTTTGTTTTACTTTAAGCCGATGGCTGTCGGCTGCATTCCTGGGGCTGTTAAGATAATAGTGCCATAACAGCCGCGCAGCGACCGACCGCCAGGGTTTCCAGACCCCACCGAGTTTTTCAAGCTCCTGCGGCGTCGGGCGCGCTTTCAGCCGTTTAAGCTTCTGAGCTGCAACGGCCAGTGCGAGATCCTCTGTGGGCCAGATATCGGGTCGGCGCAGAGCCGTCAGAAGGTATATGTTTGCGGTCCAGGGACCGATACCTTTGACTTTGACCAGTTCAGACCGTGCGGCTTTGTCGGGCATGGTATTTAGCATGGACAGGTTGAGGTGGCCATCAACAATTGCTCGTGCCAGACTGCGGCCATAAGCGGTTTTTTGCCGGCTAAATCCGCAGGATTTGAGCGTGGCATCATCCAGCTCGAAAAACCGATTCGGGGTAAGGGGAGAAGCCGCCCCCAGAAGGCGGTCAAAAGATGCCCGGGCAGAGGCCAGGGAAACCTGTTGTTCCAGAATAATGCGTATAAGGCTGGCAAATCCCGGTCGGCGTGTCCAAAATGGCGGCGGGTTAAGTGTCGTCGATATATGGGCAAGATCCGGGTCGCTGTCACATAAGTATTGGATTGCCTGCGAAAAGGTTTTTGGGGTCAACGGCCCCGGGTTTAGTGTTGCCATCCCATCGTTTCCATATCGGTTATTTACCAGTCAATTGGGAAATAATCCTTCAAAAACTTACCACACCAGTGTTTACCGGTGTTGATACCATCATAAAATGGATCACATACCCGTGCGGCACCATCAACGATATCCAAAGGAGGCTGAAAATCATGCAAATCCTGTTTGCGTTTGGATAATTGGGCCGGATCTTCATCGGTTACCCAGCCCGTATCCACTGCATTCATAAAAATGCCATAGGTTGCAAACTCACTGGCCGAAGTATGGGTCAACATATTGAGTGCAGCCTTTGCCATATTGGTATGGGGATGACGCTCTCCTTTTTTAAAACGCATAAACTTGCCTTCCATAGCAGAGACATTAACAATATGTTTTTGACCCGTATTATCTTTTTTCATTAAAGCAGCCAGTTTATTGCATAACACAAAGGGTGCGACCGCATTTATAAGCTGTATTTCAAGCATTTCGGCAGTCTGAATTTCACCGAGTTTAAGCCGCCAGCTGTTGGTGGTTCTTAAATCAACCTGCTGCAGGTCAACGTCCAATTCTCCCTTGGGGAAAAAATCTGCCGGTAAGCTGTGATCATACCCATAGGGTATTTGGGATAGCTGTGCAGATTCTCGTAATCCAATTCCGGGCAGTTTTCCATGCCAGGTAACAGGCAGAGCAGATTCTGATTTCACAGTGGGCCTGGCAAAAGAGTTTAATTTGCCAGTGCATATTTGATAGTTCATCATCAGCTTTTGGACCTTCTCCGGAAACTCATTTAACGCTTTAGTCTCATTGGGCATCAGGTGGGCATAGAATCCTGGCGGACGACGTACGGTTTGGGCTGCATTGTTGATCAAAAGGTCCAGTCGATCAAAGGCCTGTTCAATATGACTGCAAAAAATCTCCACACTGGGGGTATGCCTTAAATCCAGTCCATAAATATGTAACCGGTTCCCCCAGTCGTTAAAATCCTTTTCCCTGGAATACCTTAATGCCGAATCTTTAGGAAAACGTGTAGTTGCAATAACGGTCGCACCGGATCGTAACATCATTAATGTTGCCTGATAACCAATTTTCAGACGCGATCCGGTTATCAGGGCAACCTGTCCCCTTAAATCTGCGGTCTGGAAACGTTTTTGATAGTTTAGCTCAGCGCAACGGGGACACATCGTGTCATAAAAAAAGTGAAGCCGGGTAAACTCAGATTTACAAACATAACAATTTCGAGGGGACTCTAATACCAAAGCCCTGTTTGTTGAGTCAGTGTTATCCGAGAGTCGTAAAGGGGCTGAAAACAGCGCAGTTTCCCGGGATAGACGAATCCCCGTTGCAGCTCTTGCCTTTCGTTCTGCAGAAACAATCTGTTGTCTTTTGATTTTACGAAGGGCTTTATTGCGTTTTTTTAACTGATGACGATCGGGTCTGGATAGCTGGCCCGCAATTTTTATTAACGCTATTTGCTTTTCTTTTGGCAATGATACAAAATCTTCATTATTATTTACCATATGGGTAAGTAACCCAATACAATGATCTATTTCTTCCGGGCCATAGCGCCGGCTTTGTTGTATATCCAAGTTTTTTTCCTTAATAAATTCCGATATGGCCCTTTTTCGATTTCTTGGCCTGATACATACGAGAATCGGCCATGGAGATCATCCCATCGATGATCGCGGGAAGCATGCTTGGAGTGGCCGCCCCAATGCTGACTCCGACTGTCGATTCCATTACGTCAGTTTCACGCGAGAGCGCTTGCTCGATTTTGCGTATAACAAGGGCGGCCTGGTCTTCAGTAGTGTCGGGTAAGAGGATTGCGAACTCATCACCGCCAAGTCGTCCCACCAGGTCTGTGGCCCGAAGTTCACTCTTCAACGCATGGCCGATCTTCTTCAGGAGTTCATCCCCGGCAGCATGGCCGCGGGTGTCGTTAATCGTCTTGAAGTTGTCGAGGTCCAGGTACAATAAGGTCAAGGGATATCCAATCCGCTTAGCATGCATAAGCTCCAAATTAGCAGACTCATGGAATGCGCGGCTGTTTGCGACACCAGTGAGCGGGTCAGTACGCGCCGACTCCCTTTCCCGAGTGTAGGTCTCGCGCAGGGCAATAAGTGGGTAGGCGATAGCGACGAAAAAGCCGAAACGAATGGCGGTATTCCACAGAAGCACTGGCTGGCCGATTAGATCCGGCGCCGCAAGGCTATTGGCAAAATACCAGATGATTGCACTAAGAAGTGCTCCGAAAATTGTTGCCGTCCGGGACACGTACCATGAGAGCAAGATGATCGGGGCAGTGTAGAATAGCCCAAAGGACAGGTCGTAACCAGTCACAAAATCAAGCACTCCAATGGCAAGGATCAGCGCCACCGCGATCAGCAGAATAGAGAGTCTCGAGCATTTGTTGAGAATCGATGCGAATAAATCGATCAATCTAGTCCTCTTGCGGTTCGATTAAGGATTCACTAATAAATATGCTTCCTGCTATCGCGCTATTAGCATCCGCATCCGCAGCTGCCACCGCAGTCACTCGCACCGCCACCATGGGCTGTCATTTCCGCAATGGCTTTGACAATATCCCGATTGCTCGCGGCGGCTACGGCAGCAATTTTAGATTTTAGATAGACATCTTCGCGACCATCAAACAAATCCCATATGGGCGGGTTCAAGTGTTCGAAAAATCCGTAAAATGCCTGTTTATGAATATGCAGTAAAACCTCTTCCCCCTCGATTTTGTTGACCAGCGCATATTCAAACGGCGACATACCCTCCTTACCCAAGGCGAAGATGAATTCGAATCGGGGATATTTCGGGGTGAGATCCATGGTATCCGGTGACGTTCCGGCCTGGAAGGATAGGGCGATCTTTTTTAAATTTTCGACTTTGTTCATTTAATTCTGTCCTTTTTATGGGACGGTCCTTAAGCGAAGCGCTCTTCCAACGATTGACCGGCAGGTCAATTCAAATGTTTTGGGGGTTTGCCGATTTTGTCTCCCAGGGCTCTTTCTCTGTTCTTTACGATTAAATCCGCTATTTCGGTAATCGCATTTTTGATCCACATGGCGGTCTGGGAGCCCTCGGTGTAGTTGGCTTCGCCGTAGGACTGCACCCGGCCCTGTTTCTGAAAGCTGTTGACCTGGGCAAATTCTTCCTTGGAGCCGTGCTGGTAGACGGCAAAGGTCCTTCCCCCGAACCGGTTGATGATGGAAAAAACCGGTATATCGCTCGGGCCGTCGGCCACATATATCATATTCTGAAAAGGCACACGGCGGTCTTCGTCCGGGATTTTGGCATTGACGTCGATATCCGAAATCTTGTTGGTGCCCTTGTTGATTTCGAACACGGCCCGGGTTTTGGTTGTATTGTCCAGGGCATAAGCAATCTGGGATAAAATTTTCGCTTTGGTTTGTTGGGGTTTGAATTTCTTTTCTAAAAAATCCGGCGGCGGCGGATTCTCCACGAATTCGCAACCCCACACGCCGTCAATATAGGGGGCAATTTTACTGCCCAGGATCATCTGGCGCAATCCGGTGGAGACAATGTAATGCTCCACCCGGATTTCATGCTGGCGGTAATCGGGATTGGCGTGGACAAAATTTTTAACGGTGTTGAAAAATTCCGGGAGTCCCGGATAAAAGGAAATTTTAGCTCCCAACCGTCGCAAGGTGTCGTTGTTAAGGCCTTTGAAAATGCCTTCGCGGGTGTAGGTCAGGATGTGGTTGAGGTAGACCGTGTCTGAGGCGATCAGGCTCATGCCGTCTCTTTTATAGTATTCCGGCAGTGCCTGGACTTCTTTCCAGAACCGATTGGGATCCACCTTGAATTTTTCGAACAGGGGTTCCTGCATGAATCCGGGTATTAATGTTTTATCAAAATCCCAGATGCAGGTGATGATATTCTGTAAAAAAAGGGGTTGAACCATGTTTGTGAAATTTCTGATTTTAGATTTCGGATTTCGGATTCATTAATGGAACCGATCCAAATTTATTGCATACTTTTTAAAACGTCAAACGATATTAGTTTGAAGTTTGAAAATTCGGCCTGGAACGATTCATTGTTTCTCCTTTGCGATAGTCGTTTTGTGAGTCAAGTATGGCTCAAATTATAAGTATCCGGTTTTCTCAAACCAATCAATTGCATCCGAGATGCTTTCTTCCAAAGGGCGCCGTCCGAGACCCAGATTTTCCCTGGCCCGGGTAGAGTCCCACCAGGAATAGTGGCTGCCGACCCGGGCCCAGGAGGCACTGGTGATCGGCGGTTTTGCGGTGATCCGGGCCAGCATTTGGTAGCCCAACCCTGAAAACACCGCCATCCAGGCCGGAATCCTGAGAGAGGGAGATTTGCCCCTGCCGGCCGCCTTGACGATGAGATCAAAATACGCCTTGATGCTGACGTTTTTGTTTCCAAGAATATATTTTTCTCCCACCTGACCCTTTTGCATGGCGGCAACGATTCCCCGGGCGCAATCCGTGACATCGATCAGATTGATGCCGCCATCCACATATCCCGGAAATTTGCCCTTGAGGAGGTTAATAATCAACGCCCCGGTCGGGGTCGGCGCGATGTCCCGGGGGCCGATGGGATTGCTGGGGTTGACAATGACCACCGGCACGCCGCTGCGGGCAAAATCCAGGGCCACCTGCTCGGCGCGGTATTTGGAGATGTAATAGTGGTCCTTGGTCGAATCCAAATTAAATTGGGCGGATTCATCGGCCGGGGCTTTTCCGTGAGCACCCAGGGCGGCAACCGAACTGCAATAAACGATTTTTTGAATCCCGGCCTCCCGGCAGGCTATCAGGACATTGCGGGTTCCTTCCTCGTTGACCCGGTACATCAGGCCGGGATCCGGCAGCCAGTTGGCATAAACAGCGGCCAGGTGATAGACGCTGTCGCAGCCTTTCAAGGCCCGGCGCACAGAGTCGATATCGCGGATATCTCCATGGGCAATTTCGACATAGAGGCCGTCCAGATTTTTCATGTTGCTGGTATCCCGCACCAGGCAGCGAATTTTGGTGCCTTTTTCTGAAAGCTCGCGGGCAACCGCCGAACCGATAAAACCCGTTGCCCCGGTGACTAAAACAGTCATTAACGTTTATCTCCTTTGATTAATTTCCGTTTAATAAATATTTAGCCAATCGTTTGCCGAGGCCGATAATGGTCAGCACTGTGGGCCGGTCCAGGGCTTCGGGGAATACGCTGGCATCGCAGACATACAGTCCGTCAATTTCGCTTTTCAGATTGTGATCCAGCATACTGCCGATCCGCACGGTTCCGCTGGGATGGGTGCCGATCAGCGGGCGCATGAAAATGCTGGATTTCTTGGCGCCGGCCTCAATTAAGATACGCCTGCACACCTGATAGGCTTGCGCTAAGCGTTCATTATCGCTGGCCGTAAGGGGTTTGCGGATTTTGCCGTCCGGGTAGATGCCGCCGGAGATGTCATCTTTTAATTTGATCATGATGCCCAGCATTTTGTGCCACTGAAGCCAGCGCAGGGCAGGCCCGATTCCTTTGCGAAGGGCGGCCAGGGGATACATCAGCCACGGATCGGTCAGCGTGCTGAGCATGTAGCCGGTGTCCGGGCTCTGCCACGACCACGACATGGGCGGCTCTTTGCCGGTGCCTTCTTGGCGGGTTGCGCCGTAGATCATCACCGTCGTATCCATGGTCATGCCGACGCCGGCCTGGTTTAATCCCGACTTTTGAAGGATGCGGGGTGAGCCGATGCCGCCGGCCGAGATGATCACCGTGTCAGCCCGGGCTCTAAACTTCCTGGCCCCCATACGGCCTTCGACTCCCACGGCATGACCGTCTTCAATGATCACTTTCTCTACAGGCGCCCCTTCTACCAAGCGGGCACCGCCGGCGACGGCTTCAAACACCCACTCTGCCGCATTCCATTTGGCCCCGCAGCGGCAACCCAGCATGCAGGTTGCCTGGCAGTTAAACGTTTTCGCGTGCTGTTTGCTTCTGCGGGGGTTGACGAATTTGGGCTGGGCAAACCAGTCGTAGCCCAGAGCCTGGCCGGCCATTGCGATCCGTGTAGATGCACTGCCTCTCAGATCTTGCGGCAGCGGCTGAATGTCCAATTCTTCAATGGTCTGCTTTACTTCGGCAGCGATGTCGACACCGTATTTGTCCTTCAGCCAGCCGGGAGGTTCAGCCGCACACCCGCAATACATGCTGGTCGCACCGCCGACCATAATGGGCGCGATGATGTTAAGGCCTTCTTCGGTAAACAGCAAACTCATGCGGTCCGAGTAACGGATGGCCCCCAGGTATGTTCCATAATAAAATCTTTTGCGGTGATCATAGCCGCGTTCAAGTATCAGGACCTTTTTACCATTTTTTGAAAGCTCCCGGGCAACGGTGGCACCTCCGGGACCGGAGCCGACAATTACGACATCTGCTGAAAGGGTTATTTTATCGAACATGGTAACTCCAATTTAAAAAAGATAGGATACATTAATTCTTGTCCGCCAGGTACGTTGGCGGACTAGGCAATTATTCAAAAAAATCCTGAAGCGCTTCAGGTAAGTTCCGATAGTCCACGGAATTTGCCTGATCTGTCAGATCGGCCGAATTATGCGTGTGCCAGTATAAAACCGGACCGGCATCTTTGCCGTGATTTTGGCAGTAATCATATACCGCGGCAAAGGCCTTGGATGTATAGGTGCTATCAAGCCCGATGCCTTCCTTGTCTTTTAGCAGGCGCGATACCTCGCTTGCCGCTTTTGTGGGTACGCCGTAGCCGTCCCCGAAATAGTCATGCAGGATCGCTGGCAACCGGATGTCTATATCCGGCAGACGCTGACAGCGCTGTTTTAAAAAGGCATAGGTTCGTTTCATCAACTTTGCAACCGTGGTTTTGGTGCAGGCCTGAAAAGGGCCCAGGTGGGATTCCGATACCCGCACGCCCGTCAGCCTGGTTTGCAGACCGGCCAGTTGAATTCCTAACGCTAAACCGGCCAGGGTACCGCCGGAACCCAGAGGGCAGATGATGACCTCGGGTTCCGGTACCTGACCGCGGTGGATTTGCTCTTTTAACTCAAAGGCCGCATTTACATAGCCGATGGTTCCCACCGGATTGGATCCCCCGGCATAAACAAAGTAAGCACCGGGGTATTTGATTCTTTGCAGGAGATAATAGGACACGACTGTTTTCCACAGGGTTGATTTATAAATTGGCGTGGCCTTGAATTTATTAAACAGAAGCAAATTCTTTTTCACGCCGGCGGTAACCGGCTGCCAAAACAGCAGCAAGGTGCAGTTAATTCCAATTTTTTCACAGAAAATAGCAGTGGCCAGACCATGATTGGTGCCGATTGCGCCAAAGGTGATGATATGGGAGATTTTTCTTCTCTTTGCTTCCCCCAAAATGAATTCGAGTTTCCTGATCTTATTGCCGCCGTATACAGGAGAGCTCAAATCGTCACGCTTGATCCAAAGATTGGCAAACCCCAGCCGTTCTGACCGCTGAATTGGTGTCGGGAATGTCCCCAGGGATAACCTGGGGGTGTTTTCTGCCAATTCAGGATATTCTCTGAACAAAACCGGCCGGTCGGGTTTTTCAGGTGTCCCAGGTGGATTCATTTTTATTCAGATTTTCCAGTTTAAAGCCCGTTGAACGCAGATATCTTTTTCTGAGGACAAAATACGCCCAACCTGAAATGATAAACACCAAAAAGCTGCCAACCTTCAGGGGCGATTTTAAATCATACAAAATAATAAAACTGAAAAACACCACCATCAGAACCCCCACCACCGGGCAGAACCACAGCCAGAATCCTTTTAGCTTAAATCCTGATCTGCGATATCGATCGGGGTAAAGTTTCGGCAGGCGGATGGATGCAATCTGTATCGGTATGAAAATTATCAAAACACCCAGGGTCGCGTATGAAGCCAGGGTCTCCAGGGAAAATCCCGATACAATGCCGGCGACAGAGAATATCCAGATGGTCGTTAACAATATATGGGGCGTGCCAAAGCGCGGGTGCAACCGGCCCAACCATCCGGGCAACAGCCTGTCCGCGACGATCATCAACAGTGATTTTGTGCCTACGATAAATAAGGCATTCAAGGTCGTAATCAAGGCCAGAATGGCGCCGCCGGTGACAAAGAAAAACAAGCCGGCTTTGCCGACGGTCAGACGACCGACGCTGATTAGCGGCTCTTTCGAATCCACAAGGATTTGGGCGGGCACGGCGCCCACGGTGGCGATTGCCACCAGAACGTAAACCACCAAAATTATCGGAAAGGAGATAAAAAATGCCCGGGGAATGACTTTGCCCGGATTAATGATCTCCCCGCCGAGTTCGATAATGCCGTTTGCGCCCACATAGGTAAAGGTGAGAAGAGCGGTTCCAAGAAAGAGATTGGGCAGCCCTTTTGCAAACATATTCGAAAAGTTTTGCGGATCAACGGCTACCAATCCCGAGGCCGAATAATAAATAAGGGCTGCTAATAGGATGATGACAAAAATTCCCTGAATTTGAGCAGCCAGTTTGACTCCCAGCAAGTTTATTATAAAAATAAAGGTCAAAATGCCAAGGGCAACCATGGGAACGGAAAGGTCGGGAAAGTAGACCTGCACATATTTTGCACATCCCAGGGCATATAACGGTATCTGCCCCACGAATGACGCTACCCCGTAAACCCAAATGCCCACAAATGCAATACCGGGCGAGACCATCCGGCTGGGATACTTATAATTGGCGCCGGTGGTCGGGATGGCGGAGCCTAACATGGCAATCGGAAGCATGCTGATAAACACAGGGATGAGGGCCAGGGCATAAGCAATCGGCAGGGCCGGCCCGGTTATTTTGAACACGATGCCGGTAAACACAAAAACGCCCCCGCCGATCGTAAAGCCGATGGCAATAAAGGCCACCGCCGGAAGTTTTAAAACGCGTTTCAATTCGGGAGCAGGCATCTTACTTCTTTATTTATCGGCTGCAGGCATCCATCGCAATGCAGACAGGAAAAGGGTTTTGAAACAAGTTCAATGGCAGTTATTTTCATCGGTTCTTCCCCCCCAGCCAACGCATTAATGCGGTATGTAGGGCCGGGTTAAGAAACCCGATAATACTTCGCGGGATGTGATCTTGCAAGAATAATCCGATGACGGCTGTTGTCAGGCCCCCGCCTGTAGACTTAAACTGCACCGCAGTATTGATTTTATTATACATATAGGATATCCTTTTTTAAACCGTTTGCGCTCTGAGAGCGGCTAATCTTTTCCCACTTTTTTCACAGGGCCGGGTGCCTGGCCCCGGGTCTATTGTACAAATCTGGAATCCAGCGGGAGAATATGATGACACAGTGCGTGTTGTTGAATGCCGATTATTCGTTTTTGAATATGGTGAACTGGAAGCGGGCCTTTAGC
>Ga0075304_1000073_pt1 | contig 24972 bp, 21 predicted proteins | sample Joice_CattailNLA_FD_120067 | JGI IMG/M metagenome (GOLD analysis project Ga0075304, IMG submission 120067) | Natural and restored wetland microbial communities from the San Francisco Bay, California, USA, that impact long-term carbon... | ecosystem: Environmental > Terrestrial > Soil > Wetlands ... | reverse complement strand
GTCGAGACCATCCACACGCTCGAACGTACCGCCGTCGACGGTCCGCCAGACAGCGCCACCCGACGGCGCGGCGACGCCCACGTATCGCATCCCCCGGAAGTCGACGCCGTCGGCCCACGGCGCGAGACGATCCGCGATCGGTCGCACCCCGTTCGCCTGGTCGTCCGGCACGTCGGCCACGGTGACGTCACCGGCGCCGTCGATCGCGGATGCCACGAGGCCATCGTCGGTCCGCGCCATCACGACGAGCGCTTCCTCGAGCGTCACGATCGTGGCGTCGGTCCCTCGGGTCGGTGCCCCGGTGACGAGCCCGAAGCCCACCCCGTCGCTCGAGCGGTACAGGTCGATGCCGCCATCGCCCACGGTGAGGGCGTACAGGTCGTCGTCGAAGACCGCGAGCTCCGTCGAGCGAGCCCCGCCGAACGCGGCTGCCTGCTCGAACGGCGCACCATCGACGCTCCGCCACACCTCGGCGCCGGTCGCGCCTGGGGCGGCCTCCGTCCCCACGTACGCCGCGTCACGGAACGGAACCGCCGACGTCACGTCGGCGTTGCGGGCGTTCCCGAGGCCGTCCTCGCCCAGCATGGTCCACCCTTCGGTGATGGCCTCGAGTTCGTGTTCGCCATCGAGGGGCACCGACGGGTCGGGCAGCAGCCCAGCTGGATCGGGCTTCGCGGGTGCCGGCTCGCGGAGGGTCGTCACCGTGCCGTTCCACGAGGCGACGTAGATCGCGCCGTCGGCGATCACCGGCCGACCGGATGGGTCGCTGGTGACCATCGACCGCCAGAGGGTCTCACCCGAGGCGGGATCGATCGCCAGCAGATCGCCGTCGTGCGTCGTGACGAAGAGCAGTGAACCGGCGATGGAGACCCCGGCAGGTGACGGGTCGAGCGAGCGGCGCCACAGCACCGAGCCGGAGTCGGCGTCGACCGCGGCCAGCTCCCCACCGGTTGACTCCCACCACCCGCTGCCGACGATCACGCTGCCTTGGCCGACGATGAGCGAGCTGCCGCCTCCCGATCCGCCGATGCCCTCGACACGCCAGCGGGTCTCACCGCTCGCCGCGTCGAACGCGATGAGGTCGCCGATGGCCTCCGTGTGGGCGAAGACGGTGTCGCCGCCGACCGCGATCGAGCCGGGGTAGTCCCCGCTGCGCATCACCGAGCGCCACCGCTGGTCTCCGGTCACCTTGTCGAACGCCACGACCCCGCCGCGGCGCTGTGACAGCGTTGCGTACATCGAGGTGTCGTCGACCGCGACACCCTGCATCCATCCCCCGGTGTATCCGGGGATCGTCGTCGTCCACTCCGACGCCCCGGTCTCGAGATCGAACGCGAGGAACGACGCCTTCGACTCCCTGCGCCAGCTCATGGCTCCGATATAGACGCGCCCATCCGCGAGAGCGGCAGACGCGGTCACCTGATCGATCCACGACGGGAGCTCGCGCGTCCAACGCAGGGCTCCGCTCTCGGCGGAGCGCGCGACGATCGATGAGCCGCTCCCGTAGACCACCGTGTCGCGATCCGATGCGGGCGAGACGCCCTCGGACTCACCCTCCATCGGCGCGCGCCACCGCACGTCACCCGTCCATACGTCGGTGGCGACGACCTCGTAGCCCTCGTAGTACCCGCCCGACACGCCGATCATCGTGTCGCCGACGACGATGGGGGGTCGGTCCGACGGCGAACGACGAGCGGTGACCGAGAGCGCACGGACCGACGCTCGCGTGATCCAGGGGTCGGCGGGGGCCGTACCGGAGCGCAGGGCGTCGAAAGCCGGCTGGGGCCATCCGACGTGGGTCGCGGGGCGCACGGCGATCGGTGCGGACGTCACCGAGCCATCGCGGCGCCCCCGGGCGGAGATCCAGTGCCTGCCGGGCACGGCACCGCCCGGCACGCTCAGGTGGCTCTCGAAGGAGCCTGCGACGTCGGCAGTGACCACGCCCTCTCCGACCCCGTCGACGTAGAGATCGACGCCCTCGTACGGCACGAATCTTGTCCCCTCGATCTCGATGCGGGTCCCGGGGCTCCCGGTCGCCGGTCTCACGACGATCTCCGGGTGGCTCGGGGCGGCCACGAGCGGCACGGTCGATGCCGTCGCGAGGGCAGCCCCGGCCGCGACGGCGAACACGATCCGGAAGATGCGCCTCTTCATCGAGGCCACCCCCCTTCGTTCGGTGGGGTTCGTGCCCCCTCACCTCCATCCTGAGGCCGGTCTCGCGGCGAGCGCAGGGCGAAGGGGCCCGCTGCCGACGGGACCGAGCGTGGCTCTGCGGTCCGCTGGGGCACGAACCTATGCAGACGGGACCCCGATCGGTCCGCGCGCGGGTTCGTTGCGCATGACCTCCGACACGGACCGGGCCATGAGGGACCGGTCCCCGCACGCAGGAGGGATCTCGATGCGTACCAGACGTTCCGCGGTCGCCGCCGTGCTGGCCACGATCGTGGTGCTCGGGCTGTTCTCGACGAGCGCGATCGCTGCCGAGCGCACGCGGCAGGAGCCGAAGTGGTGGGGCTCCTCGAAGGCGAAGCTCACGCTCGTGCACGGCATCGACGGGAAGGGAGGCTTCCCCGTCGACATCAGCGTCTACCGCCTCGCGGTCGGCAGCACGATCTACCAGGACGTGACGTACGGCACGGTCGCCGGGCCGATCACCACGTCGGCCGGCATCTACCGGATCGCCCTGCGGGCGCCCGACGCACCTCGGTCGGCCCCGATCCTCTCGAAGTGGATCTGGCTCGGTCCCGGCGCGAACAAGTCGGTCGTCGCGCACCTGAAGGCCGACGGTTCGCCCACGATCTCCGTGTACCGCAACGACGTGAGCGACTCGAAGGCGGGGGCCCGGGTGACCGTTCGTCACAACGCCGCGGTCGGTCCCGTGAACGTGTTCGCCAACGGCGACAAGGTGATCCATGGGCTCGCGAACCCCAAGGAGGCGAAGCTCGACATCCCCGCGACGACGCTGAAGATCGAGGTGCGGGTCGTCGGAGGCCCGGAGGTCTTCGACGCGAACGTGTCGTTCGGCAAGGACACGAACACGATCATCTACGCCACCCTCGACCGCAACGGGAACTTCAACCCGCTGTTGCAGGTGCTTCCGACGGCCTGATCGTGCGCCGAGCGGGCCGAGGTCGATCCTCGGCTCGCTCTCGCACGTTCGCTACACTGACTTCCTCGTGGGGGCCGAATCACCGAAAGAAGAGTGCGGACTCTTCGGTGTCTGGGCGCCGGGTGACGACGTCGCCCGTCTCACGTACTTCGGGCTCTTCGCCCAGCAGCATCGAGGTCAGGAGTCCGCCGGCATCGCCGTGAGCGACGGCCACAACATCCTGGTGTACAAGGACCTCGGGCTCGTGAGCCAGGTGTTCAACGAGGCCACGCTCACGACCCTGCACGGCGACCTCGCGATCGGGCACACGCGCTACTCCACCACCGGGTCGACCACGTGGGAGAACGCCCAGCCCGTCTTCAAGACCGACGGGGCGCACTCGCTCGCGCTCGGGCACAACGGCAACCTCGTGAATACGCGCGACCTCGCCGCCCTCGTGGCCGAGGGGGGCGCGTCGGCCACGACCGACTCCGACATCGTCACGACCATGATGGCCAACGAGATGGCCGTGCACGGAGGGCTGGAGGACGCCGCGATGCGCGTACTGCCGAGCCTGAAGGGCGCGTACTGCTTCGTGATGATGGATGAGCGCAGCGTCTACGCGGCGCGTGACCCCTACGGGGTGCGGCCGCTCTCGATCGGCCGGCTGCCGAACGGCTTCGTGGTGGCGAGCGAGACATGCGCGCTCGACATCGTGGGAGCGGCCTTCGTCCGCGACGTCGAGCCAGGGGAGCTGGTGCGCATCGACGATCGCGGCCTGCACTCCGTGCGCTTCGCGGAGTCCCAGCGCCGGGCCCTCTGCATCTTCGAGTCGGTGTACCTCGCGAGGCCGGATTCTCGCCTGGGGGGCACCACCGTGCACGAGTCTCGCCGTGAGATGGGGCGCATCCTCGCGAAGGAGCACCCGGTCGACGCCGACATGGTGATCGCGGTGCCCACCACCGGACACTCGGCGGCGCAGGGCTTCAGCGAGGTGAGCGGCATCCCCTACGGCGACGGCCTCTACAAGAACCAGTACGTCGGCCGAACGTTCATCCAGCCCTCGCAGGGCCTGCGCGACCGCGGGGTGAAGCTGAAGCTGAACCCACTTCCCGACTCGATCCGCGGGAAGCGGTTGATCGTGGTCGACGATTCGATCGTGCGCGGCACCACGACGAAGCAGATCGTGCTCGCGCTCCGCGAGGCCGGGGCCACCGAGGTGCACATCCGCATCACGTGCCCGCCGGTGCAGTGGCCCTGCTTCTACGGCATCGACATGCCCACCCGCCAGGAGCTGATCGGCGCCGACCTCACGGTCGAGGAGATCCGGACGTACGTCGCAGCCGACTCGCTGGGATACCTCTCGCTCGACGGCATGGTCGCTGCCGCCGGGGCTCCCAAGGAGTCCTTCTGCCGTGCGTGTTTCGACGGGGAGTACCCGATCGACGTGCCGGAGCAGGCAGGGAAGTTCGTGCTGGAAGACCAGCTGAAGCTGCCAACCGGGTGAGCGACTGCGAGGAGACGCGGTGACCGACGCGTACCGGCGTGCCGGCGTCGACACCGAAGCCGCCGCGAAGGCCGTCACGTTGATCGGCGATCTCGCGGCGCGGACCCGCCGCCCCGAGGTCGCCGACGAGGTCGGCGGGTTCGCGGGGTTGTTCCGCGTCGGTGACGGGAAGCTGCTCGCGGCCGCCACCGACGGCGTGGGAACGAAGCTCGAGATCGCCCGGGCGACCGGCCGCCTCGACACCGTCGGCATCGATCTCGTCGCGATGTGCGCCGACGACGTCGTGTGCACTGGCGCCGAGCCGTTGTTCTTCCTCGACTACCTCGCTGTGGGCACGGTCGTGCCCGAGCGGGTGGCTTCGATCGTGGAGGGGGTGGTCGAGGGGTGTCGCAGGGCCGGATGCGCGCTGCTCGGCGGGGAGACCGCCGAGCACCCCGGCACGATGCCCGACGATCAGTTCGACCTCGCGGGGTTCTGCGTCGGATCGGTCGACGAGGCATCGTTGCTCGGCCCGTCGCGCGTGCGCGAGGGCGACGTGCTGGTGGGGCTCGGGTCGAGCGGGCTCCACGCCAACGGCTACTCGCTGGTCCGCCACGCCTTGCTCGCCACGCATGCGCTCGACGACGTGCCGCCGGAGCTCGGCGGTCGGACGGTGGCCGACGAGTTGCTCGAGCCGTGCGCGATCTACGCGAGCCAGGTGCTGCCGCTCGCACGCGACGGCCTCGTGCACGCTGCCGCCCACATCACCGGCGGCGGCTTCTACGAGAACCTGCCGCGGGCGCTGCCCGAGGGTCTCGGCGCCGAGGTCGAGCGAGGCACGTGGAACGAGCAGCCGGTGTTCTCACTCGTGCAGGCTTCTGCGGGCGCGACCGACGACGACATGTTCGCCACGTTCAACATGGGCGTCGGCATGGTTCTCGTGGTCGATCCCGACGATGCCGAGCAGGTGCTCGATCGTGCGGGGGAGACCGCCTTCCGCATCGGGCGGGTCGTGGGCGGCGCCGGCGTTCGCATCGCCTGACCTGCGGATCCGGGCGACGTACGCCGAACCTCGTGGCCCTCGCTGACTAGGCCGCCATCACCCGCCGGAGCCCTCGTGCGACGGAAGACCCCGTCGTCCGGCCTGTCGGAAACCCCCGCGCGGCCGATAAAGGCAGGGAGCCGAGCGACCGTAACCTTCAACACGATGCACAGCGAGACCGCACCCGCGCCCGTGTCCCCCCTGCCGAGCGTCCTCGTCGTCGACGACGAGCCGCAGGTCGTCTGGGTGCTGCAGTTCAGCCTCGAGGCGGAGGGGTACACGACCTACGCGGCGAACAACGGCGTCGAGGCACTCGCCGAGATCTCCGAACACCACCCCGGCCTCATGGTGCTCGACATCATGATGCCGACGATGGACGGCTGGGCGGTGCTGGAGGAGATGGTGAAGCTCCCCGACGGTCAGCGCCCGCGCGTGGTGATCGTCAGCGCGCTCTCGTCGCTGCGCGACCGCGCCAAGGCCGCCGAGCTCGGCGCCGACGCATACATGCCGAAGCCGTTCAACGTCGACGAGCTGTTGCAGGTGCTTCACGGCCTCGAGGAAGCCTCGTAGGCGCCGGGGCCACGGCCGAGCGGACGACCGCTGCACGGATCAATGGTCGAACCGTTGGTGCTCCTTCGGCACGACCGTGGTGCCGATCGCCTTGAGCGTGAGGACGGGCTCGTCGAGGAACTCGGCCGCGCTCTCGTTGATGTCGGTGCGGGCAGCGCCGATCTTGTGGATCTCGAACTCGCAGCGTCGTGAGGAGTTCCCGACGCTCACGATCCTCCCTCGGGCCTCGATCCAGTCGCCCGCGTACAGCGGCGCGAGGAACTCGACGGACTCGTAGGCGCGGAAGAGGCCTTCGTCGCCGTCGTAGCGCATCGCGAGCTCGGTGATCAGGTCACCCACGATCTTCAGCTGGGTGGCGCCGGCGACCAGGTTGCCGCCGTAGTGGGCGTCCTCCTGCCCGAGGCGCAGGCGGATCAGTGAGGTGGGCAGTTCGTCGGCCATCGGTCGTCGCCTCCTGGGTCGGTCGCTCGGTCGTGGGTGCCAGGCGGGGTCAGCCCGGCGTGGGTGCCGCCGGACGGTCGGGGATGACCTTGCCGTGGCGCACACCTCGCGCCGGCACCCGCACCTCGCTGCCGTCCTTCTTCCGAACGAAGTACGTCTCGGCGTCGGTGTCCCAGCGCTCGAAGACCCCCACGGCTTCGGTCGTGTATCCGTTGGGCAGCTCGAACTGGAACGAGACGCGCGAGCCCACGTCACCGGGGCTCACGAGGTTGGCGCCCGCCCTCGGCGCCGGTCGCGGGAAGGGCTTCACTGGCTCACGCTCCGGCATCGCCGCCGACGCGGCCGTGAGCCGCTCCTCCTCGCCCGCGGCCTTGGTCCACGCACGGTTCAGGCCTGCCTGAAGGTAGGAGCCCCCGAGGAACCCGACGAACAGGTACAGGAGCAACCCGAGGCCGGCCGACGACGGCTCGACCCCGGCCTGCTCCTGGGCGGTGATCACGCGCCGGCCCGTGTGGAAGAACCCCACGAGGGCCACGACCACGAGGACCACGGCGACGGCGAGCAGCCACCAGGCGTCGGCGAGGACCGCGACGACGACCAGTGGACCGGCGAGGAACAGCCCCACGATCGCGAGCGTCGAGACGAGCGGCCGGATCGAGTAGTTCCGCAGGTACATGCGGATGTCGTCGTTCACCCGGTAGTACCAGTACAACCAGTAGATGCCGAGGGTCACGACGCTCAGGGCGAAGACGCCGAGGGGGTTGCGGACGCGGTAGTCGCGCCCGCCGATCGAGACGTCGTGAGCCATGCCGCGCAGGATATCGGACGAGGCCGTCGCTCAGCCGTCGGCCGGAGCCGAGGGCAGTGTGTCGGGCGGCAGCGACAGCACGGCCTCGGCGGCGATGCGGAACAGCGTCTCCCGCCCGGTCGTGTGCTCGTCCCAGCCCCGTTGATCCCAGGCATCGCCGGAGAGGTCGTCGCCCGCGTACAGCACCTGCCCGAACGCGACGCCGCGGAACGCGGCGACCGCGAAGAACGCCGCGGCCTCCATCTCGACCGTGAGGCATCCCTCGCTGACGCGCGCGTCGACCTTGCCCCGCGTCTCCCGGTAGAGCGCGTCGGTGGTCCAGGTCGCGCCCTTCACGTGGGGCACCCCGTGGCGCTCCGCGGTCTCCACGATCGCGTCGACGGCCGCGGGAGACGGCTCGACCGCACGCGACGCGGCGAGGTAGTGGTACGAGGTCCCTTCGTCGCGAACCGCCGAGGTCGGCACGATCACGTGGCCGAGGGCGACGTCGGGAACGAGCACGCCCGCGCCGCCGCAGGCGACGAACGTGCGGCAGCCCCGGGCGATCAGCTCCTCCAGGAACCCGGCCGCGAGCGGGGCTCCGACTCCCGGGTGCATCACCACGAGCCGTCGGCCGGCATGGTCGATCTCGTAGATCGGGTTGCGGCCGATCTCGCTCACGACCTGGTCGACGACGCGGCCGTCGTGATGCTCGACGACGTCGGCGATCACGTCCTGGAAGAAGCACAGCACCGCGTGGGGAGCGATCGACATCGGCTCGACGACGTCGGCGGGCTCGATCACCGCGGCGGGGGCGGGATCGAACTCGAGGATCGGTGCGGTGCCGTCGCCGGCATCGTTCACGCGCCGCGCTCCTTGCGCGAGGCCAGCAGGGCGCCGGCGATCACGAGGCCGATGCCCACGATCGAGAGCGTGTGCACGGTCTCATCGAGGAAGATCGCGCCGAGCACCAGGGCGACGACCGGGATCACGTAGGTCGCGACCGAGGCCCGTGAGGATCCGACCCGCGAGACCAGCCGGCCCATCAGCACGAACGCGAGTCCGGTGCCGAGCGCGCCGAGGGCGACGATCGCCGCGAGCGGTCCCCACGCGAACGACGAGCCGCTGAGCCCGACGAACCCGAACGGCGTCGTCCAGATCGTGGCGAGTCCGAGCATGCGCGCCATGACCGGCAGCGACCCGTAACGCTGGGTGAGGGGGGCGGCGATGTTGATCGCCACCCCGTAGCAGCCCACGGCCGTGAGCACGAGCACGACGCCGAGCGCCTCGTTCGAGCCCTCGGCGAGGGAGGGAGCCGCGATCGCGGCCACGCCGGCGAACCCCACGACGAGTCCGACGGTCTGCGCCCGTCCGGGCAGCCGATGGAGCATCAGCGCGCCGATCGTCGTCGCGAAGATCGGCAAGGAGCCGTTCAGCAGCCCCGCGAGTCCCGAGCTGATCCATTGCTGGGCCAGCGGGAACAGCGTGAAGGGCACCCCCACCCAGAGGAACGAGAGCGCCACGAGCCGCCCGTGATCCTCGTGGGCGATCGGCGTTCGCGATGCGGGGACGAGCCAGAGCGTGGCGGCGCCGAAGAGCACTCGGAGCCACGTGATGAACCCCGGCTCGAACGCGTTGAGCCCGATCGCGATGAACAGGAACGACGAGCCCCAGATCGCGCCGATCGACGCGAAGAGCCCCCAATCGAGCGGGGTGAAGGCGCCACGGTGGGTCCCGACGCTCGTGGACAGCACCCCGCGGCTCACGTGCCTCCCTCCCCGGCCATATGCGAACGACGTCGATCGCGTTCGGTCCGTGAAACCCGTGGCGGCACGACGGTTCCCGTCACAACATCGAACCGGCCGGGACCTGTTCCCATTACAGCTGTGTGATCGAGCCGGGCGGTGGCTCCGGATAGGCCTCCGGATGCACCGCCCACGCCAGTGCCTCGAGCCCGTCGACGATGCGCGGGCCGGGTCGGGAGAAGAACGACGACGCGTCGACCGCGAACGCGTTGCCGTTGCGCACGGCCGGCGTGTCGGCGATCTCTGGGTGCGCGATCACCTGCTCGCCCTCGGCTTCGGCCTCCTCGAGGTAGTAGCCACAGGGCATGTAGACGAGCACCTCGGGATTGGCGTCGCGGATCTCGCGGTGGGTCACGGTGCGAGACGGTTCCCCCTTCGCGCCGAGCAGGTTCGTCGCCCCGACCGCCTCGACCATCTCGGGGACCCAGTGACCGGCCGCGAACGGCGGCTCCGCCCACTCCATGCAGAAGACGCTGACGGTCGGGAGCCTGATCGCGGTCTGCTTGACCGCCGCGATGCGTCCCCGGAGGTCGGCGGCCAGCTCCACGCCTCGCTCTTCGACTCCGAGCAGGCGACCGACGACCTCGAGCTGCGCGATCACGTCGTCGAGCGTGTTCGGATCGAGCGGGACGACGTTCGTCGCGTCGGTGAGCCCGAGGTGTGCGAGCGCCTCCTCGACGTGGCCGGCCGGCACCGCGCAGACCCGGCAGAGATCCTGCGTGAGGATCACGTCGGGTTGCTCACGGCGGATCAGGTCGGTGTCGAGCACGTAGAGAGGCCGGCCGTCGTCCATGCGCTCGCGCACCGAGGCGTCGATCTCCCGCGATGTCAGCGGCCGCCCCTGCGGGAGCGCGCTGCGGGAGACCACGGGCTTCGTCACCGCGTCGGCGGGGAAGTCGCACTCATCGGTCACGCCGATCAGGTCGTCACCCAGACCGAGCGCGTAGACGATCTCGGTGGCCGACGGCAGCAGGGACACGATCTTCATCGCGGCAAGTCTCCCAATCGCTCGGTGGACGTGAGGAGATCGACCAGGTGGGTGAGCGCGCGCCCGATCGTCGCCCCGTCGTGCACGCGATGGTCGAAGGTGCAGCTCAGCGTTGAGGCGGACCGCGCGACGACCTCGCCGTCGACGACCAGGGCGCGAGGGGCGATCACACCGAACGCGAGCGTGACGCTCGTGCCCGGCGAGAGGATCGGCGTGCCGGCCTCACTGCCGTAGCTCCCGGTGTTGCTCACCGCGATCGTGGCCCCGGTGAGCTCCGCCGGGACGAGGGAGCCTTCGCGCGCCGCCTGGGCGAGACGTCTGACCTCGACGGCGAGCGCGGTGATCCCGAGCGCAGGCGCATCCCGGATCACGGGCACGACCAGCCCACGCTCGGTGTCGGCCGCCAACCCCACGGCGATGCCCTTCCGCTCGACGATGCCACCGTCGCCCCAGGCCGAGTTCAGCGCGGGATGGGCGGCGATCGTGCCACACAACGCCGCGAGGACGACGGGCAGCGGCGAAATCCCGAGCTCCGCACGGAACGCTTCCAGGGCGGTGCAGTCGAGGGTCCGGAACGTCGTCACCTGTGGGATCGCCGCCTGGCGCTCCATGTTGCCCGCGATCACCGATCGGGAGGGGACGGTCGCCGGCGCGCGGGAGACGACGCGTCCGGCAGCGGCCCGAACATCGTCGGCGGTGACCCGTCCGTCGGGCCCGGAGCCGACGACCGCGGCGAGATCGACCCCCAGCTCCTTCGCCAGCTTCCGGACCGGAGGGGTCGTTCTCGCGGCCGCACCCGGAGCCGCGGTGCCACCGCTCGTTGCGACCCCGCCCGTATCGCCGAACGTCACCAAGGGTGCGCCGACGGCGATCGTCGAACCGATCGCCCCGTGCAACGTCGCGACGACCCCGGCGAACGGCGACGGGATCTCGACCGTGGCCTTGGCCGTCTCGACCTCTACCAGCGGCTGGTTCAGCGCGACGGTGTCGCCCTCGGCGACGAGCCACTCGACGATCTCGCCTTCCTCCAGGCCCTCCCCGAGGTCCGGCATCGCGAACACCCGCTCGGTCTGCGCCATCAGTACGCCACCACCTCCCGTACGGCGTCGGCGATGCGCTCGACGCTCGGCAGGTAGTGGTGTTCCAGGGCCGCCGGCGGGTAGGGCACGTCGTAGCCCGTCACGCGTCGCACGGGAGCCTCGAGGAAGTCGAACGCCTCCTCGACGATGCGCGCCGTGACCTCGGCGCCCAAGCCGAGCGTCTTGGGCGCCTCGTGCACGACGACCGCGCGACCGGTCTCACGCACGCACCGGGCGATCAGCGAGGTGTCGAGCGGGGAGAGCGATCGCAGGTCGACGACCCGAGCGGCCACGCCTTCGTCGGCCAGAACGCTCGCCGCTTCGAGGCATCTGGACACCATCGCTCCGTACGTGAAGACGGTCGCGCCGTCGCCGTCGCGCACGACCGTGCCCTCGCCGATGCCGGGGCCGCCGGCCGTGAGATCGGCATCCTGCTTGGCCCAGTAGCGTGCCTTCGGCTCGAGCACGATCACGGGGTCGGGGTCCGCGATCGCCAGGCGCAGCAGGCGGTAGGCGTCGGCGGGGTTCGACGGCGTGACCACCTTGAGCCCGGCCGTGTGCACGTAGAACGTCTCGGGGCTCTCGCCGTGATGCTCCTTCCCCCTGATGCCACCGAACGCAGGCATGCGGATCGTGATCGGCATGTCGACGCGACCCCGAGTGCGTTCCCGCATCTTCGCGACGTGATCCACGATCTGCTCGAGGGCCGGGTACGAGAACGCATCGAACTGCATCTCGACCACGCTCCGCCAACCCCTGAAGGAGAGTCCGACGGCCGCGCCGGCGATGCCCGCCTCGCTGATCGGGGTGTCGAACACCCGCCGCTCTCCGAACTCGGCCTGCAGCCCGTCGGTCACGCGGAAGACCCCGCCCGACCGTCCCACGTCCTCCCCGAAGACCAGCACGCGGTCGTCCTCGCGGAGCGCGTCCCTCAGGGCGGCGTTCAGGGCGCCGACCATCGTGATCTCAGCCATCGAGCACCTCGCGTCGCTGTTCCTCGATCGCCGGGGGTGGATCGGCATACGTCCAGTCGAACATCCACTCGACCGGAGGAGCCGGCTGGGAGATCACCCTGTCCCTGATCGCGAGCACCTCGGACTCGATCTCGGCGTCCCAGTCGGCGAGCAGGCCGTCGTCGGCATGGCCCTGACCCTCGAGCCACGAGCGGAACCGCACGATCGGATCGAACGCGCGCGCCGCCGAGACCTCGTCCTCTTCGCGGTAGCGCCCCGGGTCGTCGGCGGTCGAGTGCGCGCCGATGCGGTACGTCAAGGCCTCGATCAAGGTTGGCCCCTCGCCGGCGTATGCCCGCGCCGCGGCCTCACGCGTGGCTCGGTACACGGCGAGCACGTCGTTGCCGTCGACCCGGACCCCCGGGAAGCCGTAGCCCTCGGCGCGCTTGACGATCTCGCCGGCGGTCTGCCGCTCGGTCGGCACGCTGATCGCCCAGCCGTTGTTCTGGCAGAAGAGGATCGTCGGGGCGGTGAACACGCCGGCGAGGTTCGCTGCCTCGTGGAAGTCACCTTCGCTCGCGCTGCCGTCCCCGAAGTAGGCGAGCGAGCACGCCCGCGCGCCGTCGAGCGCGAGACCCATCGCGTACCCGACGGCGTGCACGATCTGGGTCGCGACGGGGATGCAGATCGGCCCGAACCGGGTGGTTCGCGGGTCGTACGGCCCTCCGTGCCACGTGCCCCGGTGGTAGGCGAGGTACTGCACCGGATCGACGCCTCGAACGAGCGCCGCCGCGAGCTCGCGGAACGTCGGGAAGACGAAGTCGTCGGGCCCGAGGGCCATCGCGCTGCCGATCTGGGCGGCTTCCTGGCCCTCGAACCCCGGGTAGACCGTCAGCTCACCCTGGCGCTGCAGGGCGATGCACTCGCGGTCGAGCCGGCGGGCGAGCCGCATCCAGCGCAGCATCGCGCGGAGCTCGTCGGGATCGAGCCCCACGTCGGTGTCGCCCACCGCAGTGCCGTCGGGGGCGAGCACGCGGAGCGGTTCCGTGCCGCGCCAATGATCTGGTTCGGACGCCACGCGGATCCCCCTCGAGTCCTGCTCATCGAACGCCGAGAGCATAGGGGAAGCCGACAGCTCGTAGACTCCGATGACCATGGTGCCGAGCGCGTTCCTCCGTGTGTACCAACCGCTCGACGCGTTCGAGCGGAGCGAGCAGCTGCATTGGGAACGCTTCCTCCTGCACGGCCCCGAGACCGTGTCCCTGCGCCCCCGCTTCGCCGATCACCGCACGGTCGGCTCGCTGGGGGTGCTGGCGCCGACCGACGCCGACACCGCCGAGGTGCTGCATCTCGAGGGGCGCACGCTGATCAGCCCCCGACGCATGCGCATGCGGGTGCTCGCCGCCATGATGTCGTTCCGCGAATCCCAGCCGATCGAGCTCTGGGACCAGTTCGTGCCGAAGAAGGACGGTAGGCGGGCCGCGAAGGATCTCGCCCGACTGCGCCGGCGCGATCCCTCGGCGGTCTCGTTCTGTCACCAGAGCCCATGGCACGTTCCGATCCGGTGGTTCGTGCTCTTCCGCGACGAGGAACGCGAGCTGGTCGAGGATGGGCAGGGCCGGTGGCGCCTGCGATACCGGACGACGACGCGCCGGGCGATCCGCCGGGCCGAGCAGGCGATCGGACCGCTGCGTCGGAGCGACCTCGGCCCGATCGGCGACCTCATCCTCGATCTGCACCAATGGATGGTGCAGTTCGATCCGAGCTCGGTGATCGAGCTCGATTACGCGTCGTTGTGCGACTTCCAACGGTGGGACGAGCTGGACGACGACCACTCGGCGCGCGAGGTGCGCGATGCTCTCGAGGCGTTGGAATCGGGGGAGTACCCGAAGGCGGCCGACGTGTACCAGGGTGTGCTCACCCGGTGGGCCGAGGTGCGCAGTCGCGAGATCTTGAACTAGCCGTGGCCAGGGGCAGAATCGAACTGCCGACACCGCGGTTTTCAGCCGCGTGCTCTGCCAACTGAGCTACCTGGCCCGGGCCGGTAGAGAACCCGGCAGACATCACCACCGAGCTCATCACCAGCGCGTTGAAGTGTAGCGAGTGGAGATGGGTCCGGTGCGCGGGAACGCCATCTCGACCTGCGGCATGCTCTTATTCAGCTTCGAGCCGTGCCTGATGGTGCCGGGAGTGGAGTCAGTCAGACGGCCGCTTCGATGCTCTCAGCCGCCCTGTGACGGACCATCGTTAGCGCGTTGAGCATCGCCGGCGCCGACGGGCGGAGCTCATCTCCTGGAAACGAGGATGTAGGTGTTCATGTCGCCTTTGCCCTTCACCCAGACGACGCCGCGCGGCTCGCAGACGAACTCGCCTCGGATCAGCTCGTAGGTCGCCGGGGTCACCTGGATCGATCCCGCGACCCCCTGAGACTCCATGCGACTTGCGGTGTTTACGACATCGCCCCACAAGTCGTAGGCGAACTTATGGGTGCCCACGATCCCGGCGACCACCGGGCCCGAATTGATCCCGATCCGCAGGCTGATGTCATGGCCGTGGAATCGGTGTCGCTCGGTGTGGTCGCGGATCCTAAGGGCCAGCTCGGCGATCGCGTGCGCGTGATCGGGCCGCGCGTGCGGCACGCCGGCGGCAACCATGTATGCGTCTCCCACGGTCTTGATCTTCTCAAGACCCAGCTCCTCCACGAAGCCGTCGAAGATCGTGAACACGCTGTTCAGCAGCCCCACGAGTTCGGGCGGGGACATCGTTGCCGACATCGGCGTGAAGCCGACCACGTCGGCGAACAGGACCGAGGCCGATCCGTGATCGTCGGCGATCATCGTCCGATCCGACTTGAGCCGCTGGGCGATCTCGTCCGGCAAGATGGCGTGCAACAGATCGTCGGAGTCCTTCTGGAACCGGTCGCGTTGGCGCACGAAGTAGGCCATAGAGGCGAACACGAAGGCCGTGACCGAGACGATCGTCGTCGCGATCCCGGCGGCCGACCCTTCGACCACGTACAAGGGCTCGATCCGTTCGGGCAGCACCACGGCCAGCGCGAGCGTGACCACGTAGGCGAGGAACCACAGGAGCGCCGCCCTGGTCGTGAGAACGATCAGCGCCCCGATGACGACCAGCGATCCCCAGAGGATCACCAAGTCCGACGGCACCAGGCCGCCCAGGATGATCGTTCCCGCCAGGACCTCGACGAGTATGAGGAACAACGCTGCATCGACGATCCACAAGAAGCGATCAGGCTTCAGCGCGAGCACCCCCAGTAGGAGGACGCTCGTGAGCGCGGCGGTGAGGTCGACCACGCCCGCACCCAGCGGTCCGTCGACGAACTCCGAGGCCGAGACCGGCAGGCGAACCAGCGCACCGAAGACGAAGTAGCCGACGACGATCCTTCTCGTCCCGCGCTGGATGTCGGTCTCACCCGGGTATGCACCGACGGACATGAGGGAATCCCACCAACGTCGGAAGCCGGGTCCGGCCATCCGGCGATATTAGTTGGAGGCGGGACGAGCTTGATCGGGAGGGTCGTCCTCATGACCCAGTTGGCGGCTGGGGAGCGACATAGGTGGGTGTTCTGCGATTCCTACCGCCCGACCCGGCCTCGGTCGTCGGATCCACGCCGGGTGGAACTACTTCCAGGGAACGTCTTCGGGTTGCCGGTGAGCCGGCTACCCGACCGTCAGCGTCGTCGCCATGTCGTCCTCGCCGGGGTCGTCGGGGTTCGCCGTGTGCGGTCGGCAGTACAGCGTGTACGTGCCGGGTTGCGCGGGGATCTCGATCAGCTCCTGGCTGCTCGGTCCGAACTCGACGTCGATCCCGAGCTCATCGACCGTGAAGGTGTGGTGGAACGGGTCGTCGTTGGTGACGTAGAGCGTCTCCCCACCGGTCACGGCGACGCCTTCCGCACCGCCTGTCTCGAAGCTGAAGTCCTTGAGCGCAACCTCGCCGTCGGCCAACGATGCGTCGGCGGTCGAACGTCCGACGAAGGTCACCACGGCCGAGAGGACGGTGAGCCCGGCGACCACGGTGACGATCACGTTCATCGCGCGCGCCTCGCCGCCCTCGCGCTGCGTCCGGAGCTGGCCCCGACGTGCCGCGCGCATCGCCCGCACGCAGCCGACGATCGCGATCACGGCGCCCGGCACCACGAGCAGACCCCCGACGAAGTCGAAGAAGCTGTCGGGCTCGAGCAACCCGAACGCCGTGAACCAGAGCATGCCGATCGCGAGCAGCGCCACGACGATGCCGACGATCCTGGCCCAGGTGCCGAACCGCCACACGAGGAGCGCGGCCACCGCGGGCAGCACGATCGTCGGGATCAGGAACCCGGCGCTGTCGCCGAAGTCGAGCCCCCAGATCAGGCCGGCCACGAGCCAGATCAGGCCCGCCGCCGACACCATCATCAGACCGAGCACCGCCAGGCGGGTGCCTGCCGGCAGGCCCACGTTCGTCGTGCCCATCGTGTCGCTGTCCGTCATCGCTCGTGTCCTTCCTGTCCGCCCTGCACTCGATCGGCGGATACTTGCAGTGCAGAGGGCGTTCAGGCAAGGGGGTCCGGCCACGAACGACGCGGCCTCGAACCTCGGGCCGGCCATGAGGGCCGGCCCGAGGTCAGATGGCGCGCCCGACGGGCTTCGATCCCGCGATCTCCGCCTTGACAGGGCGGTGAGGACGGCCTGACTCCTCTACGGGCGCACGGATGTTCCTGTTGTCATGGCCCCGAGCGACGAACCGAAGGAAGCGCCCGGAACCGTGCCCCCAACGGGATTCGAACCCGTGCTTCCGCCTTGAAAGGGCGGCGTCCTAGGCCGCTAGACGATGGGGGCGCAGGTGCTCCTCCAGCAGGGTAGCGGCCCCGAGGGCAGCCGACAGAGTATAGCCAGGGCGCGGCGCGGAGGTTTTCGCTCAACCGCAGACGCGCCGTCGCCGAACACCTGGTGTGATGAGGATCGTGCTGGAGTGGCTCGGACTGGTGCGCCCTGACCCGGCTCGGAAGCAGCCGGTGGCGGTGCCGGCGTGGGGTCCGTACCTCGTGGCAGCGGTCATCGCGTTGACGGCGACGCTGGCGGCGGCGCTCCTGCGGCTCATGGTCGCTGCGTTCGCCTGAGCCCCGTCGGGTCCTCTCCCGGGCGGCGCGCGGGCCCCGCCGCCGGCTCGAACCGGTCGCCCTTTCGAATGTCGCCCTCGGCCGAGCACTCCACGACGTGACGGACCCTCGGCCGCGGGAACAGCACCCGATGGGGCGGCATCGTGCGGACCGCGACCACCCGCAGCCGGCCGTCGAGCGCGGCCACACTGATCGGCCCGCTCATGCCGAATGTGTGGACCGATCGACATCGGAGGAAGAGCATGCCGTGACACGTCGTCGGGAGCGGGTGGCCGCGGAGCCCACGAACGCGTTCTCGCCTCGAGGTCGGCACCTGGAGCCGCCAGCGATGTCCCCGCGGTCCGTCGAGCACGATTCGGCGCATCGGGCAACGGTAAGGGGCGACGCCGACATCGGTGGGCCCGGCAGGATTCGAACCTGCGGCACGAGGGTTAAAAGCCCCCTGCTCTAACCGGGCTGAGCTACGGGCCCGACGCGTGTGGCAGTGTAGGTCTGCGTCATCGCAGTGGCCACGAGAGTGGGATGAAGATCACCGCGACGACGATCATCAGGACCGTGAGCGGTGCTCCCACCCGCGCGAAGTCGCCGAACCGGTACCCCCCCATGCCGTAGACCATCGTGTTCGTCTGGTAGCCGATCGGCGACAAGAACGACGACGAAGCGCCGATCGCCACCGCGATCGCCACGGCGTGGGTGTCGATGCCCGCCTGTTCCGCCGCCGCCAACGCGATGGGGAACATCAGCACCGCTGCCGCGTTGTTCGTGATCAGTTCGGTGAGGATCACGGTGGCGATCAGGATGCCGACGATCAGCCCGAGATCGCCGAACGACCCGAAGGCTCCGATCAGCACGTCGGCGATCTCGGTCGCCAGGCCGCTGGCCGACATCGCGGCGCCGATGCCGAAGGCACCGGCGATCACGACGATGACGTTCAGGTCGATCGACTGGCGCGCCTCGAACGGTGTCAGCGCCCTCAGCCCGACCAGCGCGATCGCCGCGAGCAGCGACGCTTCCAGGATGTCGATCAGCCCGAACCCCACGGTCACGAACAGCAGCACGGTCACGACGCCGACGACGCGAGACTTCTCCCGCCGGGGGGGCGGCTCGCCGTCGAGAGGAGCGACGACGAGGAAGTCCCGTTCTTCCTTCCAGCGGGCTCGGAACCCGTCACCCGCGAGCACGATCAGCACATCGCCCGATCGGAGCTCGATGCCGCCGAGCTTGCCCGGCAGGCGCTCCCCCGCGCGTTGGATCGCCCTGACTGCGCCCCCGTAGCGCGCCCGGAAGCCGACCTCCTTCAGGGTGGAGTTCGATAGCGGCGAGCCTTCTGCGACCACCGCCTCGAAGAAGCGACGTCCGGGGGCGCTGGCCTCGGTGGGGAAGTGCGCCTGCTCGGCCGAGCGCAAGCCCGGCAGCCGCTGCAGGTCGAGCATGCGATCGACGTTGCCGGCGAAGGTCAGGCGATCGCCACCCTGCAGGGTCTCGTCCGGCCCCACCGGGGCGATCACCCGTCCCTCACGGTCGAGCGCGACGAGGTACACCCCCTCCAGGTTGCGCAGGCCGGCGCCCGAGATGCTCTTGCCCTGTATCGGGCCGCTCTCTTCGACCACCATCTCCACGGAGAACTCCCGACTGCCCTCGCGGACGCTCTCGCTCGGAGCCTGGCGTCGCGGCAGCAGTTTCGGCGCCACGGCGATCAGCAGGGCGATGCCGAGCACCGCGAGCGGCAGGCTGACGCGAGTGATCTCGAACAGTCCGAGCGGCTCGGACCCCGACTCGGCGAGCAGCCCGGAGACCACGAGGTTCGTCGACGTGCCGATCAGCGTCAGCACGCCTCCGAGGATCGCCGCGAAGCTGATCGGGATCAGGAACGGCGAGGGCGAGCGCCCCGCGCGGCGGGCCCACGCCACGAGGTTCGGCGCGACCATGGCGACGATCGGCGTGTTGTTGAGGAACGCCGAGGAGAGAGCCGTGGGCACCAGCACCCGGGCGAGCACGTTGCGATCGCTCAGGTCCTCGTTGCCGCCGGCGCCGAGGAGGCGGAACGTCAGCCGCTCGAGCGCGCCGGTCTTCTCCACGGCGGCGGCCAGCACGTAGAGGGCGGCGACCGTGATCGGCGCGGGGTTCGAGAAACCCGAGAACGCCTCCGCGGGCTCCACGACGCCGGCCACGAGCAGCGCGATCACCGCGGCCATCACGGCGACGGACGGTGCCACTCGCTCGGTGGCGAGCAGCACGACGACACACACGACCACGGCCAGCGTGAACCAGGCTTCCCACGACACGGCGCTGACCTTACCTTCGGAGACCGGTCCGACCGGCTAGCCCGCGTAGCGGTTCGTGATCGGCATGCGCCGGTCGCGCCCGAACGCCTTCGGGGTGATCTTCACGCCCGGCGCGGCCTGGCGCCGCTTGTACTCGTTGCGGTCGACCATCTTCACGACTCGCTCGGCCAACGCTCGATCGAACCCGGCGGTCACCATGTCGTCGACGCCCAGGTCGTCCTCGACATAGGCCTCGATCACCGGGTCGAGCTCTTCGTATGGCGGGAGCGAGTCGGTGTCCTTCTGTTCGGGTCGCAGCTCGGCGCTCGGGGGCTTCGAGATCGTTCGTTCCGGGATCGGCTGGTCCTCGCCACGCGCCGAGGCGACCGCGTTCCGCCAGTTCGCGAGCTCGTACACGAGGGTCTTCGGCACGTCCTTGATCGGTGCGAAGCCGCCCGCCATGTCGCCGTACAAGGTCGAGTAGCCCACCGCGTACTCGCTCTTGTTGCCGGTCGCGAGCACGATCGGGCCGAACTTGTTCGACAGCGCCATCAGCAGGTTGCCGCGGATCCGGGCCTGCAGGTTCTCCTCGGTGACATCCTCGGCTGTGCCGGCGAACAGCTCGGCGAGCGCGTAGCGGTAGGCATCGAGCACGCTCGTGATCTCGACCGTGTCGATGCGCATGCCGAGCCGCGTGGCGCAGTCGACGGCGTCCTCGACGCTCTCGGGCGAGCTGTACGGCGACGGCATCGCGAGGCCGCGCACGGCCTCGGCGCCCAGCGCGTCGACGGCCAGGGCGGCGGTGATCGCGGAGTCGATGCCGCCGGACAGGCCGAGCACCGCCTCGCGGAATTCGTTCTTCCGCGCATAGTCCCCGAGGCCGAGCACGAGCGCCTCCCAGACCTCCTCGGCGTCGTCGGTCGGCCACTCCGGGCGCGGGTCGGCGAACGAGGCATCGCCGTGCAGGTCCACGACCAGCAGGTCCTCGCTGAACATCGTGGCCCGGTGGCGCACCGTACCGTCGGGCGCGATCATCATCGATCCGCCGTCGAACACGAGCTCGTCCTGTCCCCCGACCGCGTTCACGTACCCGATCCAGGCCCCGGTCTGGCGCGCCCTCGCGGCGAGGATCTCGGCGCGCTCCGCGGTCTTGCCACGGTGGTACGGCGAGCCGTTGATGTTCAGGATCAGCGGCAGGCCCGCGTAGCCCGCGAACGGCTGGGCGTCGTGCCACGCGTCCTCGCAGACCGACAGACCGATCGTCAGCCCGCCGGCCTCGACGCGGGTTCCCTCGGTGCCGGGCACGAAGTACCGTTGCTCGTCGAAGACCCCGAAGTTCGGCAGCTGCATCTTGTGGTACCGAGACTCGACGGTGCCGTTGCGCAGCAGTGCCGCCGCGTTGTGCAGCCCCGCGTCGGAACGATCGATGAAGCCCGTGACGACCGGGCACGAGGTCGCGGTCTTGCGCGCCAGCGCGTCGAGCGCGTCGAGGTTCTCGCGGATGAACTCCCCGCGGTGCACCAGGTCTTCGGGGGGGTATCCGGCGACCGCCAACTCCGGGAACGCGACGACGTCGGCGCCCTCCTGCGTCGCGCGGGCGGCCGCGTCGGCCATGCGGGACACGTTGCCGTCGAGATCGCCGACCGTGAGGTTCACCTGTCCGAGGGCGATGCGCGGCATGGGTCAGAGCCTACGCGAGAACGCTCGGAGCACAGCTGTCGGCGGGACCGGCGTTACTCGGTGCCGCCGATGTCGACGTTGTACGCCTCCCACACGAGGTCGGCGCCCTTCTGCCGATGGCGGATCACCGTGCCGATGAACCGCTGCAGGTCGTCGCGTGCGTCGTCGAGCGGCCACTCCGGCCCGCCGATCGTGGCCAGCTCGAGCCGCTGGATCATCTCGCCGATCATCTCGCCGATCTCAGGGTGTTCACCCTTCAGCCGGCGGATGGTGCCGTCGAGCCGCGGCGCCCGCGCGATGACCTCCTCGTAGAGCCCCCCCGGCTTCTCCGCGACCAGCACGTGCTGATCGAAGGCATCGCGGACGCCGATCATCTCCTTCGTCACGAGCGCGGTCCACTGTGGGATGCGGCCGGTGGCCGGCGATGAGATCGCGATCTCGAGGTGCACGAGGGCGTCATGCAAGGTCGCACGCCGACGCTTCGCCTCGGAGAGCGCGGGGGTGATGTCGTCATGATCGGGGGCCATGTCGACACGGTAGCCGAGCGATGCGCGGCAGAGCAAATGGCCCCAGCGGCAGGTTCGGTGGCTACGCTTCCGCCGTCCCGGCATGCCGTCGACGCCGCCCGCTGGAGTATCGAGGAGGTCCCCGTGAGGGAGTGTCACCGAGGCATCGCCTTCGTGGCCGCGGCGACTATGTGCATGTTCCTGGGCGGTCTCTCCCAGGCCTCGGCGGTCACCGTGGTGAAGGGGTACGAGCGGGACTGGCGTCCCCGACGGGTCGAGATCTCCCGCGGGGGCACCGTGAAGTGGCGGTCGATCGTGCGGGACCACAACGTGAGCGCGTACAAGGGCCGGTGGGACTTCCATCGCCAGGTGCGCGAAGATGACTCGGTCCGCTACGCCTTCACCAGGACCGGTCGCTACAAGTACGTGTGCACGCTCCACGGCTCCGTCGCGGGCGGGGAGTGCACGGGCATGTGCGGCGTGGTCACCGTCGGTTGAGTCGATCGAACCGGCGGGTGGGTGCGTCCGTATCCACTTCTGGGCATCGAGCGAGGAGGTGTGGCGTGGGCATCCGACGGGTGGTGGTGACGGTGGCACTCGCGGCGTGCACGACGATCGCGGCGGCGCCGGCCGCGGCGGTGACGACCAGGGGCAGCGGAACGAGGTGGCGTCCCGCGAGCGTCGACATCGACCGCGGCGACCGGGTGCGGTGGCGCGCCGCCTCCGGCAACCACACGGTGCGAGCCTACGGAGGGAACTGGACGTTCCGAGCCCGCATCGATCAAGGCGAGTCGGTCTCGAAACGCTTCCGGCAGCGCGGAACCTATCGGTTCTACTGCTCGATCCACGGCAGCGCGGGCGGCGGCACATGCACGGGCATGTGCGGGCGGGTGCGGGTCTGACTGAGGCGAGCATTCGAGGATGTTCGCGGCCTGCCCAGAGGCCGATCAATCCGCAGCGATCGCCTGCCATGCGCCGGGTAGGTCGGCTTGGACCCTGGCGAGATCCTCGGCGATCGACTCGGCCATCGCCGAGGCGACCGTGAGGTCGTCGGCTTTCGCGGCCATCTCCAGCGCCGCGCATTGCTCGCCGAGCGGGAGCGCGCCGAAGGTGTTCGCGTTGGACTTCAGCGTGTGCGCGGCGCGGCGTACTCCCTCTGCGTCACCGGCGTCGATACTCTCGCGCAGGGTCGCCACGAGGCCCGGCGCGTCGCCGAGGAACTGGTCGATCATCTCCTGGATGAAGCCCGGGTCATCCTCGCCCATCGTCTCGACGAACCGTCGGAGGGTCGCGGTGTCGATCGGCCCCCCGCCGTCCGACGAGGCGCCGTTCCCGGGATCACCGCCGCCGGCGCCGGTAGCGGTGGTCATGCCCGAGGGCACCCTGCGGATCGCGACCACCAACTCGTCGGGACGGATCGGCTTCGTGATGTAGTCGTCCATCCCTGCTTCGATGCACCGATCCCGATCGCCTGCCATCGCCTCGGCCGTGACGCCCACGATCCGCGGGCGCTCGCCCGACGGCCACCGCCGCACGATCTCGCGGGTGGCCTCCAAGCCGTCCATCTCCGGCATCTGGACGTCGGTCAGTAGCAGGTCGTACGACTGCCGGTCGAGCGCCTGCAGCGTCTCGATCCCGTTACCGACGACGTCAGCGCGGTAGCCCATCTTCTCGAGCAGACGCACGGCGAGTTTCTGATTGACGACGTTGTCCTCGGCGAGGAGGATGCGGAGCGGGTGGGTCCGGCCCATCTCTGGGTCCATGGCCGTGCCTCCTTCCGCGGCGTGCTGGGGAGCACCGCGACCCCCGAGGGCGGTCACAAGCGCGTCCAGCAGCGCCGAGGTCTTCACGGGCTTCGCGATCACGGCCACGGCGCCGGTCGACGCGAGACGGCCGTCCTCGAGGACCTCGCGGCGAGGGAGCGACGACGCCAGCACGAAGGGGATCTGTGGCCAGCGTTCCTCGATGCGCAGGCCGAGGTCGAGGCCGTCCATCTCAGGCATCAGCATGTCCGAGACCACGAGGTCGAACGCGCGCCGCTCCAGTTGCTCCAACGCCTCGCCGGCCGAGGCCGCGACGGTCGTCGCCGTGCCCCACTGCCCGGCCTGGGCTGCGAGGATCCGACGGTTCGTCGCGTTGTCGTCGACGACCAGCAGCCGCTTGCCCTCGAGCAACCCCACGTCGTCGACCGACCGCGGCCGCTGCTCGGTCTCGCCGGCGACGAACGTGAGGTGGAACGTGCTCCCATCACCGGGGACGCCGGTGCTCTCCGCCCACATCGTTCCGCCCATCAGCTCGGCGAGGCGCCGGCTTATCGCGAGCCCGAGTCCGGTGCCTCCGTACCTGCGGCTCGTGGAGACATCGGCTTGGCTGAACGATTTGAAGAGCCGGTCCATCCGGTCCGGGGGGATCCCCAGCCCCGTGTCGCGCACGGTCGCGTGGTAGGTCCGGCGACCGCCGTCGGGCGCGTCGGCCTCGACGCTCACGACGACCTCGCCGGTCTCGGTGAACTTCACCGCGTTGTTCAGCAGGTTCAGGAAGATCTGCCGAAGCCGGCTCGCGTCGCCGACCGCCCATTCGGGGGTTCCCGGGGTCAGTTCGCAGGCCACTTCCAGGCCCTTTCGGGACGCGACCGGGCCGATCAGCTCGACCACGGACTCGACGCACTCACGCAGGTCGAACGGAGCGGATTCCAGATCCATCCGGCCGGCCTCGATCTTCGAGAAGTCGAGGATGTCGTTGATGATCGACAGGAGGGCTTCGCCGCTGTTCGCGATCGTGGACGCGTACTCCTGCTGCTCGACGTCCAGGTGCGTCTCGCGCAGCAGCCCGCTCATCCCGATGATCGCATTCATCGGCGTGCGGATCTCGTGGCTCATCGTGGCGAGGAACACGCTCTTGGCCTCGTTCGCGGCGTCCGCCTCGGCCTTCGCGTCCTGCGCCGACGTGTACAACGTAGCGTTGTCCAGCGCGATCGAGCCCAGCTGGGCGAAGCGCTGCAGCAGCTCGACCTCCGCCTCGTCGAACGCGCGATCGGAAGACGCCTCGCGGGCGATCCCCAGCACGCCGACGACGCGGCCTCCGGAGCGGAGCGGCACCCCCGCGAGTGCGCGGATCTGGCCCGTGGGGAAGGTCGTCGAACGCCCCCCCCATCCGTCGTAGTC
>Ga0075304_1000062_pt1 | contig 27625 bp, 30 predicted proteins | sample Joice_CattailNLA_FD_120067 | JGI IMG/M metagenome (GOLD analysis project Ga0075304, IMG submission 120067) | Natural and restored wetland microbial communities from the San Francisco Bay, California, USA, that impact long-term carbon... | ecosystem: Environmental > Terrestrial > Soil > Wetlands ... | reverse complement strand
GTCGACCGGCCCCGGCCGTACGACGCGGACCCCGAGGGCACCCGCGCGATGATCGCGCCGCCGATGGGCACGTCGTGGCCGAGCAGCCACCCGGCGGTGCTCATCGCATTCACGACGATCGGTGGGCGCGAGCTCGGCGCGGGCTCGATCGCGCGAGCGGGCCTGAACACGCTGGGAGCGACGGTGGCCGCCTCGCGCGTATACCTGGGCGTGCACTACCCGAGCGACGTGGCGAGCGGGTTCCTGATGGGGCGGGCCGTCGCCGCGATGTGGCCGCGCGGGCGCCGAGGCTAGACTGCCGCGCGGTGCTCCATCCCCTCGCGCAGATCGGCTGGCCCGTCCTCGATCGCCTCCGCTTCGGGGACACGTTCGCGGTCTCGCCCCACGGGGTGTTCATCGCGCTCGGGTTCCTGGTCGGTGCATGGCTGCTCGGGCGCATCGCCCCCCGGTGGGGGGTGGCGCACGACGACGTGCAAGGCGTCGTGTTCTGGTCGTTGATCGGTGCGATCGTCGGGGCCCGGCTCTTCTACGTGATCGGACACCTCTCGGACTTCGACTCGGTCCTCGGAACGCTCAAGATCTGGGAAGGCGGCATCTCTCTGCTCGGCGGCATCGCCGGAGCGGTGATCGTGAACGTGCCGCGCGTGCGCCGGCAGGGGTATCGGTTCTTCCAGGTCGCCGACCCGGTCGCGCCGGCGCTCGCCCTCGGTATCGCGATCGGCCGCATCGGCGACCTGATCATCGCCGATCACCTCGGCAGGCCCACGGGCTGGTTCCTCGCATGGACCTATCGCGGCGGGACGATCGCACCGCCGTTCTCGTGCCGGGATGGGCTCTGCCAGGCGTCGCTGCAGGGAGGGCACCTCGAGACGATCTCGCGCGGGGGGGCTCGGCTGCTCGACGGGGCCGGGCGGGTGGTCGCAGAGGGTGTCGGGGTGCACCAGACCGCGCTCTACGACATGATGAGCGCGACCGCCCTTTTCCTGCTGTTGTTCGTGGTGTTGATGCGGGCGCCGCGTCGCGAGGGCATCCTGACCCTGACGTTCGGCCTCTGGTACGGCGTCTCCCGCCTCGTCGAGGACTCGCTCCGCATCGACCAGCGCATCTTCGGGCTCACTGGGAGCCAGTGGACGGCGCTGACGGTCGCCATGATCTGCGCCGCGATGCTGGTGAGGTTCGCGCTCCGCCCCGACCCGGATGCGCCGAGCGGCGGGGGACCGGCGCGCTCGAACGAGGAGCCCTCCGGCGAGCGAACGGTATCGGGCACGGCGAACCCGCCGGCCGGGGTGGTGTCGTGAGCGTTCGTCCCGACACGCCGGCGCTGCGCATCGTGGCGATGCCGGGCGAGTACACCGTCTGCCGGCTTCCGTCGGACGCCCCGGTGCCGTCGTGGGTCGCGGGACCCTTCACGTCGGTCACCCGCACACCGAACGAACTGTCGATCGTCTGTCGCACCGAGCGGGTGCCCGCCGAGGTCCCCGGGGAAGACGGCTGGCGCTGCCTGTACCTCGACGACACGTTCGACCTCTCGCTCGTCGGGGTGCTCCATGCCGTGACGGAACCGCTCGCCGTGGCGGGGGTCTCGGTGTTCACGATCGCGACCTACGAGACCGACTACGTGCTGGTGCGGCGCTTCGCCGAGGCGGTCGCAGCGCTGCGAGATGCGGGCCATGAGCTGACCGGGGACCTCGATGACTAGTCCATGATGGACTAGTCCGTTGGACGAACCTGTTGGACTCAACTGGTCATCAGCGTCAGAGGCTTGCCCACGTGGGACTTCGTCGCCCGCGCGACCGCCGATGCGGCCTCACGGAGCGCCACGCTCGCCGGAGCGTCGGGTTCCGTGATGACGATCGGTGAGCCGGTGTCGCCGCCCTCGCGCATCGCGGGCATCAGGGGCACCTGCGCCATCAAGGGCACGCGCAGGTGGTCGGCGGCTTCCTGCCCGCCCCCTTCACCGAAGATCGCCTCTCGCTCGCCACAGTGGGGGCACACGTACCAGCTCATGTTCTCGACCACGCCGATCGGACGCAGGTTCGTGCGCTCGGCCATGCGGCCCGCTCGCTCGGCCACGGTGCGCGCGGCCTCCTGCGGGGTGGTGACGACGAGCATCGACGCGCCCGGCAGGAACGAGGCGAGCGAGATCGACACGTCGCCGGTTCCGGGAGGAAGGTCGCACAGCAGGAAGTCGAGTTCTCCCCAGTAGACATCCCCAAGGAACTGCTCGATCGCCTTGTGCAGCATGGGACCCCGCCAGATCACAGGTGTGTCGTCGGGCACGAAGAAGCCCATCGAGATCACCTTCACCCCGTAGCCCTCGAGCGGCATGATCATGTTGTCGAACCCCACGGGCTTGCCCGAGACGCCCAGCATGCGCGGCACGCTGAATCCCCAGACGTCGGCGTCGAGCACGCCGACCTTCTTGCCCTCGGCCGCCATCGCCGCAGCGAGGTTCACGGTGACCGATGACTTCCCGACACCGCCCTTGCCCGACGCGACCGCGATCACCGAGGTCGATGGCGGGAACTGGATCTTCTGCTGCGCGGTAGGCGCGCCACCCCGCAGCGTGGAGACGAGTCCCTCGCGCTGCTGCTGGCTCATCGGGGTGAGCCGCACATCGACGCGCTCGACGCCATCGAGAGGCTGCACGGCAGCGGTCACGTCGTTCGTGATGCGGTCCTTGAGCGGGCAGCCCTCGATCGTGAGCAGCACGTGCACCTCGACCCGACCTTCGTCGATCACGATCGACTCCAGCATGCCGATGTCTTCGATCGGGCGCCCGATCTCGGGATCCATCACGCCCCGCAGCGCCTGCCGCACCTGCTCCTCGGTGACCACGATCGTCCCTTTCCCTCTAAGCTTGATTGACACGGTGTTGGCCGTGGAAATCCATGATACGCGCGAGGGGTCCGAATGGCCGAGCCGTCTCCGATCGAGGTCCACAAGGCGCTGGCCGACGACACCCGGTACCGGCTGTACCGGTACCTGCGACTGTCTGGGCGTCCGGTCTCGGTCCGGGAGCTGTCGATCCGCCTCGGCCTCCACGTCAACACGCTGCGCCCGCACCTGCGGCGCCTCGAGGAGGCCGGTCTCGTGACGAGCGAGTCACAGCGCGGCGTCGCCTCGGTGGGTCGGCCACAGACGGTCTACTCCGTCGTCGATCGCGAGGAGCGTGAAGGGCGCGACTACCGCCTGTTCGCCGAGATCGTGGCGGGCCAGGTCACCGGCTCGCGACAGCGGTCGCGGGCGGTGGAGTCGGCGCGTGAATGGGGTGCCTACCTCGTGGGCCGCTCGGCGCCGAAGCCGGGCGGTCGCAGCTCGAGCGGCCCGAACCTCGCGGTGCTGCAGGAGGCGCTCTCGGAGGCCGGATTCGACCCGCGGTTTCGGCGTCATGGGCGTACCCGGGTCGACATCACGCTGCGCGACTGCCCCTTCCGCGACCTGCTCGACGAGCACCGGGATCTCGTGTGTGCCCTGCACCGGGGACTGCTCGAAGGCATGCTCGCGAGCTCGCGGCCGCCGATGCGCATGGACACGTTCGAGCCCCTCGCCGATCGCTCCGCCGTCTGCCGCCTCTCCGCCGTGTCCGACTGAGCTTCGCGACCTACGTACGTATCGCCTGAGGCGAACCACGTACTCAGACTGAAGTCGAGCCCCGTCTCGTCCGATGCAGAGGGAGCACGCCCGGGCGACGGCGGTTCGCCCGGCTTCCACACGCGACCAACGTCGGAGGAACAGGGTATGGAGCAGACGGCCACGATGTCGTCGGACGGCACGCCGATCGTCCCGGAGTTCAACGCCTGGCTCGAGCAGCTCGTCGCCGGGGAAGGCTCGGACCTGCACGTGAAGGTCGGCTCCGCCCCGATGATCAGGCTTCCCAAGGGACTCCGTCGCCTCGATCGTGACCCGCTCACGGGCATCGAGTGCCAGGCGATCGCCGACGGCATCATCCCTCCGGATCGGATGCAGCGGTTCCTCGACACCGGCGAGATCGACTTCGCATACTCGATCCACAACGTCGGCCGGTTCCGGGTGAACGTGTTCCGCCAGCGTGGATCGGTGAGCATGGTACTGCGGAAGCTGCGTTTCGGCGGTCCCTCGTTCGAGGAGGTCGGGCTGCCCGACGCGGTCCGGAAGATCGCCGAGGAGCAGCGGGGTCTGGTCCTCGTGACCGGACCGACGGGGTCGGGCAAGACGACGACGTTGGCCGCGATGATCGACTACATCAACAAGACCAAGCCGGTGCACATCGTCACGATCGAAGACCCGATCGAGGTGTTGCACAAGGACGACGTCGCTTCGATCAATCAACGCGAGGTCGGGAACGACACGCAGGACTTCCTCGTGGCGCTCCGTGCGGCCCTGCGGCAGGATCCCGACGTGATCCTGATCGGCGAGATGCGCGATACGGAGACGGTCCGCGCCGCCATCGCCGCAGCAGAGACCGGACACCTCGTGCTGTCGACGCTGCACACGGTCGACGCGACCGAGACCGTCAACCGTGTGATCGACTTCTTCCCCCCGTATCAGCAGAAGCAGGTTCGTCTGGCACTCGCCGGGACGCTGCGCGGCATCATCTGTCAGCGACTCGTGCCGACGGTCGACGGCACGAGGACGCCCGGGATCGAGATCCTGATCAACAACGGACGTGTCGCGGAGCGCATCGCCGACCCCGACAAGACGCACGAGATCAAGGACGTGATCCAGGACGGCGGGTTCTACGGCATGGTCACGTTCGACCAGAGCCTGCTGCAGCTCGTGCAGGAAGGCAAGGTCACGGTCGAGGACGCGTTCCAGGCCGTCTCGAACCGTCACGACTTCGAGCTGGCGATGCAGCAAGCCGGCATGCCGCTCCCCGTCTAGGCGGCCGCCGACCCTTCCCATCACGCCGGGGGGCCTCCTCGGGACGCCCGCGAGCGATCAGGTCAGGGTACCGACGAGGTGCCCTGCGATCCGGAGGACGGCCCGTTCGCCGAGGCGGCCTCCGCCACGGCCGTGAAGCCGGAGACGAGGCTCGAGAGCTCCATCGGGACGATGACCTTCGACGACGGCGACATCCCGAGGGATCGCAGAGCCTCGAGGTACTGCAGCTTCATCGTCTTGGCATCGGCGCCCATCGCCTGCTCGTTGATCGTCTTCAGCGCGAGCGCGAAGCCCTCGGCGCGCAGGATCGCCGCCTGCCGTTCACCCTCGGCCGTGAGGATCGCAGCCTGCTTCGAGCCCTCGGCGTTCAGGATCGCGGACTCCTTGTTGCCCTCGGCGACCGTGATCGCTGCGGCCTTCTGCCCGTCGGCCTCCGTGACGACCGCACGGCGCGTGCGTTCGGCCGACATCTGACGGGTCATCGCCTCCTGTACCGCAGCGGGCGGGATGATCTCGCGGATCTCGACGTTCGTGACCTTCACGCCCCATCGTTCCGTCACCTCGTCGAGCTTGATGCGCAGCAGCGTGTTGATCTCGTCACGCTTGGCGAGCATGTCGTCGAGGGGGATGTCGCCGATCACCGCTCGGAGCGTGGTCGACGCGATGTTCAGCGCGGCGCCCGCGAAGTTGCCGACCTGCACGACCGAGGTCTGCGCGTCCATCACCTTGTAGAACATGACGAAGTCGACCGCGATCGGCGCGTTGTCCTTGGTGATGGAGTCCTGCCGCGGGATCTCCAGGTAGAACTCGCGCAGGTCGACCGTGATGCCCCGGTCGACGAAGGGGATCAAGATCACGAGCCCGGGTCCCTTCTGCCCCAACAGGCGGCCCAGCCGGAACACCACCAGTCGCTGGTACTCGGGCACGATCTTGATCGCCTTGGCCAGGAACAGCACGACCAACACGACCACCACGATCAACAGGATCAAGGCGGCACTGATCTCCATCAGCTCATCCCTCCCTCGCCGGCGTGAGGCCGGCCTCCGCACGCTCGTGGGGAGCGCTCTCGACGGTCAGCGTGAGCCCGTCGAGGCGTGTGACCCGTACCGGAGCACCGGCAGGGATCGAGGTTCCATCGGCCGAGGTGGCGCGCCATTCCTCGGAGGAGACACGGACGAGCCCGTCGGGGTTGAGGCCTGCCCCGATGGCGACGCCGATGTGACCGACGATCGAGTCGCCTTCGGCCACGGGCTTGCGTCGGACCGCGAGCACCTTGCGCAGCACGACCGCGAAGAAGACGCCCACGAAGACAGCAGTGCCGATCAAAACGGCGGGGGAGACGGAGACTCCGCCACTCCTGTCGTAGAGGAACCAGCCACCGAGCACCAGACAGATCGTGCCTGCGATGCCCCACACGCCGAACCCGGGAGCGTTGAGCTCGATGATCATCAGCACCGCAGCGGCCACGAGCAGGAGCACGCCGATCAGCTGGACCGGCAGCACGCCGAACGACACGATCGCGAGGATCAGCATCGCGGTGCCGATCGTGCCGGAGAAGATGTGACCGGGCACGAGCAGCTCGAGCACGATCAGAGCGAGACCGAGCCAGAAGAAGACGAACGCGAGGGTCGGATCGAGCAACGTGTGGAGGAAGCCGACGAAGCCCCCCATCGAGCGGTCGACGACGGGCGCACCCGCGGTCTCGAGCGAGATCTCGGTGCCGTCACCGAGCGTGACCGTCTCGCCGTCGATCTCGACGAGGAGCGCCTCGGTGGTCGGCGCGATGAGGTCGATGACCCCGTCGGCGAGCGCCTCCTCGGCGCTGATGCTGACGGCCTCGGTCACGAACGACTCGGCCACGTCGGCGTTGCGGTCGTACTCCTCGGCGATCGCGCGCATCGATGCGGCGGCATCGTTCACGGCCTTGTCGGAGCCGACGGCGCCGTCGAGTCCCACCGGGGTCGCGGCGCCTACGTTCGTGCCGGGCGCCATCCCGGCGATGTCGCACGACAGCAGGACGAACGATCCCGCCGAGGCTGCCCGAGCGCCCGATGGAGCCACGTAGCAGACCACGGGCACCTGGGCGTTCAGGGTCGCCTGCGTGATCTCACGGGTCGACGACACGAGGCCGCCCGGGGTATCGATCTCGATCAACACGGCGGACGCGTCGGAGTCGGCGGCTTCCTGGATCCCGTTCACGAGATAGTCAGCGACGAACGGATCGACCACGCCGTCGAGGTGTAGCTGGAGGATCGAACCCTGACCGGAGGACTGGGCGCTCGAGGGAGCGGAGAGGCCGATCAGTCCGAGGACCGTGAGGGCCAGCGCGATGGTGAGCCGAGCCGCGTGACCCAACCGTGTCGTCGTCATCTCCGTGCCATGGATTCGCCACATGTTGCGGTTCGGTTCTCCTTCGTCGGTCCGCGGAACCGAGCCTAGCCCGCGGGCGAACCCGATACAGGCAAGGAACGTCGGAGTACGATGGATGCTCGCGACCGTGGGTCGTGTCGGCGGCAAGCCGCGATCGTCCGAGGCTCCGTATACCGGAAGGATCACCGGGTGCAGGCTCGCAACGACGGACCGCTCCTCCCGAAGGAGGAACAGCAGCTGATGGAAGGGCTCCTCGCCGGCAGCGACGACGCGATCCGCGCACTCTACGCGCGGTACGGTCGACCGATCTACTCGCTCGGCTACCGCCTGCTGGGCACCCGAGAGTCGGCCGAGGAGCTCACCCAGGACGTCTTCCTCACCGCGTGGCGCAAGGCTGCGCGGTTCGACCCCACGCGAGGGCGCCTGTCGACGTGGCTGATGACGATCGCGCACAACCTCGCCGTCGACCGGCTCCGTCGGGAGACCGGTGTCTCGCGTCCGACCCTCGTGCTGGTCGACGAGGTGCCCGATGCACCCGGGCTCGACGAGGAGGCCGTGCTGATCGAACGAGACGCGGCGCTTCGAGCGTTGTCATCCCTCACCGAAGCCGAGCGCCGGTTGGTGGCCCGTGCCTACTTCCGGGGCATGACCGCCCGCGAGATCGCGGAATCCGACGGTATCCCGCTCGGGACGGTCAAGACCCGGCTGCGCTCGGCGATGATCAAGGTACGGAAAGCGAACGAGGGCAAGGAACTGCTGTGAACTGCACGACCGTGCGCGATCGGCTGGCGGAGCACGCCCTGGGCGCCCTGACCCCGCGCGACGCCTCTCCCGTCGACCGCCATCTCACGTGGTGTGCTGCCTGCCGGAAGGAGGCGGGCGAGCTGCAGCGCGCCACCGCCACCCTCGCGTTCGGCGTGGCCCCACTCGACCCCCCGCAGACGTGGAGGCGCGCGTCGCCGGTGCGGTGCGCGAGGCAGTCGCCCGCCGCGACCGCCGCCCGTCCACGGCCCGTCGAAGCCGGCTCGCGCTCGTCGCAGCACTCGCCGCGATGCTCGCCGTGCTCGGGACCGGTTGGGGAGCCGTGATGGCGAACCGGGCCGCGGATTCCGATCGGCTGGTGCAGCTCGAGACGCTCCGGTCGCAGAGCGCCGTGGAGCGCTTCCGAGACCTGCTGAACTCCGCCGAGTTCGGGGACCCTGAGGACGAGGTGTTCCTCGGCACGCTCAACCCGGCGGCACCCGGCGGGGGCGGGGGAAGCGCTCTCACGCTCGTCTCTCCGTCGATCATCGACATGGCGATCGTGCTCGTGAACGGCGTGCCCGAGGAGACGCGCGAGCTGTTGCCCTTCACGATCCGCCTCCGAGGCGCCGAGGGAGCGCTGATGGTCGGTCGCATCGAGAAGGGCGGGCTCGACGACAGTGGCGCGGGCATCGTGATGCGAGAGTTCGACGAGCTCGCCGGGTACGACTCGGTGACCGTGCGCGACGTGAACGGCGACGTCGTGCTGAGCGGCTCGATGCAGACGCGCGCCGCCGTCACGAGCCCCGGCCCGTAGGGGACGCTGGGAGGCGGCTCCCGGGCCGTATCCTGCTCCCATGCGATTCGGCCTCAGCCTCCCGCACTATGGCTTCTCGCTCCCCGACGGAGCCCCGATCACGTTCGAGGCGATGTGCGCCTGGGCCGAGCGCGCCGAACGACTCGGGTTCGATTCGATCTGGGTCTCGGACCACTTCTTCTACTCGTTCGATCGATACGGCGTCGATCCGACGCCGATCGCCGCGATCGAGCCGCTGACCGCGATCGCCGGGCTCGCGGCTGTCACCGATCGGATCCGCATGGGAACCCTCGTGCTCGGTGCGCCCTTCCGTCACCCGTCGATCCTCGCGAAGATGGCCACGACGATCGACGGCATCTCGCAAGGACGGCTCGATCTCGGCCTGGGGGCCGGCTGGCTCGAGCAGGAATTCACCTCGTTCGGCTACCGATACGGCACCGTCGGCGAGCGATTCGATGCGCTCGAGGGATCGTTACAGGTGCTGCACGCGCTGTTCGCCGGTGGCCCCGCCACGCTCGAGGGCCGCACGGTCTCGTTGCACGATGCGCATCTGCTGCCAGCCCCGGTCCAGCCGCGCATCCCCGTGTGGGTGGGCGGCAAGGGGGGGCCACGTCTGCTGCGTCTCGCCGCCCGATACGCGGATGGATGGAACACCGTGTGGCGGTGGACACCCGAAACGTACGGCGAACGTGCGGCGGCCGCCCGCGCGGCATGCGAGCGTGAGGACCGTGATCCGTCGACGTTCCGGCTCTCCGTCGGGCTCTACTCGTTGTTGGGCGAGACCGAGGCGGCGTTCCAGGGCGCGTTCGAACGAGCGAGGGCGTCGATGCCCGGCGATGCGATGCGCGAGGAGACCGAGGCATCGTGGCGCGCCGACACCCTCTCGGGCACCCCCGACGAGGTGATCGAGCGGGTCTTCGCGTTCGAGGCGGTGGGCGTGGAGGAGATCGTGGTCGCGCCGTGGGTCCTGCCCTTCTCCGTGCAGGAACCCGAGATGGTCGACCTGTTCGCCGAGCGGATCATCCCCGCGTTCCGCCAGGGGTGACTCGACCGATGACCCACGGCGCGCCGGGCGACCCGCTCGCCTCGGCTGTGTTCGTGCTCCGTGACGCCGCGGAGCCGCTCCATTGGACGGTGATACTGGATCGAGCCCTGCGGGCGGGCTTCCTCGACCCGTTCACGACACCCAACGTGCGCCGTGAGCTCCTCGCGGCGCTCCGCCGCGGCGTCACGGAGGGCGTGCTGCGCCTCGTCGACACCGGCGTCTACGAGCTCGCTCGGTCGCCGAGCGAGGGCTGAGGGGCGTGGTCCTAGGCGGTCTTCGCCTTCGGCGGCCGCCCGCGGCGTTTCCCGGTGGCGGTGCGAGTTGACGACTTCTTGGTGCTCGATGCGGCGCCCCCACGGTCGACCACGCCCTTGCGGCGTCCCGGTCGTGGCTTGCGGGCTCCCGCCACCAATTCGTTGACGTGGTTCGAGCAGAGATCCTTCACGAAGTTGCCGCGTGACACCTTGATCGTGATGGTTTCGGCGGCTGGTCTGCCACACGCATCACACACCAGGATCGTCTTCTCAGCCATCTCTCCCCCCTCGGTCGTCGCAACGGGCTCAGGATACGCGTGACTGGACGCGTGCCACCATATGTCGCCGAGGCGACTTGGACGCTAGGGGCGGTAGGCGATCGGCGAGAACCGCTCGAGTTTCTCGAAGCGGTGTTCCGCCTCGACCCAACGCACCGTTCCCGAACGCGATCGCATCACCATCGAGTGGGTCGTCGCTCCGTCCGGCCAGTATCGGACGCCGCGCAACAGCGAACCGTCGGTGATACCCGTCGCTGCGAAGAACACATCGTCGCCGCTCACCAGGTCGTCGGTCGTGAGGACCGCGTCGAGATCGAAGCCGCCGTCGATCAAGGCCTGACGCTCGGCGTCGTCCCGGGGGTACAGACGGCCCTGGATCGCGCCACCGAGGCACTTCAGCGCCGCCGCCGCGATCACTCCCTCGGGCGTGCCGCCGATGCCGAGCAGCAGATCCACCCCCGTGCGCGGCGCCGCCGCGGCGATCGCCCCGGCCACGTCGCCGTCGCTGATCAGATAGACGCGGGCGCCGACGCTCCGCACTGCGTCGATCATGTCGGTGTGTCGTGGTCGGTCGAGGATCGTCACGCTCACGTCCTCGGGCTTCACGCCCTTGGCCTTGGCCACGAGTCGCACGTTCTCCTCGGGCGGTGCCGTGACATCGATCACCCCCGCCGCCTCGGCGCCTGCGGCGACCTTCTCCATGTACACCGCGGCGCCGGGGAAGAACATCGTGCCCCGTTCCGCCAGAGCTATCACGGCGACCGCGTTCGGCTGGCCGACCGCGGTGAGACGGGTACCGTCGATCGGATCGACCGCCACGTCGACACCCGGGCCGTCGCCGTTGCCGACGTCCTCGCCGTTGAACAGCATCGGCGCCTCATCCTTCTCGCCTTCGCCGATCACCACCGTGCCGCTCATCGAGACGGTGTCGATCATCAGACGCATCGCGTCGACAGCGGCGGCATCGGCTGCGATCTTGTCGCCGTGGCCGATCCACCGTCCGGCCGCGAGCGCCGCGGCCTCGGTGACACGTGCGAGCTCCATGGCCAGGTTCCGGTCCGGTCGGGCGTCGTTCACGGGTTCCTCCCTCATTCAGTGCGGCGGCCGCGCAGGCGCTTCCGACGCTCTCATCCTATCGGCGGCGGCGCCAGGTCCCGGTCGGCGTACCAGGCGAGCGAGCGCCGGATCGTGACCTCGATGGGCGTGTAGCGCAGGCCGAGCTCGCGTTGCGCGAGCGATGCGTCGAAGCGGTGCCCGTGCAACAGCGTGCGCACGGTCTCGGGACAGATGCGCCCGTCACGCCTCATCACGCGCGCCGCCGCGCCCGCGACGACCCCGCCAACCACGGCCAGGCTGCGAGGCGCGAACCAGGCGCGGCTCGGATGCCCGGACGCCTGGCGGAGCAGCGTGACCGCGGTGCGCACGTCGAACGAGGCACCGCTCACGAGGTAGCGCCGGCCCGGCACGCCGTCACGCTCGGCGAGCAGGTGAGCGTCGGTGCAGTCGTCGATGTCGACGACCGAGAGCCACGTGTTCACGAGCACCGGCAGCCGGCCGTTCACGATTCCGAGGAGGAGCTCGGCGGATCCTCCCGTGCGTCCGGGTCCCTGCACCGACGAGGGATTCACGGTCACGACGGGCACACCGAGCGTGTCCCCGAGCTCGAGCACGCGGCGTTCCCCCAGGAACTTCGATCGTTCGTAGTTCGACATGAACGTGCCACGGTGCGTCGTGTCCTCGCGGCCGATCTCCCCGGTCCGCTCGCCGATCGTGGTCGCCGACGAGGTGTGGACGACCCGCGACACCCTGGCCGCGGCTGCGGCACGCACCACGGCGGTGGCGCCGTCCACGTTCACGCGCATCATCGGCCCGGGATCACGCATGCACATCGCGTTCACCCCGGCGACGTGGAACACGGTCCCGCAGCCACGCATCCCCCGCAGCAGTGCCTCCTGGTCGCAGAGGTCGCCCCGAACGACCACGGCTCCGCTCTCGGCGAGCGCCGCTGCGCTGACGTCGGACCTGGCCAGGGCCCGGACCTGCCGTCCCTCGGCGGTCAATCGGGCGAGGAGCGCTCCCCCCACGAACCCCGACGCTCCCGTGACGAAGACGGGCCCCGACACGGGTCAGCGACCCGATGCAGCCGCGTCGCGGCCCGACAGCACCGAGAAGAACCGAGCGAGGTACTGAACCGCCGAGACGATCGTGATCAGGGCCGCGATCGCCATCAGCCACTGGTCGAGGTACCAGTCGCCCAGGTGGATCTCGGGTCGCCAGATCGCGAACGTGATCGCGACGAACTGGATCGTCGCCTTCCATTTCCCCCACATCGACGGGGTCACCACGATGCCGTCGGAGGCCGAGACCGCGCCCCGAAGCCCCATGATCAGCAGTTCCCGGCCGACGATCACGAACGCGATCCACGCGGAGACGCGACCGACGGCCACCAGCGCCAGCAGCACGCCCGAGACGAGCAGCTTGTCGGCGGCGGTATCGAGGAAGCTGCCGAAGGTGGAGGTCTGCTTCCACCGACGGGCCAGCCGTCCGTCGAAGAAGTCGGTGGCGGCCGCGAAGGCGAACAGCAGGGCGGCGGTGGGTTCCACCCACGGGCCGGGATCGTGCACGAGCACCATGGCCATCACCACCGGCGTCAACGCGATGCGCAGGTACGTGATGAACGCGAGGAAGGCGGCGGCTCGTTCGTCGGGGGTGCTCATGGCCTCGTCAGCGAATCGTACCGGCTGAACCCGACGCTACGACGATGTGAGCAGGTCCCGCACCTCCGAGGCGGACGCGCACCCCAGGGCTCGTGCGGCGATCGCTCGGGCGTCGACGAGGGTCGTCGACCGGACGGCGTCCTTCACGGTCGCGATCGCGGGCGTGGCCATCGAGAGCTCGCGGACGCCGAGCCCGAGCAGGAGCGGGGTCGCGAGCTCGTCGCCGGCAAGCTCGCCGCAGACGCCCACCCAGCGACCGTGCGCCTCGGCACCCTCGGTGGTGGACGCGATCAGGCGCAGCACCGCCGGATGCAGCGGATCGTTCAGCTCGGCGACGTGCTCGTTGCCACGATCGGCGGCGAGCGCGTACTGGGTCAGGTCGTTGGTGCCGATGGAGAAGAAGTCGGCGCCCGCAGCGAGGGCGTCGGCGGTCAGGGCGGCGGACGGGACCTCCACCATGATGCCGACCTCGATCACCGGGGCCAGGTTGGTCTCCGCGCGAGCGCGTTCGACGGCTGCCCGGGCCGCCTCGAGCTCCCCCGTCGTCGCGACCATGGGGAACATCACGCGGACGGGATGCTCGACGGCCACGCGGAGCAACGCCCGGAGCTGGGCCAGGAGGAGCTCGGGGCGAGCGAGCCCGAGCCGGATGCCACGCACCCCCAGGAAGGGATTCACCTCGTGGGCCTGCGCCAAGGCGGAGACCGGCTTGTCGGCGCCCGCATCGAGCGTGCGGACCAGGAGCGGGCGTCCGTCGAGCGCCTCGGCGGCTGCGCGGTAGGCGGCTTCCTGCTCGTGTTCGGCCGGCAGCGTGTCGCGACCCATGAAGAGGAACTCGGTCCGGAACAGCCCGATGCCGTCGGCGCCCGCGGCGACTGCGGCCGCGACCTCGGCCGGTCCGCCGACGTTCGCGGCCACCTCGACGGTCGTCCCATCCAGGGTCGTGGCAGGCTCGCCGGCCCTCGCCAACAGCCCCGCTCGGCGCTCGATCCGTTCCCGTCGCTCGGACTCGAACGCCTCGACGACGTCGGGCGGAGGGTCGACGACGACTTCCCCACGAGCGCCGTCGACGGCGAGCGGCGACCCCTCCGTGAGCGAGAGCACCCCCGGTCCCACGCCCACGACCGCCGGGATGCCGAGGGCTCGCGCCAGCACGGCGGCGTGCGAGGTCGGGCCGCCGTGGGCGGTGACGATGCCAAGGGCCGCCGCCGGGTCGAGTCCCGCCGTGTCTGCGGGTGTCAGGTCGGCGGCGACGAGGATGCCGGGTTCGTCGAGCCGCGGCGCCGGCACGGCCACGCCCAGGATGCGCGCCAGGACCTGCGTGCCGACGCTCCGCAGGTCGACCGCACGCGCGCGCATGTACTCGTCGTCGAGCACGTCCCACCCGGCGGCCACCGTCTCGACGGCATCGCGCCACGCGGTAGCCGCGTTGCTGCTCCGTGCGGAGATCGCCTCGCGCGCCGGCTCGAGCAGGGCCGCGTCGCGCAGGAACAGCAGGTGGGCGTCGAATATGCGGGCCTCGCCCTCACCGGCTCGCTCGGCGACCGCGTCGCGTTGCGTCGCGATCGCGTCTGCGGTCGCACGCACGGCGGAGTCGAGCGCGGAGAGCTCCGAGGCGGGATCCGTCCCGGGGGTATCGGGCACCGCGAGTGGTGGCGTGTGGAAGCGCCGCAGCTCGCCGACGGCCACACCGGGGGAGGCGGCGAAGCCTCTCACCACGTCCCCATCGACGACCCGTTCCATCGCGTCGACGGGCTGGAGATACGCCTCGTCCGCCGCGGCGGCCGCGGCCCCGGTCGCCTGGGGCGGCTCGTCGAACCGGCGGGCGGCGAGCGCTTCGAGTCCCGCGATCGCCTCGGCCGCGCCGGGCCCTTCCGCCCGGACTTCCACTTCGTGGCCCGCACGCACCCCGAGCGTCGCAACGCCATTCAGACTGCTCGCGTCTGCCGGGCCGGCACCGGTCGTGAGGTTGCGCACGCTGACCCTGGCGTCGTACCCGGCCGCGGTCTGCACGAACCGGGCCGCGGGCCTCGCGTGGAGCCCGTGAGGAACCCCGACCGGGAACACGGCCACCACGGTCGGGCCCTCAGGCGGCGAAGTATCCGCCGCGCCCCCGGAGCCCGGCTCGCCCGTCTCGGCCTCGCCCGCATCCTCGGTCTCTGTCCCGAGGTGGGCGATCTTGCCGGCCAGGCCGGAGCGCGCCTCCTCGGCGACCGCCTCGAGCGGCATGCCCAGCTTGGCGGTGACCGCCGCCGCGACGGCTCCCTCGACGAGCGGAGCCTCACAGAGCAGGATGCGCTCGCGCCGCTCGTCGCCGATCAGGTCGACCGCCATCTCGGCCGAGAGCACCGCGCTCCCGAGGTCCATCAGCACCAGCACCCCGTCGTCGGACCACGCCCGCTCGATGGCCTGCATCACGAGGACAGCGTCGGTACCGATCGGGTGCTCGAGACCCTCTGGACCATCGACAGCCTCGAGCCCGCCCGCGGTCTCGAGCCTCACCTCGGCCCCGCCCATCTCGCGCGCGAGCTGCGCGACGCCCTCGGCGATGAGGGCGCTGTGGGAGACGATCACGATGCCGACCACGAGCCGCGCTCCCTCAAGCCCTCGAGGCCAGCACGCCGATCAAGATGAAGCCGTAGACGACTGTGACGATGCCGAGGGTGACGAGCCCGAGTTCGAGGCGCCGGCGCCACCGTTCGCTCAGGCCGAAGTCGAACAGCACCGAACGCAAGCCCAGCATCGCGTGCACGGTGACGACGACGAGGAAGACCCCTTCGATCACGAAGATGATCGGTGTGCTGATGTAGTCGAGCACGTGCTGGTAGGTGCGCAATCCACCGATCTCCTCGACGACGAAATGGTGCGCGACCATGTGGATCGTCACGAGCGCGAGGAGGGAGACGCCGGTGAACGCGGTCCATCGCCAGCTCCGCGACCGCGTCGATCGCTCGGGGGCCGTCGCGACCATCAAGCCTCCCCCCCGAAGATGTGCAGCGCCGAGTAGACGAGCACGATCGCGCCGAATGCCATCAGTGACCAGAACAGCGCCTTCTGCCGGTTGGGAACGAACCCACTCCCAACGAGCGCCACGCGAGTGCCGTTCAGCCCATGTGCGAGCAACCCGAACACCAGGAGCACGTCGAGCCCCAGGAACAGCGGCGTCGTCGCGACCTCGAGGAAGTCGTTCCAGGCGTCCTCGCCGCCGAGCAACTGCGAGAGGACGGCGAGGTGCAGGTAGAGGTAGGCCACGAGCCCGAGGCCCGTGACGCGATTCAGCGAGAACGCCAGGTGGCCGGTGTTGCGGCTGCGGAGGTCGAACCACGCGATCGGTCCCGGCAGTTTGCGTGAGACGGGCGCGGGCTGGCGCCGTCCGCGCAAGATCTCCTCGACGCCCGCGTCGCGCTCGCGATCGAAGGGCGCTCGCGTCTCACTCACGTCGCCTCCTCGCCAGCTGCCTGCTCCGGCACCTTGCGGCCTTGTTCGCTGCGACGATGTCGCAGTTCCTTGCGCAGCGACATGATCCGCTGGGCGGGGCGCACGTCGCTCGGGCAGGCTTCCGTGCACTCGAACGCGGCGTGGCATCGCCAGGCGCCGGCGTCCTGGTCGGCCCAATCGAGGAGCGCGTTTCGGTCGACGCCGTCCCGAGGTTCCTCGAGCAATCGCTGGGCGTAGGCCAACGCCGCCGGTCCGACGTAGGAGTCGTCGGTCGCGGCCACGGGGCACGCCGAGAGGCACAGCCCGCACTCGATGCAGTCCTCGTATCGCTCATGTCCGTCGAGGTCGTCGGCGACCGCCGCCTCGGGCAGGAACCCACTCTCGCGCACGATCGGGTGCGGATCGGGGTAGTGCGCGAAGAACGTCGCCATGTCGACGACCACGTCGAGGAGCACCGGGAGATTCGCGATCGGATCGACCGTGATCGTGCCCGAGAAGTCGGCGAGCTTCGTCACGCACGCGAGGCGTTCCCGACCGTTCACCCGAACACCACATGTGCCACATGAGGCGTGGAAGCACGAGTGGCGCAGCCCGAGCGACGGGTCACCGTGCAGTTGGATCCACCGGAGGGCCTCGAGCACGGTGGCGTCCTCACCCATCGGCACGTCGAACTCCTCAACGTGGGGGGCGTCGTCGCCGCGTTTGAAACGATGCACCCGGAGCCGGCGGGTCGAGGTGGTCTCGGTCGTCATGCCGCGTACGCCGCCGTGTGGGGGAGCAGCACCGTCTGACGCGTCGCGCACGGGGTGTCGATGCCGAGCTTGCGGCAGACGGCGTCGGCACAGACCTCAGCCATGCCCCGCAGCGTCGTGCCCTTGCCGCCGGTGATCGTCACGAAGCCTTCCACTCGGTCGTCCACCGCGTGATCGATCGTCTTGAAGGTGCGCGACAGCTCACGGCCCGAGTCCGCGTCGTCGCGCGAACCGATCAGGGGCCGCGCGGCCGACCATGCCGAGCGGGATGGCGCCTCGCGCACCGCCGGCACGAGGATCGAGCCCTCGTCGACCATGCGCTGCACGTGGTCGGCCGGCACGCCGAGGTCATCGGGGTCCGAGACGACCCAAGAGCTGGTGCCGATGACCGAGAGCGCCCGTTGCGGCACGATGATGTCGCCATCGCCCGACGCGTGCAGCCGGTTGATCACCATGTTCGTCAGGCGCCCGCGCACCGCGAGCATCACGCCGGGGGAGGGGCGGATGGGCACGTCGACCCCCGCCATACGAGCCACCTGCTCCGACCAGGGGCCGGTGGCGTTCACGACGATGTCAGCGCCGATGCGCGTCTGCTTCCCCGTGATCAGGTCGCGGACGTGCGCGCCCGAGACCACGCCGCCACCGAGGTCGAGGTCGAGGACATCGACCCAATTCAACAGGTCGGCCCCGTTGGCCCTCGCCGTGGCGAAGAAGCGAAGCGGCATACGCATCGCATCCATCGTGGCATCGGGGACGCGCACGGCCACCTTCAGCTCGGGGTTCAGGTTCGGCTCGAGTCGCAGTGCCTCCGCGGGTTCGAGCACCTGCGTCGGGATGCCGGTGCGTTCGCACCCTTCGAGGAACGACGGCAAGTAGGCCATGTCCTCGTCGGTGATGCCGACGAACAGACCGTCGTTCTCCTCGAAGGAACCGGGTGCGATGCGCCGCAGGAGCATGTTCTCCTCGATGCACTCGATCGCCGATTCCTCGTCGTTCACCGCGTAGCGGGCGCCGCTGTGCAGCAGCCCGTGGTGACGCCCGGTGGTGCCCGAGGTGAACTCACCGCGCTCGACGAGCGTCACGCGAACGCCGCGCAGGGTGAGATCGTGGGCGAGGGCACCACCCGTGCCGCCGCCGCCCACGATCAGCACGTGTGGTGCCGTGTCCACGCCTCCGCTCATCGGCGAATCATGCCATGCCGCCGCGGCACGGGCTTCAGTCTTCGCTCTCCTCGTCTTCCTGCCCGCGCGCGAAGTCGCCCCGCTCGGGTGTCACGGGATGCTCGTCGTCGTCGGCCTGCCCCTCGGCGAACGTGCCCTTCTCGACCTCGGCGGGCTCGCGGTGCTCCTGCTCCTGACCTTCCGCGAAGTCGCCGTGGGTGTCGGCGTCGGGGTCGTGATCGGCCTGGCCCTCGGCGAACGATCCCTCATGCTCCTCGTGCTCGTCACGTTCCTTCTCGTCGTTCACTGGCGCCTCCCGGCTCACTCGACCCAGTCGAACGTACGCGTCACGGCCTTCTTCCACATCGCGTATTCCTTCTCACGCTCGGCCGCATCCATCACGGGCGTCCACTCCTTGTCCTTGCCCCAGTTCCCGCGCAGGTCGTCGATCGTTGCCCAGAAGCCCGTCGCCAGGCCGGCCGCGTACGCGGCGCCGAGGGACGTGGTCTCGGCCACGGTCGGACGGATCACCGGCACGCCGAGGACGTCGGCCTGCGTCTGCATCAGCAGGTCGTTGTGCACCATGCCGCCGTCGACCTTCAGCGAGGTGAGCTCGACGCCGGAGTCGGCGTTCATCGCGTCGACGACCTCACGGCTCTGCCACGCGGTGGCCTCGAGCGTAGCTCGCGCGATGTGCCCGGCGGTCACGAACCGCGTGAGCCCCGCGATCACGCCGCGCGCCTCGCTGCGCCAGTACGGTGCGAACAGCCCCGAGAACGCCGGCACGAAGTACACGCCGCCGTTATCGTCGACGGTCTTCGCGAGAGCCTCGACGTCCGGGGAGGCCTCGATCATCTTCAGGTTGTCACGCAGCCACTGCACCAGGGCGCCCGTGATCGCGATCGAGCCCTCGAGCATGTACGCGGCCGGCTGGTCGCCGATCTTGTAGCCCACGCCCGTGATCAGCCCGTTCTTCGACTGGACCGCCTCCGTGCCCGTGTTCAGCAGGAGGAAGGACCCCGTGCCGTAGGTGTTCTTGGCCTCGCCGACGTCGAAGCAGGTCTGGCCGAACAGGGCCGCCTGCTGGTCGCCGAGGTCGCCCGCCACCGGCACGCCGGCCGCCGCACCGACCGCCTCGCCGTAGACCTGGCTCGACGAGCGGATCTCGGGGAGCATCGAGCGAGGCACGCCGATCGCGTTCAGGAGGGCGTCGTCCCAGTCGAGGGTCTCGAGGTTCATCAGCATCGTGCGGCTCGCGTTGGTCACGTCGGTGACGTGCTGGCCACCGTCGACGCCGCCCGTGAGGTTCCAGATGCACCACGTGTCGATGTTGCCGAACGCCAGCTCGCCCGCATCGGCTCGCGCCTGCGCCCCGTCGACGTTGTCGAGGATCCACCGGACCTTCGGGCCGGAGAAGTACGTGGCGATCGGGAGTCCCGACTTCTCGCGGAAGCGATCCTGGCCGCCGTCGGCGATCAACTCGTTGCAGAGCTGATCGGTGCGGGTGTCCTGCCACACGAGCGCGTTGTGGATCGCCTGCCCCGTGGACCGGTCCCACACCACGGTGGTCTCACGCTGGTTCGTGATACCGATCGCGGCCAGATCGCTCGCCGACACGCTCGCCTTCTCGAGAGCTCCCGCGATCACCTCCTGGCTGCGGGCCCAGATCTCGGCAGGGTCGTGTTCGACCCACCCCGGCTTGGGGAAGATCTGCTCGTGCTCCTTCTGGTCGACGCCCACCACCTGGCCGCCGTGGTCGAAGATCATGAAGCGCGTGCTGGTCGTGCCCTGGTCGAGGGCACCGACGTACTCAGCCATGAGGGGCCTCCTCCGAAGGTCGTTCGTCGCCGGCCCATGTGTCGGCGACGGTGCGCAACAACAGGTAGCTCGAGGTGGCGCCGGGGTCCTGGTGGCCGGCGCTTCGTTCGCCGAGGTAGCTCGCTCGGCCCTTCCTCGCCACGAGGGGGATCGTGGCCGTCATGCCCTCCTCGGCCGCGTCGGCCGAGCGACGGAGCGCCGCGGGCAGGTCCGCTCCGTCGGCGAGGGCCTCGGCGAAGGCGTCGCGACCGGGCATCAGGGCGTCGACCATCGTCTTGTCGCCAGCCTCGGCCTTGCCGCGTGCCTGCACGCCGGAGACCGCGGCTGTGAGAGCGGCGGCCCAATCCTCAGGTGTGATCTCGTCCTTCCCGGCGGTGGCGACGCCCAACTGCAGGAACAACGTGCCGTACAGCGGACCGCCCGCGCCCCCGACCGTGGACACCAGCGTCATGCCCACGGTCTTGAACAGGGCGCCGATGTCGCCAGGCGCGGCCCCGTCGAGCTTGCCGAGCACGGCCTGGAACCCCCGGTCCATGTTGATGCCGTGGTCGGCATCGCCGATCGCGGAGTCCAGCTCCGTGAGGTACGCCTTGTTCTCAGCGATCGTGGCGGCGAAGGTCTTGAGCCACGAGACGACGTCGTCATAGGACACGCCTGCGGTGCCGATCATCCGGGCACCCACTCCCTCGTTCCGCCCGCCCCGGGCGGGGGGTTCAGACCCCCCACCGCAGACCGGCCGTGTTCACCGGAGCGTCCCAGAGCTTCGTGAAGTCCTCGCTCAGCTTCAGCAGCGTGATGGAGCACCCGGCCATCTCGAGCGAGGTGATGTACGAACCGATCAGGTTGCGCGAGATCGTGATCCCGCGCCCGGTCAGGAGCTTGTTGAGCTCGTTGAAGACCACGTAGAGCTCGATCAGCGGCGTGCCACCCATGCCGTTGACGAACGCCAGCACCTGGTCGCCCTTGTTGAACGGGAGGTCGTCGACGATCGCGGTCGCCATCATGTCGACGATCTCCGACGCCTGCTTCATCTTCATGCGCTCGCGTCCGGGCTCGCCGTGGATGCCCACGCCCATCTCGATCTCGTCGTCGCCGAGCTCGAACGTGGGGGTGCCGGCGGCGGGCACCGTACATGACGTGAGCGCCATCCCCATCGAGCGCGCGTTGGCGTTCACCTCACGGCAGATGTCGGCGACCTCCTTGAGCGGACGCCGTTCCTCGGCCGCTGCGCCGGCGATCTTCTCCATCAGCACGGTGGCGCCGACGCCGCGACGCCCGGCCGTATAGAGCGAGTCTTGCACCGCCACGTCGTCGTCGACCACGACCGACTCGACGTCGGAGCCCTCGGCTCGGCACAGCTCCGCGGCCATCTCGAAGTTCATCACGTCGCCGGTGTAGTTCTTCACGATGTGGACGACGCCGGCGCCGCCGTCGACCGCCTTCGTCGCCGCCTCCATCTGGTCGGGCGTGGGGGACGTGAACACCTCGCCGGGGCAGGCCGCGTCGAGCATGCCCCGGCCGACGAAGCCTCCGTGCATCGGCTCGTGGCCGGATCCGCCGCCGGAGATCAGCGCGACCTTCCCCTGCACGGGCGCGTCGGCCCTCGTGATGTAGTGCGGGTCGTAGGAGACCTTCACGAGGTCGGGATGCGCCGCTTCGATCCCCTGGAGCTCTTCGAGGACGACGTTCGCCGGGTCGTTGATCAGCTTCTTCATTCCCTGCCTCGCTTCCTTCGTGGAGGACGACGGGAGGGCAGGGAACCCTCCCGTCACCCGCCGTTAGAGGTCGAAGATCGCCTTGGCCGCCAACGCGCCGACCACGCCACCCGCGACCGGGCCGACGACCGGGATCCACGAGTACGCCCAGTCGGAGCTGCCCTTGCCGGCGATCGGCAGAACCGCGTGCATGATGCGGGGGCCGAGGTCACGGGCCGGATTGATCGCGTAACCCGTGGGTCCGCCGAGCGCCATGCCGATGACGAGCACCAGCAGTCCGACGGGCAGCGCTCCGGTCGCGAGGGCACCGCCCAGCGCCTCGCCACCGAGGGTCAGTCCGGCGATGGAGAGCACGCTGAAGACGAGGACGAACGTGCCGATGAACTCGGTGATCAGGTTCGCGGGCGTGTTGCGGATCGCGGGGCCGGTCGAGAAGACCGCGAGCTTGAGACCCGCGTCGTCGGTCTCGCCCCAGTGCACGAGGTAGGCGAGCCACACGAGCGTCGCACCGATGAACGCGCCGAGGAACTGGCCGCCGATCGCCGTGGGGACGTCCTCCCACGGGAAGAGATCGATCGAGGCGAGCCCGATCGTCACCGCCGGGTTGATGTGGCCCACGCCTCCCTCGACCGCCAGGCTGCCGAGAACCCCGATGAACACGGCCATCGCCCAGGCCCAGGTGATGACCACCCATCCCGAGTTCTGCGCCTTCGACTTGTTGAGGAGCACACCGGCCACGACGCCGTCGCCGAGCAACACGAGCAACGCCGTGCCGACCACCTCTCCGAGGAACATCTGAGCGACCACCCCCTCCGTACCGGGCCCCACCGTCGGGACCGTGTCGAGCCGAGCCAACCCCGTTCGTAACGAGTTGTCAATAGTCTTGTCACACCGAAACCATCTCGGGAGGGTGAGACATCATTCGGTATCGTCGAACACATGTGTCGCGGAAGTTGACACGACCTGGAGGTGGGTTCGATGGTTGCGGCGGTGACCGAACGGGCCGATGACGCTCGCGAGAGGGTGTTCGACGTGTATGACGCCACCATGATTCACCGCTGGGTGCGTGCGTGCGCCGACGAGGTCGCGGCGAACCGTGACTTCCTGACCCAGCTCGATGCGGCCATCGGCGACGCCGACCACGGGATCAACATGGATCGCGGATTCTCGGCCGCCGTGACCGATCTCGACGCCACCTCTGACCTACCCCCAGGCGAGCTGTTGATCCGGGTCGGGGGGACATTGATCTACCGCGTGGGGGGCGCCGCCGGGCCGCTGTTCGGCACGTGCTTGCGTCGAGCGGGGGAGGCGTTCGGCGACGCCGAGTCGTTCGACGCCGAGGACCTGTGGAAGGCGCTGCGATCCGGCCTCGATGGCATCCAAGGGCTCGGCGCGGCGGAGGAAGGCGACAAGACGATCGTCGATGCCTACGCACCCGCGCTCGCGGCGTTCGAGCGGGAGCTGCGGGGGGGCGGAGACGGGGCCACGGCGTCCCGCAAGGCGGCCGAGGCCGCGCGTGAAGGCATGCGCGCCACGGTGCCGATGCAGGCGCGGAAGGGTCGCGCCTCGTACTTGGGACCGAGGAGCGTGGGGCATCAGGATCCCGGGGCAACCTCGACCTCGTACCTGTTCGCGGCGCTCGCTCGGTCGGTGGACGGCGGTCGTTGACCGGGCCGGCACCGCGGAAGGGCACGATCCAGTCCGTCGAGCGTGCTTCGCGGATCCTCAAGGTGCTCGGCTCCGGCACGCCTCGGATGGGCGTCACCGAGATCGCCGAACGGCTCGGGCTCGCCAAGGGGACGGCCTACGGGCTGTTGCGGACCCTCGAGGCCCAGGAGCTCGTCGAGCAGGACCCCGAGACCGACAAGTACCGACTCGGACCGGCGATGTTGCAGCTCGGCAACGCCTTCCTCGACAACCACGAGCTCCGTGCGCGCTCGCTGCTGTGGGCCGACTCGCTCGCCTCACGAACCGGCGACGCCGTGCGGGTCGGCGTGCTGCACGGGACGAACGTGCTGATCGTGCACCACGTGTTCCGCCCGGACAACTCCGTGCAGATCCTCGAGGTGGGGGCATCGATCCCGTGGCACGCATGCGCCCTGGGGAAGGCCATCGTCGCCTTCCTTGCCGAGCCGTCGCGCCGCGCCCTTCTCGAGCTCGAGCTGGTGCCGCTCACCGGCCGAACGGTGACCGACCCGGCCGTCCTCGAGAAGGTGCTCGCCGCGGTCGCCACGGAGGGCACCGCACTCGAGGACGAGGAGGCGATCGTCGGGGAGGCGGAGATCGCGGCGCCGGTCTTCGACGACCGGGGACACTCCGTGGGAGCGATCGGCGTCGTCGGCCCGGTCGAGCGACTCGTGCCCGAGGGCCGGCAGGCCGCGGCGGTCGTCGCGGCGGTGCGGGAGACGTCGCGAGGCCTCTCCCGCGACATGGGCGCCGGACGCGTGGGCCCGCGGAGCAGCGCAGCGCGTCGGTGATCATCGGCCGGGGCCTCGGTTGGCGATAGGCTCCCTCCGTCGATGAGCGAGGGCCCGCGATACGTCACCGTCGAGGACTACCTTCCGGCCGCGCGCGCGGCGGTCCCATCCGACGTCTGGGATTACTACGAGGGTGGCGCCGGCGACGAGTGGACGCTCGCGGAGAACCGCCGGGCGTTCGATAGGTGGATGCTTCGCCCTCGGTTCCTGCGGGGTGCCGGTTCGCCCGACACGTCGACAGCGGTGCTCGGCGCGTCGCTGCGGTTCCCGGTCGCGGTGGCGCCGTGGGCGTACCAGCGGCTGGCACATCCCGACGGGGAGCTCGCCACCGCGCGGGCGGCCGGCGCCGCCGGCACCCTGATGGTCGTGTCCTCGACCACCGAGTCCTTCCTCGAGGAGGTCGCCGCCGCGAGCGAAGGGCCGAAGTGGTGGCAGCTCTACGTGGCGCAGGACCGAGGGTTCACCGAGGCGATGCTCGAGCGCGTGGTCTCGGCGGGGTTTTCGGCGATCTGCTGGACCGTCGACTTCCCCGTGAGCGGCTTACGTCACCGCGACACGCGGAGCGGGTTCGTGATGCCGATCGGCATCGGGGCGAGCGACTACCTCTTCGACGCCTCGCTCACCTGGGACGACCTGGGCTGGATCAGGGATCGCGCGCCCGGCCTGCCCGTGGTGGTGAAGGGGATCCTCACGGCGGAGGACGCCGAGCTCGCGGTGCAGGCTGGAGCCGACGCGATCGTCGTCTCGAACCACGGCGGACGCCAGCTCGACCGGTCGCCGGCGGGGCTCGACGCCTTGCCCGAGGTGGTGGCGCAGGTCTCCGGGCGGGTGCCGGTGTTGGCGGACGGCGGTGTTCGGCGTGGTACCCACGTGCTGACCGCCCTGGCCCTCGGTGCCTCGGCGGTGCTCGTCGGGCGTCCGACGATCTGGGGCCTCGCCGCAGAAGGGGAAAGAGGCGTAGCCGGCGTGCTCGAGATCCTCCGCTCGGAGTTCGAGAACGCGATGGCGCTCACCGGATGCCGCTCGGTCGACGAGATCGGCCCGGCGCTCGTGGCCCCCGCACCTTAGTCACACGGCCCCGAAGCGCCGTCTGGGACCATCTGGATATGAGCGGATACGACCTGCACACCCACTCCACCTTCAGCGACGGCACGGAGACACCCACCCACAACGTGAAGCTCGCGGTCGAGCGTGGGCTGGACGGCCTCGGCGTCACGGACCACGACACGTTCGCCGGCCTCGACGAAGCCGCGACGGCCGCCGACGGCATCGACCTCGAGATCGTGCCCGGGATCGAGTTCTCGGCCGAGTACGACGGGGCCAGCCTCCATGTGCTCGGGTACTGGGTCGATCCCGCCCACGGACCGCTGCAGGAAGAGCTGAAGCGTCTGACCGACACCCGGTTCCGCCGAGGCGAGATGATGATCGAGAAGCTGCAGGAAGCCGGGTACGAGATCTCGTTCGACGACGTCCGGCGCATCGCCGGCGACGACCTGATCGCCCGACCCCACGTCGCGCAGGCCATGGTGGAGGCGGGCATCGTCGGGACCGAGAAGGAGGCGTTCGATCGCTACATCGCCGACGGCGGCGTCGCCTACGTGCCCAAGCACGCGCTGGACCCGGTCGATGCGCTGCGGCTGATCGGTGACGCGGGGGGTGTGTGCGTGCTTGCCCACCCCGCGATGTGGAAGGGCAACGGCTCGGTGCCCGATGCACTGATCGAACGGATGGCCGAGGGTGGCATGGTGGGGCTCGAGGTCGACCATCCCGATCACGACGATGCCACTCGGGCCTACTATCGGGCGATGGCCGAACGACTCGACCTGGTGCCGACGGGGTCGAGCGATTGCCACGGTTCGCGGTACGACTTCCGGCTCGGCTGCGACACGACCCCCGCCGAGCTCGTCGACGAGCTGAAGCGGCGCGCGGGTCGATAGCGTCGGCTCCGGCGCCCTCGCGGGTGGCTACGATGCGACCGTGACTCGCGCTGCCCTGGAGATGGTGTTCTTCGACATCGGCGGCGTGATGTACGACGACTCGATCTACGCGCGTTCGTGGATGAAGGCGCTGCGCGAGTCGGGAGCGTCGTTCACCGACGAGGAGTTCGAAGCGGAGTACGCCGCCGCGCGGGCCGCGCAATCGTCGTCGTTCCGGCGCCGGCTCACGGCCCGATTCCTGGGATCCGTCGACGGGCTCGCGACCGTGGAGGCCCGCGCCGCGCGCTACTGGGCGTATCCGCCGACCGCCCTCTACCCCGACGTGGTGCCGTGTCTCGAGGCGCTCGAGGGTCGCTTCCGGCTCGGGGTGATCGCGAACCAGCCAAGCTCGGTGCGACAGGCGATGGAGCGCGACGGCCTCACGCGCTTCTTCGAGGTCTGGGGGGTGAGCGACGACCTCGGACTGCACAAGCCCGACCCGAAGCTCTTCTCGCACGTGCTGTCCACGGCGGGCGTGTCACCGGCGCGCACCGTGATGCTGGGCGACCGTCTCGACTATGACGTCCGTCCGGCGAAGGCTGCGGGCATGCACGCGGTGTGGGTGCTGCGCGGCGAGGCCCCCGACGAGCCCACCCCCGCGCAGCTCGCGCAGGCCGATGCGGCGGTCGATGATCTCGGCGCGGTTCCCGCGTTGCTCGCGTCCTGGTCGTAACGTCGGGTCATGCACGTCGTGATCGTGGGTGGAGGCGCCGCCGGGCTGAACGCGGCCCGGGGGCTGCAGCACCGTCTGCGCACCGGTGGGCACTCGCTCACCCTGGTCTCGACGGAGAACGTCTTCCTCTACCAATCGCTGCTGCCCGAGGCCGCGGGGGGGACGCTCGAGCCGCGTCACGTGGTCGTGCCGCTGCGCTCGGCGCTGCGGCGTGCCCGCGTGGTCGTCGGCGACGTCGAGCGGGTCGACGCCGAGCACCGGCTGCTGCACCTGAGGGGCGTGGACGGCGACCGGTTCGAGATGCCGTTCGACCAGCTCGTGCTCGCGCCGGGCTCGCGCTCGCGAACGCTGCCCGTCCCGGGACTCGCGCAACACGGCATCGGATTCAAGACGCTGGGCGAGGCGATCCTGCTGCGCAACCACGTGTTGTCGAGGCTCGAGGCGGCGTCGCAGCGTCCGCGTCGCGATCCGCGGCGCCGCGCGGCCCTGACGTTCGTGTTCGTGGGCGCGGGGTACGCGGGGGTCGAGGCG
>Ga0075304_1000056_pt1 | contig 29592 bp, 25 predicted proteins | sample Joice_CattailNLA_FD_120067 | JGI IMG/M metagenome (GOLD analysis project Ga0075304, IMG submission 120067) | Natural and restored wetland microbial communities from the San Francisco Bay, California, USA, that impact long-term carbon... | ecosystem: Environmental > Terrestrial > Soil > Wetlands ... | reverse complement strand
GCGGTGACCCGAGACGTTGAGCACGTCGTCGACCCGGCCGGTGATCCAGTAGTAGCCGTCCTCGTCGCGGCGCGCGCCGTCGCCGGTGAAGTACTTGCCGCGGAAGGTCGTGAAATAGGTGTTGATGAAGCGCTCGTGGTCGCCGTAGACCGTGCGCATCTGCCCGGGCCAGCTGTCCAGCAGCACGAGGTTGCCGTCGGTCGCGCCCTCGAGCAGGCGGCCCTCGCCGTCCACCAGCGCGGGACGGATGCCCGGCAGCGGCAACGTCGCCGAGCCCGCTTTCAGCGTCGTCGCGCCGGGCAGCGGCGAGATCAGGATGCCGCCGGTCTCGGTCTGCCACCAGGTGTCCACGACCGGGCAGCGGCCGTCGCCGACCACGCGGTGGTACCACTCCCAGGCTTCCGGGTTGATCGGCTCGCCGACCGTGCCGAGCAGGCGCAGGCTTTTCCGGGACGTCGCCTTGACGGGCGCGTCGCCGTCGCGCATCAGCGCGCGGATCGCGGTCGGCGCGGTGTAGAAGATGCTGACCTGGTGCTTGTCGACGACCTGCCAGAAGCGCGAGGTGTCGGGGAAGTTCGGCACGCCCTCGAACATCAGGCTGGTCGCGCCGTTCGACAGCGGCCCATAGACGATGTAGCTGTGGCCGGTCACCCAGCCGACGTCGGCCGTGCACCAGAAGACATCGTCCTCGCGGTAGTCGAAGACGATCGCGAACGTGTAGTTCACGTACGTGAGGTAGCCGCCGCTCGTATGCAGCACGCCCTTCGGCTTGCCGGTCGAGCCCGACGTATAGAGGATGAACAGCGGGTCCTCCGCGTTCATGCGCTCGGGCTCGCAGGTCGGCGGTTCCGCGGCCGTGATTTCCTCGTAGCGGACGTCGCGGCCGGCAACCCAGCCGACCTTCGCGCCGGTGCGCTTCACGACGACGACGTGCCTCACCGGCAGGCCGCGCGAGGCGATCGCCGCGTCGACGTTCGCCTTGAGCGGGACCTTCTTCCCGCCGCGGACTCCCTCGTCGGCGGTGATCACGAGCGTCGAGGCGCAATCCTCGATGCGGCCAGCGAGCGACTCCGGCGAGAATCCGCCGAACACGACGGAGTGGATCGCGCCGATGCGCGCGCAGGCGAGCATCGCGGCCGCGGCCTCCGGGATCATCGGCATGTAGATCGTGACGCGGTCGCCCTTCCTCACGCCGAGCCGGCGCAGCGCATTGCCCAGGCGGCAGACGGACTCGTACAGCTCGCGGTAGGTGACGCGCAGGGATACGCCGGGGTCGTCGCCTTCGAACAGCAATGCGGTCTTGTCGGCGCGTTGCGCGAGCTGGCGGTCGAGGCAGTTCACCGAGACATTCAACTCGCCGTCCGCGTACCAGCGGATGCGGAAGTCGGCCGGGTCGAATGACACGTCCCGGATCTGCGTGGGGAACCGGTACCAGTCGATGCGTTTCGCGGTCTTCGCCCAGAATGCCCCGGGGTCCCGGACCGAGGCCTCGTACGCAGCCTCGTAGTCTGCCGCCTTGACCACGGCTTTCGCGGCGAATTCTTCGGGGACCGGATGGATGTGGGTGCTCATGAGAAGGTCATTCTAGCGAGCGTCGCGGCGATTGACGCAGGTCAAGGCGGCGGCGGCGGCGCAGTCCGACCATGGCCGCAGGCCGGAGAGGTCGATCATGCGCCAGTTCCTCCCGATGCTCGCGGTGCTGCTGGTTGTCGGGCCGGCCTGCGCCGAGGAGTCGGCAGGTTTCTTCGGCGCGGGCGTGGCCGGCCTGGACCTGCGCTACCGTTTCGAGACCGCCCGGCAGGACGACAAGCCGTCCACCGCCGAGGCCAACACGCTGCGGATCCGGGGCCGGCTGGAATCCGGGGTTGCCTACGGCTTCAAGGCGCTGGTGGAGCTCGACCACCTCGAGGCGCTCGGCAGCACGCGCTACGACGACACGCGCAACGGCCTCAGCAACTACCCCGTAATCGCCGACCCGCAGGGCACCGACTTCAACCAGTACTGGCTGCAGTGGCGCGGCGCCCGCGAGACCGGGGTGCGCGCCGGACGCCAGCGCATCGCCTTCGGCAACGAGCGCTTCGTCGGCGCGGTCGGCTGGCGGCAGAACGAGCAGACCTTCGACGCGCTGCGCCTGGACACGAAGGCGCTGCCCGGCGCCGTCGCGAACTACGCCTACGTGGACCGCGTGCAGCGCGTGTTCGGTCCCGATTCCGGCGTGCCGCCGGCCACGCTCGCGAGCGACAGCCACCTGTTCGACCTGCGCACGGCCTCCCTGCCGGTCGGCACGCTGGTCCTGCACGCGGAACTGCTGGACTTCGACAACGCGCCCCAGCTCTCGCTCGACACGGTGGGCCTGCGCTACGAGGGCGAGCGACCGGTGCTCGACGACTGGAAGGGCGGCTGGGCGCTGGAGTACGCGACGCAGCGCGACGCAGGTGCGAGCGCGGCCGAAGTCGACGCGTATTACGCGCTCGCGGAGCTGCGCCTCCAGTCGGCAGCGCTCGGGTTCACCGCCGGTTACGAGGTGCTCTCGGGCGAGCGCGGCACGTTCACGGCGACCACGAATCCCGCTTTCCAGACGCCGCTCGCGACGCTGCACGCCTTCCAGGGCTGGGCTGACAAGTTCCTGACCACGCCCTCCGCGGGCATAGAGGACTTGTGGCTCGGCGCCCATGGCACGCTGGCGGGCTGGAACCTCAAGCTCGCGTGGCACGATTTCGGCGCCGAGGCGACGGGCGCCGACTACGGCAGCGAATGGGACGCCTCGGTGTCGCGGAAATTTGCGAAGCGCTACGAGCTGCTGGTCAAGTACGCGGATTACTCGGCGGACGAACTGCTGACGGACACCCGGAAATTCTGGGTGCAGGTCGCCGCGTCGTTCTGATCAGACGTCGGCGGTCTTGAAGGTGTCGCAGGCCTCGACGGAGCCCGTCTCGAAACCCGTATTGAACCAGCGCATGCGCTGCTCGGCGCTGCCGTGCGTGAATGCGTCCGGCACGACGGCGCGGCCGGCGCCGCGCTGCAACGTGTCGTCGCCGACCGCGGCGGCGGCGCGCATCGCCTCCTGCACGTCTCCCGGCTCGAGGATGTTGGCGTAGCGCTGGGCGTGGTGCGCCCAGACGCCGGCGAAGCAGTCGGCCTGCAGCTCCTGGCGGACGGAGAGCTGGTTGCCCTCGATCTCCCCCACGCGCTGGCGCAGTTCATGAACGCGGTTCGAGATGCCCATCTGGTTCTGGACATGGTGACCGACTTCGTGCGCGACGACATAGGCACGGGCAAAGTCATTGGCCCCGCCGAGCTCCGGCCCGAGCTGGTCGAAGAAGGCGAGGTCGATGTAGAGCTTCTGGTCGGGCGGACAGTAGAAGGGACCCATCGCGGATTCCGCGAATCCGCAGCCGGACTCCACGGCGCCGTTGAACAGCACGAGTACCGGCTCGCGGTACTGGCCGCCGAGGTCCGCGAATATCGCGCCCCAGGCGTCTTCGGTCTCGGCGAGCGTCACCGCGATCTGCTGGCGCCACTCGGCCTCGTTCGGGGACTCGGCGTAGGGCTCGTTCGCGGTCTCCACGGGCGCGTTGCCGACACCCTGGAGCACGGGCGTCGGGTCGCCGCCGAGGAAGATGACGAGCAGCGCGATCGCGAGCGTGCCGAGGCCGCCGCCGACCAGCCCGCCGCGGCTGACGCGCATGCCGCGCCGGTCCTCGATGTTGTCGCTCTGCCGACGTCCTTCCCAGCGCATGATCGTCGCCTCCGTGCCCCTCAGAGCAGGTCGTATTCCTGCGCAAGCAGCCAGGTCAGTGTAATCCACATCAGCACCGCGAGCGGCAGCCCGGCGCGAACGAAGTCCTTGAAGCGGTAGCCGGCGGCCGACATGACCAGCAGGTTGGTCTGGTAGCCCATCGGCGTGGCGTAGGAGATGTTGCAGCCGAACAGCACGGCCAGCACGAACGGCCTCGGATCGACCCCCAGCGTGACGGCCATCGCGATCGCGACCGGCGTGCCGATGATGGCCGCGGCGTTGTTGGAGACGAAGTTCGTCACCACGGCCATCAGCAGCATCAGCGTGGTCAGCAGGGCGGCCGGCGGCAGCACGCCCCCGAGCGCGGCCAGGCCGTTCCCGGCCGCCGCGATCTGGCCGGTGGCCATCAGCGCCTCGCCCAGCGCAAGGCTTGCGACGACCACCATCACGACCTTGGAAGACAGTGCATCCGTCGCCTCCTGCCACCGCAGGCAGCCTGTCAACAGCATGGCCGCGACGCCGAGCGCGGAGGCGAGCACCATCGGCAGCAGGTGGCTGGCGGCCAGTGCGACAACGCCCGCCAGGATCAGGAGCGCGATAGGCGCCCGCCGCGTGTGCGGCAGCTCGACCGTCGCATCGAGCAGCAGGAGCCCGGGCGAGCTGCGCAGCGCGTCGATGCCCGCCTTCGAACCGCGCAGCAGCACGGCATCGCCGGGCCGCAGCCGCGCCTGGGTGGGCTCGATGACGGCCGTCTCGCCCGGCCGGCTGACTCCGATCACTTCGAGCCCCTGTTGGATGCCAAACATCGCCGAGTCCAGCGACAGGTCGCCGATGTCGGAATCCGAGGCGAGCAACGCCTGTGCGAGTTGCTGTCCGGGCTGGCCCGCGCGCTCCCATTGCTCGCGCGGATGCAGCGATGCGCCGAGCACGGATGCGAACTCGACGAGCTTTGGTGGGAGGTCCCGGACCAGCAGGCGGTCGCCGGCCGCGAGCTTCATGCTCGGAAGCCGCGCCATCTCGATCGAGCCCCGGCGAACCGCCAGGACCCGCAGTCCTTTGACCTTGTCGAGGACCTCCCGCAACTCGCGGCCGGCCGAGGAGCTGTCGTCCTTGAGGATGAGGGCCGCGTCGAATGCCAGCGGCGCGACCGCCTGCCGGCTGCCGGTGTCCTTCGGGAGAAGGCGCGGTACCACGAGCCAGAGGTAGGGCAACGCGACCAGGGCGGCGATCGCGACCATCGGCGCGAACTCGAACAGGCCGAACGCCGGCAACCCGTGTTCGGCGGCGATGCTGACGACCAGCAGGTTGGTCGAGGTGCCGATGGTCGTCGCCATGCCGCCGATCAGCACCGCGTAGTTCATCGGCAGCAGGGTCTGCGACGAATTCGTGGACGTGCGTTGCGCGACCGAGACCAGCACCGGGATCAGCAACACCACGATCGGTGTGTCGTTCACCACGCCGCTCGCCGCCATGCAGAAGATCAGCAGCAGCAGGAAAGCGAGCTGGGGCGCGAATCCCCAGATGCGCGACAGCCAGCGCACGAACGGCTCGAGGGCGCCGGTCGCGACCAGGCCGCGGCCCAGCATCATCAGGAAGCAGATGGTGACCAGCGCCGTGTGCCCGAATCCGGCCAGGAACTCGGCAGGGCCCAGCGGCCGGTCGATCCGCTGGTACGGAAACAGGCCGAACACCAGCATCAGCGCCAGCAGGCACAGCAGCGCCGTGCTCTGCACCGGCAGGCGGTCCTGTGCGAACAGCCAGAACGTCGCGAACGTGATCGCGAGCACGGCGCCCGCGTGCCAGTCGATCAGCGCGACGAAGCCGAGGTCCATGGTCCTGCGCTCAGCGCGAAGGTGCCGCGGGCCAGCCGCCTGCGAGGTGGATGTCGCGCTGGGGGTACGGGATGGTGATGCCAGCCTCCTCGAACAGGTCCCAGATCGCGAGATGCAGGTCGGAGCGCACGTTGTTCACGCCATCCTCCGGGTCCTGGATCCAGAAGCGCAGCTCGAGCGCGATTCCGTTGTCGTCGAACTTTATCACGCGGCTGGCCGGCGGCGGGTCGCGCAGCACGCGCGGGTGGGTCGCGGCCGCCTTCAGCAGCAGTGCCAGCGCCGCCCGCGGGTTGTCCTTGTAGCTGATCTGCACGGGCAGCTTCAGCCGCACGGCCCGGTCGCTGTAGCTCCAGTTCACGACCTCGGCGCTGATCACGTTCTCGTTCGGGATCAGGGTGTCGACGCCGTCGCGGTCGCGCACCACCATGTAGCGGGCACGCAGTTCCTTCACGACGCCGAAGCGGTCGCCGATGGTGATCACGTCGCCCTGGCGGATCGAGCGGTCGCCCACCAGGATGAAACCGCTGATGAAATTGGCGGCGATGCGCTGCAGGCCGAAACCCAGGCCGATGCCCAGCGCGCCGCTGAACACCGCGAGCGCCGCGAGGTCGATCCCGACCGCGCTGAGTCCGATCAGGCCGGCGATCAGCACCGCGAACAGCCGGACGAACTTGGCGATGCCGACACGGACGCCTATCGACAGGCGCGTAGATGCCATCAACCTGCGCGTCGCAACCGAGCTCAGCCAGGCGCCGGCCACCAGGAACACGAACAGCGTCAGCACCGCCTTCAGCACCGCGAGCAGCGACAGGCCTTCCTTGCCGATCGGGAGGTGCACGGCGGCGAGCGCCGCCGCGATGTCGTCGGCCCAGCCGACCAGGTACACGGCGACCAGGATCCAGGCGGTCCAGGTGATGAGTTGTTCCGAGGCGGCCAGCAGGGGCCCGGGGTTGAGCGCGCGCTTCAGGACGGCGAGCAGCACGCGGATGGCCGCGAGCGCGAGCGCGAGCAGCCCGATCGTACGTGCGACTTCAAATGGCAGGCCGAGCCGGGAGAGGACGCTGGCGATCGCGGAGGCGCCGAGGCCGAGGAGCAGCAGGAAGACGGTGCGCCGCGCGAGTGAAACCGCCATCCGGGCTGTGGCGCCAAAGGGAGCCTCGCGGGCTTCGAAGAACCTGGACAGCGAGCGCGCCGCGAGCCAGGCGGCGACGCCGGCCAGCGAGGCAACCCCGACCTGCCACCAGAAATCCGGCAGCTTCATGGGTTCCAGCACCGCCTCGACGGCTCGGTCAGCGATCTCCGGGATCTTTTCCATGCTGTAGACTGGCCTCGTGACCGGACATTACCGCGTCACCGCATGCGAGGCCAATCGATGAGCGACGTGTCCTTCATGCTGGTGCTGGTTGCCGGGATCTTCCTGGTCGGCGCCCTCGGCGAAGTCGTCTTTGCCAGGACACGCGTGCCGGACGTGATCTGGCTGATCGCATGCGGCTGGATACTGGGACCTGTCCTCGGCATCCTCGACAACAGCGCACTGCTGGGAATCGCGCCCTACTTCGCGGCTTTCGCGCTTATCGTGATCCTGTTCAACGGCGGCACGAGCCTCAAGCTCGACAGCGTCATGCGCGCCGCGCCGCGCGCGCTGCTGCTCGCGGTCGGCGGGTTCGTGCTGGCCGTCAGCGCGGTCGCGGCCGTCAGCATGGCGGCGCGGGCAGCCGGCATCCTGCCGCCGGCGTGGAGCTGGCTGCACGGCGTGCTGCTGGGCTCGATCGTCGGCGGCTCCAGTTCGATCATCATCATGCCTGCCATGGCGACCGCGAGGATCCGCGATGAGGTCGCGAATCTCGTCAACCTGGAGTCGGCATTCACCGATGCGCTGTGCGTGGTTTTCGCGACCGCCTGCATGAAGATGCTGCTGCAGCGTTCGGAGCTGGACTCGGATGCCGCGCTGGAGCTCGCCAGCTCTTTCGGCATGGCATTCGGCGTCGGCGCGATAGCCGGGCTGCTGTGGATGTTCCTGCTGCACCTGCTGCGGGATGCCGAGCACGCCTATCCGGTGACGCTGGCCGGCCTGCTGCTGCTGTACGTCGGCGTCGAAGCGCTCGGGGCCAGCGCCGCGATGGGAATCCTGACCTTCGCGGTGGTGGTCGGGAATGCACGGCTGTTCAGCCGGCGCCTCGGGATGGTGACGGACATCGACCTCGGGATGGGCGTGCGCGGGTTCCACGGCCAGATGGCCTTCATCGTCAAGTCGTTCTTCTTCGTGATGATCGGGGCGATGCTCGCTCCGCCCTGGTCCGAGATCGCCCTCGGAATCGTCCTGACCTTCGTGCTGTTCGCGGTCCGGCTCCCTGCCGTGAGGCTGGCCACGCTAGGCGCCAGGCTGTCCACCGGCGACCGGATGCTGATCGACGTCAGCATGCCACGTGGCATGGCCGCGGGCGTGCTGGCGACGCTGCCGATGGCGTCCGGGGTCGTTGCGACCTCACAGCTTCCGGTGATCGTCTTCACCTGCATCGTGGCGACGATCTGCGTGTTCGCGGCCGGCATGCCGTTCGCGGCCCGCCGCGCGGAGCGGGAGCGGCGGGATGCGGAGTCGATCGCGGCGGCGCCTGGCGGCGAAGCGGCCGCGGTTCCTGATCAGGTCGCGGAGGGCTCGAGCGCGAGCACCGTGTCCCCGTCGGCGATGATCGCTCCCGGCTCCCAGAACCCGATTGGCTGACCGCTCCGCAGGATCCTGATCACCAGCGAGTTGCCGACGACACCCGCCTTTTGCCCGACCTCGTCGGGCCGCGCCGGACGCTCGACCAGCATGAGCCGGCCCCCCGAGCTCAGCATGTCCAGGATCAGCTCGTTGATGTGGCGGTGCGAAACGGCGTCCGCCAGCAGGAACCCGGCGATGCGCGACGGCGTGACGGTCGTGTTCGCACCGGCCTGGCGCAACAAGGGTCCGTTCTCCTCTTCGCGAATCGCAGCGATGACGCGAACCGCCGGATTGAGCTGGCGCACCGTCAACACCACGAGCGCGTTGGTGTCGTCGCGACCGGTCGTCACGATGACGGTGCCCGCGCGATCCACCCCCGCATCCCTCAGGGTCTGTTGCATGGTCGCATCGCCGCGCAGGCCGATGTGACCGGAACTGGCCGCCAGCTTGAGCAGGGCGTCGTCCGTGTCGATGACGACCAGCTGGTCCGCTTCACTTCCGCGGTCGACCAGCTCGGCTGCGGCGGTGCGTCCGCTGTGGCCGAATCCGCAGATGATCACGTGGTTCATCAGTTGCCGTTGCAGCCGCATCATGCGTATGCGCTCCAGGCCCTTGTGGAAGAACAGCTCGAATGCGGTACCGACGAACACCAGCCATACGACCAGGCGCGTCGGCGTCAGTATCACCGCATCCACCAGCCGCGCCCGTTCGGTCACCGGGACGATATCGCCGTACCCGACCGTCGTGAGGCTGACTACCGCGAAGTACAGGATGTCGATGAAGCCGAGCGCGCCGTCGGCATGGTCCTGGATGCCGTCCCGCTCGAACCACAGGATGGTCACGACCAGCGCCAGCAGTCCGAACACCAGCAAGGCCCGGGCCGCGAGCACGCGGCCGGGGCGCGACTCCTCCACCGTGAACAGTATTTTCTCGAAGCGCGCGCCGGGCCGAAGCCTGCGCATCCGGTCCGTGAATCGGGTTATCACGGCGGAATCAGCGGTCAGCCATTCAGGCGCGGCAAATAGTGGTCCACTAGCAGGGCGGCGAACAGCAGCGCCAGGTAGTTGATGGAGAAACGGAACGTACCCATCGGCAGGTCCGCGCGCTCCGAGCGGAGCAGCTGCCAGGCCATGCGCAGGAACAGCGCGTCCAGCACCAGCGCGGCGGCGAGATAGAAAAGTCCTGCCATGCCGGTCAGGAACGGCAGCACGGTGACGACCGAGAGCAGCACCGTGTAGTACCAGATGAACTGCTTCGTGTAGGCGATGCCGTGCGTGACCGGCAGCATCGGGATTCCGACGCGCGCGTACTCGTCGCGGCGCGCGATCGCGAGCGCCCAGAAGTGCGGCGGCGTCCACGCGAAGATGATCAGGAACAGCAGCAGCGCGTCCGCGTCCACGGCCCCGGTCACGGCGGTCCAGCCGAGCACGGGCGGGGCCGCACCGGCCGCTCCGCCGATGACGATGTTCTGCGGCGTCGCGCGCTTGAGCCAGACCGTGTAGACGATCGCGTAGCCGATGATCGAGAAGAAGGTCAGCACGGCGGTCAGCGCATTGACCAGCAGGGCGAGGATCAGCATGGAGCCCGCGCCGAGCACGAAGGCGAAGGAGAGCGCGTAGGCCTCGGACACCGTCCCGCGCGGCAGCGGGCGCATGCGGGTGCGCGACATCTCTGCGTCGATTCGGGCATCCAGCACGTGGTTGATGGCTGCTGCCGAGGAAGCGGCGAGGGCGATGCCGATCGTGCCCCAGACCAGGGCAGCCGCCGGCGGGAAGCCCGGCACGGCGAGGAACATGCCCACGATCGCCGTGAACATGATGAGCGACACGACCTTCGGCTTGGTCAGCGCGAAGTAGTCCCGCGCCCGGCCGGAGACCCGGCCGCCCGTCGCTTCCGATTGCGCTTCGCGGACGCTCATACGCCCTGAAATGCTACCACCATGCATGGGAGGGGTCAGACACCTTGAAGCGCGCGGAGGGGCTTGGCCCCTCCGCGCGCTTCAAGGTGTCTGACCCCTCCTAAGGGATGGCTTTGAGGCCGGTATGGGCGGCTGCACGCTGCACGACGTACTCGCAAAGACCGCGCAGGAACTCCGAGCAGACGCGCACGCGCGCCAGGCGCTGTGCCGCCGGCGTATGGACGATGGACAGTGCCGGCCCCATCCGGGTGTGTTCGGGCAGCACGATCATGAGGTTGCCCTCCACGAGCTCGCGGGCCGCGAGCAGGTCCATGGTCTGGGTGATGCCGACTCCCCGCGCGGCGCAAAGCATGACCGCCTCGGCTTCGTTCACCGTCATGCGGAACCGCAGCTCGACGGGCGGCGGCCGGTCGTCCTTGAACAGCCAGGGTCGCGGATGCGTGCCACCGGCGGGGATCGAGCCGATCAGCACGTGGTCGGCAAGTTCCGCGAGCGACTCCGGCCTGCCGTGGCGGGCGAGGTAGGCGGGCGAGGCGCAGGTGATCCAGCGCGAGCCGGAAACCCGGTGCGCCACCACGTCGGGATCCGTCATCGGGCCCGCACGCACCGCGAGATCGACGCCTTCGCGCACCAGGTCCACGACCCGCTCGTTGAAGCGCAGGTCGAGGTCGATGCCCGGATATCTCGCCAGGAATTCTGGCAGCGCAGGCAACAGGATGTGCCGGCCGAACGAGCCGGGCACGTCCACCCGCACGCGCCCCGTCGGCTGCTCCTTGCCGCGGCGCAGGGTCTCTTCCGCCGCGGCGAGTTCCGCGAAGATACGTCGGCAGTGCTCGAGGTAATCGGCGCCGGCGGGGGTCAGGGCCACCTTGCGGGTGGTGCGGTTCAGGAGCTTGAGTCCGAAGCGCCGCTCGAGCCGGTGCACATGGGTGCTGACCATCGCCCGCGACAGGCCGAGCTCATCGGCGGCCCGGGTGAAGGATCCGAGTTCCGCCACCCGGGCGAACGCCTGCATGGCCTGAAGCGCTTCCATGGCCCTATTAGAACGGAATATTGACTAATAATGTCAATATTGAGCGGTTTATCGGAACAATAGAGGTGCGTACCTTCTCTCCCGTACTTCACAGGAGAGCCGCCATGTTCCTCTTCAATCGTTCTGGATTTGCCGTCTGCCTGGGGCTGGTCGTCGCCGCGTTCCCGGTGCTGGTCCAGTTCCTCTGACGCTCAGCGCAGCGTCGGCCGGTAACGGCCGACTTCCGAGCGCGGGCTGAGCGCCCGCAGCAGCGCGACGCTGGCGAGTACCAGCAGCGCCGCCCCCGCGTTGTGGGCCGTGCCGAGCCACAAAGGCCAGCCCTTCCAGATCAGGTTCATCCCCACCAGGAGCTGCAGCGCGAGCGCGATCGCGACCGCGATCGCCGCCAGCTTCGCCGCATTCGACTGTCCCCGCCGCAGGGCGCCGGCCACCACCAGCACGAGCACCATCGCCGTCAGGTAGGCGCCCAGCCGATGCATGTAATGAATCGCGACACGCGCCGGTGCGTCGAGCACACCGCCCTCATAGTCGATTCCAAGTCCCCGCCAGAGGATGAAGGCATTCCGGAAGTCCATAGGCGGCCAATAAGAATCCTGGCAGGTCGGGAAATCCGGGCAGGCGGCGGCCGCATAGTTCGTGCTGGTCCAGCCGCCGAGCGAAATCTGAACGACCAGGACGGCGAGCCCCGCGATCGCGAGACGCCGCACCGGCCGTTCCGCCGCCTTCAGTTCGCGCCGCGCCGGCGGCAGCGCGAGCCACCACAGGAGCGCGAGCGTCAGCAGCCCGCCCAGCAGGTGCAGGGTCACGATCAGCGGCTTCAGCAGCAGCGTCACGGTCCACATGCCGAGCAGCGCCTGCACGCCGAGCAGGACGACCAGCAGCCAGGGCAGGATCCGCGGCTGCGCCGGGTCGCGCCGGTTCACGACGGAGAACACCGCGAGCCCGATCACGAGCAGGCCGAGTGCGCCGACGATGTAACGGTGCACCATTTCGTTGATGGCTTTCTGGTAGTCGAAGGGTCGGCCGGGATTCGCCGCATTGATCTCGGCGACGCGCTCCGCGGCCCGGGCCGGGTGGACATGGCCGTAGCAGCCGGGCCAGTCCGGGCAGCCGAGGCCGGCGTTCGTGAGCCGCACCCAGGCACCGACCACGACGACGATGAGGCACAGCGCCGTCGCGGCGAGCGCGGCGCGGCGGAACCAGATCAGGCCGCGGGTTTCGGGCAAGCGCGTCCCCTAACCGATGTTCGACAGCCGCAGCAGCCGTTCGAGGTCCTTGAGCAGCCCGCGCGCGGAGCCGGACGCAGGGTAACTCATCATCAGGTTGCCGTGCGGGTCCACTATATAAATGCCGGGCAGGCCATCGACGGCGGTCGGGAACGCCGCGAGCAACGCCTCACCTCCCGGTCCGGTCGCCGAGAGCACGAGCAGGTCCGCGTCGCGCGACGGCAGCGTCACGCCGGCGCAGCCGCCCGCATGCATCAGCACGCGTCGCACGCGCGGCGCGTCCTTGTCGAGTGCAAGCCGGACGCGCCCGAGCTCCTCGAACAGCGCCTCGGTGCGTGCGTCGCAGGCGTCCGCCGGATGCACGACGGACCACTGCCCTTCGAACACGCTTGCGGGCGCGGGCGCGCCGTCGGGCAGCGCGAGGCCGGCAGTCGTCAGAGTCCGCGGCGGGTCGATCAGCGTACCCTGCGAGTTGACCATGGGCCGCCAGTCGGAGGACTGGTAGAGCAGGATCGCCGTCACGACCGGCACGATGAACAGCGAAGCCACGAGCAGGAACTGCCGGCGGCCCGAGCGGCGCGCCGGATCGGACGTCGTCATGCGGTTTCTCCCGACCTGCGGAAACTGAGCACCAGCCAGATCGCGACGGCAACGGCAGCAAACGCGAACCACTGCACGGCGTACCCGAGATGGCGGTCGACCGGCGTGCCCGGCACGGTCCAGGCGCGGACGAAGCCGTCCGGCACGGCCGGATCCATCAGCACCTGCCAGCGGGGCAGCTCGCGGCCGAGCGCCTGAGAGAGTTCCTCCATGCGCGGGTACTGCACCAGCCGCGGCCAGCCGGTCGCAGGCGGCGCCTTGAGCCAGATGCCCGGCTTCGGCAGCTCGTCGATGCGGCCGACGACCGTGCGCTTTCCGCCGTCCACGGCGACGGCGGGCAGGGTACTGCGCGTCGGGCCCCAGGGCAGCCAGCCGCGATTGACCAGCACGGCGCTGCCGTCGTCCAGTACCAGCGGCGTCAGGACCTGCAGGCCGGCGACGCTCTCGTGACTCATGTTGTCGAGCAGGAACTGCCGCTCCGTATCGTAGTGGCCGCGCAGCGTCACGCGCTGGTAGCGCGGTGCGTCCGCCGGCAGACGGCGCCACTCCAGGGCGGGGCCGCCGCCGGCGAAATCCGCCGCCAGCGCGCGCTTTTCCGCGGCGCGGCCGAGCTGCCAGCTGCCCGCCGTCGCGAACAGGGCGACCGCCGCCAGCGTCAGGACCGTGGGCACGGGGCGGGGGGCAAAACGCGATCGGCGGAAATTCAGCACCGGGCTATACTCGCGCATCCGCCAGGACGGGATCGAATCATGACGGGCGTGAAGTGGCTGGTTCTGCTCATCTTCTTTGCAATCGTGCTGAGCCTCGCCTCGGCCATGGTGCAGCTCGTGCACGACCACAAGGGCGAGACACGGCGCATGGTTCGCGCGCTAACCGTGCGCATCGGCCTGTCGATCCTGCTGTTCATCGTGCTGTGGTGGACCTGGAAGATGGGCTGGATCGAACCGCACGGCGTCGGCGGCTGAGGCCGGGGTCAATGATACGGCAACGGCGTCGCGCATGAATCCGCAGCCGCCGCATCCAGCAGGCCGCGACCCGGAGCCGGGGCCGACGGAGGTCCGCGGCTACTTCGTGCAGGTCCCGCTGCCGCGCGCGGAAGACCGGCTCGACCTGCGCGCGATCTGGCGCCACGTCGTCGACCAGCGGCTGATGATCGCGCTGTTCGTCGTCGTCCCGATGGTGCTGGCGGCGCTCGCCGTGTCGCTGATGCGGCCGGCCTACGAGTCGGAGATCGTCCTGGTGCCCGCCGAGAGCCAGGAGACGGCCGGAGGCCTTGCGGCGCTGACCAGCCAGCTCGGCGGAATCGCCTCGATGGTCGGCATCAGCGCGCCGCCGAGTTCGACCAAGGAACAAACGATCGCGATCCTCGAGTCCCGCGCGTTCACCGAGGCCTTCATCGAGAGCGAGAACCTGCTGCCGGTCCTGTTCTGGAAGCAATGGAACGCGGAAGCGGGCAAGTGGGTGCCCGACTGGCGGGGCCGGATCCCGAAGCTGGCGGACGGGGTGGAACTGTTCGACGACATGATCCGGACCGTCAGCGACGACCCGAGCACGAATCTCGTCACGCTGCGGATCGAGTGGTATGACCGCGAACTCGCCGCGCGCTGGGCGAACCTGCTGGTCGAGCGGCTCAACGACGACGTGCGCAAGCGGGACATCGCGGAGGCCCAGCGCAGCATCGAGTTCATCAGCCGGGAGCTGGACAGGAGCGACAAGGTCGAGCTCCGCCAGGGCCTGTACGGCCTGATGCAGCGGCAACTGGAACGTATCGTGATGGCCAACGTCCGGGAGGACTACGCCTTCAAGATCCTGGACCCGGCGTTCGTGGCCGAGGCGGACGATCCCGTCTGGCCGAGGAAGATCGCCACCATCGCCGCGAGCGGCGTGCTCGGTCTCGTGCTCGCGATCGTCGCCGTGGCGATGCGGGTTTCCTGGCAGGCGAGGCCCGGGGGCTAGCACGCTCCGTGCCCCGGCGGCGCGCACCGCATGAACAAGCGGCTGGTCATCTACATCGCGTGCATCCTGCTGCTCGAGTGGTTCAGCCTGGTCAACGCCTTTGTCGTCGACCTCAAGGGCGCGTCCATCGACGCCGCCAAGTTCCATGACGCGGCCGTCGCATGGACGCACTTCGGCAGCTTCGGTTTCGCCATTGACTCCGCGTTCTATTCCCAGTTGCTCGGCTTCCTGTACCTTTTGTTCGGCAGGTCCGAGTTCGTCGGTGCCCAGCTCAGCGTCGTGGCGCTGGCCGTCGGCGCCGTGTACTTCGAGCGCGTGCTCGCCATGTTCCGCGTCGAGCGTACGTACTGGTGGGTCATCCCGTTCCTGCTGTGGCCCTCGCTCGTGACGCGCGGGACGACCACGATGCGCGAGCCGCTGCTGATCTGCCTGACGGTGCTGATCGTCTACAACCTGCTGCGCTTCCAGCAGGACAGGCGCCAGGCGCATGCGTTCTGGGCGATCGCCGCCTGCCTGGGCGCCGCGCTGTTCCACAAGGCCTACGCGGTCGTGACGCTCGCGATCGTGCCGTACGTGCTCTTTTTCGTGATGCAGCAGCAGGGCAGGTTCTACCGCTCCGGCGTCTTCTATGCCCGGCTGGGCCTCGGCATCCTGTTCGCGGCCATGCTGTTCGTCGTCTACCGGGACTTCTCGAACATCCGCGGCCTCGAGCCGGCGCTGGCGCTGATGTCGGGTGACGTCGAGTACATGCAGTCGGTCGTCGAATCGAAGACCGGGAAGGCGGCCCGCGCGACCTATTCGGTAGGCCTGGACTTCAGCTCGGTCGGCGCGATCTTCGCATCCTATCCGCTGGTGTTCGTGTACTACGTCTTCAGCCCGTTTCCGTGGATGGTCAGCTCGGCCTACGACGCCTACGCGGCCCTCGAGGGCGCATTCCGCCTGTTCGGCTTCCTGTGTTTCGCGGCGGCGTACCGCAAGGCGGCGATCGACCGCAGGAGCCTGCGGCTGGTGTTCGTCGTGCTGCTGGCGATCCTCGCCGTCTGGGCGGCCGGTACGGTCAACTACGGCACCGCTTCGCGGCACCACACGACGACGATCTGGTTCTTCCTGCTGTTCATCGCGCTGGCATTCAGGAAGGAAACGGTCACGGCCTGCCGGCTGCTGGCGGCGCGCGCGTGACCCCGGCGCCGACCGTCGCGATCCTCGCCAACCGGGGATTCGCGATCACGAATTCGCGACTGCCGCTCATCGCGCGGATGCGCGAGGCCGGCTGGCGGGTGCTGCTCGTCACCGCGGACGATGCCCACGCGCGGCAGGTCGAGTCGCTCGGCGCGACGCTCGAGACCGTGGAGTTCCACCGGGGCGGGCTGTCGCCGCTGCGCGACCTGCGCACGCTGGCGCGCCTCACCAGGCTATTCGCGCGGCACCGCCCCGACCTGGTCCACTTCTTCCATTCCAAGCCGGTCATGCTCGGCAGCCTCGCGATCGCCGCGGTCCCGGGCTGGCGGCCGAAGGTCGTGAGCACGATCACCGGGCTCGGGTACGCCTATCTTGCCGGCGGCATCGACTGGATCGCCGCTTCGGCAGGCTATCGCGCGCTGACGAGGCGTTCGGACGCGGTCATCTTCCAGAACCGGGACGACCTCGACGTCTTCGTGCGGCGCGGATGGGTGCGCGCGGAGAAGGCGACGCTGATCGAAAGCTCGGGCGTCGATACGGCGAAGTTCGCGCCGCGCCCGGGTGCGCGCAGGACGGTCGTGATGGTCAGCCGGCTGCTGCGCCAGAAGGGCGTGCAGGAATACCTGGACGCGGCGCGTGCCGTCGCCGCGCGGCATCCCGAAACCGAGTTCCTGCTGGCCGGCGAGATCGAGGCCGGGCACGCGGACGGGATACCGGAGGAGGAGATCCTGCGCGGCGCGCGCGATGCCGGGGTCCGGTACCTCGGCTACGCGACCGACGTGCCGGGACTGCTGGCGTCAGCCCGGATGCTCGTGTTTCCCTCGTACTACCGCGAGGGCCTGCCGCGCATCGTGATCGAGGCCGCAGCGTGCGCGGTGCCGGCGGTCGCAGCGAACGTGCCGGGCAGCCGCGACGCGATCGAGCACGGCGTGACGGGCCTTCTCGTTCCGCCGCGCGACCACGGCAAGCTCGTCGAGGCGATCTGCGCGCTGCTGGACGATGACGGGCGGTGCCGGGCGATGGGCCAGGCGGCGCGCGGCAAGGCGCTGGCGGAGTTCGACCTGCGGCTGATCACGGAACGGCAGCTGGACGTCTACCGCTCGCTGCTGGGGGCGACGCTCGCGGGCGCCGGAACCGCCTAGGGACTGTCCACGCTACAGGGGGCGCCCGCGTGCCGAGGGCGTGACGAACGGCAGCGGGACGATGCCGAATCGCGCGTGGACGATACCGGCGAGCACGAGGTTCGGCACGGCGATCGCCAGGAAGTAGGCGACGGCGAGGCCGGTCAGGCCCCACGCGGCGTACAGCGCCCAGTACAGCAACGCGGCGCCCAGGGTCTCGGCTACCGCGCTGACCTGCAGCACGCGTTGACCGCCCAGGTACATCAGGATCACGCGCACCGGGCCGGTCAGCGCATTGACGAGCTGGGCGGCGAGCGGCAGCACGTAGAGGAACGGGTTGTCCACCTCGATCCACGCCATCACCCGGTCCATGAAGACGAGATAGAGCAGGAAGATCCCGAGCCCGGTCGCGTACTGGAACAGGAAGGTCTGCCGCATCGCGCGGTCGAAGCGAGCGTGATCCTTCGCCAGCCGCCGGCCGATCGCACCCGCCGGCAGCAGGATGTTGATGAACGTCAGGTTGAAGGCGATGACGAGCGCGAGGCGCTCGACGACCCGGAACTGGCCGATCAGGTCGTGCGCGACGAAAAGCGCGAGGAACGAGATGAAATAGACCGAGCTGAATGTCGTGAAGAAGTTGATGACGAAATAGCGCCGCGAGTAGCCGCGTGCCAGGCGCGCGACTCGGGCCGGCACGCCGCCGGCCGCCGCGGCGGACCGCGTCCGCGGCGTTCCGCGCAGGATGCGCACCAGCCCCGACGCAGCCAGCAGGACCGCGACCGCGAAGTAGGTGGCGTAGACGTCGAGCGGGACGCCGAGCGCGAAGCATGCGGCCAGCACGAACGCCGTCACCGCGACGGAAAAACCGGGTTGCTGGACGGTCGCGGCGGTCGTCCTGCCGGTGCCCGTGAAGTAGCCGGCGGCCAGCGACGAGAGCGCGACCACGGTCGGCAGCAGCAGGAGCTGGACGATCGTGCCGGACGCCGGCGCCTGCGGGATCGTTGCGAGGTACACGAGGACGTTCAGCAGCCCGGTCAGCGGTAGCCAGAGGACGATCGAGCGGGCGTAGGACCGGAACAGCGGCAGCGCGTGGCCCGATGCCCTCTGGCGCACGGCGAACAGCGTGAGCGTACGGTCGAACCCCTGCCGCGAAACCAGCGAGGCCAGCATCGTGTTCGAGATGAACACGGCGAACAGGCCGACGGCCGCCGGGCCGTACGCCTTCAGCAGGAACAGTGAAATGACGATCTGGCCCGCGGCGGTCGCTACCCGCGCCACGAGCGTCAGCAGGAGGTCGCGTTTGCGTTTTTCGGCGATCAGTCCAGCCCGGACTTGTTGTTCTTGAACACGTTGCCGTCGCGGAACAGCGCCATGTCGTCGAACCGGCCGCGCCAGTTGGGCGCGCGGTTGTTGGTGAAGATGACCTTCTGCCCCTGCTTGCCGCGATCGACTCCCTTGATGAGGTTCTGGCGGAACGGCGGGTTCGCGCGGACGGCGAAGCCGTTGCCGTCGAAGGTGATCGGCGCGTTGGTCGCGAGGCCGAAGATCGTCTCGATGCGTGCCTCGCCGCGGAACTCGTTGTTGCGGAACACGTGTCCGCCCTTCTGCTTGGTCTGGAACTTCACGTTGTTCGTGAAGGTGCAGTCCTCGACGACGCAGTTGACGGCGTTCGTGGAGATCTGCAGGTCCTTGTTCTGGTTGCCCTCGAACCCGACGCCGCGGATCCTCACGACCGCCGGCAGGTCGTTGTTGAGTCCCTCGACGTCGATGCCGGCGCCGGGGTTGTTGCGGATGTCCTCCGGCCAGCTGCCGCCGTCCGCGACGCGGCCGCCGACGATCGACACGTAGCCGTCAGGGCCGAAGTCGACGGTCGGCACCACGGACACGCAGTTCCTCCGCGCGCGAACGTACGTCCCGCCGCTCGAACTTCCAGGCGCGGCGATCATCAGGCAGTCGGTGCCCCAGTTCTCCGCGTGCACGCCGTCCAGCTGCCAGCCCGGGCCGGCCATGAACAGGCCGTACTCGCTGCCGCCGAATCCGGATGACGCCGGCCCGCGCTCGACTTTCCGCGCCTGCAGGTTGCCGAGCATCCTGCCGCCGGTCAGCCGGCAGCCGGGGCCGTAGAACTGCCAGCCCGCGGCGAAACAGTCCTGGTCGTCGCCGCCCTTCGCGGTCCGGCGCCAGGGGAAATCCGGCGCGACGATGAACTCCGCACCGGTCGCGTCGATGTGCACGTTGCCGCGGGTCACGGGCGGGATCCCCTCGACGATGCCGGTCACCCGTGGCCGGTTGTAGGACCGGGTCAGCCGCGGTCCGCCGGTGATGACGTAGCGCTTGCTGCAGCGCACGCTGCAGGCGCCCGTGCCGGGCCGCGCGTTGATGGCCTCGACCAGCCGGGCGAATGCCGCGCCGTCGGAGGTCACGCCGTCGCCGCGCGCGCCGAACATCTCGGGCGTCAGCACGTCGTCGCCTTGCGCGGCAAATCCGGCGGCGGGCAGCGCGCCCGCGCATGACAGCAGCCAGAGGAATTCCCGTCTCGAAGTCGACATGGCGGTATCCGGTGATCGGCGGGGCTATCTAACAACAATTGCGGCCGGCAGACAAACGCCGGAACGCAGGCTGGCCGGGCCGGTGGAGCGCCCGGCCGGGACTGTGCGAAAATCGCCGATGGGACTCGCGGCGAGTCCGCGGGATTCCGTCATTACCTTCCAGAAGATACTGATCATCGGCGCGCCGCGCTCCGGCACGAACCTGCTGCGGGACCTGATGGCCCGCCTCGACGGGGCCGGCACCTGGCCCTGCGACGAGATCAACCACGTGTGGCGACACGGCAACATCCGCCATCCCTCCGATGCGCTGCCGCCAGGGCTCGCGAGGCCCGAAGTCAGGCGCTACATCGCCGGCGTGTTCACGCGGCTCGCGGCGCGCCGCGGCCTGGACACCGTGATCGAGAAGACCTGCGCGAACTCACTGCGCGTGCCGTTCGTGGACCGCGTCATCGACGACGCGAAGTACGTGTTCATCGTCAGGGACGGCGTCGACGCCGCCGCGTCCGCGGCGAAGCGCTGGCACGCGGGACTCGACCTCGGTTACCGCCTGCGAAAGGCGCGCTTCGTGCCGCCGACGGACGTTCCCTACTACCTGCTCCGGTTCCTCGGCAACCAGCTGCAGCGCCTCGGTGCGCGCGGGAGGCCGGCGAACACCTGGGGCCCGGTGTTCGACGGCATGGCCGAGGCGCAGCGCGGGGCGGCGACCATCGGCGTCTGCGCGCGGCAATGGCGCGCCTGCGTCGAGGCAGCATCTGCGGCGCTCGCCGGGCTGCCGGCCAGCCGCGTCCACCGCGTGCGCTACGAGGACTTCGTCGGCGACCCGGTGCGGGAGTTCCGCAGGATCGCGGAGTTCGCCGGCAAGCCCATGTCCGAGCAGCTCGCGGACCACCTGCGCAGGGAGGTGAGCGGCGCCAGCCGCGGCCGCGGCCGCACGGAGCTGACCCGCGAGGAGCTCGACGTGGTGCTCGGCATCGAGGGACCGGCGCTGGCGGCGCACGGCTATGCCTGAGCCGCTGCCGCAGATTCCCCGCGCGGCGCAGGCCGTGAAGAGGCTCCTGGATATCGGCGCGTCGCTCTCCGGGCTGCTGCTCACGGGCTGGATCATCGTGCTCGCGGCACTGGTCGCGCGCCTGGAGACGGGCGAGCCCGGCATCTTCGTGCAGTCCCGCATCGGCCGGCACGGCCGGCCCTTCGACCTGTACAAGATCAGGACCATGAACTCGGCCGCCGGGAAGGCCACGACCGTCACCACCCGCGACGACCCGCGTATCACGAGGTCGGGCCGGTTCTTCCGCAGGACGCGGATCGACGAGCTGCCGCAGCTCTACAACGTGCTCGTCGGCGAGATGAGCCTCGTCGGCCCGCGCCCGGACGTCGCCGGCTTCGCCGATCGCCTCGAGGGCGCCGAACGTGCGATCCTTTCGCTGCGGCCGGGCATCACCGGTCCCGCGACGCTCGCGTTCCGCGACGAGGAGGCGCTGCTCGCCGGAGTCGGGGACCCGGAGGCCTACAACCGGGACGTCGTCTATCCGGAAAAGGTCCGCATCAACCTCGACTACATCCGGCACTATTCGCTGCGCAACGACCTCAGGTACATCTTCAGGACCCTGTTCGGCTGAACCCATGCTCGATACCCCGTTCTCCCCCTGGCCCTGCTTCACCGAGGAGGAAATCCGCGCGGTTTCGGAAGTCCTGGCGTCGAACCGTGTCAACTACTGGACCGGAGGCCAGTGCAAGGCGTTCGAGCGCGAATATGCCGAGTGGACCGGCGCGCCGCACGCGATCGCCGTGATGAACGGCACGGTCGCCATCGAGATGGCGTTGCGTGCCGCGCAGGTCGGCCGCGGGGACGAAGTCGTGGTCACGCCGAGAACCTTCATCGCATCCGTGTCGGCCGTCGTCAGCGTCGGCGCGACGCCGGTGTTCGCGGACGTCGACCGCGATTCGCAGAACATCGACGCGGCGTGCGTCGCCAGGGTCGTGACGCCGAGGACGCGCGCCATCGTCTGCGTGCACCTGGCCGGCTGGCCGTGCGACATGGACGCGATCGGCGCGCTCGCGGCAGAGCACGGCCTGTGCGTCATCGAGGACTGCGCGCAGGCCCACGGCGCGCGCCATCGCGGCCGCGCGGTCGGGACCATCGGCGACATCGGCGCCTGGTCGTTCTGCCAGGACAAGATCATCACCACCGGCGGCGACGGCGGGATGATCACGACCGGCGACCGCGCGTTGTGGTCCCGCATGTGGTCGGACAAGGAGCACGGCAAGTCCTGGGCCGCCGTGCACGAGCATGAGCACGCGCCGGGATACCGGTGGCTGCACGAGTCGTTCGGATCGAACTACCGCATGACGGAGATGCAGGCGGCCCTGGGACGCATCCAGCTGGCCCGCATGCCGGCGTGGCACGCCGCGCGCGCAGCCAATGCCGCGCAGCTTTGCGCGGCGGCGCGGTCCGCGCCGGGGTTGCGGGTGCCGGCCGTGCCGGAGCACGTCGAGCACGCCTGGTACAAGTGCTACGTGTTCGTGGAGCCCGGGCGCCTGAAGCCGGGCTGGGACAGGGACCGCGTCATCCGCGAGATCGTCGCGCGGGACGTGCCGTGCTACCACGGCAGCTGCTCGGAGGTTTACCTCGAGAAGGCCTTCGACAATACTGGTTTCAGGCCCGGGAAGAGACTGCCGGTGGCGAGGGAGCTCGGCGAGACCAGCCTCATGTTCCTCGTGCACCCGACGCTCACGCAGGCGGAGATCGACCGGGCCTGCGCGGCCTTGACCGACGTGATGGCCCTGGCGGCTGCCTGACCGGCCGGCCATGCAGGACGCGCGCGACATGGGCGCCAAGGTGGCCGGCCTGGTGATCGGATGCCGCAAGTGCGGCACGACGTGGCTCTATGAGAATTTCCTCGCCGACCCGGACGTCTGCGTCAGCCGCAAGGTCAAGGAGAGCGGCTTCTTCGCGCGCGCGGGCGTGGGCGACGACGCGTACTACGAGAGCCTGTTCCCGGAGTCGCCGGGCCGGCGCGTCGAGGTCGATTCGTCGCTCGTCTATTCGGACGAGTCGCCGGCCAGGATCATGGCGTACAACCCGCAGATGAAGCTCGTCCTGGTGATCCGCGATCCCGTCGAGTACGCGGTCTCGAGATATCTGCACATGCAGCGGAAGGACCAGCTGCCGCCGGCGCGGATCCCGGACCTGGTCGCCAGCGACGGCGTCCTGCGCAGCGAGCTCGACTACGCGGCAATGCTGGCAAGATTCGAGCGGTTCCGCGCGCAGGGCAGCCTGCTCGTCGTTCCCTACAGCCTGCTTGCGTCCGACCCGGCGACCTTCTACCGCACGGTCAAGGGCCACCTGGTCGGCCGGAACGGGAGCGGCTTCCAGCCGAAAGCGGAGCGGGTCAACGTGTCGCGCACGAGTGGCTGGGCGCGGGTGCGGGGCATGCTGTCGCGCGCCGCGAATGCGGCACGCCGGCGCAGGCTCCACGGCGTCGTCAACCTGGCGAAGCGGTTCGGGCTGCACAGGCTGCTGGAGAAACCCGTGGACGCAGGGCAACTCGCGGCCCTGCGCGAGAGCGTGTCGCGGGCGGTCGCCGCGAGCCACGGCGCATCGGTGGAGCTGTACCGGCAGATCGAGCGGCAGTACGCCGCCGGCCCGGACTGACATGGCGCGGACAACGCGATGAGCGCTGACGACGCCTGCCTGTCGGACCGGGTGCTGCTGCACATCGGCTACCACAAGACGGCCACGACCTGGTTCCAGTCGCAGTTGTTCCCGCGCGCGGACCTCGGGTTCAGCGCCTTGAGCGACCGCAGCCTCGTGCACCGCGCCCTGTGCGTCCCGCACGCGCTCGCCGGCGACGGGGGCGACGCGATCCGCCGGGTCGTGGCCGAGGCGAACGAGGCCACGGGACGCGGGCGCCAGTTCGTGATTTCCCACGAGCGCCTGTCCGGCTACCCGGCGAGCGGCGGTTTCGATGCCGGGCTGCTGGCGGAGCGGCTCAAGCGGCACTTCCCGAATGCACGGGTGTTCTGCCTGTTTCGCGAGCAGCGTGCGATGATTCTCTCCGCGTGGCGGCAGCAGGTGGTCGATGGCGGCGGTCTTTCCCTGGGGCACTTCATCGACCCGCCGGAGCCGGATATCCGCCGCATGCCTTCGTTCGATCCCGCGATGTACCGGTACACGCACCTGCTGGCGCGGCATCGCGCGCTGTTCGGCGCACAGAACGTGCTGTTCCGCCCCTACGAGGAGTTTCGCGAGCGGCCGGAGGCCGTGCTGTCCGGACTCGCCGGGCTGCTCGGCAGCGGGCCGCTGCAGGAAGCGGCGCGCGGCCTGGCGTCCGGCATGACGACGCCCAACCCCAGCCTCACGGCGCCGGTCCTGCAGCTGCAGCGGTTCCTGAACATCCACTTCGCGCGGACGCAGCTCTCGCCGGACTGCCTGGTCGACCTCGGCGCGAGGCCGATCCGGGCGTTCGCGCGGGCGATCGACCACGGGATCGGCAGGCGCCTGTTCCGCGCAGCCGATGCGCGCAGCCGGCGGCGGGCCCACGCGAGGATCGCGGATCGCTTCGGCGCGTACTTCGACGAGGACAATGAACGGCTTTCCGCCCTGGTCGGCGTGGAGCTTGCGGAACTTGGCTACCGCGTCGGCGGCCAGGGGAGGGCGGACGCGTGAAAGCCGGGTTGCGATCCATCGCGGTCAAGGCCCGCGACCTTGCGCGGGATGCGCGGAACGTCATGGGCCTGAAGTCGTCGTTCCTGGCGTCGAAGCGCCGCGGCGACATCCACAAGCGCCTGGCCGGGCTCGAGCCGCTGCTGGAGGCCGCGCACGGCGCGACCCTGCTGGACCTCGGCTGCTTCGACGGCCTGATCGCCTACGAGTTCTTCCGCTCGGGGGCGAGGCTCGTGCACGGGATCGACAACGACGCCCGGCACCTGGAAACCGCCGGCCGCATCTTCGGCCAGGCCGACATTCCCTCCCGGTTCGCGCATGCGGACCTGCGCAAGGCGCAGGCCGTTGCGCGCGCGCTGGGCGACGACGGCCTCGCGCGGTACGACATCGTCCTGTTCCTCGGCGTGTTCCAGCACATCTTCAGGTCGATGAGCGGCGCGCGCAGGAAGGAACTGGTTGCCGACGTCGTCGGCCGCACCGGGTCGCTGCTCGCGGTCCGCATCCCGGACGACGTGTGGGGCGACTTCGAGCGCCTGTTGCCGCACGGAGAACTGCAGCTGATCCGGACCGTGCCACAGGCCGGGCACGTCGGGGAGTTGCGCATTTACCGCCGCGCGTGAGGCGCCGCGGCGGGCGCGGTCAGGGCGCTTCCTGCGCCAGCGCACGAATCGACGGCAGGTTCCGCCAGCGACCGCCGACGTCCATGCCGAACCCGAACACGAACCGGTCCGGCACGCGGATGCCGGTGAAGTCCGCCACGACGACCGGCGGCTCGGCGCGGATCTTGACGGCGAACGCGGCAAGCAGCACGGCGCTCGCCCCGAGTTCGAGGAGCCGCGAGCGGATCGCGAGCAGCGTCTGGCCCTCGTCGAGGATGTCGTCGAGCAGGAGCACCGTGCGGCCGGTGACCGACTCCTGCGGCCCCGCGATCCAGACCAGCTCGCCGCCCCGCGTCTCGCGCCCGTAGCGGCGCACGTGCACGTAGCTGATGTCGAGCGCGAACGGCAGCCGCGGCAGCAGCTGGCCCGCGAACACGAGTCCTCCGTTCAGCACGGTGATGACGAGCGGATCCCGGCCCTCGAGCCTGGCGGTGATGTCGCGGGCCATGCGGTCGAGGGCGGATTGCACCGCATCGGCACTCACGATCTCGTCGGAGCGCGGAACGTCCTGGGTCATGCGCGGATTTTACGGCGTTTCAGGGGCGGATGACGCAGCGGACATCGTCGCGGAAGGCCTCGAGGCCGTCCAGCACGCCGTTGATCGACGCCGCCTCGAGCGGCAGGACCCGCGTGATGGCCTGGCGGAGGTCGAGTTCGCCGCGGGCGATGAACCGCATGAGCTCGCCGATCTCCGAGGCGAGGTGGTCGGAGACGCCGATGATCTCGGCCTCGCGGCCGAGGATGTCGCGGTAGGGCGCGACCGAGAGACGTTCCCGGGTGAGGCCGGCGAGGGCCGCGCGGCCCTGGGGCGCGAGCGACTGCACGGCCTGTTCCATCGCGCGGGCCGAGCCTATCAGCTCGAGCGCGACATCGACTCCGCGGCCGGCGGTCGCCGCGCGGATGGCCTGCGCGGGGTCGCCGGCCGCCGCGTCGACCGGGACCGCGCCGAGCCGCTTCGCCAGCGCGAGTTTCGCCGGGTTGACGTCCACCGCGTAGACGGCGCTTGCGCCGAGCGCGCGGGCGAGCTGCACCGCGGAGACGCCGAGCCCGCCGATGCCGAATACCGCGACGGCCTCGCCCGCCGCGACGCGGGCCTTGCGCAGCGCGTGCAGCGCGGTCGCCGAGGAGCACATAAGGATCGCGCCCTGTTCGAAGGGAATCGACTCCGGCAGCGGGTGGGCATTGCGGGCCGGCACGCGGATGAATTCCGCATAGCCGCCGTCGCGATCCTTGCCGATCATTTCTCCGGTCGCGCAGAACTGCTCGCGGCCCGCGCGGCAGTCGTGGCATTCGCCACAGGTGACGAGGTAGTGCAGGCAGACCCGGTCGCCGACGCGCGGCGACGCGACGTCCGCGCCGACCGCCGCGACCACGCCGGCGACCTCGTGGCCGAGCGTGAGCGGGTGGCGGGTGGAGCCGACTCCGGAACGGTAGTGCGCGTCCGAGTGGCAGACGCCGGCGGCCTTCACCTGCACCAGCAGCTCACCGGGGCCGGGCACGGGCAGTTCGAGCACCGCGTCCTCCAGCTGCCTGCCGGGCGCCGCCAGTCGGACCGCGCGGTATGTCTGCCGGGGTTTCGCCATGCCGCCATCTTACGGAGGGGTCAGACCCCTTGAAATCGAGAGAATGCGATAGCGTCAAACCTCATCGATCATCAAGGGGTCTGACCCCTCCGTAGCTCCGTTTCGACGAAGCGGCCTCTCCGTGCGCCGGACCGTTGCCGGCCGCAATCCCGGCGCAACCTTCGGTTCCTAGAATGGGCTGCGGAAGGGCGTCCGCAACCATTCTGGCCGCCGTCGCATCCGATCTACAGGCAGGGAGGCGTTCGTGAACCTGACCGAAAGAGCGCTGAAGAGCCCGATCGGCGTCGCCGTCGGCGTGGGCGTCATCGTCGTGCTGGGCCTGGTCGCGCTCATCCGCCTGCCGGTGCAGCTATTCCCCGACATCGAGGAGCCGGTGATCACGATCTTCACCGGCTGGCGCGCAGCCGCGCCCGCCGAGGTCGAGTCCGAGCTGATCGAGCCCCAGGAGCAGGCGCTGCGCGGGCTGCCGGGCCTGCAGCAGATCCAGTCCTTCGCCAACCCGGGCGGCGCGTTCATCAACCTCGAGTTCGCGATCGGCTCAGACATGGGCCGCACGCTGATCGACGTCATCGCGCGCATGAACCAGCTGCCGCCGCCGCCGCGCGACGCGGACGCACCGCGCATCTCGCTCGGCGAGAACTTCGGCGGCGGTCCGAACGAGACCCTGTCCTGGTTCTTCGTGCAGCTGCAGCCCGGTACGCCGGGTCCGGTCGAGAATTACCGGCGCGAGGTCGAGGACCTGTTCCGCTCGCGCATCGAGTCCATCCCGGGCGTCGGCACCGTCACCGTCAACGCCGGCGCGCCCGACGAGCTGCGCATCGCCTTCGATCCCTATCGCGCCGCGGAGCTCGGCATCCCGATCCCCGCGATCGTGGGCGTGGCCGGAAGTGCGGACGACGTCTCCGGCGGCTTCGCGGAACTCGGGCGACGGCAGTACACGCTGCGCTTCGCGGGCCGTTACCACCCCGACCAGCTCGGCGAGCTGGTGCTCGACTGGCGCGACGGGCGCCCGGTGCGCCTCGCCGACGTCGCGACGATCTCCGTCGAGCGCGGCGACCGCAACTCGCTCTCGGTGCAGAACAACAACCCGGCGATCGCCGTTCAGATCCTCAAGGAGTCCGGGGCCGACGTGCTGGCGACGCTGAACGCCGTGAAGGCGGAGGTCGCGGCGCTGCGCGAAGGCCCGCTCGCCGAAATGGGCCTCGCGATCGAGCAGTCGTTCGACCCTTCGGTCTTCATCAACCAGGCGCTCGGCCTGGTGACCGGCAACCTGGTGGCCGGCGTGATCCTCGCCATCGGCGTGCTGTGGCTGTTCCTGCGGCAATTCCGCTCGACCCTGCTGGTCGGCGTCGCGATCCCGGTCAGCGTGCTCGCGACCGTGCTGGTCATGATGGTCACGGGGCACTCGCTCAACGTGATCTCCATCGCCGGCATCGCCTTCGCGGTCGGCATGACGCTCGACGCCGCGACCATCGTGCTCGAGAGCATCCTGCTGCGCCGGGAGCGGGGCATGCCGCCGGCCCAGGCCGCGCTCGAAGGCGCGACGCGGGTGTGGCCCGCGCTGTTCGCCTCGACGCTGACCACGATCATCGTCTTCCTGCCCGTGATCTTCATGAACAACGTCGAGGGCCAGCTTTTCGCGGACCTCGCGCTGACGATCTCGGTCGCGATCGCGATGTCGCTGGTCATGGCGATGACCGTCCTGCCAGTCGCCGCCGCGCGCTGGCTGAAGCCGACCGCCGCGACGCAGAAGGCCGCCGAGTGGCCGCGCCGGCTGGGCGAGCGCATGGCCGCGCTGACCGACAGCCCGCGCCAGCGCAGGATCACGATCGCCGCCTGCCTGGTCGCGCCCGCGGCGCTCACCTGGCTCCTGCTGCCGCCGATCGACTACCTGCCGCCGGTCAAGCGCGACGCCATCGACGGGTTCTTCCAGTTTCCGCCCGGCATGAACGTCGACGCCATCGAGGCCGAGGTGGTGAACCCGATGGTCGAGCGCCTGAAGCCCTACATGGCGGGCGAGAAGGAGCCGGCGCTCAAGAACTACTACATCCTGATCTGGCCGAACGGCGGCGGGTCGATCGGCGTGCGCCCGCTCGACCCCTCGAAGATCGACGAGCTCGGGCGCGTCGTCAACGAGGAGATCACGTCCGGCTTCCCGGACCTCAACGTGTTCGCGCAGCAGGGCAACCTGTTCGGCGGCTTCGGCGACGGGCGCAACATCGAGGTGCGGCTGCAGTCCGCGGACTTCGACGCGCTGCTCGCGACCGCGCGCGCCGCGGAGAACGTGATCCGGGAGAAGATGCCGGGCGCCCAGGTCCAGACCTTCCAGGACCTCGAGCTCTCCGAGCCGGAACTGCGGCTCGTGCCGGACGACCGGCGCATCAGCGAGTCCGGCTGGACGCGCGCGAACGTCGCCACGGTCGTGCGTGCGCTCGGCGACGGTATCTGGGTCGGCGAGCACTTCGACGGCGAGCGCCGCCTCGACATGATCCTGAGAGCCCAGGGGTGGGACAGCCCGGACGCGCTCGCCGCCGTGCCGGTCGCGACGCCGACCGGCGGCGTCGTGCGGCTCGGCGAGCTGGTTTCCATCGAGCCCACCGTCGCGTCGACGGGACTGCGGCGCGTGGACGGCCGTCGCACGATCGGCATCAACGTCATCGCGCCGCCGGGCGTCTCGCTGCAGCAGGCGATGCGCCAGCTCGAGACGGTCGTGGACCCGGCGATCCGCCCGCTGCTGCCGCCGGACGGCGGCATCCGCTACGCCGGGGATGCCGGCAGCCTCGAGACCGCGCTCGCCGACATGCGCGTCAACATCTCGCTCGCCCTG
>Ga0075304_1000048_pt1 | contig 31659 bp, 30 predicted proteins | sample Joice_CattailNLA_FD_120067 | JGI IMG/M metagenome (GOLD analysis project Ga0075304, IMG submission 120067) | Natural and restored wetland microbial communities from the San Francisco Bay, California, USA, that impact long-term carbon... | ecosystem: Environmental > Terrestrial > Soil > Wetlands ... | reverse complement strand
GCATGCGGGGGGCGGGCATCCCGGTGGAGTTCTCGAAGGGCGAGTTCGGCAAGGGTCAGCACGAGATCAACATCACCTACGCCGACGCGCTCACGACGGCCGACTATCACGTGCTCTACAAGCACGGGGTCAAGGAGATCTGCGCCGCCAACGGCGTGGCCGCCACGTTCATGGCGAAGTGGACGATGGACGAGGCGGGCTCCTCGTGCCACATGCATTCGAGCGTGTGGAACGCGAAGGGCACGAAGTCGCTGATGTACGACGAGAAGGGCGAGCACCACCTCTCCGAGACCTACCGCCACTACATGGGCGGTCTCATGGCAACCGCGCGCGAGATGTCGTTCATGTTCGCGCCGTTCGTGAACTCGTACAAGCGCTACCAGCTCGGCTCGTGGGCGCCGACGGCCATCGTGTGGAGCCGCGACAACCGCACGTGCGGGTTCCGCACCGTCGGCGAGCACACCGGCGCGCGTGTGGAGAACCGCATCCCTGGGGGCGACGTGAACCCCTACCTCGCGTACGCGGCGACGATCGCCGGAGGGATGTACGGCCTCGAGAACGAGATCGAGCCGCCCGCGATGTTCAAGGGCAACGCGTACGAGGCCAAGCGGGTGCCGAGGGTGCCGACGAGTCTTCACGAGGCGATCGACGTGTTCCGCAGGAGCAAGGTCGCCAAGGAAGCGTTCGGCGACTTCGTGTTCGGGCACCTGCTGAACACGGCCGTGCAGGAGCAGGCGATCTTCGACAACCTCTGCATCACTGACTGGGAGATGACCAGGTACTTCGAACGCGGCTGAACGCGTACCGTCACCAGAGCCGATCGATCGAGCCCGGGAAGAGCTCGACCCGACATCCCACGATGTCGTCAACCGCCGCCCGCGCGGGCTGTGTGAAGAACGCTCCGAGCGCAACCTTGTCGAGATCGTCGCTCGGGAAGGGATCGTCCGGCGTCCCGCCGACCAGCACGGTCCCCGCCAGGAGCTGCCACCCGGCCCGCTCATAGAACCCCTGCAACGTGCGATCGGACGTGAAGAGGCCGAGGTCGTCACCTCGCGACCGGATCAGCTCGCGACCGGCACTCACGATCGCGTGACCATATCCGCGGCCCCTCAGGGCGGCGTCGGTCACCACCGTGGAGAGACCGCTCGCGACGAGGCAGCGACCACCGGGGCGGACCTCCTTCGTGAGCACGTCCAGCGCCGCTACCACCCGCTCGTCGTCGAGCAGCAAGACCGACACGGGCTGCAGCTCGGGGTCGTGCCACGGATGCGTTCCCGAAGGCTCCGTCCCCGGCCACGCCTGCTCCTGCAGCGAGACTTGCTGGACACGCCACTTCCTCGGAACATCCGCCTCAGGGAACGAGACGAGCTTCACGAGTCCGCGCCATGACGGGTGCCGACGAGCACGACGTCGACGCCGGTCTGCACGACCTCGCCGCGCTGGTTCACCACACGCACGTCCATCGTGACGATGCCGCGGTCGGGCTTCGATCGCGATCGTCGTACGTCCGTGACGGTCGATCGGGTTCGGATCGCATCGCCGGCGTACACCGGCGCGACGAATCGCCGTGACTCCTCGAGGTAGATCCCGAGTGCCCAGTCGTCGGCCGGGGTCGGCTGGCCGCTCGAGATCGAGGTGACCAGCAGGCCGTGCACGATGGGCGCGACGTACGGCGAGCCATCGGCGACGGCCGTCGGGTCGCTATGCAGCGGGTTGTGGTCGTGGGTAAGCTCGGCGAACGAGGCGACGTCGGCCGCCGTGATCGTGCGAGGTTCGCTCGCGAGTGCAAGGCCGACCTCGATGTCTTCCAGGAAGATCGGTTCTCGACGTATCGCCATCTGCATCGCGAGCCTAGCAACGGCTAGCATCGGCCCGTGAACATCGCGGTGCTCGTGAAATGGGTCCCCGAGCCCCAGGGCACGCCCACGCTCGGCCCCGACCATCTGCTCGTGCGAGAAGGTGCCGATGGCTCGCTCGACCCCGGCGACGAGTACGGGCTCGAGCGAGCCCTGCAACTGGTGGAGCGTGACGCCGGTGAGGTCATCGCGATCTCGATGGGCCCCGAGGTCGCGGCCGCGGCCGTGCAACGCGCCCTCGCGATGGGAGCCGCGCGCGGGATGCTCGTGACCGACGATGCCCTGCGCGGCGCCGACACCCTCGTCACCGCCAGGGTGCTCGCCGCAGCGATCCGCTCGGTCGATGCCGATCTCGTTGTCGCGGCGGTGGAGTCGACCGACGGGTACACGGGGACCCTTCCGATCACCGTCGCCGAGCTGCTCGGCTTGCCGAGCGTAACGTTCGTCACCTCCCTCGACGTCGTCGGGTCCGAGCTCCGCGCCGAGCGACAGACCGCCGCAGGAGCCGAGGCCGTCGAGAGCCCGCTGCCCGCGCTGGTCACTGTGACGACCGGCGTGGCGGAGCCGCGGTATCCGAGCCTCAAGGGCGTGATGGCCGCGAAATCGAAGCCTCTGGACCGCCCCTCGCTCGCAGACCTCGGTCTGACCGGCGACGATGTGAGTCCGTCGCAGACGGTCGCCTCGGTCGAGGCCGCACCGGAGAAGGCGGGGGGGCGGGTGACCGAGGCCGGACCCGAGACGGCGGCCGAGATCGCCGACCTGCTGGCCGAGGCGCGGGTGATATGAGATGGCGGGCGTGTGGATCTGGGCCGACGTAGCGCTCGACGGTGTGGCCTCGTCCGCGCTCGAGCTGCTCGCGAAGGCCCGAGCCCTCGGGGGCGACGTGTGCGCGGTGGCGCTGGGACCGGGCGCGACGGGAGCAGCAGTGACATTGGGCGAGCACGGCGCCGCTCGCGTCTACGCCTGCGACGACGAGCGCCTCGCCGAGCCGACCTCGCGCGTGGCCGCTCACACGCTCGCCGCGCTCGTCGTCGAGCACTCCCCCGACCTCGTGCTGCTCCCCTCGTCCTACCGAGGACGTGACGTCGCCGGACGTCTCCAGGCGATCACCGGCTCCACGCTCATGGCCAACGCCGTCGACCTCCCGTCGACCGACCGAGCACGCGCGGAGACCCTCGGAGGCACCACGGTCGTCGAGGTCGACCTGGGCGGTCCTGCACCCCGGCTCGTGCTGATGCGGCCTCGGTCGTTCGAGCCGTCGGCGGTGGGTGGCTCGGCCGAGGTCGTCGAGGTCGATGTGGTCGAGCCGGACGGGTTCGTCTCGACGCGCGTGCTCGAACGAACCGACACCGTCTCTGCCGGACCGAGCCTGGAGGAGGCGCGGGTCGTGCTCGCAGGAGGACGTGGGCTCGGGGGGCCCGACGGGTTCCGCATGCTCGAGGAACTCGCCGAGGCGATCGGCGGCGCCGCGATCGGCGCCTCGCGGGCCGCGGTCGACGCCGGCTGGATGCCCTACGCATCACAGATCGGGCAGACGGGCGCCACCGTCAAGCCAGAGGTCTACCTCGCGGCGGGCATCAGCGGGGCGCTGCAGCATGCCGTCGGCATGAAGGGCTCGCGGCGCATCGTCGCGATCACGAAGGACCCTGAGGCGCCGATCCTCGAGCTGGCGGACCTCGGCGTGGTCGGCGACCTCTTCCAGGTGCTGCCGGCGCTCACGGAGGAGATCCGCCGACGGACCGGGCGCTGAGCGCGGCGCTGCTCGCCGTCGCGGTCGCCGCCGCGGCGGTCCTCGCCTGGCGCCGGGCGGCCCCGCGGCTGGCCACCCTCCGCGCCGCGCGGCCCGACGAGCCGGAGCGGGCGGGTCCCGCCGGCGATCGCGCACGACGTGAGCTCATCGAGGTCGCCGGGCAACGCAAGCTCTTCCAGCGGCTCGTGCCGGGTCTGATGCACGCCGCGATCTTCTGGGGCTTCATCGTGCTGCTGCCCACGATCGTGGAGGCGGCGATCGCGATCGTGGACCGCGACGGCCATCTTCCCCCGATCGGCGACACGGCCTGGTTCGCATGGATCGTCGACGTGTTCGCCCTCGGGGTGCTCGCCGGTGTCACGGTCGCGGTGTGGATCCGCAAGGTCCAGCGTCCCGATCGCTTCCGCGGCTCGCACCTCGAGGAGGCGGACCGCATCCTGCTGATGATCACGGCGATCGTCGTCTCGTTGCTGCTGTGGCAGGCGACCCGGGTCGCGCTCGGACTCGTCGGCGTCGAGGGTCCCGTCTCCGGATGGCTCGCCGGCTCGATCGACGGCATGTCGGCCGGTTCCCTCGAGGCGGCCGAGCGGACTCTCGTCTGGCTACACCTGCTGCTCGTGCTCGCGTTCCTCGTCTACCTTCCGGGATCCAAGCACCTGCACATCGTGACGGCCGCCCCGAACGTGTGGCTCGCGAAGACCGCCCCGAGCGGTCACCTGACGCCGTTGCGCATCGATCTCGACGCTCCCGAGGAAGACCTGCGGTTCGGGGCCGCCGTCGCCACCGACCTCACGAGGAAGCAGACCCTCGACCTGTTCTCGTGCACCGAGTGTGGCCGCTGTCAGGACGTCTGTCCCGCCTGGGCCACGGGGAAGCCGCTCAGCCCGAAGCTGCTGATCATGGGTCTGCGCGATCACGTGACCGCCGTGCCGCCCGCCGGCGAGGTCGAGCTGCAGCCGCTCGTGCCGAACGCGGTGACCGACGAGGTCGTGTGGGACTGCGTCACGTGCGGCGCGTGCGTGCGGGAGTGCCCGGTCGACATCGAGCACGTCGACACGATCGTCGACCTACGACGTCACCTCGTGATGGCCGAGTCGCGGTTCCCCTCGGAGGCGGGGGCACTGCTCCGCGGGGTCGAGGGACCGGGAGAGAACCCGTGGGGGCAACCGGCGAGCGCCCGCCTGGACTGGGCGGAAGGACTCGACGTGCGCGTGCTCGCGCCGGGCGACCCCGCGCCCGAGGTGCTCTTCTGGGTCGGCTGCGCCGGCGCGTTCGACGAGCGGGCGCGCGCGGCGACGCGCTCGACCGCGCGGCTCTTGCAGGCCGCCGGCGTCGACGTCGCCGTGCTCGGCACGCGCGAGGCGTGCTCGGGCGACCCCGCCCGGCGCATGGGCCACGAGTTCCTGTTCCAGACGCTCGCCGAGCGCAACGTCTCGACGCTGAACGAGGCCGGCGTGACGACGATCGTCGCGAGCTGCGCACACTGCTTCAACACGCTCGCGAACGAGTACCCGGACTACGGCGGCACCTACGAGGTCGTGCACCACTCGGAGCTGCTCGCGAGGCTCGTGCGTGAGGGCCGGCTGCACCCGTCGCGCGACTCGGTCGCGGTGACCTACCACGACGCGTGCTACCTCGGTCGCCATAACGACCGATACGACGCACCGCGCGACGTCCTCGGGGCCGTCACCGGCGGGGTCGAGGAGATGCCACGCACCCGCGAGCGTTCGTTCTGCTGCGGCGCCGGCGGCGCGAGGTTCTGGATGGAGGAGGGCGGCGACGCTCGCATCAATGAGATGCGCTACGCGGAAGCCGCGGGCACCGGCGCCGAGGTCGTCGCGACGGCCTGTCCCTTCTGCCTCGTGATGCTGGACGACGCGGCGAACGCGGCGGGCGGCGGCCCCGAGGTCGCCGATGTGGCGACCCTGCTCGCCCGCTCCGCCCTCACCGAGGGGAACGCGGGCCGGGCGACGTAGTGAGGACTTGCGCCGCGCCTCAGACGAACGCTCGGTGGCCCGTGAGCAGACCCCCGATCACGAGGGTGTGGACCTCCTCGGTTCCCTCGTAGGTGATCACCGACTCGAGGTTCGTCATGTGGCGCATGATCGGATACTCGAGCGTGATGCCGTTCGCGCCGAGGATGCCGCGCGAGCTCCTCGCGATCTTCAGCGCCTCGCGCGTGTTGTTCAGCTTCCCGATCGAGACATGCTCGGGCCGGAGCCTCCCCTCGTCCTTCATGCGGCCGAGGTGGTAGGCGAGGAGGGTGCCCTTCTCGATCTCGAGCGCCATGTCGGCGAGCTTCTTCTGCGTTAGCTGGAACGCACCGATCGGCTTGCCGAACTGCACGCGCTCCTTCGCATAGTTCAGCGCCGACTCGAAGCACGCCCGGGCCGCCCCCATCACACCCCAGACGATGCCGTAGCGCGCCTCGTTGAGGCACGACAGCGGGCCCTTCAATCCCTCGACGCCTGGAAGCACCGCCCCCGCCGGCAGTCGCACGTCGTCCATCACCAGCTCGCTGGTGACGCTCGCCCGCAGCGACATCTTCTTGTGGATATCGGGCGCGCTGAAGCCGGAAGCGTCACACGGCACCACGAACCCGCGCACGCCGTCGTCGGTGTTCGCCCACACGATGGCCACGTCGCTCACGCTGCCATTGGTGATCCACATCTTCGTGCCGTTCAGCACCCAGTCGTCGCCGTCGCGCCGCGCGAACGTGCGCATCGAGCCCGGGTCGCTGCCCGAGTCGGGCTCGCTGAGCCCGAAGCATCCGATCGCGTCGCCACTCGTCATCCGCCCGAGCCACTCCGCCCGCTGCTCGTCGCTGCCGTAGGTAAGGATCGCGAACATCGCGAGGGCGCTCTGTACGGACACGAACGACCGCAGGCCGGAGTCGCCGGCCTCCAGCTCGAGCTCGACCAGGCCGTAGGCCACCGCGTTCAGGCCGAGCATGCCCTCGCTCCGTAGCTGCATGCCGAGGAACCCCATCTCCCCGAGCTCCTTCGCGAGGTCGCGCGCCGGGAACTCGCCGGCCTCGTACCAATCCTCGACCTCGGGCAGGATGCGGCCGCGCACCCACTCCCTCGCGGTGTCCCGGACCGCCCGTTCGTCGTCGCTCAGCAGGTGGTCGATGTCGAGCATGTCGTGAGGGTCGATCGGAGCGCTCATGGAGCGACGCTAGCACCTAGACTCGACCCCATGGCTGCCATCCTGCTCGTGCGCTGTGACCCGGAGGAGACGTTCGGCATCGCCACCGACACGCTCGCATCCGCGGGCGCCTCGACCGCCGTCTGGGACGCGATCGACGGCGAACCCCGCCCGACGCTCGACGACATCGACGGGGTGGCACTGTTCGGCAGCTCGTACAACGTCGAGCATGCTGACGAGCGACCATTCATCAAGGAAGCCCGCGAGCTGACGCTCGAAGCGATCGACCGTGGCGTGCCGTACCTGGGCATCTGTTTCGGGGCACAGCTGCTCGCGTGGTCCCTCGACTCCGACGTCGTGAAAGCCCCGGTTCGCGAGGTCGGATACGAGGCGATCAGACCCGAAGCGGCCGCGGTCGACGACCCGCTCGTATCCCACTACGGCGACGGCGATCACGTCTTCCAGTGGCACATGGACACGTTCCTCCTGCCCGAGGGAGCCACGCTGCTCGCGACCGGCGACCGGGTCACCAACCAGGCGTACCGGGTCGGTGATCGCACGTGGGGCATCCAATGGCACTTCGAGATCGACCGGCCCGAGATCGAGATGTGGCTCGGCTCGTTCGAGCAGGCCGACGGGGGACTCGAGTCCACGTGGGGCAAGGCGAGCGCGACGATCCGAGCGGAAGCCGACCGGTTCCAGGCGATGCACGAGACCAAGGGACGCGAGGTGTTCACGCGGTTCGCAGAGCTGGCGGCGTCCGCGCGATGACCAGCGGATCGGGCGTGTCCGCCGCGTACCGGCCGCTCGTCGCCGTCGTCGCGTACCACCTCGCCGACGATCGGGTCGCCCGATGGCCGGATGGCGGCTACGGGGTGCCGGCCCCTTACATCGCCGCGCTCCGACGTTCGGGAGCTCGCACGGCGATCGTGTCGCCGGGCGAGATCGGTCCTCCCGAAGACATCCTCGAGCCCTACGACGGACTGCTGCTCGTCGGCGGCGGTGACGTCGACCCCGCGCGGTACGGTGCGGTGCCCGACACCGAGCACAACTACGGGGTGGAATCCGACCGCGACGGATTCGAGAGCGACCTTCTGCTGACCGCCGAACGCATGAGGATCCCGGTCCTGTGCATCTGTCGCGGGATGCAGGTGATGAACGTCGCCTACGGCGGCACGCTGGCCCAGCACCTCCCTGATCGGCCGGAGCTGCTCGAGCACGGTGTGCCGCTGGATGGCACCGAGACACTGCACACGGTCACCCCCGAGCCGACCTCGTACCTCGCCGCCGTCACGAAGTCGGGCGACCTCACGTGCTCGTCGCACCATCACCAAGGAGTCGAGCGGGTCGGCGATCGGTTGCGGGTCTCTGGTCGCAGCCCCGACGGCCTCGTCGAGGCCATCGAGCTCGACGTTGGACACACGGACGATCCGACGGCCGACCCTTGGATCGTGGGCGTGCAGTGGCATCCCGAAGAGACCGCCGAGGGCGACCCGGCCCAGCAATCGCTCTTCGACGCGCTCGTACTGCTCGCTCGCCTGCGAGGAAGCAGAGCGGATCCCGGCGGTTCCGGTGGGCGCGGGCGCGCCTACCGGATCGCCGACCCGGATCCGGGCTGGGCCGAGCGGTACGAGGCCGAGGCCGCCCGCATCGTCGGCTCGCTCCCTGCCGACTTGGTCACGCGGATCGACCACGTCGGGTCGACGGCCGTCGCCGGGCTCGCCGCGAAGCCGATCGTCGACATCCAGCTCTCGCTCTCCGCGATGAGGCCGCGTGAGGCCTACGTCGAGCCCCTCTCCGCCCTCGGCTACCGGTGGGTGCTCGACCCCTGGGACGTGGAGCACGAGTACTTCAGTCGAGACGTCGACGGCGAGCGATCGTTCCACCTGCACGTCTGTGCAGCCGGCTCGCAGTGGGAACGCCGGCACCTCGCGTTCCGCGATTGGCTCCGAACCCACCCCGGCGACGCGTCCGCCTACGCGGCGCTGAAGCGGCAACTCGCCGACGCCCATCCCAACGACACGTTGTCGTACACGGAGGCCAAGACCGACTTCATCGCCCGCATCGTCGAACGGTCGTCGACGGACGCCACCGCCTCGCGCGATGCGGGACAAGGAACCGGAACCCGGGACTAGCGCGGTGTGGCTCACTCCGGCATAATCCGCGGCATCGTGGGGAAGAGATCGAACGCGTGACGCACGTCGCGGCCACGCTGTTCGGCCCCGCGCTGCCACCGGGGGGCACGATCGGCATCTGTGCCCCGAGCGGGCCCTACTACAACCGCAGCGACGTCGAGCGCCCGGTCGAATGGTGGCGAGAACGCGGCTTCCGCGTGAAGCTGAGCGACGGTGTGTGGGCCCAGGACGACTACGTCGCGGGCTCAGCCGAGCAGCGCGCCGCCGACCTGAACGCTCTCTTCGCCGATCCGGAGGTCGACGTGATCCAGGCGTTGTGGGGTGGCACGGGCGCGATGCAGATGCTCCCTTACCTCGACTACGGCCTGATCGCCGAGAACCCCAAGGCGCTGATGGGTTACTCCGACATCACGAGCCTGCACATCGCGCTCCGTCAACGCACCGGCCTCGCGACGATGCACGGGCCGGGCCTGGGCTCGATGGGCATCCCCGAGCGCACGGCGTTCACCTGGGACTCGGCCCTCGAGGCCTTCATGAAGGGCGGAGCCGGCCGGGTCCCGCGCGATCCCGACGATCCGTACGTGCGAGCGATCGCGCCGGGGAAGGTCACCGCCCCGATCGTCGGCGGCAACCTGTTCACCCTCGTGCACCTGATCGGCACCCCGTTCGATCCCGTGCTCGATGGCGCGATCCTGTTCTTCGAGGAGGTCAACGAACCCAGCTACATCATCGAGGTCCATCTCGATCAGTTGCGGCTCGCGGGCAGGCTCGAGGGTATCGTCGGGGTCGTGATCGGTGAGATGAAGGACTGCGGGTGGCGGGAGGAGCGTCCGGAGACCCCGCGCGACCGATCGCTCGAGGACGTGTTCGAGCGGCATCTAGCCGGGCTGGGTGTTCCGGTGCTATACAAGCTGCCTCTCGGCCATGGGAAACACCTCGCGTCGATGCCGCTGGGGGTCACCGCGACCCTCGACGCGGACGCGAGAACGCTCACGATCGACGAACCGGGGGTCGCGTCACGAACGTAAGCCCTGAGGAGGACGATTTCCGGATCTGCCGCTCCACAGCGATCGCAGCTCGACGTTCACGAGGAGGCGCACATCACATGAGGACGATCCGCAGGGCGATGGCTACGGTCGTGGCGATCGGGATGGTGGCGGGCCTGGGCCTCGCCGGAACCGCGTTCGCGCAGGACACTTCACCCTCGGACGAGAAGATCTCGTTCGTGATCGGCACCACGACCGGCTTGCCGACGGTGAACCCCTTCCGCGGCCTGACGGCCGAGACCTACTACGTGCTCAGCCTGCAGTACGACCTGATGATCAACTTCGCCAAGGACGACCTGAGCGCCGCGCCGGGGCTCGCCACCGAATGGGAGTCCAGCGAGGACGGCCTGACGTGGACGATCACGACCCGCGACGGGGTCACGTGGCACGACGGCGAGCCGTTCACCGCGGAAGACATCGAGTTCACCTTCAACACGATCCTCGAGAACGAGACCGGCTCGTTCATCGACTACTTCCCCAACGTGGAGAGCATCGAGGCGGTCGACGACAACACCCTCGTGTGGACGGCGACCGAACCGACGATCGCGCCGGTGATCCCCCCGTGGGTCTACATCCTGCCCAAGCACATCTGGGAGCCGCTCGGCAGCTACGCCGACATGAGGAACTTCGCGAACTTCCCGGACACGATCGGGACCGGACCCTTCCAGCTCACCGAGTTCGTCCGCGGCGAGACGTGGACCTTGACGAAGAACGAGGACTACTGGGCGGGCGCACCGATCGTCGACGAGATCGTCGTGCGGAAGTTCAACAACGAGGAGGCGATGGTCTCGGCCTTGCGACAGGGCGAGATCGACTACATCTCGAGCGTGAGCGTGAATCTGTTCAACTCCTTGGAGGGCGCCGAAGGCATCACGACCCATGTCGGTCCGGCGACCGGGTTCGACCAGATGAGCTTCAACATGTGCGACGCAGACACAACGCTCGCCGGCTACTGCGAGAAGAACCCCGGAACCGGAAACCCGGCACTGCGCGACCCCGTGGTCCGCCAGGCGATCTCGAAGGTGATCGATCGCGACGCGCTGGTGGAACGTGTGCTCGGCGGCTACGGGGAACCCGGATCGACGATCGTGCCGCCCTTCGCCGCCCAATGGCACACACCGCCGACCTCGGACACACAGGCGTACGATCCCGCTGGTGCCGCGCAGATGCTCGAGGATGCGGGATACGTCGACACCGACGGCGACGGGGTCCGGGAGACTCCCGATGGGGAACCGATGAAGTTCCGGTTCTTCCTGCGTTCGGAGAGCGACGAGAACCAGAAATCCGGCGAGTTCATCGCCGACTGGCTGACCGACCTGGGCATCGCGACCACGATCACGGTGGGCTCGACCGACGAGCTCACCGACATCTGGTACGAGCACGACTTCGACCTGTACATCTGGGGATGGGGACCCGACCCCGATCCGGACTTCATCCTGTCCACCTACACCTCCGGTCAGTGCGGTGTCTGGAGCGACACGTGCTTCAGCGACGCCGACTACGACGAGCTGTACGACGCCCAGCAGGTGGCCACGAGCGTCGAGGAACGCCAACAGATCGTCGGGGAGATGCAGGACATCGTGTACGACCAGGTGCCCGAAGTCGTCTTGTTCTACAACAACACGTTGGAGGCCTACCGGAGCGACCGCTGGGAGGGTCTCGTCCAGTCGCCGGAGCCCCAGGGCTTCCTTCTCGGGCAGTACACGCCATACTCCGAGCTCACGCTCCAGCCCTTGGGCTTCGGTGGAACCGATGGCGGTGGCACGAGCGGGGGCGATTCCGGCATCCCGATCGGTGTGTGGCTCGGCATCATCGGAGGCGTGATCGCGATCGTCGTGATCGTCGCTCTCGTGAGGAGGGGACGGTCGGAAGAAGATCTCGCCTGACCGCACGTATCGGGACGCGACCGACGAGGACAACAGGGGGAAGGTGCGAGGGTGGGGACGCAGCGGTATCTGGTCGGCAAGATCGGCCAGGCGCTCATCACCCTCCTCTTCATCCTGACCTTCAACTTCTTCCTGTTCAGGATCCTGCCGGGCGATCCGATCCGGCTCCTGACCAAAGGAGCCGGGCAGCGTCTCACTCCGACGGAGCAGCAGCAGCTGCGTGAGGAGCTCGGCGTCGACAGGTCCGTCTTCCCTGGCCAATACCTTCTGTACATGGGCCAGACCCTTCGCCTCGATCTCGGCGTGTCGTCGATCGTCGCGCCGGGTGAGGAGGTGACGACCGTCTTCTTCGAGAAGCTCCCGAAGACCCTCTTCCTCGTCGGCACGAGCACGGCCGCGTCGATCGCGATCGGGGTCATCCTCGGGATCTACGGCGGGTGGAGGCGCGGAGGGGCGATGGACATGAGCTCGATGACCGGATCCTTGGTGCTCTACTCGATCCCGGAGTTCGTGCTGGGCATCATGCTGTTGCTGCTGTTCTCGGGCTGGTTAGGGCTCTTCCCGAGCGGGGGGTTCGAGTCGGCCACCGGCGACCTGACCGGCATCGACCGCCTCTTCGACATCCTGAGCCACGCGTTCCTCCCGTGGCTCACCCTGACCCTGGCGTTCATCGGAGAGTTCTACCTCGTGATGCGATCATCGCTGCTCGACGTGCTCGGCGAGGAGTACATCAGCCTCGCACGCGCGAAAGGGCTTCGTGAGAAGTGGGTGCTCCGCAAGCACGCGGTGCGCAACGCGCTGCTGCCGACGGTGACGCTGATCGCTCTCTCGTTCGGCTTCGTGCTCGGCGGAGCGATCACGGTGGAGCTCGTGTTCTCATACCCGGGGGTCGGGCTGCAGTCGTTCGAAGCCCTCGAGGCGAGGGACTATGCCCTCCTGCAGGGCACGTTCCTGTTCTTCAGCGTCGGGGTGCTGGTGGCGAACCTCATCGCGGACCTGCTGTACGCCTACATCGATCCCCGAGTGAGGACGGCATGACATGAAGCTCGACGAAGCCCCCGTCGAGGTCGAGCCGACCGAGGTTCGGACCGGACGCCAGATCCGATGGGCCCGACGGCGCGTTGCCTTCGCCAGATTCTGGGCGCAGTATCGGCGGAGCCCCTTCGGGATGGTCGGCCTGGTCATCTTGATCTTCTTCATCGGCGTGGCGATCTCGTCGATCTTCATCGACCCGAGCTCCCTGTCGAAGACCGCCGTGACGGAGGAATCGATCGCGCCCTGCACCTTCGCGACCCTGCCGTGCCCCCCCAACGCCAACAATCCACTCGGCACCGACGCCGACGGTCGGTCGGTCCTCACCCTCGTGATCGAGGGATCCCGGGTGTCGCTGATCGTCGGCTTCACGGCGAGCGTGATCACGATGGTGATCGGTGCCTTGGTCGGCATCCTCGCCGGCTACCTCGGTCGGACGTCGGACACCCTGCTCATGCGCACGACCGACTTCTTCCTCGTGATCCCGTGGCTCCCGCTCGCGATCGTGCTGGCTGCGATCCTCGGACAGAACATCTTCGTGCTGATCGCCATCATCGGGTTCACCTCCTGGCCTGGCACCGCACGCCTCGTGCGAGCCCAGACCCTCTCGGTCAAGGAGCACTCCTACGTGGAGCGTTCGAGGGCGCTCGGCGCGACGAACAGCCAGGTGGTGAGCCGGCACATCCTGCCGAACGTGATGCCGGTGATCTTCGCCAACACGATCCTCACGGTGGCGATCGCGATCCTCGCGGAGTCCGCCCTGTCGTTCCTCGGCCTCGGCGACCCTCGGCGGGTCACGTGGGGCACGATGATCGACGCGGCATTCGACGCCGGCGCGATCTCGATCGGAGCTTGGTGGTGGCTGCTCGCGCCCAGCCTCAGCATCGTGCTCGTCGTGCTCGCGTTCACCCTCTGCGGGTACGCCCTCGACGAGATCATCAACCCGAGGATCCGTGAACGATGAGCGTGTTGGAGGTCCGCGATCTCCGCGTGACGTACCGCACCCAAGGGGGCGGCATCCCGGCTGTCCGCGGCGTGTCGTTCGATGTCGACACGGGACAGGTGCTCGGCCTCGCAGGTGAATCGGGCTGCGGGAAGTCGACGATCGCGGGAGCCGTGCTGCGGCTGCTGCCGGCGAGCACGAAGATCGAGGGCGAGGTCCTGCTCGAGGGCGAGAACGTGCTCGAGATGAAGCCCGGGCGCCTGCGCGCCGTACGGTGGACGGGAGCGTCGATCGTGTTCCAGGGCGCGATGCACGCCCTGAACCCCGTCAAACGGATCGGCGACCAGATCGCCGAGGCGATCACGGTGCACCAGCAGGCCGGCGAGAAGGAGGCCCGCGTGCGCGTGGGTTCGCTGCTGGAACAGGTGGGCCTGCCCACTCGTCGAATGCAGGATTACCCGCACGAGCTGTCGGGTGGTCAGAAGCAGCGCGTGATGATCGCGATGGCACTCGCCTGTTCGCCGTCCCTCGTGATCGCCGACGAGCCCACGACGGCCCTCGACGTGATGGTCCAGGCGCAGGTCCTGCGCCTCATGAAGGAGTTGCAGAGTGAGCTTGGGCTCTCCATGATCTTCATCACGCACGACCTGTCGGTGCTCGTCGAAACCTCGGACCGGCTCGCGATCATGTACGCGGGCAAGATCATCGAAGAAGGACCGGCCGAGACCGTCTTCCATTCGCCGCAGCATCCCTACACCGAGGCGCTCTCCGCCGCGTTCCCGGAGATCGGCGATCAGCGATTCCGTGGCGCGCCGATGGGCCTGGGCGGCGACCCGCCCGATCCCGCCGACGTGCCGTCGGGGTGCTCGTTCCATCCCCGGTGTCCGAAGGCGTTCGAGGACTGCTCCGTGACCGAACCGCAGCTCTATCCGGCGGGCGAGGGCCGGCGCGCCGCGTGCCTGCTCGTCCCCGCTGCGAAGACGACGACGGGCGTCGGCACATGAGCAGGGCGGAGGTCACGGCCCCTCCACCGCCCGCGAACGAGCGCGAGACCGTCATCGAGGTCCGCGACCTGCGGGTCACGTTCCAGGGTCGGGTCGGACTGATCGAGGGGTTGCGGGGCAAGAAGGGCACGCAGTCGCGTGCCGTCGACGGCGTGTCGCTTCGGCTGCGTCGCGGCGAGGTCGTGGCGCTCGCCGGGGAATCCGGGTGCGGCAAGACAACCACGGCCCGAGCCATCATGGGGCTGCAGCCCGTCGACGGCGGCGAGATCCTCTTCGAGGGCGATCCCCTGCCTCGAGATCTGAAGCCCTATCGGCGCAAGGTACAGATGGTCTTCAGGACCCGACCGGCACGCTCAACCCGAGACAGACGATCTACGAGATCATCGCCGAAGGGCTCCGCATCCACGGCATCGACCGAGGGCCGAACGGGGAGCCCGAGGAGCAGCTCGTGGCCAAGGCGCTCTCACGGGCCGGCCTGCGTCCCCCAGATCGCTTCTTCCTGCGCTATCCGCACGAGCTGTCCGGCGGGCAGCGCCAACGCGTCGTGATCGCCGGTGCGCTCGTGCTCGAGCCCGAGGTGATCGTCGCCGACGAACCGGTGTCGAACCTCGACGCATCGGTGCGCGGGGAGATCCTGCAACTGATGATGAAGCTTCGCGAGGACCTCGGTCTGACGATCATCATCGTGACCCACGACCTGGGGCTCGCATGGACCGTGGCCGATCGCGTCGCGATCATGTACCTGGGCCGGATCGTCGAGATCGGCCCCGCCGAGGACGTCCTGTTGCACCCCGAGCACCCCTACACGAAAGCCCTGCTCGACGTGGTGCCCGAGGCGGGGGGGCTCGAACGCCCGATCCTCACCGGCGAGCCGCCCGACCCGACCCGCATCCCGGAGGGGTGCCGATTCCATCCTCGTTGCCCGGTCGTCGAGTCGGGGAAGGCCGCCGAGCTCGGCATCGAGACGAAGTGTCGAACCGAGGACCTCGCGCTCCGGGAGATGGAGCCGACGCATGAGGCGGCCTGCTACGAAGCGTTCCTGCGCCGCGACGGCGCGGCCACCGACTGATATCTCAGGCGGTCTCGGGGTCCGGCGTCGCGACAGCGGGCGTCTCGACCGTGTCGTCCCCTTTGAGCACCCCGAGGATCGCCTCCATCTCCGAGTCGGAGACCCGTGCGTCGCGAGCCGGATCCTCGGCGTTCTTCGAGCGCACCGTGGCGAGCACCGTGCGCAGGTTCGACTCTGCCATCTCGGCGCGAGCCTCGAGCTCTCGGACCTTCTCCGAGAGTGAGCGTGCGCGGCTCTCGGCCTCGTCGCGGTCCTGGCGCGCCTCTCGCGCCTCCTCGCGAGCCGACCGCAGCGCGGCGCGCATCTCGGCGGCTTCCCGTCCCACCTCGACCAAGCGGTCGACCACGGCGCGACCGAAGTCGGAGTACCGAGCGGTCCCCGGCTCCGCGCGCGTCGTCGACGAGGGGCGCTGACGGGTCGCGCGCGGACGCCGTCCGAGCGATTCCTTCTCGCCCGCCTCGACAGGCCTGCTGTCGAGCAGCCGGTAGGAACCTTGTGCCGGTTCGAGGCGCCTGCGAGCGATCAGCGCCCGGACCGCCCGCGCCGTGGACAAAGCATCGGGGAACCCGAGCTCACGACCGATCTCGGCCGGCGTCACCGCCATCACGTCGCCGACCGCCGTGCGGCGCGCGGCCTCGGCCAGGAAGGCGTTGACTCGATCCAGGCTCTGCTCGTTCACGGGCCCATCATGCCCGACCAGGGGGCCCCGGGGCCAGTCGCACGCCCCGGCAACCCGGCGACGACCGAGCCGGGTAGGCTGCCGCACATGACGGGCGGTTCCCAGACGGCGCCGGCACCGCTCGCGGGGCTCCGGGTGATCGATCTCTCGCGCGTTCTGGCGGGACCACTCGCCACGATGACGCTGGGCGACCTGGGGGCCGACGTCGTGAAGGTCGAGCGTCCCGGCGACGGCGACGACACGCGCCACTGGGGGCCGCCGTTCGCCGGCGACGACGCTGCCTACTTCCTTTCGCTCAATCGGAACAAGCGATCGGTCGAGATCGACCTGCGAACGCCCGCAGGGGTCGACGCCGTCGAGCGGCTGGCGGCCCGGGCCGACGTGTTGATCGAGAACTTCCGGCCGGGACTGATGGCCGAGCTCGGGCTCTCGCTCGACGGCCTGCGAGCGGCGAATCCTCGCCTGATCACCTGCTCGCTCACCGCGTTCGGCGACGCCTCGGCGGAGACGGCCGCTCGGCCGGGATACGACATCATCGTGCAGGCGCTCTGCGGTCTGATGAGCGTCACCGGGGAACCGGGAGGCGAGCCCGTGAAGGCCGGCGTGGCGCTGCTCGACGTCGTGACCGGCTTGCAGGCGACGATCGGCATCCTGGCGGCGCTCGCCGAGCGGGAGCGAACCGGCCACGGCCGCCACGTCGGCGTCTCGCTCTTCGATGCCAGCGTGGCTGCGATGGTGAACCAGGCGGCCAACACGTTGATCGGAGGGGTGGTGCCCTCGGCCCTGGGCACCGCCCACCCGAACATCGTGCCGTACCAAGCCTTCCACGCCTCGGACCGCCCGTTCATCCTGGCGGGGGGGAACGACAGGCTGTTCCGCCGGACGTGCAAGGTCGTCGGACACCCGGAGTGGGCCGACGACGATCGGTTCGCCGCCAACCACGACCGCGTCGCGAACCGCGACGAGCTGGTGCCTTTGCTGGCGGCAGCGTTCGCGACCCGCCCGGCAGCGCAGTGGCTCCGCGAGCTCGAGGCGGCTTCCGTGCCCTGCTCGCCGATCCGAACGATGGACGAGGTGTTCGCCTCGCCCGAGGGTGCCGCGCTCGTCGTCGACGTCGATGACCCGGCTCGCCGTGGATCGCTTCGTCTGGTCGCGAACCCGCTCAGGTTCGACGGGCGGCGCCTGCCGACCAGGCTCCCGCCGCCGCGGCTCGGTGCCGACACCGACGAGGTGCTGGATGAGGGGTGACCCGGCGGCGCTCGAGGCCGCCTGGGCCGACGCCCTCGCGTCGTGGGCGATCCCCCCTGCGATCCTCGAGGCGGCACCGGAGTCGCCCTACGGGTTCCCGTCGGAGCTCTTCGCGCGCCGCGGCGATCGAGCGGTGGCCGGCGATGGTCGTGCCGTGCCGACGCCGACCACCTCGCGGGCACTCGAGGCGCTCGCCGAGCCGGGCACGGTGCTCGACGTGGGCGTGGGAGGGGGAGCGACCAGCTTGCCGCTCGCGGCTCGCTGCACCGGCCTGATCGCGGTCGACGGTCAGATCGACATGCTCGAGGCGGTCGCCGACCGGGCTGCGCACCTGGGGCTCCCCGCCACGACCGTGCTCGGGCACTGGCCCGACGTCGCGTCGGAGACTCCCGCAGCCGACGTCGCCGTCTGTGGCCACGTCGTGTACAACGTCCCCGAGCTCGGCGACTTCCTGACGGCACTCTCGGCACACGCCCGGCGCCGCGTCGTGATCGAGCTGACCGAGCGCCATCCGCTGTCGTGGATGAACGACCTGTGGGTACGCTTCCACGGGCTCGAGCGGCCCGAGCGGCCGTGCGCCGACGATGCCCATGCGCTCTGCGAGGCCCTCGGCTTCGACGTCCATCGTGAGGAGCGCGTCGATATCGCCGGCACGGCAGGGAGCGGCTTCGAGCGTCGCGCAGACGCGATCGCCCTCGTGCGTCGACGGCTCTGTCTGTCGCCCCGACGCGACGACGAGATCGCCGACGCCCTCGGCTCCCGGCTCCATGAGCACGCGGGACTGTGGGGCGCGGGACCGCATGAGCAGCGCGTGATCACCCTGTGGTGGGATCCGGTCGGTGGCGTCGCTCCCTAGGGGGCCGCGGCGGTGAGCACGACGGTGCCCGCCGCACCGAAGGTGCCCTGCCCGCCGTCGGGGAGCTCGAAGTCGTAGCTCGCGGTCGCGCCGTCGCGCGCCGGCATCTCGAGGCGCAGGGTCGGGATCGTCTCGAGGAAGCCGCTCAGCTCCTGGGACCCGGCCGGGCTGCGCCCGGTCTCCTCGAGCCGGAAGCGCAGGTCGCCGTCGCGCAGCACGCCGACGGCCCGCAGGTCGATCCGCTCAGCCTGCACCTGGGCCGTCGGCTCGTCGCATCGCAGCTCGCTCTTGAGCGTCGCCGCTCCCGCGGAGTCGATCGGCCCATCGGCCACGGCGATGCCCACGTCGATGCGCCAGTTGGCGGCGCATCGGCCCCCCACGAACAGGTCGTGGTAGGTGCGCGTGTCGATCCGCACGAGCCAGGAGCCGCCCGGCGCGCTCGGGTCGGGCTCGGCGGTCGGGGACGCCTCGCTCGGCCGCGCCCCGGGGTCCTCCACCCCCGGTGGGAACGGGTTCGTGTTCGCCGCGACGACCGCGCCGACGGCGGCACACATCGCGAACACGAGGCCCCACACCACGATCTTCACGAACCGCCGCACGGGAGCGACCCTACAGCGAGCCGCCAGAGGTTCGGCTCAGCGTCGACGTCACCGAGAGCGCCGAGCGACGTAGTCGCGGAGCACGAACTCGCCGACCCGATCGTCGTCCATCAGGAAGACGCGCCCCTTCGTCACGCGAGCCAACCGCTCCATGAACCGGGCGAGGCCCTCGGATTCCTCGAGCATGAAGATGTTCAGACGCACGTCCGACCTGGCCAGGCGCATGGCCTCGGCGAGCGTCAGCTCGATCGTCTCGGGAACCGGCGGCCACGAGAAGAACGCCTGCTCCCCCTCGAGGTGGGCCGTCGGTTCGCCGTCGGTCACCATGATCACCTGTCGCGTCGCACGAGGGTGCTGCGAGAGGAGCCGGTTCGCCAGCATGAACGCATGGTGCATGTTCGTGCCGTACACGCGCTCGAACCCGGGTGCGGTGAGGTCCTCGGGTTGCAGCCTCCGCGCGTAGTCGCTGAAGCCGATCAGGTAGAGCGTGTCGTGCGGATAGCGGCCCTCGATCAACGCGTGCAGCGCGAGCGCCATCTTCTTCGCGTGGATGAAGTGCCCGCGCAGCGGCATCGAGAACGAGAGATCGAGTAGCAGGGCGGTGGCGGTCTCGGTGCGCTGCTCCGCCTCGATCATCTCGAAGTCGTCGGGGACCAGGCGCACCCGCTCGCCGGGTGTCGACCTCGTGACCGCGTTGAACACCGTGCGCTGCACCGCGAGCTGGCCGTGGTCGCCGAAGTTCCATGGACGGGTCGCCCCCGTCGGCTCGGCCAGTCCGCCCGCGTCGCGAGACTCGTGCGTGCCCTCACGGTCCCGCTGAAGTTCCTCGAAGATCTGCGTGAGCGCGCGCTCCCCGAGCTTGCGGGCCCCACGAGGGGTGATTTCGAGGCGGCCTCGGCGACGTTGCACGAGGCCGGCCTCCTCGAGCATGCGCTCGATCTGCTTCAGCCGACGCAGATCCTGGGCCACCGTGTCGCCGAGCGTTCGACGCACGGCGTCCTCGTCGATGTCGTCGATCGTCGCCCCCGCATACTCCCCCCGCATCGACCGGTCGAGCTCCTCGTAGTCGTGGAGTCGTTCCATCGCGTCGACCGCCGCCGACATCGGCATTCCGGCTCCCTGGCCGTACCCCTCGCCGACCCCCATCCCCTCGCCATCACCCCACGGCATCCCCGGGAACGCCTCCTGCAGGTTCGCGCTCAGTCGGTCGACCTCGAACGCGAGATCCATGTCCTGCATCACCTGCTCGGCCAGGCGCGCGAGTTCATCACGCTGCTCCGGCGAGAGTGAGGCCATCAGTGCTCTCATCGCCGCCATGCGGCGAGCCATGCCCTCGAGCAGCTCATCGAGCGTGCGCGGCTCGTCCGGGAAGAACCCACCGTGGCGAGACATGAAGTCCTCGAAGGCCGGCTGCGTGTCCTGACCGTGCTCGCGCATCTCGATCAGGCCGTTGAGCTCCGCGAGCATGTCCTTGAAGCGAGCGATGTCATCGGGGGACATCGTTCGCATCCCTTCGGCCATCTGCCGGAAGTACGAGCCCATGACCTGCTCACGGATGTGCTCCTGGAGCTCGTCGAACATGCGTTGCGCGACGGGATCGGCGAATCGGTACTCGCGCAGCTCCCCGAGCTGACCCGGCGCGTCGGGCGGCAGGGCGTCGAGGAAGCTCTCCCGCATGCGCGCATCGTCGTCATCGCGGAAGCTCAACTCGGCGCGCTCCCGCTCGAGGATCTCCCCCAGCCGTTCCCGCACGTCTTCGAGCGGACCGGTGAGGTCGAGCAGTTGCTCCTCGCGCTCACGCTGTTGACGAAGGCGTTCCCGGAGCGAGTCGATACCCGTGAACCGCCCCCGCATGCCGCGGCGCATCAACCGCTGGAGGGCATGATCGGCGCTCCCGCCCATCAGGATCTCGTCGGCGAGCTCCTCGAGCACGTCGGCGGCGGGCACGCCCGGGCCGAACGGATCCTGGGTGCCGTCCCACCGCGAGTAGCGGAAGCGCATGCGACCAGCCTACGCGCGCTCTCGCGCACGGTCGGCTTCGGGCTTCAGCTGCGGACCGTGAAGTGTCGGCGTTGGTCGCCGGCCACGTGCACACCGAGCGCCCTCGCCGCAGACTGAGCGCGGGTGTGCGACTGCATGCCGGGCCTGGCCGAGATGTCTCGGGAGAGATCGGCGAGCTTCACGAACCGTACGCCGGCGGCGTCCACGGGTGGCCCGGCGATCGCATGGGTCAGACAGACGATCGGCACGACCGAGGCCAGCGCCGAGGCCTCGGTCAGCCGCCCGGCGAACCGTCGCGCCCCGGTGCGAAGCTGTCGGAGTGATGGCACCGCCCGATCCCCGACCACCGGGCGCCTCGCGTCGACCAGCGCCACTCCGGGGAGATCGCACACCACGATCAGGAAGGCGCCCGTGGTCCCGACCACGGCGTAGTCGGCGTTCCAGTCGTGCGCGGGCAGCACGAAGAAGCTGTAGGCGTCGAGCCGACCGAGCGCTCGAGCGACGGCCGCCTCCCCACTCGTTCCATGCGTGGTCGCTGCCATGGTTCCTTGGTTCGGCCGAGGTCTCGAGAGCCTTGAGAGATTCAGCCGATGCCGAGGCCGGTCATCAGGCCTCGGAGGGTCAGCCCGAAGCAGATGAACGCGGCGAACGCGAACGGCACCCACGGCTGGATCGGCTTCGCGCCGGGCTGGGTCTTCTGGAGGTCGCGCGCGAGCGCGTGCGCGATGATCAAGATCAGGATCGGTCCGAACCCGTAGACGTAGTGGAGCCACTCCGTTGGCCGGCGTCCGAGGAGCAGCAGCACGATGCCGATCAGCGCCTGGAGCCCGGCGGCCACCTGAGCGACCGTCAACCACTGCCAGTACCGATCGCCGGGCCCCCGTCGCACGATCAGCGCTCCGAGGGGCCAGAGCCAGCCGATCGCGAACAGCGCGACCACGGCGAACCCGACCCACTCATGCAGCTGTGACATCGCGCCGGATACTACGAGGCCGCGCCCTCAGGCAACCTCGGGGCCAGAGTAGCGCGCCGCCCGGTCCCCGCCGTCCTTGTTCAGTCGACGGGAGAGGTAGAGACCTTCGAGGGCGAACTCGAGCGCGCTCGCCGCAACGCCCGGGCTCTCCTCTTCGACCCCCAAACGCTCGAGCAGCTTCGCCAGGCCGGGCAGATCGCCGATCGCATCGAGTAGATCGCTGGCGGGCGTGAGCTCGCCGGTGTCGATCGCAAGCCCCTCGTCGAACCGCGCGAGCAGTGGTGCGAAGTCGTACCCGGACAGCCGGCGGCGGAACACCTCGAGCTCGGCGGTGCGCACCGCGCGCAGCAGGATCTCGGCCTCCCGGCCTTCCTCGATCGTGTCGAACTCGACGCGTCCCTCGGAGCTCATGAGCACGGCGGGGAGATCGACCACGCGGGGCACGGCCTCGGGCTCGCCGGTCCGCGCCGCCCGGCGAACGGCCGCCGCCTGCAGCGTCTCGAGGTTGCCGATCGAGTAGCGCACGCTGATGCCGCTGCGGTGGTTCACGTGCGAGGAGCGACGGAGCTCCGCCGTGAGCGCCGCGACGATCTCCTTCATGAAGACCGGCACGCGCATCGGCACGGCGCCGTCGATCGGGGCCGCTTCCTGATCCATGATGCGGATCTCCTCGCGCAGGGTCTCCGGATAGTGCGTGCGGATCTGCGTGCCGAAGCGATCCTTGAGCGGCGAGACGATCCGGCCGCGATGCGTGTAGTCGTCCGGGTTCGCCGTCGCGACGAGCAGCATGTCGAGGGGGAGGCGGATGCGGTACCCGCGGATCTGCACGTCGCGCTCCTCGAGGATGTTGAACAGCGACACCTGGATGCGCTCGGGCAGGTCGGGCAGTTCGTTGATCGCCACGATGCCGCGGTTCGTGCGCGGGATCAACCCATAATGGATCGTGCCCTCGTCGCCGAGGTAGCGTCCCTCGGCCACCTTGATCGGGTCGACGTCGCCGATCAGGTCGCCCACGCTCGTGTCGGGTGTCGCCAGCTTCTCGGCGTAGCGATCGTCGCGGGAGATCCAGGTGATCGGTGTCTCGTCCCCGGATTCGGCGAGGAGCGCTCGGCCGTGGGCGCTGATCGGGCGGTAGGGGTGGTCGTTCGTCTCGGTGCCCTCGATCGCCGGCGCAACTTCGTCGAGGAGGCTCACCAACGCCCGCACCAGGCGGGTCTTCGCCTGCCCACGCTCCCCCAGCAGGATCAGGTCGTGCCCGGCGAGGATGCCGCGTTCCAGCGCCGGCAGCACGGTGTCGTCGAACCCGACGAGGCCGGGGAACAGGTCCCCTCCGGCGGCGAGCCTCGTGAGGAGGTTGTCACGCACCTCCTGCTTCACGGTGCGGTCGGGGAAGCCGGTCGCGCGCAGGGCGCCGAGGGTGGTGGGGAGAGCGGTCATGCCACCAGGGTAGTCCGCACCGCAGCGAGCGCGGGACGTGATCTCGGGTGTCTGCTGTCCGAGAGCGATCAGCCGGCGCTGCGGAGCGACATGTCGACGCCACCGAGTGCCTTCGCGAGCTTCGACGGGGTGCGGCCGTCGTGGTTCTCGTGGTGAGGGTCGGCGCCGGACCCGAGGAGCATCTGCACGATCGGCCCCTCGCCCCGCGTGCGGAGCGTGGCGCACCATAGCGGCGTGTTGCCGTCCACGTCCTCGGCGTCGATGTCGGCCCCACGCGAGAGCAGCAGCTCAGCGACGGCCACCGAGCACCCCTGGGCGGCGTAGTGCAGCGGGGTCTGACCGTCGTGGTCGCCGATACGGATGTCGGCGCCGGAGTCCACGAGATCCTGGGCGCGATGGAGGTCGCCGAACAGGGCTGCGTAGTGCAGCGGCACGCGGCCCGACACGTCCGCGGGCGGCCTGTTCTCGACCAGAGCCATATGGTCCCTATCGGCGGCAGCAGCCCGAGTCTGAAACGGTTTTCTATCCGATCCGTCCGAGCCCACTGGTAGCGTCGCCTCGATGGCATCCTCGATCGACCCTCTCGCCGGGCTGAACGTCGCGCAGCGTCGTGCTGCGGAGGCCGTACGCGGACCGGTGGCGATCCTGGCGGGTGCGGGCACCGGCAAGACCACGACGATCACCCACCGCATCGCGCATCAGGTCCAGGTCGGCGCTTTCGAGGCCGCCGCCGTGCTCGCGGTCACGTTCACCGAGAAGGCGGCGGGCGAGCTGAAGTCTCGGTTGGCCGGCCTGGGGATCGAGGGTGTCGAGGCTCGAACGTTCCACGCGTCGGCCCTGCGCCAACTCGGCACCTTGTGGCCGAGGTTCACCGGTCGGGACCTGCCCGAGGTGCTGAACACGAAGGCGCAGATCCTGAATCCGATCGCGAACGGTCTGCCTGGCGCGTACCGGTTCCTGCCGCGCCGCGAGCTCGCCGGTGAGATCGAGTGGGCGAAGAACCGGCTCGTGAACCCGGCCGGGTACTTGGAGGCGATCGAGGCGGCGGACCGGACACCCCCGCTGCCGGCCGACCTGATGCAACGCACGTTCGCTGCCTACGAGCGCACCAAGGGCGAGCGACGAATGGACTTCGAGGACATGCTGCTGATGCTCGTGAGGCTGCTCGATGACGAGCCCGAGGCCGCCCGGCTCGTGCACGAACGGTTCCAGGCGTTCACGGTCGACGAGTACCAGGACGTGAACCCGCTGCAGCAAGCCTTACTGGAACGATGGCTCGGTGGACGCGACGAGCTCTGCGTCGTCGGCGACGATTACCAGACGATCTACACGTTCACGGGTGCCTCTCCGGAGCACCTGCTGACGTTCCCAGAGCGGCATCCGAACGCCACGATCGTTCGGCTCGAGGAGAACTACCGTTCCTCGCCGCAGGTCCTGACGGTCGCGAACGCGCTCGCCCGATCGATGGGTGGGTTCGAGAAGACCCTGCGCTCGACCCGCGAAGATGGCCCGAACCCCACCGCGCGAGCGGTGGCCGACACCGAGGCCGAGGCGACGTTCGTGATCGGCGAGGCGCGGCGGCTGCACGGTCAGGGCGTGCCGTGGGAACAGGTCGCCGTGCTCTACCGCATCAACGCCCGCTCCGAGGCGTTCGAGGAGGCGCTCGCCGCAGCCGGCGTGCCGTACCAGGTCCGCGACGGATCGTTCCTGCGGCGGCCGGGGCCACGCGGGGTGTTCGCCCGGCTGCGCCGAGCCGACGACGCCCACGACGTCTCCGCAGCGGTCGAGGCGATCACCGACGCGCTCGGATACGCCCCCGACGGGGCGGGCGACGATGCCGGCGAGGAGGAGGCCACGCGCCAGGCCGACCTGGGTCGCATGAGGGCGCTCGCCTCCGAATACGCTCGCGCCGCCGGCGCCGAAGCAAGCGTCCCCGGTTTCCTGATCGAGCTCGAGCATCGCTTCGCGGCCGAGCGCGAGGGGCGCGGCGTGCAGCTCATGACCTACCACCGTGCGAAGGGACTCGAGTTCGACGCGGTGTTCCTGCCCCGGCTCCTCGACGGCGAGCTCCCCTACCGGGCGCGCAGGAGCGAGGCCGACCCCGACGAGGAACGACGCCTCCTGTACGTGGGCATCACACGGGCGCGCGAGCACCTGTTCCTGTCGTGGCCGCGAGAGCCGCGCTCCGCGCCCAGCCCCTTCCTGCGGGAGATCGGCGTCGTGAAGGCCGAGGCGGCGCGCTCGACGGGGAAGGCTCGGAGCGCCCGAGCCCCCGTCACGGTCGGCGCCGGAGGAGGTCCGTTGTTCGACCGTCTGAAGGAGTGGCGGCGTCAGCGCGCCTCGACCGACGGTGTGCCGGCGTACGTGGTCTTCCACGACTCGACGCTCGCCGAGATCGCGGAACGCAAGCCGGGCGACTGGGCCGACCTGGCGGCCGTGCCGGGGATCGGACCGGCCAAGCTCGACCGCTACGCCGACGAGGTGTTGGCGATCGTGTCGTCCGGGTAGGTTCGGATCAGAGCAGCCGGGCAGCGAGCAGAGCCGCCGCGAAGAGCGGCACAGCGAGCGAGAGCAGCCGCAGCCCGGACTCGGGCGCTTCCCGAAGGGTCGATGCGTCGACCGGATCACGGTGTCCGTCCTCGAGGATCATCTCCCCTCGCACATCGACGACCCGTCTGCGGAGATGCCTGACCGGCGTCGACAGCGCCCGTTGGGCGGCGCTCAGGGCCGCACACGCCCCCGCGGCGAGGAGCGCCGCCACACCGAGCTCGGCGGTCTGCGCGAAGTACGCGGTGAGCACCGGGAAGGCTCCCCACGCCAGGGCGAACCAGAGGTCGGAGTGGAACAGGCCGCCGAGCAGCTCGAGGTTGTACGCGACCACCAGGAAGGCTCCGACCGCGATGAAGACGCCCAGCCACGGCGAGACCTCGATCATCCCGTCGATGCCGAGCGCGACCGCGCCCGCGAGGCCGGCGACCGCGACGGCGATCAGGACGGCATCGGGGATCCGCGTGCGAAGCGGGCGCCCGTGCAGCTCGTCGAGCGCATGGGCGGCGAGTCCCATCGCCAGGAAGAAGGCGAGCAGCGTCTCGCCCAACCATCGCACGTCGACGTCGGGCGCGAGGGACGCGCCGATCACCACGTACGACAGGTGCCAGACCGTGTACGGCGGATGCAGCAGGCTCCACCAGTCACGCCAGCCCCCGGGCTCCAACGCGTAGAACGCCGGACGATCCGGAGACCCGCCCGGACTATCCCCCACGGCGGCCTTCCTTCACTCCCCAGATGACCACGGCGGCACCGAGCGTCAGCTCCCTCGAGCGCACGTGACGCACGCCAGCCTCCTGCCACCACCGCACCTGCTCGGGCAACGGGGCGCGGTCCTCGAGCCGGCTGATGCTCGGCCCGAGGAAGTTCCCCGTGCGACGCCACTGGGGCGACACGAAGGACCCGAGCACGGGCAGCACGCCGCGCGTGTACGCGAACCACCCCGCCCGCAGCATCGGCTGCTGCGGCACGTGGAACTCGAGGGACGCGATCGAGCCTCCCGGGCGGACGACACGGGCGAGCTCTCGGATCGTGGCGGCGGGATCGTCGACGTAGCGCACGAGGTAAGTGAACGTCAGCGCGTCGAAGGTCCCGTCGGCGAAGGGAAGCATTTCGGCCCGCCCGAGCACCGGGTGGATCCGTTCGGCGAGCCCGGCGGCCTCGTTCGCCGGGATCCCCGCTCGGAGCATCGGCTCGCTGGGGTCGAGCGAGACCACGTTCGCCCTCAGCCTCGCCGCGAGATCGCGCGAGACCAACCCCGTGCCGGCGGCGACGTCGAGCACGAGCGATCCCGGCACGGCCCCGAGCTTCGAGACCATGAACCGCCGCCATCGAGGGTCCTGCCCGAACGACAGGACCGCGCCCGCCCACGAGTACTGCGGAGCGATGCCGGTGAACAACGCGGGCGCGGTGGCCCGGTCCGATCCCACGTCAGCCACCGATCCCGAGCAACGCAGGCACGTCGGCGAGCGAGTCGACCACGACGTCCGGCGTGCCACGACCGAGATCGGAAGGCTGGAACTTGCCCGTGCGCACGAGCACACCGGTGAGACCGGCGTCCTGGGCGCCGACGACGTCGTTCACGATGTCGTCGCCGACCATGGCAGCGCGGTCGAGGGCGACCCCGAGCGTGTCGAGGGCAGCGCCGAAGTAGGCGGGCGCCGGCTTGCCGCAGACGACCGGCGTGACACCCGAGGCCGCCTCGAGGGCTGCGACGAACGCGCCCCCGTCGAGTTGGAGCCCCTCGCTCGTGCGCCAGTAGAGGTTGCGGTGCATCGCCACGAACGCGGCACCGTCGTTCAGCCGGCGGAACACCCGATTGATCGCCTCGTAGCTGAAGTCGTCGCACCCCCCGCCGAGCACGACCACATCGGCGTCGTCGACGTCGACCAGGTCCACGCCACCGAGGTCCTCACCCGGGTCTCCATCGCTGAGCACGAACACCCTCGCGCCGGCGTGCTGCGAGCGCAGGTGACTCGCCGTGGCAGTCACGGCCGTGACGATCTCGTCGGGTTCGAAGTCGAAGCCAGCCTCGCGCAGTGTCTCGGCGAGCCCGAGCCGCGAGTGCGTCGTGGTGTTCGTGAGCAGCCGGAACGGCACTTCGCCCTCGCGAATAGCGGCGACCGCTGCCACCGCACCCGGAAGGGACCGCCACGACGTGACGAGCACGCCGTCGATGTCGAGCAGGAGCGCATCGACGTCGAGAGGAGCCGTCATGGCCGCAGTCTGCCACGCGACGCCCGCTGCCGAGATCCCCCAGCTAGAGCCGGATGCCGACCCGCTTCCTGACCTCGGCCTGATCGACCTCGGGGTCGATGCCTCGCTGGCGGAGCAGGAACTCCGAGTACGGGGCGATGAAGCGGTACTTCGGCGGCAGGAGCGGCCGCGCCGCTCGAATGACCGGGAACGTTGCGCGCATCGCCGTCCGCTTCACAGCCCCGAACGGCATGCCGTACATCTCGCGGATGCCCTCGGGCAGCGTCCCGTAGGCGAGACGCGACACCCCGCGCAGCACCGGGCGCCACTCCGCTTCCTCGGGGGGATCGAAGAACAGGTCCAACACCCGGCGGGCGCCCTCGGTGACCTGTAGCTCTCCCCGATCCTCGAAGTCGGCGAGCCAGGCACGCAACGCCTGCCATGTGCCCGGGATCATCGCCCGGGGGACGAGGCAGAGTTCCGCCGCGAGCATCTGCTCCTCGTGGAACCGTTGTCGTCCCGCGTCGTCGAGCTTGCCGACGGTGAGCTGCTCGAACAGGATCGCGGAGTCGACGAGGCATGCGTGGACGTAGAGCAACAGCTGGGGATCGAGCGCGTCGTAGTGCTTCCCGGTGACGGGGTCGATGCCGTTGATGCGGGTGTGGACCTCGTTGATCTTGTCGGCGGCGGCATGCGCCTCGGCCTTCGTCCCGAACGTGAGCGTGTAGGTCAGGATCAGCGTGCGCTGCAATCGCTTCCACGGGTTTCGCTCGTACATGCCGGTCTGGTTCGCGCCGGCGACCACGAGGGGGTGGGCGGCCTGCATCAGCAGAGCACGGGCCCCGCCGAAGAGCACCGTGACCTCGCGATGGACCTGCCACGAGACGCTCTCGGGCCCGAAGTAGCCGGTGTCGGTCATGCTCGCCATGCTTCGAGCGTACGGCGATACATCGACATCGGCCGGGGCTGAACCTCTGCGCCGTTCCTGGCTGGACTTGCGACGGAACCGATGCGACGATCGCAGCCCGCACGCGTCATCCTTCCCCACCATGATCGTCGTCCTGACCGTCGCCATCATCGGCCTCGTCGCCGGATCACTCGCGGGCGGTAGCGTGCGCAACTTCGAGCGGCTCCACGTGTATTGGTGGGGCGCTGCTGCCGCTGGGCTCACGCTGCAGCTGGTCCCGTTCGACCGCTGGCTCGAGGACGATGTCGCGGTCGCCGTCCTCGTGGGCAGCTACACGTTGCTGGTCGCGTTCGTCTGGGTGAACCGACGGCTCCCGGCCGCGCCTCTTCTCCTGCTGGGCCTCACGCTCAACATGGCCGTGATCGCGTTCAACGGCGGCATGCCAGTGAGCGAAACGGCGATCCGCGCGGCGGGCGGACCGAGCGGGGCCCTGCCCGCGGCGATCGACGACGGGAAGCACCACCTGATGACGCCGTCGGACGTGCTCACCCCGCTCGCGGACGTGATCGGGTTGCCCCCACCGATCTCGAGCGTGCTGTCGATCGGCGACGTGTTCCTCTACGCAGGCATCGTGGCGTTCACCGTGATCGTCATGCGGGGACACTTCGCGGGAAATCGTCGTCCCCCCGCGTGGATCCCGATGTATCGGGGGAAGCACCTTCCGCCTGAACGTCGCCTGCCCCGCCGGTCACGGCCTGAGGGGGAGCCTCGGCTTGCAGCAGCGAGCTCGGGAACTTCACCGTGATCGTGGTGCCCTCGCCGGGAGCGCTCTGCACGTCGAACGTCCCACCACCGACCTGAGCGCGCTCGCGCATCATCGCCATGCCGAAGTGACCCTCGGGTCCCGGCGCGTCGACGTCGAAGCCGACGCCGTTGTCGCGCAGCTCCAGCACGATGGAGTCCGCGTCCTCGTGCACGCCGATCCAGAAGTCCGCGGCGTGCGCGTGCTTGAGGGAGTTCATGACGGCTTCGCGCGCGATGTGGAAGATCAGCAGCGCGATCGGCGCAGGCAGCGGCATCTCGTCGATGTCGCGGTGATACGTGACGTCGGCATCGCGCCCGACCTCGTCGGTGAACGACTCGAGCGCCTCGGCGAGCCCCTTGGCTCCCAACGGCGAACGGTGCAGGTCTCGGATCAGCGCCCGGATGCGGTCGGAGGTCGCCTGCTTGGACTCACGGATCTTCTCGAGCTGATCCCGAACCGCCGGGATATCGTCTTTCTCGAGAAGTTTGCGCGCGACATCGACCTGGATCGAGAGCCGGAAGAGCACCTGCGCCAGGTCGTCGTGGAGGTACCCGGCGATCTGCAGCCGCTCGTCCGCACGCTCCTCCGCCATGGCGTTCGACAGCGTCTTGAGCACCTGCTCACGATCCTGGAGCTCCTTGTGCGCCTCCTCGAGCGCCTGCGACCTGAAGAACATCTGCCGCGCAAAGACGAGCGGCACGATCCCGATGGGGACAATCCACCACTGGACCTGGAGGAAAAGGACCGCGAGCGCCAGGCCAAGTACGCCGAGACCCAAGTAGCTCACGATGAATTCCCCGATCCTCCCAATCCTCAACTCCCGAGCCACGGCGAGCGGGGATAGTCTGAGCTTGATGCTCATGAACGCCGTCACTATGCCGCTGTTGACCGCGTAGTCGGCGACAGAAGCCAGGATGGCGCCCAGGATTAGTACACGAGTGGGGGAGGTGTGAATGTCCGCGACGGCGTGGAAGGTCCAGCTTGCAGCCATCGCGGAGAGGGCTATTTGGCATCTGTTGAAGGCTGCCTGAATGACCGTGACCTGTCCCTTGAACTCTCTTGGGTCGGAAGCACCGACCAGGGCCGCCAGGCCGGCGCCTGCGGGTGGGTTGAGCATTCCGATCATCAGCAGAAGGGGAAGTCCGACGCTCAGTTGGAGGCCGCGCCACGCGGGAACGGGGAGAAGTTCAACCAGAGCCACCAACGCGGCCAGACCTACGAGCTCAAGGTCAACCATCTGAGGATCGTCGGCTATCCCCATGCCGATGAGAGCCAAAGTAGGAATCACGACAAGGAGCTGGAGGAAGACAAGTAGGCGATCCCGCCGGTCGCTCAGCACACTCATGAAGTCGTCATCTTGAGGCTGACTCATGAGGATTGAAAGTAGGGAGAGCGAATGGAGCGTTGGGCTACGTCATTCGGCGTAGGCGCATGAAGGGGTTGTCCCCCGACTGGGTGTCCCCCGATAGTTGTCGCGTGTCCCCCGAGTGGGGCCTCGATGACAAGGGAGGACGATATGAAGCTCGCACGCCGCATTGCAATC
>Ga0075304_1000046_pt1 | contig 33117 bp, 27 predicted proteins | sample Joice_CattailNLA_FD_120067 | JGI IMG/M metagenome (GOLD analysis project Ga0075304, IMG submission 120067) | Natural and restored wetland microbial communities from the San Francisco Bay, California, USA, that impact long-term carbon... | ecosystem: Environmental > Terrestrial > Soil > Wetlands ... | reverse complement strand
TGCAGTTTCATATCCATTAGGCTCCATCCCCTGTTTTGGTTGGGTGGTTCAGATCAAAGCGCCCCGACTGTGAAAGGAGGTGAACCCCATCGAGGCTTACCCGAACCACCACGTTAGGAGGAGAACAGATGGAGACACTTGATAACGAATATCTGTGTCTCAAGACTACTGAGACAAAAGAGGGATAAAGGTTACAAACAGATTGATAACTGTTGATAAAATCCAAAAGGGCGGTTCAGGCTATTTCCAGTCCTAAACCACCCTTGACGAGAGGAACATCTTGCGAGCCTGCAGCCTCCCTCTCGATTGCTACAGGACTGGAGGATATGGGCGTTGTTGGATGCTACACCCAATTTTATGATAAGGACGATTTGAGGCGTGCGCAAGGAGCAGCTGGCAAAAATATGCCCGCCTTCACCATTACCCCAGTTTACCCCACGGTTAACCGTATTCCTTGAACCCGAAATGGGATTATCTTTGTGCTAATGAAAAAGGCCCGGCTAAATTGCCGGGCCGGGGTAATTCAATACAGAAGATCCTCAGTTATAACGGTTAAACTTTGATTTTCATTATCACCGTCAATTTTTTCCCCAACAAACTGTTATTTATGATAAAGTGTTAAAAAAATCATCTGATACAATATAACATCCTCTAAACTGTAAACTTGGAGGAATACCCCATGAGAATATCCTGTGTATCATGTCGGTTCATGTGCAAATTTGACAACAACCTTGCAAAACCATCTGGATCATTGGTCAGGTGTCCGGAATGCCATTTCATCTTCATGGTTCAGCGCCCAAGTTTTGCTGAGCAAACAATCGCTAAAGATACAAATATTGATCAATCAATTTTAGATGATCTCTATAGGATCAGACCAAAACCCCAAGCTGAATTACCCGTTGATGAACTATTTGAAGAATCCGATGAGTATGTGGTTCAGAGTTTGACCTCTATTGAAGATTTTAGGGAAGAGGCTAAGAAAGACCCTAATTCATACACTGAAGATAGTAGGTTTGCCGATTTGCCAGATCTTTCTGAGTATGAGAACATTATTAACTGGGGCGACAATACAAATTCAGGGGAATAATCGTATCCCAAGCACTTATTTAACAATGGCACAGTACACTCAAAAAAACTAATCATTCCAACAAATCCATTCGATTTTTCATTCCTCGGTGCCCCACAATAGCGTTACACAGCACGGCATCAAAAATTACCCCACGGTTTACCCGGTAAACATATTCATTAGCCCAATCTGGAAAATTTGTGTGCCATTTAAAAAAGAAGGCCCGGCCCGGCAGGGCCGGGGCAATCCGGTATGAAATTTATAGATCGGAAGATCGCAATAATCTTGATTTGTTCAAGTAACCCCCTTCATCGACAACCAGTAAATTGGACACATGATTTTGATTTAAGTTTTTATCAGAAATCCCGATATTTAGATTAATAATTTGTGCATTGAGATACAAATTGGGGAGGAAAAGTTGATGATTGTTCCTTGTGTATCGTGTCAGTCAATGTTTCAGATAGACAACACTTATGTAAGAGCAGATGGATCAAAGGTAAGATGTTCCAAATGTCATGATATTTTCATGGTCTTTCCACCAGAACATAATATCGAACCTTGTTCAAAAAGCAGCACTTTAAATGCCGATGAGGCCGTTATTATCCCCAATGTCAAGCATTCACTTTTAGATGACCTTTTTCAACGAAAAAATAAGCCTAACGAATTGGTTGCTTCTACAGGGGAAAGCACGGAACCAGATGACTTTTCGATTGATAGTTTTGATACGATTGAAGACTTTGAGGAAGCAGAGGAAGACGAAGACACCGAATGGGCTGATTTACCGGATCTATCTGAAATAGAAGAAGCCGTTGATTCGATTCTGGATGAGAATGATTATTTAAAGAACTTTTCACCATATATTCAAACTAAGTATAGTCTCACTCCAGATTTATATTTCAACGGGGAGTAAATTCACAAATTTGAGTACCTTTCTGAAGGTATTTGAGCATTTTCCCCGAATTACCCGTTAACAGTTCACCACATTACCCCCGGTCTACCCAAGCCGGGCAGGAAAGCATGAACATAGAGAATGCGTGATTCACATCGGCCCGGCATTATCCACCATTAACACTGTGCAGGATTGAGGTTACCCGGTGCACAGTTAATTAAAATAAGCCCGTCAGAGCAGGGCTTCAGCACTGCGTTGCACCGCTGGGACGGGATAACCCCTGGTGCAGAAGGATTCTTGGTGTCGGTCACACAGGTGCCGTGAGGCACGGGCACCCTCCCATAGGCATCCCCCCCGGGGTCATTTTATTTATCAATGTTATTACCGAACTGACTGTTGATCAGGGTTGATGTTGTGTGATATGTTCACTGGTCAACCGGGAGACAATAGAAGGTAAAGTTCACAACTGGGTCACAACTGGATCTTGGAAGGTTTGTGTAGGGCTTTAGGTAAGCAAATTAACCTAATAAAATAATTAGGCATATCTGTTTTATATCCAGGGGATTGGCAGGATTGATTCTCGGACTACGAATCCGTAGGTCGCAGGCTGAGGCATCAGCCTAAGTCCGCCTTTGGAGGATTCGAATCCTGCCTGGCGCACCAGCGCTAAATAAAAGGCCTGCAAATCTGATTTGCAGGCCTTTTTTTTATTTTGTGATCTCTTAAAAAATGCATTTAAAAAAAGGGCCATAATAGCGGGATGAAAAGCGAACCCATAATCAGCACCAGCAAATTTAGCGGCATTCCCAGTTTGAAGAAATCGCTGAAGCGATACCCGCCGGGTCCATATACCAGCAAATTCGTTTGATACCCGATCGGTGTTGCAAAACAGGCGCTGGCACCAAAACAGACCGCAACGATAAATGGTTTGGGATCGACCCCCAGGCCCTGGGCAGCCGAAATCGCAATGGGCAGCAGCAGGATTGCAGTTGCATTGTTGCTCAATACATGCGTGCTGACGCTGGTCAGCAAGAGCACCCCGCTTAAAACATAAACCGGGCTTAGCCCGCTGAACAGGCCGAGAAATGCCCGGGCAAAAAATTCCGCGGCACCCGTTTTTTCCAGTGCGGCGCTCATGGCGATCATGGCAATAATAATTAAAAGAACCCGGCCCTCCATCGCACGATAAGCGTCACGCAGTTGCAGGCATCCGGTCAAAACCATAAGAAATGCAGCCGCCAGTGCACATACTAAAATATCCGCCAGCCCAGTGCTGGCAGCTACAACCATTGCCCCGAATATCAGAAACGCGCGACTTGCCAGTCTTTTGTGCTCAATTTCATGATGGACGTCTTCGACGATGATAAAGTCCGTCTCCCCGCGCAGTCTTTCCAGCGATGATCCCGGTAGACGCACCAGCAGAATGTCGCCGATCTTTAATCTGATGTCTTTGACTTTTGGCTCGGCATAATGGAGCTCTCGGCGCTTAATGGCGATGATATGGATATCCGGATCCCGTCGCAGACGGCTTGTGACTAGCCGTTCACCCAAAAGCGACGATTGGGGCGGTATGATCAGTTCCACGATTAATGCTTGCTTTTCTTCGGCCTCAAAATTCAGGCCCTGCTCGGCCATCGGTAATTTAACCATATCATCGTGAAGTATTTCAACCAGATCATTGGCCGATCCTTTCACCAGCAAAAGGTCATCCGGTGCTATTTTTACCACATCACGGTCAGGGTAAAAAACATGGGAGTAACGGATGAGCTCAAGTACTTCCATGCCTGGATATTTTTGTGAAAAATATGACTCCGGGTTTTCTCCGATGATCCGGCTGCCGTGGGGGACCTGCAGCTCGGCCAGGTACCGGCGATGTTCATCATCCTTTAACTCGCATACCGGATTGTGCATGTTGGGCATCAGTTTCGGGGCGGCAAAAATCAGAAAAAAAATACCCAGCAGGGCGATGGGTACGCCGAGCGGTGAAAGCTCGAACATGCCTAAAGACCCGAATCCATGTTTGGCACTCAAATCACTGATAATGATATTGGTAGAAGTTCCAATCAAGGTGCAGGTGCCGGCTAGAATGGAGGCGTAGGAAACCGGAATCAAAACTTTGGACGGGCTGAAATCCAGCTCGCAGCTGAGGCTCAAAATGATGGGGATAAAAAGAACCACCACAGGGGTGTTGTTAATAAAGGCTGAAGCCGTGCCCACGATCACCAGGATCAAAAATACGGCTAGGGTAGGTCGGCCCCGGGAATATCTATTTACCATTTGACTGATAAACCCCACGGCCCCGGTGCGAATCATGCCTTTGCTGATCAGAAACATGGCCCCAACGGTTATGACCGCCGGGCTCGCAAAACCCGCGATGGCTTCGGTAGGGGTTAAAATTCCGGTGATTGTCAATACAACGACGATACCAATTGAAGTCAAATCCACCGGCAACTTCTCGGTTATCAACAAAAGCATCGCCACAACTAAAATAAGGGTCACCAGCCAGATCAACATATTTTTACCTCACCGCTGCGTTTAAGCCTAAAACTTTGTACAATAAATACGTTGTCAAGATTTTTGACTGGATTTTTAAATTGGCACCAGATATTCTATCCGGACCTGGCGAGGTCATTCATTTGAATTGTTCAGGATGTTTTTATATGGGTGGATAGGGTTTTTGGCACCAAAACTTCAAAGTATGTAAAATAAAATGATAAATTTTTTTAATAAGCTGTTTTCACTGTTTAAGATAGGCCTGAAGAAACTGGCATATCTTATAGGGGAACGCCTGGATATGATAGAAGTGAAAATTCTGTTGCTCGGGCTTGTTCTGACGGCCCTGACCGGGATCTATTTTCTCTATCTTCTTTTTACAGACCCGGGCCTTTACAGGGTGCTGCTTTCAACGGCCATTATTCATATCATGGGGGGAAGGGCCTTGGGAATTGTCACCTGTCTTTCTGCAGGCATTTCCCTTTTTTATACGATTTTATACAATTTTTTCCTTGAAATCGTTATTGTTTTGATTGCATACGCCATTGTGGTCCTGGTGATGCGAAACATCATCCAGCCGAAGCTTTTTGACAGTGCTGTCCGACAGGCGGAAATTACCGCCCAGAACCAGAAGACCAGGATTAAAAAGTATGGTTCTATTGGGCTTTTCCTGTTTGTCATGTTCCCCTTTTTCATGACAGGACCGGTGATAGGAGCCATCATCGGGTACTTGCTGAACTACAGGCCGATCAATAATTTTCTGATCGTGTTCGGCGGAACCCTATCCTCCATTTTGATCTATGCTCTTATCGGCAACAATCTCATCAACTTTATCAACCAGTACATTCATATTGACGTGCTGAAAAAATGGGGGGGAATCATCATCGCTGTGCTGATAGTGGTCTTTTTGATCTACCACTTAAAAACCGTAATGGCCTTTCTTTATTCGGGTGACGATGAGAAAGAATAATGTTACAGGCCCCGTCATCCGCAGCGGCGGGTGAGCGACTGACTCAGATTTATTCAACTCAGGAAACAACGTTATATATTGAAATAATTTAAGATACTACTCCCCCATATCCCGTCCCTCTCTATCCCCTTTCGCAATTGTTTTTAAACCGATCGCACAAAAATTTGACGGTGAATGGACAACCAATTAGCTAAATGGGGTTGGGCAGCCGGATTAAAACCAATTCTTCAAAATTAAAAATTTTGCCACTTTTTTTCTAACATATTGATAATATGTCATTTTTTTATTTTTACCACGGCGGCCCAATTATCTATTAATATTGGCGCAGAATTGCAATATGCTTTCCATCAATAACGGTTTTTGGGCGGCTCATATTATTAACCTCACAAATCGGTTCGAGGATTAAGTCGAACATTTATGAATCTTAACTTATGAATAAGGTGTGCATAACCTCTATAGACCCAGGAGATAGATTATGAAGACAAAGGCAAAAAAAGCTGTAGTTGTTTTGCTGATCCTGTTATTCCCATTTTTCCTGTTCGCCTGCAAAACCGGCAGCAGCGACAACGGAGCAGTTGCTCTCTCTGATGCTGCTCCTGATGCTGCTCCTGAGACCGTCGGCACATTCACCATCAATACATCCGGGGCTGACGGTGGCCCGGACGGCGGCTCCGGCGGTAATGGCGGATCCGTGGACATTTATATGGACTATGGTTCCCTGGGACCGTTACAAGTCATGGCAAGTGGTGTTGCGGACGCCAGCTTTACCCCCAGAGCATCTGCACCCAACCTGGGCGACAACCCGCTCATCCTAACGGCGGATACCACCATAACCAGCATACCTGTGCCAGGAGCGGAGCCTGCTGCGGGGACGCCTTATTTGGTTGAGGGCAGCTCTGATCTGCGAATTTCTGACGGGGATGGTGATTTGTCGAATGAAGACGCGGTGACCGGCATTTCAGTGGTAGCAGGCGTCACCCTGACCCTGGAGTTGAACTATATTCTAACTGCCGAAGTTCTCCTGGATAATGATATTGACAACGACGGGACAATTACCACAGTCGATAGGGATGGAGATCAGCGCGGGAATCTGAGCTTAGATCTTTATTCATACCACGGCAACGGCACCATAGATACAAGCGGCACCCTGGATGGGCAGAGTGGCGGTTACGTTCAGATCAATTCCGGCAACTCCTTTTTTAACAATGGCAGGATTGACACCTCTGGGGCGGACAGCACCGCAAGAACTGCGGGTAACGGCGGATACGTGGAGATTTACGCCTATTACGGTATCGAGAACACGGGAGATATTACCACCGACGGCGGGGCAGCGACAGGTGGCGGTGATGCTGGCGGTGATGCCGGTTACCTCGACTTCGCAGCAGATTTCAACCTGAATAACTCCGGCAATCTCAGTTGCCGTGGCGGTGACGGTGTGAACGGTGGCGGTTATGGTAACTGGATCCAATTATACGCCGGTGATAGTGATTTTGGCGACTTGCATAACAGCGGCAACCTGGATACATCAGGCGGTGATTCAGCCGCTGATGATGGTGGCTCCGGTGGCGATATCGAAATGTATGCTTATGGCGGTTATATCGTCAACAGCGGCAACCTGACCACAAAAGGTGGTGACAATACTGATCCATCATCAGATGCTGGTGACGGCGGTTCTGTATACTTAGAGGTTTCTTTCCAAAATTTACCTGCGCGGGACGTCCTGTTCTCAGGTAATGTAGACGCCTCCGGAGGCCTTGCCGTTACAGAGACCGGGGCCACCGGCAGGGGCGGATCCGGCGGCAATTTTGAGATTTATGCAGAATATGAAAATTATCCTTTGGGTCAGCGAATAGCCCTGCTCGGCTACTCCGGCATCGACGCAAACGGCGGTGACGGTAACTTCACCGGAGATGGTGAATCTGTGCAGCTATATTGCTATCCGGGCTATGATGATCTGGCAGGCTTCGACACCGCCGGCTGCAGCATCACCAACGAGGCTGATATAAATACCGCAGGCGGAAGCGTGGTGGTTGCTGCCACTAACATTCCGGCCAATGGCGGTAACGGCGGTGATGTTTACATGGAGACTATCGATGGCGACGATTACGGCGAGTTCTATCTGGACATCGAGAAGGTGGTCAACAGCGGTGACATTGACACCTCGGGCGGCGACAATCTGGAAGCGGACTCTTCGGCGGGAGGTGCCGGCTCTGTTTGGATCTGGGGCTATAACGGCGTAACCAACAGCGGGAACATCACGGCCAGAGGCGGGGATGATTTAGGCACTGACGGCGGTACAACGGGCTTCGGCAACGATGGGAATGACCTTCAGCTTTACGCGGAGCTGGGCCCTGTTAGTAACTCCGGCGCTCTCAGCACTGATGGTGGCGATGGTGAATACAGCGCCGGAGATGCGTCTGTCATCGAGCTTTTCGGCCCCGAGGTCAGCAACAGCGGTGCCCTGGCAGCAAACGGCGGAAACGCCGATCCATCTCTGGCGGACTCCACAGGCGGTGACGGTGCTGAGGTGAACTTGGACTCGCCAGACGGGCTAGGCATCACCCAGACCGGCACGGTTACCAATCACGGCGGTACCGGTACCACTGCGGGATCTGACGGCGATTATTATTTGGGTGGAGTGCTTCAATAGGATTCAGGAGACTGAGGGCCTTTAACCTGCAAAAGGTGGCGGGGCCTGAATTCTTGCCGCCGCCTTTTATAGCAACTATGATAGACCATTGCTGGAGGAGAATATGCTGAAGAACCGCATGGAAATAAGATGGCTACGGCCAATTTTGTGGGGGTTGGTGCTGGTCGCGTTTATGGCACCGACAGCGTTTGCAGGGGGGCCCGAGGTCACTTACGACAAGGCCACTGATCGGCTGTCGGTAGGGACCGACAGGGTCTCTCTGAAGGGGCTGTTGGCCCGAATTTCGCTTCTGTCCGGAGTGGAGTTCCTGGTGGATCCTGAAGTGGAAAAGCCGGTCTCCATCACTCTGAAGGATAGGTCATTAGAAAAAGGGCTCAAGAAGATAATGCAAACCCTCAATCTTCGTTACGCCATGATTTATGAGAAAAAGACAGGACTGGATCAGTCGGCAGAACCCTTGTTGATCTCGATGAAGATCGTGCCGGAGGGCAAAGAGAATAATCCGAATTTAAATCTTGCGCCGGTTGTTGATGTGAACGGCGAGGCTGTTATCCGCTCCAAATCCCGGCGTCCCCGCCGCGGGGGACAGACGTCTTCGGCCAAATCCGGTTACGCTGAAAAGCGCTGGCAGGCCCGCCTGGACAGAATGCCCGAGGAAAAGCGTAAGCAAATTGAGGAGGAAATAATGCAGCGGCAGGAAAAGCAGGCAGCCCGCATGGAAAAGGTGGAAAACCGCAGGGCGGGGCACAAGAAAAAAGTGGCAGGGCACCGAGCGAGGCGGCAAGCTGCTGAGGAGAGGCTGAGGGCATCGAACCCTGAACTTTATGAACTGCGTCAGCAGCAGCGAGAAGGGATTCGGCAACAGGTGATGGAGGATCGCGCCCAGGAATAGGCGATCCATTTTCGATTTGTTGAGCTGGTCAAATGACTGGATTTAAAATCTTGATCCGCAGACCAATTGGTATTATGTTCGATTGTAATCTTGGTGAACCTGCTATTTGGGGATCATATCGCTTTTGAAAAATACGTTCCAAAATACGAAAGACTGGTATAAGTGGTTGTAGAAAAAACCTCGCATAACGGAACGTTTTTTTTGACAACCGCGATAACCGTATTAAAAACCATGGGGGGAGGGCGGACATGGAAGAGAATTGGGAGAAGCAACTTGCCTGTGCCGTGATTTGCCAGAGATGCAGCAAGCCTCTGGGCAACAAGGACCGGCGGCTTTTGTCGGTTTATGACCATCAGCCTATTTGCATGACCTGCAAAAAAGAAGAAGAAAAAAAGCCGGATTACGAGGACATGACACGGCAAATGATTTCAGCCTGCATGGAGACTGAAAACAGACCGTATGGAAATCCGGCCGGTTATTGCTTTCATCACTTTTGTCCCTTCAAGTGTAAAGATTGATGCTGCCGCTGCATTTTTTTAATCCAGACGCTGTTCAAATTCTGCGGCAACACCGCAGTCGGACCCTAAGGCAAAACCTCGTTGCTGAAATGTGATAGCATTTGGCATCAAATCCTTTCGTTCGCTAGATTATATTGATCACGCTCAGAAACTTTTCCAAATCCTGCCAGAATTCATTCCAATCAGGCGGACAATCATTGTGTCCGGCATTATAGGCTATCATTTCTCCCCGTTTCGCTGCCTCGAACAATGCTTTTCCATGGGAAAATGGTATGACGGTGTCCTGCTTGCCGTGCATGATCAGCACCGGATTGGGATAGTTTTTGACCACTTCAAGATTGTCAAACGGGTCCCGTACCATAAAGGGGGGTACTAAAAAATTTTTGGCAAAAGATCTCACACTGGTAAATGTCGACATAAGAATCAGCGCTGCAGATGGCCTATGGCGGGCCAGGGCACAGACAGCACCTCCGCCCAGAGAACGACCGAATAGAATGATGCGGGCGGGGTCGACATCTTTTCGTGATGTCAGCATATCGTAGGCGGCAACATAGGATTGGGTGATGCTTGCTTCAGAAGGCTTTCCTGCCGAACGCCCGTATCCGGGATATTCCACCAGCATTAGGGCGATACCCAGGCGGGCGAATTTTTGAAGCTCTTGGGGCCAGAAGTCGATCAATTCGCCGTTTCCGTGACCAAAAATCACGGTCGGAGCGGGTGTTTCAGCCCGAGGGTTGACCGGCGGAACAAACCAGGCTTCCACCTTTCCGCTATCGGTATCCAGCCAGAATTTTTCCAGACCCGCAACTGGCTGCTCGGCCTGTAACGGTTGTGGAATCTGATTGCGGGGAAACATGATCTGGCGCTGCAGGAGAAAAAGGAGGCCACAGTATGCCGTATACAGGAGCAGGGGCCAGAGAATATATTTTAGCAGAGGAGGCACGGAAATTTTCCCTCAGTTCAGCCGATAGAATAAAGACTTTTCTTGCTTTATATTGCTTTTCATAAAAACATTCCGGCTGGTATAAGTGGTTGTAGGAAAAAACGTTTGAATAACGGAACGTTTTTTTGACAACCACTATATACCGCCGCTATAGCAGTAAGAATAGTTTGCAGTAAAGGAAAATAGTTCTAAAGACTATGACAGGGCTATAATAATCATCTGTAAAAATGCGCAATATGGACAATAAGAATGGCTTCTGATATGTAAAAACACAAGCGTTAAGTGCCCCAGGGTTCAGATTTTAAAGCCCCGTTTCACCAAGGATAGAACGATGATTTTTCAAAGTATTGCCGGATTGGTGATCTTCGCAGCCATTGCCTGGGCGATGAGTGAGAACCGCCCACAGGCCAGATTGAAAATAGCCATCATGGGCATCGTCCTGCAGTTACTGGTGGGGCTTGTTTTATTAAAGCTGCCCCTTTTCAGGGATTTTTTTCTATTGCTGAATCGAGCGGTGCTGTCCCTGGAGGAGGCAACTGCGGCGGGAACATCTTTTGTTTTCGGATACCTGGGCGGTGGGGATCTTCCATTTACCGAGAAATTTCCAGGGGCAAGCTTCATCCTGGCCTTCAGGGCGCTTCCCCTCGTATTGCTGATGAGTGCCTTATCAGCCCTGTTGTTTTACTGGAAAATCCTGCCGGTGGTGGTAAAAGCATTTTCCTGGGCTTTGCAAAGGACCATGGGGATAGGCGGCACGGAGGGATTGGGTGTCGCCGCCAATATTTTTGTCGGGATGGTGGAATCCCCGCTTTTTATCAGGCCCTATCTGAAAATAATGACCCGCAGTGAGATTTTTACCCTGATGACCTGCGGAATGGCAACCATAGCCGGTACCGTCATGGTGCTGTATGCCAGTATTTTATCCAAAACGATTCCCGATATTATGGGACACATCCTGACGGCCTCCATAATCAGTGTCCCGGCCGCCATTACAATTTCCAAACTGATGGTGCCCGAAACCGGGGAGTTGACATCCGGTGAGTTAACCGCGCCGGAACCGGCTTCGGGATCTATGGATGCCGTAACCAAGGGGACCCTGCAGGGTGTCGAGCTGCTGATCAACATTATCGCTATGCTCGTGGTTCTGGTAGCCCTGGTGTATCTGGCGAATTTAATTCTGGGATTGCTTCCGGATATTGGCGGCCAAAAAGTTACCCTGCAGCGCATCATGGGAATAATCATGGCGCCGGTAGTCTGGTTGATGGGAGTGCCCTGGCAAGAGGCTACAACCGCCGGCGCTCTGATGGGAACGAAAACCATTCTCAACGAATTTCTGGCTTATCTGGAGTTAAGTCGTTTGTCTCCCGGTGCACTGAGTCCCCGAAGCATATTAATTATGACCTATGCCATGTGCGGTTTTGCCAACCCCGGAAGTCTGGGAATCATGATCGGCGGCATGGGAACCATGGCGCCGACCCGCAGGGGGGAGATTGTTGAACTGGGATTTAAATCCGTTATTGCCGGAACCCTTTCAACCTGTATGACAGGCTCCGTTGTAGGGATCATAGGCGGTTGACACCTGCCCGGAAATTCAACTCAGCGACCAGTTTTAATATTCCTTCAAAGTCAAAGTCTTCCGCCAGCTGTGTTATTTTATCACTGAATGCGGCATAAGATTCAGATTTTGACTTCAGCTGCTCGGCAATTGATTTTAAATCGGTTATATCTCCCATATCAACGGCAGTTTGAAGTTGTTCGATTATCTGGCGTGCCAGGTCAGGCGGCATGGACACCGAAGATCCGCCGGTGGAGATTCCAGCCTTTTTGTCGTCGGATCGTTCAAGGGTCTGACACGACGCCAATGCTTCCTCAAGAGCTGTTTTCAGTTCTGCAAACCTTGAATCCAAATTTCCCGGTACCAACTCTCCCACAGAAGAAAGTGCTTCTTTCACCGAACTGTCCATTTTGGCGGCGGCATCTTGAAGCCTGGTCGCCGAGAGGTTGCCGGCCAGACCCTTGATGTTGTGGACCAGACTGTGTACCTGGCTAATCTCCTTGGCAATCAGTGCGTTATGAATATTCTCTGAGGTTTCCCTGTAGCTGTTGCCAAAATCCAGCAGGAGTTTCCTGTAGAGTCTGCGATTACCCTGTAACCTTTTCAGTCCGGCCTCAAGGTCGAAACCCGGTAAAGATGGCGGCAATTCTTCATTTTTTTCGCCCGGAGACGGAATAGGGGGTCCGCCCGAATCTTCGGCCTCCGGATTTATGGACACCTCAGCCCCCGGGGACCGGTTGTCGTCTCTATCCGCTCTAAGCTTAATCCATTTCAGCAGGGTGGAAAAGAGTTCTTCGGGGTTGATGGGCTTTGCGATGTGGTCATTCATACCGGCTGCCATGCTTTTCTCGCGGTCACCGGCCATGGCATGGGCCGTCATGGCAATGATGGGCAGGTTCGAGGTTAGAGGTTGGAGGTTAGAGGCTTGGCTGTCGGACTCTGGCTTCATTCCGCCTTCCGCATGCCTAATTCCACATTCCCACTCGCGTATTTTGCGAGTGGCGGTGTATCCGTCCATCACCGGCATCTGGATGTCCATCAGCACAACATCGTATGGGTTTTGTTGGACTGCGTTCACCGCTTCCTGACCATTGTCAGCCAGCGTTACTTCAAGGCCGGCGCCTGATAGAATCTCTCTGGCTACCTGCTGGTTGATTTCATTATCTTCTACCAACAAAATGCGCGCCCCTCTGATCCCCTTCAGGGCTTCTTCACCCTTGGTTTTTTCGGTGCGGATGCGCGGGCCCCTTTCCACCTCTTTGTTAAAAACCTCCATAATCGTATTAAGCATCACCGAAGGATTTACCGGTTTGATAAGAAAACCGTCCAAACCTGCCGCCTCGGCCTGACGCATTACCTCCTGGCGGCCGTGAGCCGTTGCCATAATGATTTTAGGTTGTTGGGAAGATTCGAAATTTTGCTTAATTCTGCGGGATACCTCAATGCCGTCCATCCCTGGCATTTTCCAGTCCATGATTACCAGATCGTAGCCGCTTTCCATTTCGGCAGAACGTTTGATTTCCCTTAAAGCCTTCTCTCCGGAGTCGGTGATGGTCACGGTGAAGGAAAATGATTCAAGTATTTCTTTGAAAATATTCTGCGAGGCGGTGCTGTCATCGACAACCATCACCTTCAGATCTTTCAATTCGCCAACCAGACGGCTCCTTTTTTCCAATTCCTGGGAGGCCAGTCCGAAAACAGCGGTAAAATGAAAATTGCTTCCCTGGCCGGGTTTGCTGTCTACTCCGATCTCACCGCCCATCATTTCAACCAATCGCTTGCAGATGGTCAACCCCAGTCCGGTGCCGCCGAATTTGCGGGTGGTGGAAGTGTCGGCCTGGGTAAACGGTTGAAACAGCTTTGCTGCCTGCTCAGCAGTCATGCCGATACCGGTATCCTGCACCGAACAAGCAAGGGTTACCTGATCCTCGGTTTTGTTGACCAGTTGCGTGCGAATTACTACCTCGCCATGCTCTGTGAATTTAACTGCATTGTTGGTAAGATTGAGAAGGATCTGGCCGAGCCGCAAAGGGTCGCCGATCAGGGACAGAGGCACATCCGGTGACGTGGCAAATAGAATCTCCAATCGTTTTTCCTGGGCTTTGACCGGCACCATGTTGGCCAGATTTTCGAGAACATCCTCAAGATTGAACTCGATGGATTCAATATCCAGTTTGCCGGCCTCAATTTTAGAAAAATCCAGAATATCATTTATGATTCTGAGCAGGGAATGGGCTCCGGACTGTATTTTTTGAATATAATCTTCCTGTTTGGCGTTTAATTTTGTCTGCAACGCAAGATGGGACATCCCGATAATGGCATTCATCGGGGTTCTGATTTCATGGCTCATATTGGCCAGAAAATCGCTTTTGGCCTGGTTGGCTTCATCGGCTGCTTTTTTGGCATCGATTAATTCGGCCGTGCGTTCATCAACGAGATCCTCCAGATTATCCCGATGTTTTTTCAGCTCCTTTTCCGACGCTTTTAAGGCTGCATCTGACTGCTGGATGGTGTTCATCATTTTATTGAACGATAGGGCCAGATGTCCGATTTCATCGCTGGATTGAATTTCCATGCGATGGTCCAGTTTGCCCGTACGGGTAATCAGATCGGTGCCCTCTCCGAGTTTTTTTAAAGGTCTGATTACAAATCGCTGCAACCCGATCATCGTCAGGATGCTGAGCATCAGGAGCCCGGCACACAGCGTCAATATAACCGGGGCAACCGCTCCCGTGACTTCATTGCCAATTTCATTCACGGGAACGACCATTGCGAGCTTCCAGCCCAGCAGGGGTGAGGTGTAATGGATGAAGTATTCTTCTTCCGCATGGCTCGCAATTGTTGTGTAGCCCTGTTTGCTTTGGAAAATAGATTGAAGATCACGCGGGTAAAGACTGGCTATGTTTTTAAAAAGCGTTTCTTTTTCCCGGCTGGCCAGCACGGTACCATTGTGATCCAGCAGCACCATATAGCCATTGTGACCCACCTGGACACTTTGGATATAATCGGTAAGATTGGCGAGGGTGACATCAATGCCTACCACACCATAGACCCGATCCTGTTTATCGAGCAAGGCTTTGACAATGCCGATATTGACATCCGGCGAGGTGACGGAGCGATAGGGATCGGTGATCATCACTTTCCCCGGATTTTCTTTGGCGAGAACATACCAGGGTCTGAGTCTTGGATCGTATTGCGTCGGTTTGGTCCTCTTGTGGGATCTGACAAAACTGCCGTTTTCCCGGCCCATATAAACCGAATTTACGTGATCGTGAGTAATTCGGTAAGTGTTAAGAAGGTTAATTATTTTTTGTTCCAGTTCTCCGATATTGTACTGGAAAGTTGCCGGGTCAGCGTTGGTAAAGCTGGTAAAGTTCCCATCATTTCTTGAGCGTACCAGATCGGTTGCGGCAATATACGCCAAATCCTTCTCGGCACTTTTGATGACGCTTGATAAGGCAAAATCAATGTGCGCCAGTTGACTCTGGAAATTATCATATATTTCTTTATAGGTCGCTGCCTTGAGTCTGCTAAAAAGAAGGGTCCCGATGGTGGCCAGGATTAAAACACTGACGCCGACATATAACAGCAATATTTTATATTTGAGCTTCATAAGATTGTTTCAGAATCAAAGGGTTGGCAATTTGTTTCATTGTTTCAATGGATCCTGTCGGCAGAGGATTGGTTTGTTCAGAAATGAGAGATAGATCCTATATGGCGTAATATTGAGTAGTTGTCAAATTTGAACCCGGCGGTAGCCGAACATGCTTGACATACCGCCCGCAATCCCTTATTTTAAAAAAAAATATATCACGGATCAATTTAAGGGAGGAATTCATGGCAGAAAAGATCACTTTCGAATGTGTGACTTGCGGCAACAAAACAGAGCAAAATGCCGACAACTCGAATATTCCGGAATGCTGCGGTAAACCCATGCAGGTTGAAGGACTGGATGCCTGTGGGATCAGCACCACGGCCGAACACTCCCGGTTAGACAACCTCGATGAGCCCTGCGATGACGGCAGAGCCGGATCCTGAGAAAATCTGCTTCAGGGTTCTTCACACCCATTGGAATAGACCAAAGCCCATTTAATAATTCGAGGCCACGAATCTTTATAGTGGTTGTCAAAAAACGTTCCGTTATTCAAACGTTTTTGCCTACAGCCACTTATACCAGCCGGAATGTTTTTGTGAAAAGCGGTATAAATGGGCTTTCAATAAAATTGCACCGCAAACTTACTATCCAACCCGGCCATCCCCAAGAATTGATCCGCCTGCGGCGGAATTATTGAAAATTGTGGATGCATGTATCCTGTCTATCTTAACCTTTGAACTCTGAACCTTGAACCCTGAACCCACAATTGGAGATCGAACATGGCATACGTTGAGATTAACTATTCCTCCAAGGGACCCGTTGGCTATCTGACCTTAAACAATCCTTCAAAAATCAACGCCCTGTCCAAGTTGATGATCAGCGAAATAATCCATGCCCTGGGTGTGATTGCTGCCGATGAAGCGATAAAGGTGCTGGTTATTCGTGCGGCCGGCAAACATTTTTGTGCCGGCCATTTTTTGGCGGAGATGGTCAACGGCGATGTCAGTGAATATAAATTGATTTTTGATCAATGCAACCGGATGATGCAACTGATACACGACATTCCCCAGCCGGTAATCGCACAGGTGCAGGGAATTGCCACTGCCGCCGGCTGCCAGATGGTTGCCTGGTGCGATCTGGCTGTGGCCGAAGAGGGCGCAAAGTTTGCAACTCCCGGCGTCAAGATTGGTCTGTTCTGCACAACACCAAGTGTAGCTGTGGTGCGGGCCATCGGACGCAAAGCGGCGATGGAAATGCTGCTAACCGGGCGCTATCTTTCAGCCCGCGAAGCAAAGGAACGGGGGTTGATAAACCGGGTCGTGCCGCTGGATGAACTGGAAACAGAAACCGAAGCACTCGCCAATCAGATCGCCGAAGCCAGTCGGTTTGTTCTATCGATTGGAAAACAGGCCTTTTACGCCCAGGTTGACCAGTCGGACAGCGATGCCATGGATTTTGCCAAACAAACCATGACCATGAGCCTGGCGGCAGAAGATGCACAAAATGGTATCAAAGCCTTTTTAAATAAACAGACACCCGTTTGGAAAAATCGATAGAATCATAATCCGGTTTTGAGCCGAAATAACAAATCTCAAATAACAAATCTCAAACAAATTCCAATGACAAAAATTCAAAATTCAAAACCAGCATATGACCTTGAAGAGAGGACGTTTCAGTTCGCTAAAGCGGTAAGGCTTTTCGTTAAGACATTGCCGAAAACAATTGCAAATATCGAGGACGGTAAACAACTGGTAAAGGCATCTGGTTCAGTGGGTGGAAATTATATAGAAGCGAACGAATCATTAAGCAAAAAAGATTTTGTCATGCGGATTAAAATATGCCGTAAGGAAGCAAAAGAAAGCGCCTATTGGCTCAGGTTAATTAAAGAGACCAATGATCTTAAAAATGCAGAAGATGCCCAAAAATTAATTCAAGAAGCAAATGAACTAAAAAAGATTTTTGCATCGATACTCGAAAAGTCAAAATGACACCAATCCTTGCCGTAACGTTTTGGTTATTCAATATTGTGATTTGTGATTTATTTGTAATTTGGTGCTTGTTATTTGTTATTTTAATATTGAATCAACTAAATCAATATCTAAAAAAAACACAACTGTGGATTGATTGTTATAAATTTGCAGCAAGTCTAGCTCCTTGATCAATGGCCCGTTTGGCATCCAGCTCTACAGCGTGCTCTGCGCCCCCGATTAAATGAACCGGCATCCGTTCGTTTTCCAATTCATCTTTGAGATCTCTCAGTGGTTCCTGTCCGGCACAGATGATGACGGTATCGACTTCTAAAATCTTGGGTACATCCTTGAGGGTAATGTGTAAGCCCCGGTCATCTATCCTCGCATAGGTTACGCCATTGATCATGGCAACGTTGCGTTGTTTAAGCGTGATACGATGAATCCATCCGGTGGTTTTCCCCAAGGTTTCACCGATTTTATTTGTTTTACGCTGCAAAAGGTAGACCTCGCGCCCGGTTGCAGCAATTGTGGGGCGACTGGGTGCCAAACCTCCAGGAAGTTCATAGTCTTTGTCCACCCCCCATTCTTTTAAAAATGCATCCCGGTCGAGGCTGGTGGATAAATTTTGTTGGGTAATATATTGGGCAACGTCAAACCCGATTCCACCGGCGCCCACTATGGCAACTCGACGGCCAACCGGTTTTTTGTGCAATAAGACGTCCACGTAACTTAGCACATTGGGACGATCGATGCCTTCAATCTCAAGCTTTCGAGGTGTTACACCGGTGGCCAAAACCACTTCGTCAAATTTTTCTTCCAGCAGGTGTTTGGCTGAGGCTTTTGAGTTTAAACAGGTTTCAACCCCTGTCAGGACAAGCTGTTTTTTATAATACCGGAGGGTTTCATTAAATTCCTCTTTGCCCGGGACCTGATTGGCCATATTAAACTGACCGCCGATTGTGCCATTTTGCTCGAACAATGTGACCGCATGACCCCTTGCGGCGGCGACCGTTGAGCAAGAAAGACCGGCCGGCCCAGCACCAACGACGGCTATTCTCTTTTTCTTTGCTGCCGGCAGATATTGAAGTTCGGTTTCATGGCAGGCCCGTGGGTTGACCAGGCAGGAGGATATTTTGCCCAGAAAAATGTGATCGAGGCAGGCCTGGTTGCAACCAATGCAAGTATTGATTTCATCGCCCCTGTCTTCCGAGGCCTTTTTGACAAAATCGGCATCCGCCAAAAAGGGACGGGCCATGGATATCATGTCGGCATCCCCCCGCGCCAGCACCTCTTCGGCCACCTCGGGCGTATTGATGCGATTGCTGGTCACCAGGGGCACGGAGACCAGTCCTTTCAGTTTAGCCGTTACCCAGGTAAAGGCCGCCCGCGGCACCGCAGTGGCAATGGTCGGTACCCGGGCCTCGTGCCATCCGATGCCGGTATTTATGATCGTCACGCCGGCCTCTTCAATTTTTTCGGCTAATTTGACGACTTGCTCCCAGGAACTTCCATTTTTTACCAGATCGATCATGGAAAGCCGGTAAATTATAATAAAGTCAGATCCAACCTTTTCCCTGACATGGCGGACAATTTCAACAGGAAATCGAATTCGATTCTCAAAACTGCCGCCCCAATCATCGGTGCGATTGTTGGTTTTAGATACAATAAACTGGTTAATGAGGTAGCCTTCAGATCCCATAATTTCGACACCGTCATAGCCTGCCTGGCGGGCTAATAAGGCACATCCGGCATAGTCATCGATATGTTGCCTGATTCCCTTTTCGTTCAATGCCCTGGGCTTGAAAAAGTTTATCGGTGCTTTGATTGCCGAGGCGCTCACCAGATCTTCATGAAAAGCATATCGCCCGGCATGCAGAATCTGCATCGCAATTTTGCCGCCTGCCTGATGAACAGCCCGGGTTATGACCCGATGCTGCTCAGCTTCCTCTGCGGTGGTCAGTTTAGCTGCCCCGGGGGCAACACAGCCAACTATATTGGGCGCTACGCCCCCGGAGACAATAAGGCCCACATCGCCTTTGGCCCTTTCAGCATAATAAACTGCCATTCGTTCAAATCCGTTGGGAGCTTCTTCCAGTCCGGTATGCATAGAGCCCATCAGGACCCTGTTTTTTAGTCTGGTAAAACCTAAATCCAATGGCGCTAATAGGTGAGGGTACTGTAAATTTTCCATGGATAAATTCCAGTCATAGATATTGAGATGCAAGCACCAAAATTGTTTAAATCCCAAATAATAAGCACTAAATAATAAGCACCAAATAACAAACAAATCACAAATTCCAATATACAATGACCAAAACATTTGATCTGAACATTATTTAGATTTTTCTAAAATTTCGGATTTTGAATTTCGGTCATTGGTTATTATTTGATATTTGGTGCTTGTTATTTGTGATTTAAGGTAGCGGAGAACCATTAAAATGCGTTACAACCTGTGTAGACGTTTGGCCAGAGATTCAATCACTTTTTCTATGTACCGCTATCATCGTTATATCATCAAACTGGGGGGCATCACCTATGTGCTTGAATATGTCTGTTTTAATCTGCTCGATTTGCCGGGACGCTGTTGCGGCAGGTTTTTCCAGAAGAGATAGAAACCGTTTTTTGGAAAACAATTTGTTTTCAGGCGACAGTGCTTCCGTCACACCATCCGTATACCCGATTAAAAAGTCATCGGGTTCCATTTGAACCTGTCGCACCTTAAATTCCATCGGGGTCATGTAACCGACCACGGGTCCGGTTGCTTTTAGGCGCTCTTTTATCCCGGATTGATTGAAGAGAATAAGCGGTTCATGTCCGCCGTTAACATAGGTCAGCTTTCCGCTTTGCGGATCCAAAACCCCGAAAAAAAGGGTTGCAAACATTCCCTCCGCACCGTGTTCCTGGGCGATATAATGGTTGGTAAGCGATACCGCGTGCAACGCTTGGTAGAGAGGATCACCGCTTGAATCAGGACCGGGGCTTTCGCTGCCGGGCACCGAAACCCCCTGCAAATTGATCTGGCCTGAAAATACACGGATTAAACTGCGAAACAGCGCCATGAATAAGGCTGATCCAACGCCCTTGTCGCAGACATCGGCGATTACCAGCCCAACCAGATCCCCGGGCAGTAAAAACACATCATAAAAATCGCCGGAAACCTGTCGGGCAGGATGGAAGTAGAAGGCGATTTCCCAACCCGGAAGTTCCGGGATCCGGGTGGGCAGGAAATCCCGTTGTATTTTTCGGCCCTTTTCCATCTCTGCATGGAGGGCTTTGGAATATATTTCGATTTCATGTTTTGCCTGTTCCAGGGACCGGTAGGATTCATCCAGTTTCGAATAGAGACTGGCGTTTTCGAGGGCACTACCGATTTGACCGGCGGTCAGCAGCATTAAATCCGCGGTTTCCTGGTTAAAATGGCCCGGCTTGTCATCTATCAGGGTGATTATGCCGAGCAAATTGTCTCCCCTGAGAACAGGCACGGCCAGTGCCGATCCGACAGTATAGGGCTGATTGGGAAGGCTCACCCAGCGTTTATCGTCACTGGTATCAACAATTAATCCGACCTTCCGATTTCGTCTGACCCAACCGGCGAGACCTTCGTCGAATACCTGGCCGATAATTTTGGAGCGTTGTTCCGATGTGGTGTCGGCCCGGGTTAAAATGCTGTCGGTAACGGCCCCATTTTCATCCACTAAAAATAAACTGCCTTTTTCCGCACCGGTTAATTCAGCTGAAACCTCAAGGGTTTTTTGTAAAAGCCTGGCCAATACGTGTTCCTTGGCTGAAGACCTTGCAAAGGTCACAAAATTTTCAAGCAGTCTGCTCTGGACTTGAAGGGCTGACTTTTCGCTTTTTAGCCGGGTCAATTCCTGTTGTAGTTTATCCGCTTCTTTCACGATAATCCTCTATTCCATAAAGTTGGCTAAAACCAGGCCCTCATAACATTTGCTATTGTACATTGTTGTAGAATTACAGCGGCAGTTTATTTCTAATATTTCGGACTATCCAAAAGTTTAAAAATTTTCATTAAAAAAACGGTAATCACCATAGCGGCAGCGAAGGCTATCAAGGTCAGACCAAGATTCCAGTTCCACCAGACAGGGGCATTGACAAGCACCAGGAGGCCGGCAAGGGGAACCAGCATGATCACGTTCATCACCGCAATTTCGATTACGGCCGGGGTTTTGAAATCAGGATCAACGATTCTCAGCAATAACAGACCGCAGGATACCGTGCCGGTAACCGTGCCGAAGATAACCACGGTTCGCTCTAAATTATAGGACCAGAGCCGTTTGCCCAGAAACAACATGGCTATCGTCGTTAAAGCGCCGCAGGACAGGGAGATAATTGAAATTGGCAATATATAGGTCCAGACAATGGTCAATTGTATTGCCATTATGGTGGCCACAATCAAAAAATCGATCGACCAACCGGTAATTCTCCGTTGAATACCCGGATCGATCAAATAGTCCACGCCGAGCCTGCCCATCAGCCATCTTATAATAAACGCAATGATGAGACCGAAGAAAAAGAAAAAGCCCCACAACAGCGATGAAACATCCGGTGGCAAAAAGCTGCCGGCAGATCTTACAAATGCATAGGTTAAAACATACACCAGCCCGACCATCGCGGATTGAAAGGCGAGGGTATCTATGTTTGCCGAATGCAGTGTTTGAGTGCCGGCCGGTTGATTCAATTCTTTGCTCCCCATAACACCGGTCAAAAAATCCCGGGGCAGGTTTTTGGGAGCATTAACGGCCAGACCGCGCCTGATTCCCCAGTTTGCAAGGGGAACCCCGACAAAAAAAGCAAAAAAGTAGCCGATGGCGGCAAAGGTCAACCCTATTGTAGCTGCGTGTTCGAAGCCTAAACCTTCCCAGACTTTTCCGAAGGACAGCGCCTGTCCCGGTCCCTCCTCAAACCCCAGGGGTGCGAAAAATCCAAAAGTTGGAAACAATTTAAATCCCAAAACACCGAAACCAATCACACAAAGGCCACCAACAATGGCTTGCAGATTAAAAACGATGACCTGGGAAAGCGCCATCCACAGGGGCCCTTTAACAAATCCCTTTTTTTTAATTGAATTGTCCGGTTGATTGGCGCTGTTTGTCAACCCCACGGAAATAAATGAAATATTGAAGAAATGATAGGCAAATGTTTCCAGGTCGGTTGCGGATAGTTTAATAATACCGCCATTTATAATTATCAAGCCCAGCACACCGCCGATCAGACAACTCGGGATGAGAAAGCGTTGAAAAAAGGAAATTTTAGCCCTCAGAAGCACTCCCATCAAGAGCATAATTGCCAAACTGCCGAATAACAACATCGAATCAAATGGGAAAGGAATTTTCATATTCACCCTCCGGCGAAATATCGTTTGACTTTGGTTGCTCGAAAAGGGTATAAGTCGGGGACAGTTTTACCGCACCATACATTAGATGGCGTGATAAGACAACTCTTTCTCCTCCGGTATCTTAAATGCCGCGCACACTGCTGGATTCATATTCTGATCAAAGTTGCACTACAGCCCACACGCCAGATCGTTAAGAGCCCTGATTCTGATTCGAGGCCGTTTTGAGATGGCTTCGACATACAATGGGGAATAAAAGATGTTCGAACGAATTCTTATCGCGTTAAAATTCGGTCCTGCAAGCATGTATGCATTAAATATGGGCATGGAGGTTGCGCGGCTAAACAATGCCGAACTCCACATTTTTCATGCCCTGGACTATCTTTTGCAGGATCTTGAGGAGAGCGATCCCAAACTGCTTGAAGTCAAGCATGAAACAGAACAGCGCTTTAAAACCGAAGTTGAACCGCTCCTGGGGAACTTGAAAAATGTATACTTTAAGTGCCGGCCGGCGGATCCCGCACTGGAAGTTTGTAAAATGGCGCGGGATATTAATGCTGATCTCATTGTTCTGGGTTGCCATCAACTCCCGGAAAAAATGTGTATGGGCCGGATCGACTACGTGGGGATGACTATTCTTGAAAAAGCACCTTGCCCGGTAATACTGGTGCCTCTGTGTAAATAAAAAAAATTAGCTGTTGAGTTCTTAAGTTCGTGAGTTCTTGAGCTGTTTGAGCCAATAAGCTTGTAAGTTGATAAGTTTGTTTGGCAGCGCGGGGGATCGACGCTAACTTTGTGCCAAAACTCCCTAAATAATATCCAAAAACTAAAAAACTTATCTTGCTAACGAACTGATGAACTTACGAACTCACCAATCTAATTGCGTTTACCGTACTTCTGCTTTAACTTTTCTCCAAGGACCGCATATTGGGGGTCTGAGGCGATGTTGCCTAAATTAACCAGGGATTGGAAAACTGTTTTTCGGCACCCTGCATTCGATAGATAGCCTCCAAGATTTCCTCCGGCATTGATCCATTCTGAAAATGTTACTTTCGTTCGATTGGAATCCAAGCGTTCGAGAACCCATTGAAGTTCTGAATCGGTAATGCGGACATGACCTTTTCGAATAGGAACCCCGGAGTCCTGGTGCGCCTTGCCATGAACAGTTATTTTACCGGATCTGATATCGATTTTTGTACTGACGGCATAGACGACATCGCGATTCCAAAGCGGCCAGGGGGTTTCAATGACAAAATAAAGTAACCATTCAAGATCGGATGATATTCTATCTGGTACTTTTTTGGCTATCGTGCACTTGTAAAACCACCGGGTAAAAGATGGGATGTCCGCCAACACCGCTCCGACGACTTCGACAGGTTGATTGATGATAAGGCTTCCCCTGAATTCAAATTCTGCATGCCCGACAACCTTGCGGGAGTGAATCGTCACCCTCTGGCTTTCTTCTTCAAACACCCAATCCCTTTCCGCCGCACTAGTCAGTTCGTCAGTGATTAACAGGGTGCCAATAAAAATCAGTAGGTTCAGGGTTTTGATCATATTTGACATCTGTCTTCTGTCTTCCGTCATCTGACTAGAATGGCCAGAAGTTATTGTCATTCCATATTTCCTCTTTCAGTTCCTTATCAATTTCTGAGAGAAAATGCAGGTGCTGGGCCTCCCAGGCGGCCAGCCATTTATACAGCGCTTTTTCATTCGGGTCACCGGCTTCTGCGGCCCGGCCCTCATAAAGGTTTATCGCATTTTTTTCCAGAGACATGGCGGCTGATATGGCTGCGGCTTCGTAATCTGCCGCTGAAATTTCTTTCTTAAGTTCCGAGGTTATAACTTTGGCGGCCATTTCTGTGCCGTGCTCTTCACTATAATCACCCGGATTAAATTCTTGATTTTTCTGGTAGGCTTTGTATTGGTCCGCCAAAATTTTTACATGCTTGACCTCCTCATCCGCCATCATTTCAAAAAACGCCTTGACTGCTTTACCGGATGCCTGTTCGGCAACTTTCTGATAAAAGGCGTTGCCTCTTTTTTCCAGCAATATAGCATTTTTTAAAATTTCCACCGTCCTGTCTTCGCTCATAGTTTCCTTTCCTCCTCATATTAGATTAACAGTATTTGATAAATTAGGGTCTGTAGCGAAAAATGCAAGTCCTTTCGACGCTGGGATGCCAGGAGGCTATGAGGCTTGAAAGCCTCAGCATACCTGTCGGGAATGGTTGAAGCCTAAAGGCTTCAGGCAAAGATATTTTCCCGTACTCGCTGTGCGGACGTCATTCCGGCCTTGCGAGCCGGAATCCAGAAGAATAGTGCAAGAAATTTCTGGATGCCGGATCAAGTCCGGCATGACGGCCGCAGTAATAATGGTTCAGATCAAAGTCGATTTCAAATCGACTTCATTTAAAATTCCCCGGCTTAAAGCCAGGGGAGAATTCGCAGTGCCTATCTACTTGCCGGCTTTCTCGCTTCCAAGCATCATAGCTTCCTAGCTTCCTTGCTTCCCGGCCTCGATAGCTATTTCATCGAAACAATCCGCAAGCTTTTTCTCATACCAGCTTTTCATGAAAAAGCCATCAATAAAACCGTTATGTCCGCCATAGCTAGAAATTATCAACCTGGTGGGATGATTGAGTTTTAACTGATAAAAGTCTTCTACAGGTATGATCGGATCATCTGCGGCAGTAACAATTGTGGTCGGAACCGATAAATCATCAATGGCATCATTTAAAATCGAATAAGCTTTGAAATATTCGGATGCGGATTTGAAATCACTGTATTTATCTATCATTTTAGCGGTGACCGCCATAATCGTTTTCAGTTTGAACACTTCTGAAAAATCATAGGCATCCGGGAATAACCCCTGCTTGATTTGCAGTGATTGAAACCATTTTTTCAAAAAATATCTCCGAATCATGGCCTGCCGGTCGATTGTGATGGTTGCTTTTTCAGGATCAAGTACAGGACTGATGGCTGCCACATGGCGAAGGTTATCGATGGGCGCATGACGCATTTCCCGGGCAATTCGCAGTGCAAAATTGCCTCCCAGAGAAAACCCCACCAGAAAAACCGGTTTTCCCTTCTCATGGCGGGCAATTTGCCGAACTGCCTGGAACACTTCTTCAAGGAGGACTGCGTAAAAAAGCCCACGATTTAGATGGTGGCTGCTGCCATGATCCCTTAAATTCAACCGAAAAATATCATAGCCGCGCTGATAAAGCACCTTGCCCGTGCAGGCTATATAGGTGGAGTCGGCACTGCCTTCCCATCCATGCAATAATATAACAAGCCCGCGGGAGATTACCGGTCCCCTGGATGAATGATACCCCTGCAGCCGGATTCCTTGCGGGGTTTTTAGGACTATTTCCCGGGCGGAATCGTTTACCGGGTTTTTACCCCAGGCCCGCAAGGGAATACTTGCCAGAATAGTTTGAATTTGACCGCTTCGCAAATACCATGGGGGCTGAAATGAATTGTTACCGAAATTATTCATGACAATTTTAACTTTATCCAATTTCACCATCGCCTGGCACATTAATGTCTGCATTCTGATAAAACACCAATTCCCATTGCCCGGATACACTATCATTCTAAAGCTTTTAACATGCCGTTAATTGAATAATCTATCAATAAAAAAAGCTCCATTTGAATTCAAGTGACAAATGTAATAGGATTCGTTTCGTGTTCAAACCTGCCACAATTAAGTACTTGGGCCTCCTAACCGGGTTGATAGTAATATTCTTTTTGCACGCCACCGTCGAGGCGCAAACACAAATATTGCAAAATGACGACGTTGCTGTCGTCTATGAACCACCGTTGAAGGCTGCTGCCGGTGAGGTTCTTCGGATGTATCCGCTTCTCAGGCAAGAGTTGGAAGGACTTTTTGGATGGCATTTGAATGGCGGGGCCCAGGTGGTTTTGGTAAAAACCAATCAAACTTTCCAGAATATAGCCCGCAATAACCTGATTGTCGCTTTTGCGGTTCCTGATAAAAACCTGATCGTCATCGATTATTCCAGGATGTCAACCCGGCCCTTTAATCTCAGCATCACCCTTAAACACGAAATGTGTCATCTTTTGCTCCATGAACACATCAACTCCGGAAACCTTGCCAAATGGGTTGATGAGGGGGTTTGCCAGTGGGCCAGCGATGGAATCGGAGAAATTTTAATGGACAAGAACGGGTCGGGACTCGATGCGGCCATTATGGCCGGTCAGACCCTCCGGCTTTCACGATTGGCAGAGACGTTTCCAGGGGACAGGAGGTCATGGCCCCTTGCCTATGAACAAAGCAAAAGCGTCGTTGCCTTCATTGACAGGCAATTCGGGAAGCAGGCTATTCTGAATATTTTAAGCGACCTTAAAAATGGCAAGACAATAGAGACCGCAAGCATGCAAAACCTATCCATCACCATCAACGAATTGGAAAATCAATGGCTAACCGAGATTGAACGCACACCTCGCTGGCTGGTCTACCTTGCAGACAACCTTTACGGCATCCTGTTTTTTTTGGCCGCGATTTTAACGGTCTGCGGCTTCATACTGAGGCTGAAACGCAAAAGGCGATGGGAGGACGAGCAGGCGGAAGATGATGAATAAAAACAAAATCTTTTTACTTTTCGGTGATTTTACTATATATTAAGGGATAATATCGAAACCATATATCAGCTCGTGCAAGCCCGGTTTTGGTCTCATCACATTTTGCAAAAGGAGCGTCGGAAATGAATTTATTCGGGAAAAAGGATAAGGAAAGCAGCCCTCCGGTGGTCCCACCACAGGCCGTCCCAAAGGTTGCCGCCAAAAACAGCCCCAAAGACATGGCACTGGATACGACCTATTTCGGAAAAAACTTAAAAGTAAAAGGAAATGTTTCCGGTGAGGGCAGCCTGATTATCCTGGGTTCTTTTGAAGGAGAATTTAATTTAACGGGCCGCTTGAAAGTTGCTCAGGGCGCCCGCATTAAAGGAAACGTAAAAGCCACAGACATATATGTCAACGGCAATGTAGAGGGTTCTATTACGGCCAGTGAAAAAGTTCACCTGGATAGCACTGCCAGAGTCAAAGGGGGTATTGCCACCCCCAGGATTTCGGTTCTGGAAGGCGCCATGTTTGACGGTGAAATCAAAATGAGTAAACGAACCCCTCAGGAATCAAAACCGGCATCACCCGGACCCCAACAGACTTCACCTGGGCCTGTTGCTCCGGGCAAGAGGGAAACAGTGCTGTAAGAGGAGACGCGTTTATGGAAAAAAGTAAAGCATCCGGTTCAACATCATTATTAAGCAAAAATCTTAATATAGTCGGTGACATTCAGGGTGACGAGGATCTGCATGTGGAGGGTCGTTTTAAAGGCTCTATCAAAATCACCGGTAATATTTTTGTGGGCCAGACCGGAGTGGTGGAAGCCGAGGTCGAAGCCGACAATATTGTTATTCAGGGCAAGATTAACGGCAATGTTGTGGCACGCCAGCAGCTCGAAATCCAATCATTGGGAGAGCTCATCGGTGATTGTTCAGCCCATTCCATCGATATCAAGGAGGGTGCAATTTTCGAGGGCCGCTCCAACATGCTTAGACCTGCTGCAACACCACCTGCTTCATCCCAGCCCAGAGCTAAAATGCGGCCGAAATAATTTCAGTCTCCTGCTTTTCTATACAGAACGGCTTAAATCATTGCGCTTACATACCCAGCGATTTACAGGCGTTACCGTTGTCGATTGCATTACTGTCAACAATTTGCCCTTAGAACCGGCAATTAATTGTGGCGCTGGGTATTTAGTTTAAATTTATTACACCATATCACTATGATAGGCTGTCCGCTGCCTTTTAAAAATCTCTTCTGAAAATCTAACACCTGGCCTGCCGGATCCACCTCATTAAAATCTGCACAACTTGCTAAAGTTAAAACATTATTAGCCGATAATACGCATAGGTCCTTTATTGTTAAATTTCGGTCTTTGGGAACTTGGTGTAAAAAGGCTTTATATCGCTATAAAAATTATTAATAGTTTGACTGATATTTTCCGAATGCGAATTGATGGATCCATTTTTTAAATGAAATTTGACCTGTCGCTAAAAAGTTTGACAGGTATAAAATGCCACATAATTTCGGAATGATATGAGGCCAACCAAAGAGATCATGACAATGTGCCGGCAGCCAACTGAAAATAGGTTACGATCTGGCATAAAACTTGCTCATAAATTACGCCGGAGGCTCAAAATGCGTAAAAATTCAGGATTTACAGTTATGGAACTTTTAGTGGTCATCGCTATCATTGCCATCATGACAAGCATCGGCGTACCTAGCTTGATCAGCTGGCGCCAGAAGGCCCAATTAGGAAGTGCCGCGCGTGATCTTTATGGGAATTTTCAGAGGGCGAAAATAGAGGCGACCCGAACAAATAGGAATTGCGCTGTCTCATTTAACAGCATCACTGCAAACGGAAAGACCTATGATTATGTTGCCTATATCGACGATAACCCCTTTAATCTGAAATACGATACCGGGGAGCGGGTCATCGCTGCCAGATCCTGGTCGGAATACCCAGGCATATCCACAAGCGGCAGCATAACATTTCCTGCGAATGTCGATTCAAAACCAACTATTGCATTTGCGCCGGACGGTCTCCCTAAAGATACAATCGGCATATTACAGTCGGGAAGCGTTAAATTGAAGAACCAGGGCGGGAAAGGCAGACTAATTAGTGTTTCCCTGACCGGAAATGTCAAAATCGAACAGGATGATGATTGATTCGGTTTAAAAAAAAATATTGTTCCAGTTCCAATAAAGACAAACATATTATTAACCCAAAGGAGCTGTAACCATGCTCTGTCGAGTTTCAATAAAAAGTTTAAAATTAAATGAGGCGCAGGGATTTACCCTGGTCGAAGTCATGATTGCCATGGCAATTTTTCTAATCGGATTCCTGGCCGTTGGTTCGATGCAGATTTCAGCGGTCAACGGCAATGCGTCCGCCCGCATGCGCACATCCGCCAGCATTCTGGCCGGCGACATCGTAGAGCAACTGTTGCGGTGCCCCTATGAATCATCCGCCTGTACAATAATTCGACCGGATTATTCCCATAGTGATCCTTTAGGGTTTGGCGACCATGGCCCGTTTAATGATGACCCGGACGGCGATGGACCCGACGGCACCTATCAGGTACGATGGACAGTGGGCAACGGTCCAGAGGTCAATTCCAAAACCATTGACGTCATCGTAAGATGGCAAAAACGCGGTAAAGATAACAGTGTTCAATATTCCTTTGTGGCAGCAGATGCCAATTTATAGAATTTGAATGTCGGCAGTTCCGAGAAGAACATTTTTACATATGGGAGAATAAATCCAATGTATCCAAAATTTAAAATGCTAAATAACGATAGAGGGTCGATATTGGTGGTTGCCTTGCTGTTGCTGGTATTTTTGACCATCATCGGTATTTCCGCAACAAACAATACCAGCATGGAACTGAATGTCACCCGCAACAGCCAGATTTATAAAAGAGATTTCTATGTTGCCGACAGCGGCTGGCGGGCAGCGGCCATGAACCTTCAGAACTTCGGGCTGGCATTTCCAAATTATCCGGGCGGCATCAAAGCACCTGGAACTCCGGACGGTACCCTGAATAATATCGACTATGATTATCAAATACAACATATAGAACCGGCGAATCCTGAGGATGCCAGAGCCCCCGGCAACAGTGGTGCCATGGGCTGCTGGAATGCTTTTTTTGATGTGGATTCGAGAGCTTTAAATACTGATGGGTCACGGACCCAGGAGGTAAGTGCCCGTCTGGTCAAACTGTGCTGTGGCTCTTACTAGTAAATTGTGCCTGATCAGGTGTTTAATCGTTGGGTGATATCAAAGACAGTCGAAAAATAGTCGCTTAATGGAAGAAAGTCGAATCAGCATCGGTGAAATCGCCGATACGACAATAAGGATATAAAAATGATTTTGAGGCGAAACAAATCCGGTTTTACACTGGTGGAACTACTTGTGGCGATGGCAATTTCTACCATCGTTTTGGCCATGATTTATCAGGTTTATCGTTCTCAGCTCAGAACCCACACCACCCAGCAGGAACTGGTCGAAATGCAGCAAAATATGCGGGCCGTCCTGTATTTGATGGAAAGAGAGATCCGCATGGCCGGTCATGCGCCCAATGGCGGAGTTGCCGATCCTGCCATCACCACAGCCCAGGTTGACAACATTGCCTTTGCCATGGATATCAGCGGTGGCACCACTCTTGATCCATCCGACGGTGATACGAATGATGTCGGTGAAAGAATCAATTATTTTCTCGACCCTGGCACCGGACAGCTTATTCGAAACGCCTCAGACGGAAATGGTAATCAGCCTCTTTTAGAAGCCAACGACTTTAATTCTCTCACCTTTGTATATAAGGATTCCAATGGTGTTACCCTGGACGATGACGGGGCCGGCAACCTGACGACAACCGCCAGCCGTCAGGCCATCCGTACGGTGGAAATCGTTCTCAATGCCAGTATCGGGACCACTGCCATGGTGGATCCCCACCAGATGCAATTAACATCCGAGGTAAAAATTCGAAATCTGGGGCTTACTCCCTAGTATTTTGGAGATTTTTTTTATATTCTACAAAAATGATCGATGAAGAAACCTGCACATAATAGAGTTGGTCATTTAGGATTTTGATTCACTTTAGGTAATTACTTTTTCAATTATCCCTCCCGGCTTTCTAAATTCTGGTTTAAGGATTTTTCCTTTCATATTCCTGAAAAAATTTTAGAGAAGATATAAAACTTTTTAATAGTTTGCTGTTTATTCAGTCTTTAGCGATAACTCGTTTGCAGCCACATTGTTAGTATTGTCTATGAATAATATTAAAATTCAGTATGTTAACGCACGATTTTGAATCTTAAAAATTCCTCGAAAAATTGGCATAAGATTTGCTTATCTGTATGTCCGAATAGAAATAAACATTTTAGATGAGGAGAATTAAAATGATAAAAAATATCAGACTGAACAATTTGTTGATTGTTCTGGCCATGGTTGGATTGCTAATGACCACACCATTTCAGGTTTTTGCAGCAACCGGAACCGTAGACATCCGGGTATCCAATGACAATGATGACGCTGAAGAGGGTTCGAGCGGGAATATGTACCTTAATAGTACAGATCTGGAGTTGATACGGGATGATTGGCGTGGTGAAGAACAGATCGTGGGAATACGGTTCCTGAATGTTTCGGTTCCTAAAGGCGCCACCATTACCAATGCATTTATTGAGTTTACCACTGATGAGACTGATTGGGAGACCACCAATCTTGTCATAGTGGGTGAAGATCAAGACAATGCGCTGCGATTTACGACGAGTAATGGCGATGTATCATCCCGGAGCCGCACCGGCGCGTCTATAACCTGGAGCAATGTACCAGCATGGGGAGTTGTGGGAGAAACCGGAGTCAAACAACAATCGCCGAATCTTAAAGCTATAGTCCAAGAAATCGTCGATAGGCCCGGCTGGTCAGGTGGGTCCATGGTATTTATTATAACCGGTTCCGGCAAGCGGGTGGCAGAATCTTACATTGGAAGTAGCGCCAAAGCCCCTCTGCTGCACGTGGAGTACACCACTGATGAATTGGTCATTCCAATTTCTTCTTCCAATGACGATGCGCGGGAAGCACCATGCTATGATTACTGTGACAATGGGCAAAATGCCGACTATGTTAGACTTGAAGAGTCATATCTAAAGCTTCCCGAAGATCGTGATGAGCCCATTGGTCTTCGGTTTCAAAATATAGCGATTCCCAAGGGAACGATCATCACCAATGCGTATCTGGAATTTGTAGCCTCAAATTATGATAGCGGATATGCCGAGTACGAGATCAAGGGGCAGGCGTCTGACAATCCGCCGGCATTTACCGATACGAATGACAACATATCAGACAGACCGCGCACAGGTCAGGGCGTTACCTGGGTGGTCACAGATATCTGGCAGGACGGAGAAACACATAATTCTCCTGATATCAGTGCGGTTATCCAAGAAATTATTGGCAGACCCGGCTGGAACTATGGCAACTCCTTGGTAATAATCATCCGCAGTCCGCTAACTTTAAGGAATCGTGATGTTTACTCCTATGATGGAGGTCACCCACCGAAACTACACATTCAGTTCGGTAACGAAACCGGCGGTGATATTGACACCGACGGGGACGGTATCCTGGATTCTGCTGA
>Ga0075304_1000045_pt1 | contig 33287 bp, 31 predicted proteins | sample Joice_CattailNLA_FD_120067 | JGI IMG/M metagenome (GOLD analysis project Ga0075304, IMG submission 120067) | Natural and restored wetland microbial communities from the San Francisco Bay, California, USA, that impact long-term carbon... | ecosystem: Environmental > Terrestrial > Soil > Wetlands ... | reverse complement strand
CGAGCCCGAACCCGAACCCGAACCCGAACCCGAACCCGAGCCCGAACCCGAACCCGAACCCGAACCCGAGCCCGAACCCGAGCCCGAACCCGAACCCGAACCCGAACGACCCGCGCCGCCGCCTCCCGCGGCTCTCGACGAGGAAGACGTGTGGGAGGACGCAGATGCCTCGCCCGAGCCGCCACGGGTTGCACCGCCGAGCTCTCCTGCTCCACCCGGGCATCTTCCCGAGCGTCGCGTGGTCGTCATCGACGAGGACGCAGAGCCCGCCGGGCCCACGCAGCCGGCCTCCGCCAACCCCGAGACCGAGCCGCCGGAAGGTCACGCCGTGGCCGATATCGGCGCCACCCTCGAGGACGACGAGGGCACCCACAAGCGCCGATGGCGACTGTTCCGCAAGGGAGGCCAATGATGTCGAAACGAGGTGGTCTGGGGCGGGGCCTGTCCGCGTTGATCCCGGGGGCACCCGAGACCGGTGAGGGGATCTCGGGACTGCTGGAGGTTCCCGTGAATGCCGTGATGCCCAATCCGAAGCAGCCCCGGACCCGTTGGGACGAGGAGGAGATCAAGGCGCTCGCCGCCTCGATCACGGAGGTCGGCATCCTGCAACCGATCGTGGTCAGGCGCTCCGGGGAGGACGGCTACGAGCTCGTGGCGGGCGAGCGCCGGTTGCGGGCCGCGAAGGTGGCGGGCCTCGCCACGGTGCCGGTCGTGCTGCGCGACACGGAGGACGCGGATCTCCTGCGGGAAGCATTGATCGAGAACATCCATCGACAGGACCTCGGGCCGATCGAGCTCGCCGAGGCGTTCCGGCAGCTGCTCGAAGACCTCGGGCTCAAGCAGGAGGAGCTGGCCGATCGGGTCGGTGTGTCACGGTCACACATCGCGAATACGATCCGCCTGCTGCAGCTCCCCCTCGAGACCCAGCAGCTCCTCACCGATGCCAGGATCCAGGCGGGACATGCACGGGCGCTGCTGGCCCTCGGTGACGCCGACGCCGTGAACACCCTCGCCCTCAGGGTTGCCGCGGAGGATCTCTCCGTACGCGAGACCGAGGATCTCGTCCGGCGTTACCTCGAGCCACCACCCGAGGCCGAGGCAACGACGGATGTCGCCACCACTCCGGCCACCGACACCGGCATGGCCGAGGTGGAGGAGATCTTGTCCGAGCAGCTCGCCACCCGGGTCCAGATCCAGTACGGGAAGAAGCGGGGGCGTGTGATCATCGAGTTCGGTTCGGTCGACGACCTCGAGCGTATCGTCTCGGAGATCGTCGGATCGGGGCCAGGGCTCTCGCCCGAGTGATCCGCCCCGGTCGTCTGCCGATGGTTCAACCTCCGACCGAGCGCCTCGCTGCCGACTGGATGACCGCGTCACACAACTGTGCCAACCCCATCCCCGCGGCGTTGGCTCCCATCGGAAGCAGGCTGGTCTCGGTCATGCCGGGTGAGACGCACACCTCCAGCACCCACGGGACGCCGTCGCGGTCGACGATCATGTCGACCCTGGTCACGTCGCGGAGGCCGAGGGCGTCCCAGGCGGCCATGGCGGCGTCGCGACACGCCGCCGTCGCGTCGTCACCGAGCCGGGCTGGAGTGAAGTACTCGGTCGCTCCCGCGGTGTAGCGGGCGGCGTAGTCGTACGTGCCACCTTTCGGAACGATCTCGACGGCCGGCAGGCTCTCGCCCGGCGTGCCGATCACGCCGACGGCGACCTCGGTGCCCACGACCGCAGCCTCGACGACGACTCCCCCACTGAACGACAGGGCCGCCATCACGGCGGCGGGCAGGTCGGACTCCCGCGCGACGGAGCTGACCCCCAGGGCGGACCCGCTCCTCGAGGGCTTGACGACGCACGGCAATCCGACCCGTTCGATCGCCCGGCCGAGCGCCGCGCCTGCTCCCAGGTCCCGCAGGGCCGTGCCCTCGATCGGGGCCCAGGCCGGTGTCCGCACACCGGCGCGGTCGAGGGCGTCCTTGGCGAGCAGCTTGTCGAACGCGATCTCACACTCGAACGCTGCCGTGCCCGTATGGGCGAGACCCACGAGATCCAAGAGACGCTGCACGGTACCGTCCTCGCCTTCCTTGCCGTGCAGCGTGAGGTAGCAGAGGTCGGGAGATCGTTCCTGCAGGGCCTCGGCCAGCGAGTGCTCCCCCGGATCGATCAGGACAGCGTCGTGGCCGAGCTCGTGGAGAGCCCCCGTGACGCGGTGGCCTCCCCGCAGCGACACGTCGCGCTCGGGGGTGCGCCCCCCGGCGAGCACCGCGACGTTCACGGGTGCAGGCTCCGGTACAGGGCCTGCTCGTCCTCGAGCAGGCTGCCGAGCCGGGCGATGCCCTCGCGGATGCGATCCTCGGGCGGGTAACAGAACGCGAGCCGCATCTGATTCCCACCGCGCCCGTCGGGGTAGAAGGCCGTGCCGGGCACGTATGCCACACGCCGCTCGACGGCCGCCGCGAGCATCGCCCGCGTGTCGAACCAGTCCGGCAAGGTGACCCAGACGTAGAAGCCGCCGGCGGGATTCGTCCACATCGCGCCGTCCGGGAAGTGCTCGTCGATCGACTCGAGCATCGCGTCTCGCCGCGACCGGTAGATGTCGGTGAGGGCGGCCAGGTTGCCTCGCCACCGTTCCTCGTCGGCGAAGTAGCGCTCGGTGACGAGCATCGTGAACGAGGAGCCACAGAGATCGGCGGCTTCCTTGGCGAGCACGAGGCGCTGCACCACCGACTGTTCGGCGAGCGCCCACCCCACGCGGACGCCGGGGGAGAAGACCTTCGAGACCGTCCCGAGGTAGATCACGTTCTCGGGGTCGAGGGTTCGCAGGGAGGGGAGCGGGGTGCCCTCGAAACGAAGCATGCCGTAAGGGTTGTCCTCGACGATCGGGATGCCCGCCTCGCGGCACAGCGAGACGAGCTGTTCCCGCCGCGTGTATGATAGCGTCACACCACCTGGATTGCCGAAGTTCGGGCATGTGTAGACGAACTTCGGCCGTTCGCCCCTCACCAGCGCCTCCTCGAGTTGATCGACGATCATGCCGTCGTCGTCGATCTCGATCTGCAGATAGCGCGGTTCGTATTGGCCGAAGGCGGTCAGGGCGCCCACGTAGGCCGGCGCCTCGACCGCGATCAGGTCCGAGGGGTCGATGAAGATCTTGCCGACGAGGTCGAGCGCCTGTTGGGCGCCGGTGGTGACCACCATGTCCTCGGGATCGCCGTCGACGTCCTCGGCAGCCATCAACTCGACGAGTCGCTCCCGCAGTCCGAGGTGCCCCTGACCCCCGCCGTACTGCAGCGACATCGCTCCGTGCTCGGCGAGCACGCCCCGGACGACGTCGAGCACATCGTCTGTGGGCAGGGCCTGCACGAACGGCATGCCGCCCGCGAGCGACACCACCTCAGGACGTGACGCCACGGCGAACAACGCCCGTACCTCCGAGGCGGACATGCCCGATGTGCGGTGGGCGTACAGGTCGACGAAGCGATCGATCGAGAACTCGGCCATGGGAAGGTCCTCAGGCTAGCATCGGCGTGTCGCGCGGCCGGCAGGAGCGCCGATCACGGGCGCCCGGGAGCCGGTTAGTCTTCCACCTGGGGGAACACCCGCTCGGCGAGCACCTCGAGCATCTCCAGGTCGTCGAAGAGCTCGTGGTTCAGCATGATGCGTTGCACCCCGGCGGCCGCGTAGGCGCTCAGGCGCTCGACGGCCTGGTCGACCGATCCGACGACACAGTGTGCCCGCAGTTCGTCCAGTTCGTCCTCGAACCTCGCCGCCCGCATCGCGCGCGCGCGAGCCTGCTCGATCACCCGCATCGCATCCCGCTCGGTCTCACCCACGTAGCACCATGTCATCACCGATGTCGTGAGCGTCGCTTGGTCGCGGCCGTCGGCGTCGAGTCGGTCCCGCACCCTGCCGAACCGGTCGCGAGCCTGCTCCGGTGAGGCCCCCACGGTGTTGAACTCGTCGGCCCAACGCGAGACGAGGGCGCCGACCCGCGGACCGCCGTTGCCGCCGACCACGATCGGTGGATGCGGCGCCTGCACGCCTTTGGGAGCGAAGGGTGCCGCGTCGAGCTCATGATGCTTGCCGTGGAAGGAGAAGCGATCCTCCGTCAAGAGTCCGTGCACGATCTCGAGTTGCTCCTCGAGCATGTCGAACCGGGTGGGCGCATCGGGGAACGGGAACCCGTGGGTTCGGTGCTCCTCCTCCCACCACCCCGCGCCCATGCCGATCTCGACCCTGCCCTCGCTGATCCGATCGACCGTGACAGCCGCCTTGGCCAGCACCGCCGGCTGGCGGAACGTGACGGGGGAGACCATCGTGCCGAGCCGGATCGTCTCGGTCGACGCCGCGAGCGCCGCGAGCGTCGTCCACGCATCGGAGGACCCTCGGTCGCGATCGCGATGACGGATCACGCTCAAGTAGTGATCGGACGTGAAGATCGCCTCGAACCCCAGCCGTTCCGCCGTGCGCGCCGCCGCGAGCCAGTCGGGCCACGTCACGCCTTCCTGTCCCTCGAGCATCAGGCAGAAGCGCATCGGCGCGTAGCATAGCCCGCGATGTCGCACGACCCGCCGGCACCGACGCCCGTTCCACTCGACCCCTCGCGCCGCCACCCGACAGAACGGGAACGCGCGATGAGGGCGGCGGTCGTCGGTGTCGGGCTCGGACTGATCCTGTGGCTCGTCAGTCGGCGAAGAAGCGCCTGACACCGGCCGCGACCGCTCGACCGACGCGCTCGGCGAAGACGGGATCCCCGATCAGTGCAGCCTCGCGTTCGTTCGTGATGAAGGCGGGCTCGACCTGCACGGCGGGCATGCGAGTCTCACGGAGCATCGATACGGCGAGGCGCTGCAAGCGGCCCCGAGTGCCGAGCGCCGCCTCGAGCTCCTCCAGGATCAGCTGGGCCAGCAGCATGCCGGCGGGCGAGTGGGTCTGGTCGCTGCCGAAGTACGACACGGTGGGTCCAGACGCCTCGGGCAGGCCGCTCGCAAGCTCGATCGAGACGCACATCGACGCGCTCATGTCGTTGGCGACCCTGGCCCGCTCGGTGGGACCGAGCGGCTCGCCTCGTCCCCGGAGCAGTGACGGTTTCGCGCCCATCGCCGACAGCTCGTCGCGGAGTGCCTCGGCGACCGAGTACGTGCAGGCACTCCCGGGCTCACCCGGGTCGCCGGGATCGATCGCGAGGACCTGGGCCTCGATCGAGGTGCGCATCTGCCGGAGTTCCTCCTCCTCGCGGACCAGCGCCCGGCTCGGGCCGGACTCGATCGGACGCATCCGCTCGAGCGTCGCGATCGCATGCAGGCCCGCGATGCCGTCGGGTTCCTCCCCGACGTTGCGTTGGAAGTCGCGCATCGCCCGATCCGTGTTCACCCCGAACATGCCGTCCTCGCGGCCCGCGTCGAAACCGAGGGCGTTCAGCTTGCGCTGCAAGGCTCGGACGTCGTCGCCTCGGAAGAACGGCGAGTGCAAGTACAGGGTGCGATCGCCGAGTCGGTACCCGGCCTCAACGAGTTGACCCCATGTGTCGGGCCCCACCAGGCCGTCGACCCTCAGGCTGCGTCGAGCCTGGAAGGCGCGCACGGCCGCATCCGTCGATGCCCCGAAGCGCCCATCGCGCTCCTCGGCCTCGATCGGGAGGTCGAGTCCGCACAGGCGTTCCTGGATGTCGCCGACCTCCGGGCCCTCGTCACCGAGGTGGTAGATGCGCACGCGACGAGTCTGCGCCGTGGGCCTGCGCGGCGGCAACCGCCGGGTGGGGGAGGACCGAGGGCGGTCTCGCCCTACAGAGCCTGAGCGCCCACGGTCGCCCTGGAAGCCGTCAGGCCAGGTGAGGCTCGATGTCGCGCAGGATCGCTTCCTTCGGCTTCGCGCCGATCACACGCGCGACCTCCTGGCCGCCCTTGAACAGGATCAGGCTCGGGATGCTCATCACGCCGTAGGTCCGGGTCGCTTGCGGATTCTCGTCGATGTTGAGCTTCACGACCTTGAGGGTCTCGCCCTTGTCCTGGCCGATCTCCTCGACCACCGGCGAGACCATGTGGCAGGGCACGCACCACTCCGCCCAGAAGTCCACGAGCACGGGGGTCTCGGAGTCCAGGACCGAGGTCTGGAACTCCTGGTCGGTCACGCTGTTCGTCGTCGCCATCGTCGCTCTCCTCGTCGGTGATGCCTCGCCGTCGTTCGGCTTCGGTCCGCCGAGACGTGCAACGCCCACACGCCTCTACGGGATTCCCAGGGCTCAACCCTGCGCGTGAGTAAGCTCCTCGAGGAACCGCTCGGCGTCGATCGCCGCCTTGCAGCCCTGCCCGGCGGCCGTGACCGCCTGCTTGTAGATCGTGTCGGTGACATCGCCGGCGGCGAAGACGCCGGGCACGCTGGTGTGCGTTCGTGGCTCCCGCACCAAGACGTAGCCGTTCTCGTCGAGCTCCAGCTGACCTGTGAACAAGGAGGTGTTGGGATCGTGCCCGATCGCCATGAACACCCCGTCGGTCGGCATCTCGCGCTCCTCGTCCGTCACCGTGTCGCGCAGGCGCACACCGGTCACGGCGCCCTCGCCCAGGATCTCCATGATCGTCGCGTTCCAGATCACGTCGATCTTCGAGTTGGCGAGCGCGCGCTCCTGCATGATCTTCGAGGCGCGGAACTCGTCGCGACGATGCACGATCGTCACCTTCGATGCGAACTTCGTGAGGAACGTCGCCTCCTCCATCGCGGAGTCGCCCCCGCCGACGACCACGAGCTCGCGGTCGCGGAAGAAGAACCCGTCGCAGGTCGCGCACGCGCTCACGCCCCGCCCTCGAAGCTGCTCTTCACCCGGCACGTCGAGCCACCGAGCGCTCGCCCCGGTCGAGATGATCACCGTCCGCGCCCGCCAGGCCTGGTCCCCTGCCTTCACCGCGAAAGGACGGCTCGACAGATCGACCTCGGTGGCGTGCACGGGCAGGATCTCCGCTCCGAAGCGTGCGGCCTGCTTCTCGAACCGCTCCATCAGCTCGGGTCCCATCAGGCCGTCGGGGAACCCCGGGTAGTTCTCGACGTCGGTCGTCAGCATGAGCTGACCGCCCGCATCGAGCCCCTTGAGCACCAGGGGTTCCAGGTTCGCCCGGCCGGCGTAGAGGGCGGCCGTGTAGCCGGCCGGACCCGACCCGATCACGATCACGTCGCGCTCGTCACTCATCGTTCGCAAATCCTCCCACAGCCAGGAACGCTCGCGCATTCCCGAGCATGCCCGTTCCGGTCGAACGGTCAGATGCGCGCAGAGGTGAAGGAGAGGATCGAGCAGTCCTCGGCGCCGGCGACCCAGACGGAGAGGAGGTCGGGGGGCGTGTCGGCGTCTGGGCTCTCCAGCACGTAGGCGATGAACGCCGGTGTGCCCTCGAACGTCGCTTCCTGCACGCGCACGATCCGGCCGGGGAAGCCGGGGAACGCCTGTTCGAGGCAGCTCACGGCTCGCGCCGTTCGGGCCGGTCCGGCCGTCCGGGCCTGATCGGGAGCGGTCGCCTCGGCGCCGACCGCTCCCTGACCCGCATCGACCTCCACGTCGGGCGCCACGGCCCGGGCGTAGGAGGCGGCCAACGCGGTCGCCGCCTCCTGCAGCGCGAGCTCGTCGAGATCCTCGTCGAGGAGCTCGAGCCGCGGGGGCGCGTTCGTCCGATCGGAGCCGGCCTCCGCGACGCCGTCGGCCGCCACACCGGCGTCGTCCGAGCCGGTCCCGAGCCGGGGGACGACGAGCGTCACGAGCGCCACGACCGCGGCCGCAGCGAGCGCCGGGACGATCTTCGACCATGGCGTCCCTGCCGAGGGCCCAGGGGCCGCGACTCGCCCGAGCTGCCCGGAGGTGAACCGGGCGGAGAGGTCGGGGCTCCTCGGCTCCGGCATCGCTCGCAGGGCGGTGCGGGCCCCGGCGGCGGCTTCGACCTCTCCGCGGCACCGGGCGCAGGAACGCAGATGCTCGTCGACCACGGCACGCTCGGCGGTGTCGAGGGTGCCGTCGACGAACGGGGCGAGGTGATCGAGGGGGTGCGTCACGGTTCCTGCTCCGACGTCGGTGGACGGCCGAACGGTTCCCGGGCGGCGGGCCCGATGCCGAGGGCAGCCGCGAGTGCGAGGCGCCCGCGGTGCACTCGCGACTTCACGGTGCCGATCGGCACCTCGAGCACCTGCGCGATCTGGTCGTACGCCATGTCCTGCACGTCGGCAAGGACCAGCGCGATGCGGAACTCCTCGGGGATCGAGGCCAACGCCGCGGCTGCGTCGCGCGTGCCCGCGACCTCGTCGGCGTGGTCCAGCGTCGGGGGTCCGGGCTCGTGCTCGAGGTCGTCGTCGGTCACGGTGTGCAGCATCGGCCGGCGGCGCTTCCTGCGCAGCTCGTCGTAGCAGGCGTTCACCGTGACGCGGTGCAGCCAGGTCGTGAACGCGGCGTCGCCCCGGAAGCCGTCGAGCTTGCGGAGCACGGTCAGGAAGGTGTCCTGGGCGACGTCGGCCGCGGCGTCGGCATCGCCCAGCACGCGCAGGCAGATCGAGTACACCCGCTGCTGGTGCCGCAGGACGAGGTCGGTGAAGGCCTCGGCCTCGCCCGCTCGGAAACGCCGCACGAGATCCTCGTCGCGCTCGACCTCGGTCACGGCTCGAACGCTATACACCCGAGGGGCCGTTGGCCTCCGTCACGACGACCTGCGTGTACTTCTCGGTCGCACCGAATCGCCCAGCGAGCATCGTGTCGGCGGTGGCGCGAAGAGTGATGCTGACACGGCCGGTATCCTCGTCGACCCGACACCCGGATCTCCCGAGCTTCAGGGCAGGGGCCTGGGCCTCGATGCTGAGCGCCGCGGCCTCGCAGGCCCTGGTCGGGCTCCGTCCCTGGGAACGGAAGGCCTCCGCGCCGTCACTCGCGGCATCGGTCGCGACCTCGGAGAGACGCAGAGTCGTGCGGCCGATCGACACGGCGTCGACGACCACCACCGCGAGCATGGCGAGGAGCAGCAGCCAGATCACCGCTGCCTTGCCGACCATGCCGGCCTCGCCGGCACGGTCGACGTCGATGTGGTGGAGCGAGCCAGTCATCCGCGGAACCTCCTGCGTACCGCGCCGATCACTTCATCGACCTCTTCCATGCCCAACATGAGTGCCGCGAGCAGATACGCACCGATCCCCGCGGCCACGGCGAGCCCCACCTGGACGAGCCGCCCGACCACGAGCTGGGTGTCGACCGTGGCGCCGAGGCCGGTCGCGACGAGCCACGCGATGCCGGCCGTGATCGCGGCCGCCGGAACCGCTCGTGCGATCGTGGCGCTCACGCGTCGCCCGTCGAGCGAGTCGAGCTTCGGGCGCAGCAGGGCAAGCCCAACGGCGCTCGCGAACACGTACGACACCGCGTGCCCCAACGCGAGCGCCGGGACGTCCCATCCGACCCTGAGCACGAGCGCGACGTCGACGATGACGGTGACGATCGCCGCTCCGATGTTGATCAGCGCGGGCGTCCGGCTGTCCTGCGTCGCGTAGAAGGTGCGGGTGATCAGCTGGAAAGCCGAGAAGAACGGCAGCCCGACCGCGAAGCCCTGCAGCGTGCGGGCGATCAACGGGACGTCCTCTTCCTGCACCCACCCGTACTCGAGCAGCAACGAGACGATCGGCTCCGCCAGCGCGATGAAGGCGAACGATGCGGGCACGATCACGACGATCGTGTCGCGAAGTCCGAGCGAGAAACGATCACGCACCCCGTCGACGTCGCGGTCCGTCCAACGCTCGGCCATCGCGGGGAGCAGCGCCGTGAAGATCGACACCGCGAAGATCGAGTGAGGCAACAGGAAGACGATGAACGCGGTGGCGTAGATCTGGTAGCAGGCGTCGCAGATGCCTCCCGCCAAGATGATGATCGCGACGTAGGCGAGCTGGTTCGCGGCGACGTAGACGACGACCCACCCGGAGAGCCGGACGATGCGTCGGATGCCCGGGTGGCCCCACCCGCCGGCGAAGCGCCACCGGAAGCCGGTCGCGCGCAGCGACGGCCAGAGCGCCACGGTCATCGCGACGACGCCGAGCGTGGTGCCGGCGCCCAGCACGGTCTTCTCCAGCCACGTGATGTCTGCGACCGAGGGCTCGGCGGTCGCGCGGAGCATCGCGAAGGCTGCGAACGTGGCGATCGCGACGAGGTTGTTGAGGATCGGCGCGAACATAGGGGCGGCGAACCGGCGCTCGGTGTTCAGCAGTCCGGAGGCGATCGCCCCGATGCCGTAGAAGACGATCTGCGGCATGAACCAACGGAGCAGGAACACGCCGAGCTCGATCTGAGCGTCTCGGTCGGCGGCGTCGGAGGCCACGAGGTACAGGCGCATGATCTGCGGCGCGAACACGATGCCGAGGATCGCGACCGCGGACAGCAGCACCAGTGCCAGGGTGAGGACGCGCCTGCCGAGGTCGAAGGCGGCCTCCCGCCCGCTCCGCCGTTGGTGATCGACGAACACCGGCACGAACACCGAGGTCAGGATGCCTCCGAGGATCAGCTCGTACACGATGTTCGGCGTGGTGTTGGCCTGCGTGTAGACGTTGCCGAGCGGTGCGATCGTGACGCCGAGGGCCGCGGTCTGCGCCGCGATGCGCACGTAGCCGGTCAGGCGCGACAGGGTCGTGCCGACCGTCATGAGCGCGGTGTTCCGAACGTAGGCGCCCGTGGTGTCGGCGGGGATCCCTTCCACCGGTTCGGGATCGGGGGTCAGGGCCTCGGTCGTCGGACCAACCTCCTCGACCAGAGCAGTACCAGCACCACGCCGGCACCCACGGTGATCCACAACGCCACGCTGTTCACCGCCGTGGTGCGGACGGCGAGGTTCTGGTCCTCCCCGAGGACGCGGCCCGACGGAGCCCGGGTCTTCACCCGGATCGTCTGCGGTCCTCCGGCCTTGGCGACCACGTCGAAGGTGACGATCTCGTCGGGCCCCTCGATCGTCACGGTCTGCTGCGCGCCGTCGGGGAACTCGAACGAAGCCGAACGCAGCACGACCTGCACGGTGAGCGGCGCGTCGCCCGGGTCGCCCATCCGCAGTGGGATCGACCCCTCGCGCGAGGTCAGCAGGAACTCCTGCTCGACGTCGGGCAGCACGCTCTGGAAGATCGAGCCGGTGACGGAGTTGACCTGGTCGTACCACCGGCGTCCCGCGATCGTGTCGGCCACGTACTCGCCCGCCTCGGCATAGAGCAGATCTCGATCGAGCCGCGCCGGCTGGGGACTTGGACCCGCGAGCATCGAGCGGTAGGCGGAAACGTTGCGCCGCTGATCACGGATCGCCTCGACGTACTCGCGGGGGAACCGTGCCGATGACGGGGTGATCGCGGCACCGTCCGATGCCGGGTTCACCGCCCCGGCGAACGTCGCCGCCTGCGAGCGGTGCAGGAACGGCGCCTCGGAGAGTCGGCGCACGAGCGGTGCCCAGATCGCCGAAGGGAGCGCCGCGGGCATCTGCACGGCGACCCCGCGCACGGTCTGGGTCCCGTCTGGTTGGAGCCCCGGCACCGGCTGCTCCCGCCAGATCGTCGCCAGTTCGCCGAGCACAGCCTGGGCGGCTCTTACCGGATCGCCGAGCAGGATCGGGTCGCCCAGCAGACCTTGCACGCCCGGGTCGGGGAGCACGAGTTCGAGGCTGGAGCCTCCGGCCGTCGTGGCGGTCGCGGTGGGCAGCGGCGCGAAGTCGTTGGGTTGGGCCGGGCGCTCCACCGTGTCCGCCTGCACGAGCGCGGTCGTGATGCCGCGGTCGGCGAGCCACTGCAGGCTGGGCTCGTCGACGGCTCCCTGCGGCGGCCGCGCCGTCGTGACGGACGGTTCCTCGCCGAGCTTCTGCGCGATGACGTCATCACCCATCTCCTGCTGTCGAGCGAGGTCGGGCGCGAGCCCGCCTGACGCCAACGACGGGAGGAGGGGCGCGGCGAACGGGGTGGCGACGAGCTGGACATCGGGGTCGCCCACGAGCTGGCCGAGGCGGGCGAGCAAGGTCGCCGCGTGCGTCGCCGGCGGTTGATCGGGTTCCACCGTTCCGCCGCCTGCCCGTTCGTACCCGTCGGCCATGCGGGCGAGCTGGTCGATCACCGCGGGGACGATCACGAGGTCCACGGCCACCATGCCGTCGGCCGGGCCGACGGCCGTCGAGATGGCATCGACCTGTTGCGCCAGACCTCCGTCGGGCGCGATCGCGGCCTCGAACGCCGGGTCGGCGAGCCGTCCCTGCGGGTCCATCGCGATCGGGGCATCGAACTCCGCCCACCACGCGAGCTCGATCGGCACCTCCGGGTCGCGCACGAGGTGCACCAGCGGCGAATCGAGAGCGCCGACCTGTATGCCGGCGCTCCGGAGGTCGACCCGGGCCGGGTAGACCAGCGAGTCGACCTCGCTCACCTCGCCGATCAGGCTGAGATCGATCGAGACGCTGAACTCCCGCGTCGATCCGGGTTCCAGGATCCCGTTCTGGTCGACGGTGTTGCCCGCGATGGGCAGCGGCCCCGGTCCCTCGACGAGGGACGTCTCGTACTCCACGCGCGACCGGATCGCCGGCCCGACCACGAATCCCACCGAGAGGTCGCCGATCGCCTCGTCACCGAGGTTCTCGGCGCGGAAGGTGATCGTGACCTCGGGCTTGTCGAGCGTGGTGAACGGGGTCTGGGCCTTCAGCGTCAGCGCGACGGCCGGCTCCTGGGCACCGGCGGGAGACGTCGCCACGAGCACAGAGGCGGCGGCGAGCGCGAGCGGCAGGAGCGCGCCGAGCGCGCGGAGGATCCTCATGGCGGCTTCTCATCGTAGCCCCGTGGGGTCGGCACCCACGGAGCCTGCCCGGTCAGCGCGCCAGCACCTCGAGCGCCTCAGAGATGCCGTACGCGAGGGCCACGATCAGCAGGAAACTCCCGACCAGGATCCGCAGGGTGTGTTCATGGGCGCCGAGCGCCACCTTCGCGCCGATCAGCGCTCCCGGCACCGCTCCGATCGTCACGACCAGCACCAACGCCCAGTCGATGTGGCCGAGCACGGCGTGCGTGATCGTGCCCGGGATCACCAGCGCCACGATCGCCAGCAGGGAGGTGCCGAGGGCCCGCTTGAGCGGCATACCGAGCCACCCCGCGAGCATCGGCACGATCACAAGGCCGCCGCCGATGCCGAGCAGGCCGCTCACGAACCCCGCGAGCAGGCCGATGCCGATGAACATCGAAGGGGTGGCTCGGAACGACGGCCCTCGCCGACTCCGAGGACCTCGCAAGATGCCCACCGACTGGTAGGCGAGCAAGGCCGCCGTGATCGCGAGCAGCACGTGGGTGTCGACGAACCGTGTGAGCAGGGCGCCGAAGATCGATGCGAGCACACCGGGGCCGATCATCCATGCAGCCGCCCGTTCGTCGAGCTCGCCGGCACGACGGTAGGTGAGAGCACCCGTCAGCGCGGTCGGAAGGATCACCGGCAGCGGGGTCGCGAGCGCCACGATCGGTGCGGCGCCGAGCAGCACCTGCAGGCCCGGCGTCATCACGATGCCCCCGCCGACGCCGAAGAGGCCCGAGAGCACCCCGGACACGAGGCCGACCGCGATGCCGAGCACGATCTCGAGAGGGGTCATCGTGCCGCGTCCGTCATCTGAGCAGCTCGGCGGCGCGACCGAGCACCTCACGTTCCCCTCGGTACGCGGCGCGCTTCAATGCTCGATCCAGCGGGAACCAGCGAACCTCCTCCATCTCGTCGTCGCGGTCCGCGGGATCGCCTCCCGTGCATCGCATCAGGAAGAAGTGCACGGTCTTGCGGATGCGTGCGTCCTCCCACACGTAGAAGTACCTGGTGTCGCCGAGCGACGCCTCGATCTCGGCGGTGTAGCCCGTCTCTTCCATGACCTCGCGGACCGCGGCGTCTTCATGGGACTCGCCCGGCTCGATGCCACCTTTCGCAAGTCCCCATGCGAGGTCTCCCCGGCGGGTCCGACGCGAGGCGAGCACCACCTCGATCTCTTCGCCGGCGCGCCGGTAGACGACCCCCCCGGCCGAGACCTCGCGTTGGACCGGCGACGTCGAGCGGCGCGATCGCGAGGACTTCTTCGAAGACGACCGCTTCGACGGCTCTCCGACCGGCTGCTGCGATCCCGCGACCGTGGGCCTGCGTCGTCGCCGCCGTCGGCGCTTCTTGGGCGGCGGTTGCCCCTCGGGGGCGGGCTCGTCGGTCACGCGAGAATCCTAGTCGCAGGGCTCAGGTGCGCCCGGGTGAGGGCCGATGGAACCACGTGGCCTACGACGGTCGTGGGTCGAACGGAGGCGTCAGGTCCCCGATGGATGTCAACGAGTTGCTGCGACACACGGTGGAACGCGGTGCCAGCGACCTGCATCTGAAGGTCGGCAACGTGCCGTTCGTGCGCGTCGACGGTCAGTTGATCCCCTGCGAGTTCGACGTGCTGACGGCCAACGACACGGAGGCCGCCGCCGCGTCGCTGATGTCCGACCACAAGAAGCGGGAGTTCACCGAGACGAGCGAGGCCGACCTCGGGTACACGCTGCCGGGCGTCGGGCGCTTCCGCGTGAACGTGTTCCGCCAGCGTGGCGTGTTGGGCCTCGCGATCAGACGGGTGCGTAGCGAAGTGCCGACGTTCGAGGAGCTGCGGCTGCCTCGCGTCATGTCCAGCCTGGCGGATTCGCCGCGCGGTCTCGTGCTCGTCACCGGCCCGACCGGCACCGGCAAGACCACGACGATCGCGTCGATGATCGGCCACATCAACCGCACCCGCCGAGCCCACGTCGTCACGATCGAGGATCCGATCGAGGTGATGCACGACGACATGCTCTCGATCGTGCAGCAGCGCGAGATCGGCATCGATACCGACTCGTACGCGAACGCGTTGCGTCACGTCATCCGCCAGGACCCCGACGTGATCTTCGTGGGTGAGATCCGCGACGGCGACTCGGCGATGTCGGCGATCCAGGCAGCCGAGACAGGTCACCTCGTGATCTCGACCCTGCACACGATCGACTGCATGGAGACGATCAACCGCATCCTCGACCTGTTCCCGCCCCACCAGCAGAAGGAGGTGCGTACCTCCTTCGCGGGGTCGCTGCGCGGCATCGTGTCGCAGCGCCTGGTGGCCAAGGCTGACGGGAAGGGCCGCGTCCCCGCCATCGAGGTGCTGATCAACACCGGCCGCGTCTTCGATCGCATCGTGGATCCGGCCACCACCGACCAGATCGTCGACGTGATCGCCGAGGGCGACTTCTACGGCATGCAGACCTTCGACCAATCGCTCGTGCAGCTCACCAAGGAAGGTCTCGTCTCCGAGGACGAGGCGCGGCGTGCCGCGTCCAACCCCCACGACTTCGACCTCATGATGCGCGGGGTGCTCGACCGCCTCTCGGTGGGTGAGGGCGAGGGCCTGCCCTTCTAGCGCGGCGATCTCCACCGGGACGGGTGATGTGCACACCCGTCGTCGTGGCATGCTCGGCGATCGGATCGATCGACCGCAACGGCCATACTCCGACTCGGAGTGACCGGTGCCGTGGGGGAGGGGCGAGGCATGACGAGCGAGACGAGGCCCACGATGATCCGACGGCTGGCGGCGCTGGTCGCCATCGTCGCCCTGGTGGCCTCGGTCCTCGCGGTGGCGACGCTCGCCCTATCGAACCTCGTGAACATCCTGGTCGCGAGCGTGGGCCTCTCGGTCGCGATCGTCGGAGCGTGGTACTCGCTTTCGCGCCATGGCACGGTGCGCCTGCTCGCCGTCGTGGCGGTCGTCGCCGGCGCCGCGATCGTCCTCGCGGTGTTCGTCGTCGGCGATGCGCGGCTTTGGCCTCTGGTGGCGGTGGCCGTCGTCGCCACGATCTCGGTGGGAGCGGCCGGCCTCGCGCTGCGCGAGCCCCACCACGACGCCCCGTTCGCCGAGGAGCCCCCCGCCCCTCGACCCCGCCACCCTGTGCTGCTTATGAACCCGAAGTCCGGCGGCGGCAAGGCAATGAAGTTCGACCTAGAGCGGGAGTGCCGCGACCGCGGCATCGAGCCGATCGTGCTCCAGCCGGGCGACGATCTGCTGCAGCTCGCCGAAGACGCCGTGGGGCGCGGGGCCGATGTGATCGGCATGGCGGGCGGTGACGGGTCGCAGGCGCTCGTGGGCGCTGTGGCGAGCGCGCACGGTATCCCGCACGTGGTGATCCCCGCCGGCACGCGTAACCACTTCGCGCTGGACCTCGGCATCGACCGCGACGACGTCGTCGGCGCCCTCGACGCCTATTCCGACGGCGTCGACCGCACGATCGACCTCGCGGAGGCGAACGGTCGCGTCTTCGTCAACAACGCGACGCTCGGCCTGTACGCGAGGATCGTGCAGTCCCCGGAGTATCGTGACGCGAAGGTGCAGACGTCGCTCGAGATGCTGCCGGAGCTGATCGGCCCAGATGCGGAGGCGCTCGACTTGCGCTTCACGGGGCCCGACGGCGAGGAGGTGCCCACCGCGGCCGTGATCCTCGTATCGAACGGGCCCTACGAGCTGCAACGGGCGCAGGGCCGCGGGTCGCGCGAGCGCCTCGACGACGGGGTGCTCGGCATCGCGACCCTCACGGTCTCCAGCGCCTCCGACGTGCAGAAACTGATCTCGCTGCAGGCCGCCGGGCGCCTCGACCACTTCGACGGCTGGCGCGAGTGGACGGTGGAACGCTTCGAGGTGCGGTCGGGGGGTCCGGTCGACGTGGGGGTCGACGGCGAGGCGCTGACGATGGATCCGCCGATCGTGTTCACGACGAGGCCCGGCGTGCTGACGATCCGCATCTCCCGGCGTGCGCCCGGCAGATCGCCCGCCGCGGCCGCGGTGCGGGTGACGGAACGATCGACGATCCGAGAGCTGTTGCGGGTCGCCGCCGGGAGGCCGGTGGCGGCGTGAGCGGGCCGTTCGACGACGACGTTGCGCCCGTGCAGCCCCCGTCCGAACGCCTCGCGGAGCGGTTGGAGGCCGGTCCCTCGGCGCCTGACCCTGCCCTGGTCCGCGCCCTGCGCGAGCTCGCAGCGGTCGATAAGGCGGTGTACCGGGCGGTCGCGGCGACGCCGACACCGACGCTCGACGGTCCCCTTCGCACGTTCACGAGCGCGGCGGATCATTCGAAGCTGTGGATCGGCGCGTCGGCCGTGCTCTTCGCCGTCGGGGGCCGCAGGGGCCGGCGTGCGGCGCTCACCGGCGTGGCTGCGATCGCCTGCACGTCGGCGATCGTGAACCTGCCGATGAAGCTCGCCGGGCGTCGCCGCCGTCCCGACGCCGACGCGGCGGGCGTGCCGTTGGCGCGGCGCGTCGAGATGCCGACGTCGGCGTCGTTCCCGTCGGGTCATTCCGCATCGGCGGCAGCCTTCGCGTCGTCGGTCTCCCAGGTGGTGCCGGCCCTCGGCCTTCCTCTCGGCGTGGCGGCCGCGGCCGTGGGCTACTCCCGCGTGCACTCGGGCGTGCACTACCCCGGTGACGTCGTTGCGGGGGCGGTCGTCGGGTCGTCGGTGGGCGGCCTCGTCGCCTGGGCCGGCCGTCGCCTCGCCGCGCGTCGCGGGACCTAGTCTATTGCTCACTAGTGCGTGAGATCCGGCCGGGCCGGTGCGCGTTCCCCGGCTGCGACCTGCGCGCGGATCTCCATCGGATGTCGCCGGTAGCCGTAAGGGATCGCCAGCAGGAAGTAGACGGGGATGAACAGAGGGCCCCACGCGCAGAACTGGCGGATGTGCCAGCGCTCGTGCGCGAGCAGCCTGCCGTGGACGGGCTGCGCCGAGAGGATCACGAACCCCACGGTCATGGCTGTGCGATGCATGCGGGGCATCAGCCATGTGAGGCCGCGTGGCACCTTGTCGAAGATCATCGCCCCGTCGCGGACGGTCGGCAGCTGGAACGTGAACAGGCCGAGCACGAGGCCGATCAGCGTGTTCGGCGAGGTCCAGATGAATCCGAGCCAGGTGGGCATCGCCCGGTCACGGTAGCGCGGAGACGCGGCGCTCGGGGGGTCCTCGCGGCTGGGCGATGGTGAGGGTCGACGGCTCCGAGCCGGCACTAGGCAGGGACGTCCGTAGTTCCACCAGCGCGGGAAGACGGAGGTCCCTGCCCAGTCGCCGCGAACCGACGCTGTACGCGCATGGTTGCAACGCCGACCGTCGCGGTGCCCGGGGTAAGCTCGGCCCGACATGGCCGACCAGACCCCTTCCGGCGCCGTGCTCGACGTCTCCTCGATCGCCAAGGAGCTCGGCGTGCGGTTCGTCGATGCGGGACACGAGCTCTTCCTCGTCGGGGGAAGCGTGCGTGACCTGGTGCTCGGGCGTCCCTCGCCCGATCTCGACTTCGCGACCAGCGCGCATCCCGACGAGACGACGCGCATCCTTCGGGGCTGGGCCGAGCGCCGGTACCTCGTCGGAGTGAAGTTCGGCACTATCGGCGCCCTCAAGGAGGGCGAGCGCCTCGAGATCACGACGTTCCGCCAGGAGGTCTACGCTCCCGAGCACCGCAAGCCCACCGTGACGTTCGGCGACGACGTCGAGACCGATCTCTCACGTCGCGACTTCACGATCAACGCGATGGCGGTGCGGCTCCCCGACGGAGGCCTGGTCGATCCGCACGGCGGCGTGCGCCACCTGGCGGCCAAGGTTCTCGACACGCCGCTCGAGCCCGAGCTGTCGTTCGGTGACGACCCGCTCCGTATGCTCCGCGCGGCTCGCTTCGTCTCCCAGCTGGACGTGGAGCCTGCGCCGCGACTCGTGGCCGCGATCGCGGAGATGCGCGACCGCATGGAGATCGTCTCGGCCGAGCGCATCGGTGAGGAGCTCTCGAAGCTTCTGACCGGCGCGTACCCCTCCAAGGGCCTCGGTCTGCTCGTCTCCACCCGGCTCGCCGACACGTTCCTGCCCGAGCTCGCCGCGCTCGAGCTCGAGCAGGACCCGGTGCACCAGCACAAGGACGTGCTGCGCCACACGTACGCGGTCGTCGAGAACTGCGAGGCCGACGAGGTGTTGCGGCTCGCGGCGCTCCTGCACGACATCGGCAAGCCGGCCACGCGCCAGATCACCCCCGAGGGGGTGCAGTTCCACCACCACGAGGTCGTGGGCGCCCGCATGGCCGACAAGCGTCTGCGCGAGCTGCGCTACCCCAACCACGTCGTCGACGACGTGAGGAAGCTCGTCGAGATGCATCTGCGGTTCCATGGATACGGGGAGGGCTGGAGCGACGCAGCGGTGCGGCGCTACGTGCGCGACGCCGGTCCGCTGCTCGACAAGTTGAACCAGCTCACCCGCGCCGACGTGACCACGCGAAACGAGCGCCGCGCCGCGAAGTTCCAGGCCCTCCAAGACGACCTCGAGGAACGCATCGCCCGCCTCGCCGAACAAGAGAACCTCGACGCGCTCCGCCCGCCCCTCGACGGGAAGCAGGTCATGGACCACCTCGGCGTCGAACCGGGCCCTATCGTCGGCGAGGCGCTGCACTTCCTGATGGAGCTGCGCATGGAACGCGGCCCTATCCCCGAAGACGAGGCGTTCGCGCTGCTCGACGGGTGGGCGAAGGAGCGCGGAACAGGCTGACCCACGCGCGGGTTACTCGTGGCCGTGAGGCTCGTCGCCGCGCCCCACCACGAACCAGACCGCCTCGACGGGCACGTCGCCCGCGTTGAACAGGCGATGCGGGGTGGTCGAGTCGAAGGCGATCGAGTCCCCCGGATGGAGCTGATGCTCTGAGAAACCGATCTGCACGGTCAACGTGCCGGTGATCACGTATCCGTACTCTCGGCCGTTGTGGCGGATCAGGGACCGGTCGGGGGTCGACGCACCGCCCACCTCGTAGATCGCGATCAGGAAGTCGACGCCTTCTTGCTCGGCCGCGAGTTCCTCCCAGCGCACGCCGGAGTCCAGGTCGATCGCTGGCCGTTCCCCGGGGTGCACGACCGGGGACCGTTGGCCGACGTCGCTCTCGCCGGCGCCGCCGGATCCGGGGAAGTCTCCCCCCCTGATGACCCGGTCGAGCGAGACGCCGAGCTCCGTCACGATCGAGTACAGCGTGCCCACCGACGGCCGGGACTGGCCGCTCTCCAGCTGCGAGATCAGGCTCGCGGAGAGGCCGACGCGGCGCGACAGCTCACGCTGGCTGAGCCCCGCCCGGACGCGTTCCTCCCGCAGTCGCTGGCCGATCGCGTCGAGGGCCTCTGGTTCGCTCGGTGCGGCGGTCTCGCTCATCACATCAGCATCCAGCCGCCGTCGACGTAGAGGTTCACCCCGTTCATCGCCCGATTCTCGAGTAGGAACGTTGTGGCGTCGACCACCTCGGCCATCGTCGCGAGGCGCCCCGTGGGCGTGCGGGCCACGACCGCGTCCAACGGCTTGCCCTCCCAGAACGGGCTGTCCCCGACGATGCCGGGATGGATCGCGTTGAACCGGATCGGCGCGAGTTCGATCGCGAGCGTGCGGATCACGCTGCTGATGCCGCCGTTGACGGTCGTCACCGTGGTCGATCCCGGGTAGGGGCGATCCTTCGCTCGGCCTCCGAAGAGCACGACCGAGGAATCGTCGGAGAGCCGGTCGAGCAGCACGTGGACCGTCGCCGTGTAACCGACGAGCTTCATCGTCGTGAGATCGATCGCCTGGGCGATGTCGTAGCCGCGCACCGGGTTGTTGTCGCGAGCGATCGCCGCCATCACGAGCCGTGAGACGGGGCCCACGTCGGCCAGCGCCGCGCCGATCGTCTCGGGCCGGCTGAGATCGAAGCCCAGGCCCGTGACGTGCTCGCCGATCTCGGCCGCGACGGCGCTCGCGCGGTCGGGATCGCGCCCGGTGACGATCACCCGGTCGCCTCGCTCGGCGTAGTGGGCCGCAACCTCGCGGCCGAGGCCAGCCGTGCCACCCACGATCAACACCAACCCGTCGGGCATCTCGATCCGCCTCCTCGCCTCGCGGCAGGCCGACACTACTAGATGGCGCCCGAGTGTGCAGCACCGCTGAACGACCCCGACCTGTCTGGCGCGACCCCCGCGATATGTGTAGTGTCGCTGAACGGTGGGGGCGAACCTGGGAACAGTCGCAGTGATCGGCACCGGGCGCATGGGCGCCGCGATGGCCACGACCATCAGCCGTGCAGGCTTCGACGTGCGGCTGTGGAATCGCGATCGTTCGAAGGCCGAGGGCGTGGCCGACGCGATCGGAGCGGCGGTTGCACCGTCCGCTGCCGAGGCGGCGAACGCCGACGTGGTCATCACGAGCCTCGCGGACGACGCCGCCCTCGAGCGCGTGTTCCTCGGACCCGACGGCGTCGTGGAAGGCATCGGCGCGGGTTCCGTCGCCGTCGACACGAGCACCGTCGATCCGCGAACGATCGAGCGAGTGGGGGTCGCCGTCGACGGAGCCGGCGCAGGGTTCCTCGACGGCCCCGTCTCCGGAAGCGTGAGCACGGTGGAGGCCGGTGCGCTCACGATCATGGTGGGAGGCGACGCGGATCTGCTCGACCGGGCCCGTCCGGTGCTCGACGCGCTCGCCTCCCGGGTGATCCACGTGGGCGGCCGGGGCGCGGGTGCCGCGACGAAGCTCGCGGTGAACGACCTCGTGCACGGCCTGAACGTCGCGCTCTCCGAGGCGCTCGTGCTCGCCGAACGCGCCGGCGTCGACCGCGCGATCGCCTACGAGGTCTTCGCGAGCGGCGCGGCCGCCGCTCCGTTCGTGCAGTACAAGCGGGAGGCCTACGAGCATCCTGACACCGCCTCCGTCGCGTTCAGCCTCGATCTCGTCGCGAAGGATCTCGAGCTGATCACCGGACTGGGCGAGCGCGTCGGCGCGCCGATGCGACAGGCGCTGACCTCGCTCGGGATCGTGCGGAGCGCGATCGCCGCCGGCTACGGCGAGCGCGACCTGAGCCAGATCGCGGTCTTCCTGCGAGAGGGCGGGGGTTGATGTCGGCGCACATCGTGAGGACGACGGATGGGATCGTCTACGCCACTCCTGCGGGCTTCGAAGGACGGAGCGAGGGCTACACCGGTGACTCGGTCGTCGACGAGCCGAGCGGCGGTGTGCAGATGGGGTTCCGCGTCGCGCGGCTCGAGGCGGGGGGCTCCGTCGCGACGCACGTCCACTCGTTCGAGGAATCGATCTACGTGATCGAGGGTTCCCTCACGATCGACACACCGGAAGGGAGCGTCGAGCTCGTTCCCGGCGACTACGGGCTGCTCCCGCTCGGCGTCACGCACGCGTTCCGCAACACGTCCCAGGCGGTGGCGCGCTTCGCTGAGATGAAGGCCCCGCTCCCGCGGGAGCGGTTCGGCTTCGATACACGCTTCCCGTCGGAGCTGCTCGCGGCCGGGCCGGCGCGCAGGATCGACGTTCGGGATCCGCGCACCCGCTCGTTCGGCCACATCGACGCCGAGTCGATGGACCCCGCGATGCAGACACAGGATCGGCTCGCCGTCAGCGCCAGCATGCGCACCGCCCTGCTCGTGTACAGCGGCATCACCGTGAAGATGATGGTCGACTCCGACCTCGGCGCCGACCTCTCGACGATGTTCATGGTGCAGTACGAGCCGAACGGGTTCGCGGGTCCGCACGACCACCCGCTCGAGGAGGCGTACCTGATCCTCGACGGCGAGGTCGACGGCGTCTTCGACGGCGAGACGTACCACCTCGGGCCCGGTGATGTCGCGTGGGCGGGGGTCGGGTGCGTTCACGAGTTCCGCAACTCGGGTCCGGGCCGCGTCCGGTGGCTCGAGACCCAGGCCCCACAACCTCCGGGCCGGCACTCCTACCGATTCGCCCGCGACTGGTCCTACCTCGACCAGGCGCTCGCCGACGAGGCTTCCGCAGGCACACCATGAGGAGGAGCACGCGATGGACGAGTTCCCGGTAGCGACCAGCCCGGCACCGGGGGTCATGGGGGTCGACTGGGAGATGCGGGTCGACTTCGAGCGTCTCCGCCGCTACCGCCTCGACCGCGTGCGCCGCATGCTGGAGGAATTCGATCTCGGGGCCGTGCTGCTCTTCGAGACATCGAACATCCGATACGCGACCGCGACCCAGATCGGCTACTGGGCGTTCAACAAGGGGGAGCGGTGGGCACTCGTCACGCGCGAGGGCCGGCCGAAGATCTGGGACTTCGGCTCCGCCGCGAAGGCCCACCGCCTGCAGCTTCCGCACATGTACGACGAGGAGAACTCCGTCGGCGGGAACACCGGGCTGCAGGGCGCGATCGGTCCCGAGACGGGTCTGCACGCGCGAGCGGTACGCGAGATCAAGGCCACCCTCGAGGAAGCGGGGGTCGCGAACGACAAGCTCGGCGTCGACCTCGCCGAGACCGCGGTGCTCCTCGCGTTGCAGGAGGGTGGGCTGCGGGTCGTCGACGGTCAGCAGGCGATGATGCGCGCCCGCGAGATCAAGAGCCCCGACGAGATCGTGTTGCTTACGCAGGCCTGTGCGATGGTCGACGGCGTCTACCAGGACATCTTCGAGATGCTGAAGCCGGGCGTGCGGGAGTCCGACGTCGTGGGGCTTGCCCATGCACGTCTGTTCGAGATGGGCTCGGAGTTCGTCGAGGCGATCAACTCGATCGCGGGGGAACGCTGCAGCCCGCATCCACACGTGTTCAGCGACCGCATCATCCGGCCGGGCGACCAGGCGTACTTCGACATCATCCACGTGTTCAACGGGTACCGGACCTGCTACTACCGCACGTTCGTCGTCGGCCGCGCGACGCAGGCCCAGCGCGACGCCTTCAAGCGCTCGCGTGAGTGGATGGACGCCGCGATCGATCTCGTGCGACCCGGCACCACGACCGACCAGATCGCGAAGGTCTGGCCGCGCGCCGAGGAGTTCGGTTTCACCGACGAGATGGATGCCTTCGGACTGCAGTTCGGCCACGGCGTGGGCGTCGGTCTGCACGAACGCCCGATCATCAGCCGGTTGAACTCGCTCGAGACGCCGGTGGAGATCCAGGAGGGCATGCTCTTCGCCCTCGAAACGTATGCCCCTGCCGCCGACGGACGGTCCGCCGCGCGTATAGAGGAAGAGGTGGTCGTGACCGCCGACGGGTGCAAGGTCATCACCCTGTTCCCCTGCGAGGAGTTGATGGTCGCCAATGAGTACTGAGACCCATATCGACGACCGGTACGACTACGCCTTGCGGGAGCCACGTCTCCCGCCGCCGATCGACCACTCGCTCGCCGAGGCGTCGATCGACCTCGAGGTGCGTATCGGGATGTATCGCACGCTGCACGAGCTGCGAGGGTTCGGCAAGCGAGCCCACGATCTGTTCCTTCAGAACCTCGTGAAGGGCACCACGCACCTCTCCCTGGGTCAGGAGGCGGTCGCCACCGGCTTCGGCGCGGCGATGCAGCCTCATGACTACACGTTCGCCACCTACCGGGGCCATGCGCATTCGCTCGCCCGCGGCATGGATCCGGGCGCGGCGATGGCTGAGCTGCTCGGTCGTGAGAACGGCATCCTCGGCGGCAAGGGGGGCTCGATGCACCTCACCGACGCCTCGAAGGGCATGATGGGTTCGTACGCGATCATCGGGGCGCACCTGTGCACCGCGAACGGCGCGGCCTGGTCGGCCCTGATGCGCGGCACCGACCAGGTATCGGTGGCGTTCTTCGGGGACGGCACCACGAACATCGGTGCATTCCACGAGGCCCTCAACATGGCGAAGGTCTGGAACCTGCCGACGATCTTCGTCTGCGAGAACAACCTCTACATGGAGTACACGCCGATCGACGTTGTCACCGCGGTCGACCACCCCGCGGCGGGACGCGCCGCCGCGTACGGCCTCGACGAGATCCTGATCGACGGCAACGATCCCGACGCCGTGCATCTGGCCGCCCGTGACGCGGTCGAGCGGGCTCGTTCTGGCGGCGGGCCCTCGCTGATCGAGGCGATCACGTACCGGTCCGGCGGCCATTCCCGGGCCGATCCGGGGAAGTACCGCCCGCCCGAAGAGGTCGGCGCGTGGGCCGAGCGCGATCCGATCCCGCTCTACCACGCGCGCCTGCTCTCGCTCGGCGTGGAGGAGGAGCGCCTCGAATCGATCCAGGACGAGGTGGCCCAGGCGATCGACGTCGCCACCGAGTTCGCGAAGGCCGGCGCCGAGCCGGACGAGGGGTCGCTCATGACTGAGGTCTACGCCGACGGAGGGTCGCGATGGCGGAACTGACGTACCGCGAGGCCGTCGCCTACGGCATCGCCCAGGAGATGCGGCGGGACCCGAGCCTCGTGATGCTGGGCGAGGACATCGCGGCGGCGGGTGGGGTCTTCAAGACCACGGTCGGGCTGCTCGACGAGTTCGGTCCCGAGCGGGTCCGCGACACCCCGATCTCCGAGCAGGCGATCCTTGGTGCGGCGATGGGGGCGGCGATGACCGGCGTCCCCGTGATCGCCGAGATCATGTTCAGCGACTTCCTGGCGGTCTGCTGGGACATCGTCGCGAACGAGATCGCGAAGAGCCGGTACATGACGAACGGTCAGGTGAGCTTCCCGCTCGTGATCCGGACCGCGAACGGCGGCGGCGTCCGCTTCGGCGCGCAGCACTCCCAGAGCGTGGAGAACTGGGCGATGATGATCCCGGGCCTCAAGGTCGTCGCACCGTCGATCCCTCAGGACGTCGTCGGGCTGATGGCCGCCTCGATCCGCGACCCCGACCCGGTCGTCTTCTTCGAGCACAAGGCGCTCATGGGTGCGAAGGCCGAGATCCCCGACGGCGAGATCGTCGACGAGCTCGGCACGGCGCGGGTAGCCAGGGAGGGCACCGACGTCACGATCGCCGCCCTCGCGTCGATGGTGCCGCGCACGCTCGAGGCGGCCGAGCGCCTGCAGCTCGACGGCATCTCGACCGAGGTGATCGACGTGCGCACGCTCGTGCCGCTCGACACGCGCACCCTGCTCGCGTCGGTCGAGAAGACCGGCCGCTTCTTCACGGTCGAGGAGAACCCCCGGCTGTGCGGCTGGGGCGCCGAGCTCGTATCGATCGTCGCCGAGGAGGGTTTCTGGAACCTCGACGGCCCGAGCATCCGCATCACGACGCCCCACATCCCGCTGCCTGCGGCGGCCTCGCTCGAGGATCTCGCGCTCCCGTCGGTCGACCGGATCTACGAGACCGTCTGCAAGTCCGTCGAGAGCGGAGGCGGTGCGTGAGCGAGAAGCTCCACCTCCGCGGCGGATGCGTCCTGACACTCGGCGCCAGGTCATCCAACCTCGTCGAGGGAGACGTCGTGATCGATGACGGTATCGTGGCCGAGGTCGGCCGCGGACTGCGCGCCCGCGATGCCGAGGTGGTCGATGCGACCGACACGATCGTGATGCCGGGCTTCGTCGACGCCCATCGGCACTCGTGGACGTCGCTCTTCCGCAATCTCGGTGAGCGTGGGGGCGACACCGGGCATCTGACGGCGGAGGTGCGGGACCACTACACACCCGACGACGTCTATGCGGCGGTGCTCGTCGGTCTGTTGGGCGCGGCGGAAGCGGGCATCACGACGGTCGTCGACCGGTGCGACCTTCCGCTCGACGACGCGTCGGCCGACGCCCTGGTGCGCGCCCACGCCGATTCTGGGCTGCGTACGGTGATCGCCGCCGGGCAGGAGCCCGTGACGCGGGAGCTCCTCACCCGTCTGATCGATGGGGCGGGACCCTCGACCACGATCGCATACGGGTCCGGGCAGACCGACCTCGAACTCCTGGCGAGCGATTGGGGCCTCGCCCGCGAGCTCGGCGTGCGGATCCATGCGCACGCCGCCACCGACGCGCCTGGCCCCGGGTGGGTCGCCGCGCTCGCCGAGCGAGGGCTCCTCGGCGATGACGTCACGCTCATCCATCACACGGCGCTCGACGACGCCGACATCGGCGCGATCGCGGCGTCGGGTGCCTCGATCGTGTTCACGCCGTCGAGCGAGATGGCCACCGGGCACGGCGCGCCGCCCATCCAGGAGCTGATGGACCACGATCTCAGGCCCGGGCTGGGGATCGATCTCGAGCGCGTGGCCCCGGGCGACATGTTCGCCCAGATGCGCGAGACGATCTCGTTGCAGCACGCGACCGTCTTCGACCGCAAGCTCATGGGCAAGGGCTCGCTCCCGCGCCTGATGAGCACGCGCGACGTGATCCGCTACGCGACCCTCGAGGGCGCCCGAGCGGCGGGCCTCGGCGGCGTGACGGGCTCCCTCGAGCCCGGCATGCAGGCGGACCTGATCGTGCTGCGAACCGACCGCCCCAACATCTGGCCGATCAACGACGCGATCGGCGCCGTCGTGTGGGGCATGGACACCTCGAACATCGACCAGGTGCTCGTGGGCGGACGGACGGTGCTGCGCGGCGGGGCACTCGAGGCCGACGTCGCGTCGTTGAGCGCGGCCGCGATCGAGTCGCGTGAGCGTGTCTCATCGGCCGCCGGGCTCGTGGCCACAGGGGTCGGCCGATGAGCACCACGGCCGTGACCCGCCGAGCCCCCTCATCGGCCGTCACGTCGTTCGTCGTCGCGTCTCGATACATGCCCGTGTACATCGCGATCCTGCTGCTGATCGTGGTCGCGGCGATCTGGGCGCCCGCGACCCTGCGCGCGCCCTCGCTGCGAGCGATCGCCCCGTTCGGGACGTTCCTCGCGATCGCCGCGCTCGGCCAGATGCTCGTGATCATGACGGGCGGCATCGACCTCAGCGTGCCGGGCACCGTCACCCTGGCGGCGGTGATCACGGTCGGCGTCGGCGACGCCTCGGACGAGCGCATCTGGACGGCGATCGGCGTCGCCCTGCTCGCCGCCGCCCTCGTCGGTCTCGTGAACGGCATCCTGATCGGGGGACTGGGGCTCAACGCGCTGATCGTCACGCTGGCCGTGGGCCAGATCGTGAGCGGCATCGCCTTCCGGTACTACACGGGCGTCGCGATCCAGACACCGGTGCCTGCGGGACTGTCGGAGTGGACGTCGGCGCGGTTCCTGGGGGTGACGAGGGCGTTCTGGGTCGGCGTGGTGCTCACCGTGGTGCTGATCGTGATCTTCCGATTCACCACCCCGGGTCGGCGGTTCCAGGTCGTCGGCGCGAACCCGGTGGCGAGCTGGATCGCCGGCCTGCGCGTGAACCTCAACCAGGTGGCCGCATACGTGATCGCGGCGATGTTCTACGCGATCGCCGCGATCTTGCTCGCGGCGTTCCTCAAGACGCCCAGCACCAGCCTCGGCGTGCCGTACCTGCTCGGTCCGATCGCGGCGGTGGTGATCGGAGGCGCATCGCTGACCGGAGGACTCGCGAGTCCGCTCTCGACATGGGCGGGCGCGTTCTTCCTCGCGGGCCTCAACCAGATGATGCGTGTGATGGGGCTGTCGACGGCCCTGCAGTTCGTCGTCTTCGGGCTCGTGATCGTCGGCGGCATGCTCGTGTCGGGCGACCGCATCATCCGCGGGGTCGAGCAGGTGCTCCGTGAACGGAGGCATCGTGATGGGCCGGCGGCGCTGGGCGCCGGCACGAGTGGCGAGGGACCGGCTGAAGGGGGTACCGAATGAGGAAAGGGGGACCGATCCAACGGGCGCGACCCGAGCGGAGCTCGGGCCACAGTGACATGGGGAGGATGCGTATGCAGCGGTTCAGGTTCGTCGGTGTCGTCCTCGCGTTCACGCTGCTGATCGCGGCGTGCAGCGACGACGGCGGCGACACGGAAGGCAGCACCGACACCGCCACGGCCAGCGCGGCCGGGAGCGAGTTGTCGGAGTACGGAGAGAGCATCGACGCCGATCCGGCGCTGGTGGAGAAGGCGCTCGGACCGGTGGTGGACACTCCCGAGATCGTCCTCGCGTCGATCGCCCGAGCCGATCAGGACCTCGATCAGGCCACGATCGACACGGCGCTCGACTGCTGGAACAACGTCGAGTGCGACACGGGCAGCGGCGGCGAGATGATCATGGGTGTCGCCGACGGCGGCCGAGGGAACGTGTGGCGCCAGGTCACGCACATGGAGGCGATCCTCCAGGCGCTGACGTACCCGGAGATCGGCACGATCGTCTCCCGTGATGCCCAGTGGGACGAAGACCCCGCGGTCGCCGAGGCGGACATCCGTTTCCTGATCCAGCGTGGGGTGGACTTCATCATCGGCTACCCCGACCAGGGCACGAACATCTCCAGCGCGATCCTCGAGGCCGAGGCGGCCGGTATCCCTTACATCCCGTACTCCGCGGGGTACGTGGGACTGCCGGGTGATGAAGGCGCGTTGATCCCCGGCGAGGACTACACGGCGATCGTGGGCGAGGACCTGTGCGCCCTCGGCGAGAGCTTCGCCGACGTCCTCAACACCGAGGTCGGCAGCGGCAAGATCGGCATCATGGGCGGCACGCCCGGCAACGCGCTCTCGGCGGGGTGGCAGAGGTGCATGCAGCCCGCGTTGGAGAGCGGGGTCAAGCCCGTCGGTCCTCCCGCGGACACCTATTGGGTGAACGACTTCGCCCTGCAGTCCGTGCTGGGGTGGCTGTCGAAGGACCCCGACATCAAGGGGTACGCCTACGAGTACGCCGACGGCATGTACACCGCCCTCGACGCGTACGAGGAGCTCGACGTCCCCGTCGAGGACCTCACGGTGGTGGTCCGCACGGACGAGCAGACGCTGTTCTGCGACTGGGTGGAGCGCAACGAGCCGAGCTACAAGATCTTCTTCTCGGCCGGCGGCAACTTCCAGTCACGGGTCGCCGTGACCGCGGCGATGCTGGACCTCCAAGGGGCGGAGATCCCGGCCGAGATCCTGGTGCCGCACGTGATGCGTGAGGTGACGCCCGAGAACTGCGATCCCGATCGGGTCACCCCGACCGTGTCGGGTACCAGCCTGGTGCCTGACGACGTGCTCGCCCAGATGTACCCGGAGGGATGACCCACCACCTTCCAGACGAAGGGTCGACCGCCCCGGAGCTCGTGCTCGAGCTCCGGGGCGTCTCCCGTCAGTTCGGCGCCGTTCGGGCGCTGAGCGACGTCAGCGTCGACTGCCGCGCCGGGGAGGTGCATGCGATCGTCGGCGAGAACGGTTCGGGCAAGTCCACCCTCCTCGGGATCGCGAGCGGCGCCGTCGATCCCGACCGCGGCACGGTCACGATCGGTGGGAAGCGGCTGCGCCGTGACTCGCCCGCACAGGCGCGGGCGTTGGGGCTCGCGATGGCCTACCAGGAAACCTCGCTGATCCTCGCGCAACCCGTCAAGAACAATCTCTACCTCTCCGCGCCGCCCGAGCAGCGCCCGCGGTTCTGGAGGCGCAAGAAGTGGGCTCGCTCGGTCCTCACGGGCTTCGACCTCGACATCGAGCTGTTCCCCGATGCGCCGGCCGGCATGCTCACCCTGGCCGACCGTCAGCTCTTCGAGGTCGCGAAGGCGCTCGTGACCGACCCGAAGGTGCTGCTCCTCGACGAGCCGACCACGGCGCTCGGCCCGCACGAGGTCGAGGCCCTGCATCGGACCCTCGCCGCGTGCCGCGAGCGGGGCGTGGGGGTCGTCTACGTGAGCCACCGGCTGCCCGAGGTCCTCGAGATCGCCGACCGCATCACGGTCCTGCGCGACGGCACGAACCAGGGGACCTTCGACGCCTCGACGACGAGCGAGCACGAGCTGGTCGATCTGATCGTCGGTCGTGCCTTCGAGGCCGCCTTCCCACCGTCGGCACCCGAGAGCGCCGAGCGCCGCGACGTGTTGGTGGTCGACGGGCTGCAGGGCCAGTCGTTCGGTCCCGTGAGCTTCAGCCTCGAGGGTGGCGAGGTGGTCGGCGTCGCGGGCGCCGAAGGGAACGGACAACCGCAGCTCTTCGACTGTCTCGCCGGGCGTCAGCCACCGCGTGCGGGCAGGGTCGTCTGCCACGACGACGAGCTGATGCTGATATCCACCCACGAAGCCGTGCGCGCCGGAATCATGATGCTTCCCGGCGACCGCAAGCACGAAGCCCTGATGCCCGTGCTCGGCGTCCGGGTGAACGCCACGATCCAGTCGCTGAAGCGGTTCGGCGTGTTCGGGTTCCTGCGCCGCCGCAAGGAGCGATCGACCGTGCAGGATCTCGTCGACCGGCTCGAGATCCGCACGCCGTCGCTGGAGCAGCCGGTCGGATTCCTCTCCGGCGGCAACCAGCAGAAGGTGGCCGTCTCCCGGACGTTCCTGCGTGAGCCGGCCGTGATCCTCGCGTACGAGCCGACCCAGGGCGTCGATGTCGGCTCCCGCTTCGACATCTACGCGGCTCTCCGTTCTCGCAGCAACGCCGGCACCGCGATCCTCGTGAAGTCGAGCGACCCGATCGAGCTGAGCGGCCTCTGCGACCGGGTGCTCGTGATGTCGCGTGGCACGGTCGTCGAGGAGATCCCGGGTGACGAACTCGACGAGCTCCGCATCGTCGAGGCCATCGTCCGCGGCCCGGGCATGTCGCGCGCGGGACGGTCCCCTCTCGGCGTCGCGATGCCGAAGTCGTCCCCCGGCGGCGGGGACCTAGGCGGTGGCGCCGAGTGAGCACGCAGACCGGTACGAGGCCACCGGGTGGTCCGAGCACGGACGCCACGACCGTCGAGACGACGAGGATCGCGGTCCGCAAGGTCCTGCGTGACGCCCGCGACAAGAACAAGTGGCGCAAGATCGTCCGCTTCCGGCTCTGGATGCCGGTGGTGCTCCAGCTCCTGCTGCTCGCAGCGGTCGCCGCGTACACCACCTCCAAGTTCGACGGCTTCATCAACGCCTCGAACGTCACCAACATCCTGATCCTCGCCGCGCCGCTCGCGATGGTCGCGATGGGTCAGACGCACGCACTCCTCGTCGGGTACCTCGACCTGTCGGTCGGAGCGATGGTCACGATCGGCGTCGTGGTCGCGTCGTTCCTGATAGGGCCTGACGCGACCACGTCCCAGATCCTGCTCGGGACCGGGGCGGTGTTCCTCTGCGCACTCGCGGTGGGAGCGGTGAACGCCGTCCTCGTCGTCGGTCTGAAGATCCCGTCGATCATCGCAACGCTCGCCACGCTCAGCATCCTCAACGGCATCTCGCTCACGCTGCGGGAGACGCCCGGAGGCATCATCAACCGCGAATTCACGGAGTGGCTGCGCACCGGCCTCGGCCCGGTGCCGATCATCTTCGTCGTCTGCATCGTCGTGGCGGCCGCGCTCGACTACTGGTTGCACGCGACCGGTCAGGGCCTGCAGCTTCGGGCGGCTGGGTTCGACGACGTCTCCGCCAAGCGCAACGGTGTCCGCACGAAGTGGGTCCGCGTGCGGGCCCTCCTGCTGTCGGCGATCTTCGCCACCGTCGCGGCGTTCTTCGTGATGACCCGGTCCGGCATCGGGAACGCGGCGATCGGCGACAGCTACGCGCTGAACAGCATCACCGCCGCCGTGCTGGGCGGCGCGGCGCTCTCGGGCGGGCGCGCGACGTTCCTCGGCGCACTCGTCGCCTCCGTGCTCCTCGCGCTCATCATCAGCGCCCTGCCGTTCCTCGGGCTGAGTGCCGAGCACGGTCTGATCATCATCGGCGTCCTCGTGCTCCTGGGCATCGTGCTCTTCCAGGTCGGCGACCTCAAAGAGCTCGTGAAGCGGAACTACAAGCGCGCCCGCCGTCTCGCGATCGGGAGTCGACCGCCGAAGCAGGCCGAGATCCCTGACCTGTATCCCTCAGGGGTGGACTTCCGGGTCGTGCCGACCGAGACGAAGGTGATCGCGGGCGGCGCCGTGCTGAGCCTCGATCCCCAGCTGGGAGAGTTCGCGAACGCCGACGTGCTGATCGAGGGAGATCGCATCGTCGAGGTTCGCCCGGGCATCGGTCCGGTCGCCGACGCCGAGGTGATCGACGCGACCGGCATGATCGTGATGCCGGGGTTCGTCGATACGCACCGGCACATCTGGGAGGGCCTGCTGCGCAACATCGGGACCGACGTCCCGCTCGAGGGACGATCCAGCTACATCTCCTACGTGTTGCACAAGCTCGCGCCCGCGTACCGTCCCGAGGACTCCTACGTCGGCGATTTGCTCTCGGCGATGGGCGCGATCGATGCCGGCGTCACCACCCTCCTGGACTGGTCGCACATCCAGGGGTCGCCTGCGCACACCGACGCGGTGGTCCAGGCCCTCAAGGACTCGGGCCTGCGCGCGGTGTTCGCCTACGGGTTCCCCTGGTGGGGGAAGTGGGAGGAGCGGCAGCCGAGTTGGTTCGTGCGGGCGGCGAACGAGCACTTCTCCACGAAGGATCAGCTGCTCTCGCTCGCCCTGGCGGCCCCCGGCCCGGAGTTCACCGACTTCGAGGTTTCGCGAGACCACTGGAAGCTCGCCCGTGAGACCGGGGCCCGCATCACGACGCACGTCGGTGTGGGCTCCTACGGTCGCGACAGG